>Ga0070741_10009435_pt1 | contig 18954 bp, 19 predicted proteins | sample Coa_R1_4_FD_66440 | JGI IMG/M metagenome (GOLD analysis project Ga0070741, IMG submission 66440) | Surface soil microbial communities from Centralia Pennsylvania, which are recovering from an underground coalmine fire - Coalmine... | ecosystem: Environmental > Terrestrial > Soil > Unclassified ...
GACGACGATCGCCGCCCACGCCAGTGGGAGGTCGAACAGCGTGACGGAGTTCTCGATCTGGACGCCGAGCGCCTCGACCGAGCCCCCGAAGTACTCCCCGACGATCGCCCCGATCATCGAGAGGACGGTTGCGACCTTGAGGCCCGTGAAGACGAACGGCAGCGCGCTCGGGAAGCGCACCCGGCGGAAGATCTCGAGCTCGCTCGCCGCGTAGGAGCGCATCAGCTCGATTGCCGCCGGCTCGACGGACGTGAGGCCCCGGACCGTATTGACAAGGACCGGGAAGAAGCACAGGACAGCGGCGATCGCCATCTTCGAGTGCGGGTTCAGGAGGCCGAACCAGTCGTTCATGATGGGAGCGAACGCGATGATCGGCACTGCGTTCGCGGCGATGGCGTACGGCATCAGCGCGCCCGAGAGGCGTCGCCAGCGCGCGAGGGCGAGCGCGACGACGATGCCGAGCCCCGAGCCGATCGCGAACCCGCCGAGGGCCTCCTGCAACGTGAACCAGCCCGCGTGAGTGAGCACGCTCCAGTGGTCGTTCAGGGACTTTGCGATCTGCCACGGCGTCGGCAGCAGGAACTTGCCGAGCCACGGTGCGAGCGCGAACTGCCAGAGCAGCATCCCGGCGGCGAAGACGACGACCACGGGCGCCCAGTCCTGCAGGCGACGCGTCACAGCTCCCCTTCCGCGATCAGCTGCGCCGTCGCCTGCTCGGCGCCGCCCTTCACGAGCGCCTCGCGGACCTCGGTCACGAGCTCGAAGAACCGCGGCTCCTCGCGCACCTCGTTCGTGCGGGGCTGCGGGAGGTCGACGTCGATCATCTGCGCGATCCGGCCCGGCCGCGCGGACATCACGACGACGCGCGTCGAGAGGAACACGGCCTCCGGGATCGAGTGTGTGACGAATACGACGGTCGAGCCGGTGTCGGCCCAGATCCGGAGGAGCTCGGCGTTGAGGCGCTCGCGCGTCATCTCGTCGAGCGCGCCGAACGGCTCGTCCATCAGGAGCAGCGCGGGCTCGAACGCGAGCGCGCGCGCGATCGAGACGCGCTGTTGCATGCCTCCCGAGAGCTGCCACGGGTGGTGGTCCGCGAAGCCCGTCAGCTCGACGAGCTCGAGCATCTGGTCGACGCGCTCCTTCCGGCGGCGTCGGTCCCAGCCGAGCATCTCGAGCGGCAGCGCGATGTTCCTCGCGACCGTCCGCCAGTCGTACAAAACCGCCTGCTGGAACACGATTCCGTAGTCGCGGTCGCGCCGAGCACGCTCGGCCGACTTCCCGTTGACGGTGACGGTCCCTTCGGTCGGAGGAACGAGATCGCCGATCACGCGCAGGAGCGTCGACTTCCCGCAGCCGGAAGGGCCGATCAGGGAGACGAACTCGCGGGGTCGAACCTCGAGGTCGATCCCCTGCAGGGCGACGGTGCCGCCGCGGAACCGTTTCGAGACGCCCGCCAGCGCGACGACCGACTCCGAGGCGCTCACGCGACGTTCTCCGGCGCTCGGCGCACGATCAGGCGCTCTGCGGCGACGACGGCGAGGAAGAAGACGATGCCGAGGAGCGCCGAGATCACGTTCGTGGCCCACAGCTCCTGCGGCTCGATCGAGTAGTACTGGTTGAAGTTCACGATCGCCCCGCCCAGGCCGCCCTGGATGGACGCGGACGGCTCCGAGATGATCGCGCCGACGATGGCCAGCGGCGCGGCGATGCGGAACGCCGAGAACAGGTACGGGAGCGACGACGGCGCTTGCAGCTTCCAGAGGATCCGCCAGCGGCCGGCGGCGTAGGAGCGCATCAGCTCGACGGCACGAGGATCGGCGGACTGGAGGCCGCGCAGCGCGTTGATCGTGACCGGGAAGAAGGTCAGGTACGCAGCGAGGACTGCGACCGCGAGCCAGTCGTGGATGCCCTTCGAGCCGAGCCCGACGACGACCATCGGCGCGATCGCGAGCAGCGGGATCGTCTGGGACGCGACGACGTAGGGGATGATCCCGCGCTCGAGGAACCGGGACTGCGAGAGCACGACGGCGATCGCGAAGCCTCCCGCGGCGCCGAGCACGAAGCCGAGTGCAGCCTCCTTGGCGGTGAACGCGCTCGCCTCGAGCAGCACGTGGAGCAGCGACGGCCCGTTCGCCTGCGCCGGCTGGAAGAGCGCCTGCACGATCCGGTGCAGGTGCGGCATCGTGACGTCGTTCACCGGGAAGGGCCACGTGAGCTTGAAGCGCGTGCCGATCCAGTGCCAGAGCTCCCAGAGGCCCCACAGGAACGCGAGCACGCCGAGAAACGTCGCGACGCGTGCGGCCGCGCTCAGCCCGACGCTGCGGCTGCGCCGGCGAACGTCGTGCACGAGCTCGCTCGGCGCGGCGTGTTCCAGCTGAGACACCGCCCTGATCTATCACAACGAGAGCCGAATGTAGGATCGCCGCGACATGCCGCTCGATCCCGCCCGCACGGTCTCCGACCTCGAGGAGCTGCGCGAGCTCACCGGCAACACGGACGGGGCGCAACGCGTCGCCTGGACGGACACGTGGGAGGAGGCGCGGAACTTCCTTCGGGAGAAGATGGAGCCGACCGGCGCGGTCGAGGAGATCGACGCCGCCGGCAACCAGTGGTTCACGCTGCCGGGCGCGTCGGACCGCGCGCTCCTGATCGGCGGTCACATGGACTCCGTCCCGAACGGCGGCTGGCTCGACGGCTGCCTCAACGTGCTCGCAGGCGTCGAGGTGATGCGTCGCCTGGCGGCGGAGGCGGACCGGCCGGTGACGGTCCGCCTCGTCTCCTGGGCCGACGAGGAGGGCGCTCGGTTCGGCCGGTCGCTCTTCGGCTCGTCCGCCGCCGCCGGCTCGATGGCCGACCAGGACGAGCTCCGGCAGCTCCGGGATCGCGAGGGGATCGCGCTGCCGGACGCCCTCGCCGAGCACGACGTCGACCTCGACGGAGCGACGGCGGCCCGAGCCCAGCTCGAGCATGCGGCGGCCTACCTCGAGCTCCACATCGAGCAGGGGCCCGTCCTCGAGTCGCTCGACCTGCCGCTCGGCGTCGTGCTCGGCACCTTCGGCGTCGAGCGGTCGCGGTTCACGTGGCGCGGCCAGGCGGCGCACGCAGGCTCGACTCCGATGGACAAGCGTCGAGACGCGCTGGCCGGCGCCGCGAAGCTCGCCCTCTACATCCGCGAGATCGCAGCGGAGGTGGGGAACGGAGCCGTCTGCACCTGCGGCGGCGTCGTCACGAAGCCCGGCATCGTCACGTCGGTCGTCGAGACCGCCGAGCAGCTCCTCGACCAGCGCCACCTCGACGCTCCGTCGCTCGCGCGGATGCTCGAGCTGTCGCAGACGGCGGCCGAGCGCTTCGCGCGCGAGGAGGACGTGACCGTGGAGTGGGAGCGCATCTGGCACATCGAGCCGATCCTGTTCGACGCCGCGTTGATCGAGCTCGCCGACGAGGCGATCCACGAGGTCGCCGGTACGTCGCACCGGCTCCCGTCCGGCCCGCTCCACGACGCAGCCGAGGTCGCGCGCGCCGGCATCCCGACCGTGATGCTGTTCGTGCAGAGCCTGCGCGGCCTCTCCCACACGAAGCTGGAGGACACGAAGCGCGAGCACCTCGAGCTGTCGGTGCAGGCGCTCGACCGGCTCGCGACGAAGACGGTCGCACGGCTCGCCGGCGCCTGAGGCCGTGGTGTCGGACACCGTTTGGCAGTAGCGTCTAAGCGGACCGCGACGAGGAGGATCAAATGGCCCTGCGCTTCGGCGTCACCGTCCTGCCCGACCCGCCGTACCAGCGCCTGATCGAGCTCATGCAGCTCGCGGAGCGCCACGGGTTCGAGTACGCCTGGACCTACGACTCGCACGTGCTCTGGCAGGAGTCGTTCCCCGTGCTGGCGCTCGTCGCGGAGCGCACGTCGAAGATCAAGCTCGGGCACATGGTGACGAACCCGGGGACGCGTGAGCCGACCGTCCTCGCGAGTGCGTACGCGACGCTGCACGACATCTCGGACGGGCGCATGGTCATGGGGATCGGCCGGGGCGACTCGGCCCGGCGCTACATCGGCCAGCAGCCGGTGAAGGTCGCCGAGTTCGAAGCTGCGCTGAAGATGATCAAGCCGTTCATGAACGGCAAGGAAGTGGAGTGGAACGGCAAGAGCCTGCAGCTCAAGTGGGTGCGTCCGGAGCTGCCCGAGATCGAGATGCACGTCGCCGGCTACGGGCCCAAGGCGCTGGCCGTTGCGGGACGCCAGGGCGACGGCGTGATCATCCAGCTCGCCGACCCGGACATCATCCAGTGGATCATGGGCACCGCGCGAAAGGCCGCCGAGGAGGCCGGGCGCGACCCGGCCGCGCTGAAGTGCATCGTCAGCGCGCCGAGCCACGTCAGCGACGACCTCGCCGACGCACGCGACCAGGTGCGGTGGTTCCCGGCGATGGTGTCGAACCACGTCCAGGATCTCATCGACCGCTACGGAGCGGACGGCAGCACGATCCCGAAGGCGCTCACCGAGTACGTCCTGGCGCGCAAGTTCTACGACTACGACGAGCACTCCCGCGTCGGCGCGAAGCACGGTGAGTTCGTCACCGACGAGATCGCAGACCGGTTCACGGTGATCGGCAGCGTCGACCAGTGCAAGCAGAAGCTGCGCGAGCTCGAGGAGATCGGCGTCGACCAGTTCAACATCTACCTGATGACGCACGGCCAGGAGGAGACGCTGCAGGCGTACGGCGACGGGATCATCCCGGAGCTCGCGGGCGTCCTCTAGGGTCGCATCGAGGGGTGAACGAGGGATGTACCCGATGGCCGTGCGCAGCGGCTGTCGGTAGGTTGGACGTCATGAACGCAAACGGTGCAGTCGTGAAGGCGACGGATCTGACCCGTCGCTTCGGCGAGGGTGAGGCGGCGGTCGAAGCGCTCCGGGGGATCACGTTGGCGGTCGAGCCGGGCGAGCTCGTCGCGGTCATGGGCCCTTCCGGCTCGGGCAAGTCGACGCTCATGCATCTCCTCGCGGCGCTCGACAAGCCGACGAGCGGCACGGTCGCGATCGCCGGCGAAGAGGTCAACTCACTCTCGGATCGCCAGGTGACGATGCTCCGGCGTCGCCACATCGGGTTCGTCTTCCAGTTCTTCAACCTGCTGCCGATGCTCACGGCCGAAGAGAACGTCCTGCTGCCGCTCTCGATCGCGGGCGAGAAGCCCGACCCCGAGTTCTTCGCGGAGCTGATGCGCCGTGTCGGGCTCACCGACCGGAAGGACCACCGCCCGGCCGAGCTCTCGGGCGGTCAGCAGCAGCGGGTCGCGATCGCCCGCTCGCTCGTTGCGAGGCCGACGGTCGTGTTCGCCGACGAGCCCACCGGAAACCTCGACTCGAAGACCGGGCAGGAGATCCTCGAGCTCCTCCGGTCCTCCACGACCGAGCTCGGGCAGACGATGGTCATGGTCACCCACGACGCGCAGGCCGCTGCGATCGCGGACCGCGTGCTGTTCCTGGCAGACGGACTGATCGTCCGCGAGCTCCCGCGCAGCAGCGCGGGCGACATCCTCGCGACGATCAACCAGATCTCCGCATGATCCGCGCGGAGCTCAGGGGGCTGCTCGGCCGGAAGCTGCGCACGATCCTCACCGCGATCGCCATCGTCCTCGGCGTCGCGATGGTCAGCGGCACGTACGTGCTGACCGACTCGATCGACAAGGCGTTCAGCTCGATCTTCACCGACGTCCGGAAGGGGTCCGACGTCGTCGTCACCGGCAAGGCGGCGACGAGCACGAACAACGGCTCGACCGCGCCGACGCTGCCGGACTCGCTGCTCGGGAAGATCCGCGGCCTCCCGGGCGTACGAACGGCAGAGGGCGGCGTCAACGGCGACGCGCACCTGATCGGCCCGAACGGCAAGGCGATCGCCTTCGGCGGCGCCCCTAACCTCGGGTTCAGCGTCTCGCGCCCCGATTCGCCGTTCAATCCGCTGACGCTCGTCGAGGGCAGCTGGCCGCACGGTGCGGAGGTGGTCGTCGACCGCGGCACGGCGAAGAAGAAGCACCTCGCGGTCGGTCAGGAGATCGGCGTCCAGTCGCAGGGCCCGATCGTCCGCCTGAAGATCTCGGGGCTCGTCAAGTTCGGCTCCGTCGGCCTCGGCGGCGCGACGCTCGCCGGCTTCGATCTGCCGACGGCACGCAAGCTGTTCGACAAGCCCGGCGCGTTCGACGAGATCGACATCGCCGCGAAGTCGACGGTCACCGACAAGGAGCTGTTGAAGCAGGTCCGCTCCGTCATTCCCGCGAACGCGCAGGCGCGGTCGGGCGCGGAGCAGGCGGCGCAGGACGCGAAGGACACCGACTCGTTCATCTCGTTCCTGCGGAGCTTCCTGCTCGCGTTCGGCGGCATCGCGCTGTTCGTCGGCAGCTTCGTGATCGCCAATTCGCTCTCGATCACCATCGCCCAGCGCACGCGCGAGTTCGCGACGTACCGCACGATGGGCGCGACGCGCCGGCAGGTGCTGCGCGCGATCTTCGCGGAGGCGCTCGTGATCGGCATCGTCGCGTCGGTCGTCGGCCTGTTCCTCGGCCTCGCGCTCGCCAAGGGCCTCTTCCGCCTCTTCGATTCGCTCGGGTTCACCCTCCCGAACAGCGGCATCGTGTTCGCCACGCGAACGGTCATCGTCTCGCTGCTCGTGGGCGTGATCGTGACGCTCGTGGCCAGCATGCGGCCGGCGATCCGTGCGACGCGCGTGCCGCCGATCGCAGCCGTGCGCGAGGGTGCGACGCTGCCGCCGTCGCGGTTCGCGCGCTTCCGCACCGTCGGCTCCGCGCTGCTCACGGCGGCGGGGTTCGCGGCGCTCCTCTTCGGGCTCTTCGGGAAGGGGCTCGGGACGGCCGGCGTCCTGCTGTGGATGGGCGTCGGAGCGCTCCTGATCTTCATCGGCGTCTCGCTGCTCTCCGTGCGGTTCATCCGGCCGCTCGCCTGGGCGCTCGGGTGGCCGGCGACCCGGCTGGGCGGTACGGCGGGGCTGCTCGCGCGCGACAACGCACGCCGCAACCCTCAGCGGACGGCGTCCACCGCCGCGGCGCTGATGATCGGGCTCGCGCTCGTGACGCTGGTCGCGATGCTGGCGTCGGGGATAACGGCCTCGTTCCGCGGCGCCGTGAACAAGATCTGGACGAACGCCGACTACGCGATCACGGCCCAGAACAACTTCGATCCGATCCCGGTCGCCGCCGCGAACGCCGTCTCCCGTGCGCCGGGTGTCGAGGCGGTCGCCAACGTGCGGACGGGCGACGCCCGAGCCTTCCAGAAGAACTTCTTCGCCACGGCCGTCAACCCGCCCGGCGGGACGATGTTCCACCTGGACTGGAAGCAGGGCTCCCAGGCCGTCTTCTCGCACCTCGGGTCCGACGGCGCGTTCGTCGACGACGGCTACGCCAAGAAGCACCACCTGGAGATCGGCTCGCCAGTCGACATGACCTTCGCGAGCGGCGCCCACAAGACATTCTTCGTGCGGGGGATCTTCAACCCGCCGACCGGCGGCTCGCCGTTCGGCTCGGTGACCATCTCGCAGTCGGCGTGGGACAAGCTGAACGCGAACCCCGAGAACCTCTACTCGTTCGTGCGCGTGCGCGGAGGCAATACGCCCCAGAACGCCGCCGCGCTCGACCGCATCCTCAAGGCCTTCCCGAACGCAAAGGCGTCGACGCGCCAGAAGTTCATCGACAACCAGATCAGCGGGCTCAACGCGATCCTGAACGTGTTCTACGTGCTCCTCGCGTTGTCGGTGATCGTCAGCCTGTTCGGCATCGTCAACACGCTCGTGCTCACGGTGTTCGAGCGCACGCGCGAGATCGGGATGCTGCGTGCGATCGGGATGACGAGACGGCAGGTGCGGCGCATGATCAGGCACGAGAGCGTCATCACGGCGCTGATCGGCGGCGCGCTCGGCATCGGTCTCGGAATCGTCCTCGGCACGTTGCTCGTCGCGCGCGTCGACTTCATCGTCTTCTCGCTGCCCGTCAGCTCGCTCGTCGCGTTCGCGGTCGCGGCGATCGTCGTGGGCGTGCTCGCCGCGATCTTCCCCGCGCGCCGCGCCGCGCGTCTCAACGTGCTGCAGGCGCTCCAGTACGAGTGAAGGTCATCGACGTCCTCCGGTTGCACGTCGCAGGCGACGAGCGCGAGGAGGCCGACCGCTGCGCGATGCTACGGCTGCTCGACGAGCTGGAGGATCCGACTTCCCGTGAGCAGGCGCGTGCTCACTTCACCGCATCTGCGTTCGTCGTCGACGAGACCTGCGAACGCGTGTGCCTCGTCGCGCACGCGAAGCTCGGGCGGCTGCTGCAGCCGGGCGGCCACGTCGAGCCGACCGACCTCTCGCTCGAAGCGGCGGCGCTGCGCGAGGCGCGCGAGGAGACGAGCCTGGAGCTCGTACTGCATTCGACGGCGCCGCGGCCGTTCGACCTCGACATCCACGAGATCCCGGAGCGGCCCGGTGAGCCCGCGCACTACCACCTGGATGTCCGTTATCTGGTGGTCGGCCGGGGCGACCCGTGCACCGGCGCCGCGTGGTATGCGCTCGGAGAGGCGGGCGACGAGTCGGTGGCGCGACTCGCGGCGAAGGCGCTCAGGTACCGAGCCCCGGCGACGAGCTGATCTCGAGGGGGCTCTGAGCCAGCCCGGCGAGCGGCGAGGCGGCGTTGTAGCCGCCGGGCGCGACGTCGTTCGGCGCGTCCGCATGGAACAGGGAGGCAAGCAGCTGGATCTGGCCCCGGCCGGGCCCGAGCTCGAACTGGCCGCCGCCGTACAGAGCGATCCCCTCGCGTTCGCAGGCGTCGTAGAAGTCGAACAGCCGGCGGACGGATCCGAAGCGCGAGGGCTTGCAGTTGAGGCAGCGAGGCCGGAACGGAAGCGCCTCGACGTCGCTCCACTCGTGGATGGCGGCGTCCCAGGTGATGCGATCGCGGTGTGGCTCGAGCGCGCGGGTCGTCTCCGGCGTCAGGGCGGGATCCTCGATCCAGGCGTCCGGAAACGCTTGAGCGACGCGCGAGTACAGCAGCGGGTCGGGCGGGCTGCCGAACGCACCGCGGTAGATGCCCTTGAAGTCGACGGTGTCGACGTGGCGCAGCGTGGCGATCACCTCGTCCGTCCAGTCGGGATCGGGATCGAGCTTGAACCGGAGCTCCGGGTAGAGCTCGAGCCAGCCGGGGACGTTGGCGGTGCGCGTCGAGACGACGAACCGGAGCGGGCGGGGCTCGCGGCCGATCGCCCGGCCGAGCGACAGCCCGGCTTGGCGCAGCCCCAGGTCGAGCGCCGCCGACTCGAACGCCCAGCGGCGGTACTCGGTCTGCCCTGCCTGGAGGAGCGAGAAAGACTCGAGCGTGTGCTCGCCCCGGAACGGGAGCTTGCCCTCGTCCGCCTGGAAGGTCTCCTGCGTCCGCGGGTCGTAGTCGACCTCCTCGCCGCGTCCCTCCTGGCCCCGCCCGTGCAGGACGACGACGGTGCGGCGGAGCGTGAATCCCCGCGCCACCTCGCGCTCGAGCGGCTCCAGGAAGTAGCCGTCGACGTGCAGCGGCAGCTCCCTGACCGAGCTCCAGAGGCTCATCGAGCTTGTCTTCCGAGGTGGGCACGCAAGGCGTCGAGGCGATCGTCCCACTCGGCGCCGGCACGTGTCAGCCGGTACCGCGTCTCGCGGCCGCGGCGCTCCGACTGCACGAGCCCGGCCTCGGCCAGCGTCGCGAGGTGCTTCGCGACGGCCTGGCGCGTCATCGGGAGCTCACCGGTCAGCTCCGTCGCCGTCGCGGTCCCTCGCTCGGACAGGTAGCCGATCACCTGGCGCCGTGAAGGGTCCGCGAGCGCGCCGAAGACGAGCCCGAGGGGGTCAGACAAGCGCCATGGCCGATGCGTGGAGCTCGAGGGCAGCCGTCCACGAGGGCGACGACTCGACGACGACGAGGCGCGTCCCGTCGGGATCGTCGTCGAGCGTGAACTCGACCGTCCCCTCGTCCTCCCAGTCGAACGCGAGCCGCCGTTCCGGCTCCACCTCGGTGACCGTCGCGCGGCGCTCCTCGCCGTTCGACCAGCGGAAGGTCGCGCCGCCTCCCGGCCGCAGGTCGAGCTCGACGTCGTTCGCGAACCAGTCCTCGAGGCGGTCGGCGTCGGTCAAGGCATCCCAGACGTCGTCGCGGGCGGCGGGCAGGACGATCTCCTTCCGAATCATGTGCAACCTCCGAGTTGCGCTATGATGCAACCAACCAGTTGCACATCATAGGAGGTCCCATGCTGGTCGGGTCGGTCGTACCGATGGTCGTCGAGCAGGACGGACGCTGGGAGCGCTCGTTCGACATCTACTCGCGCCTCCTGCGGGAGCGCATCGTGTTCCTCGGACAGGAGGTGAACGACGACGTCGCGAACCTGATCGCGGCGCAGCTCCTGCACCTCGACGCGCAGGATCCGGGGCAGGACATCTACCTCTACGTGAACTCGCCGGGCGGCTCGGCGTACGCGGGGATGGCGATCTACGACGCGATGCAGTACGTCCGGTCGGACGTCTCGACGGTCTGCCTCGGCATGGGGATGAGCGCGGCGGCGATGATCCTCTGCGGCGGCGCGCCGGGCAAGCGGTTCGCGCTTCCGAACGCGAAGATCATGATCCACCAGGGTTCCGCCGGCTACCGCGGGACCCCGGCGGACATCCAGATCGCCGCGCGCGAGATCCTCTCGATGACACGCCGGATGGCCGAGATCATCTCCCGCCATTCCGGCCAGGACGTGGAGCAGGTGATGCGCGACATCGACCGCGACCGGTTCATGACGCCGGAGGAGGCGGTCGCCTACGGAATCGTCGACGCGGTGATGGAGCCCCGCCCGGCTAGAACAAACGCCAACGGCTCGGAGGCCAGTAGATGAGCAGGACGGGGCCGACCAGGCTCGACCTCGGTACGGTCCCCCACGTGCGCGAGTCGCACGAGTCGATCCGGTCGTCGCCCATGAAGAAGTAGCGGCCGGGGGGCACACGCCACCGTCCGCTCATGTGATCGCGGCGGTCGGGGGACACGTACGGCTCCTGCAGAGGGCGCCCGTTCACCGAGACGTAGCCGTTCCGTTCGAGGACGAGGTCGCCGGGCAGCCCGATCAGGCGCTTCACGAACGTGCCGCCCACGCCGCAGGCATCGTGCGGCGCCTGGAAGACGACGATCTGGCCGCGCTTCGGGTCGGAGAACCGGTACGCGAGACGGTTCGCGACGACGCGGTCGCTGAAGCGGGCGGTGCAGTCGTGCGCAGGCCGCGCGCAGAGGAGCGTCGTCTCCATCGAGGCGGAAGGGATGCGGAACGGTTTCGCGATCTCCGCCTCGAACACGAGCACGAAACCCGCCGCGGCTGCGATCGTGACGATCCACCCGAGGACGTTCCGCATCCCGCGATCGTAGACGCGGCCCTCAGGCACCGCGTGTCGTCCGCGGCGCACGCCGCGCACTGGCGACGACCCGCTCGACCGCCTGCCGGAGCGCGCCCGGCACGTCCCCCTCGCCGCCCTGGAAGCGCCGGTACGCCGCCGCCGGCTTGCCACGGCGCGCGCGGAGCCCGGTGACGCCCTCGAAGTCCGGGACGAGGGCTACTGTCCGTTTGCGCCCCGACGCGCGCAGGATTGCGTCGTTCGCGATCTGCTCGGCCTCCGCCGGCTGAGAGCCTCGGGGCGCATCGCGGTCGTGCACGACCACGAACGGGATCTGGCACGCGTTGCAGACCTCGGCGAAGAGCGGGATGTTGCCCTTGCCGGCGCAGTCGACGATCGCGATCGCCTCCTGGTCGGCGTCGTAGCCGAGCGCGCGAAAGACGAACGGGAACGACAGCTTCTCCGTCCGCCCCTCGACGAGGAGCACCGCGCGCGAGAGGAAGATCTCCGCCCGCTCCGCGTCGAGCTCGCTGAAGAGGCGAAACGCCTGGGCGCGCGGCAGCGACTGCGGTTGCAGGAGCTTCGTCCCGGTTTGCTCGTCGTGGCGGACGAGCACGAGCTCGTCCAGCCGGTCGACGCCGAGGAAGAGCGGCGAGTGTGTCGAGTAGAGGATCTGGTTGCGTCCGCGTGCCGCCAGGCTTCGTAGCAGCCGGTGCAGGTGCCGCTGGGCCGGTGGGCTCAGGTACAGCTCGGGCTCCTCGATCAGGACGACGAGCCCGCGGACGCGCGCTTCGACGAGGGCGGCGACGGACCGCACGAGCGAGAGGCCGCCGTCGTCGGTCGTCTCGCCGCGGACGACTCCCACCGCTCGCTTTGCCGGGTGGTCGGTCGCGGCGAGGAGCGACGTCGGTCGCAGGTTCGCGGGGAAGAAAAGCGCGGGCGGTGCGCCTTCCCGGTTCAGGTTCAGCGTCGCGGGCGGGCGCGCGTCGAGGAAGAGCGTGCGCTCGGCGACCGTCGCCTCGATGTGGACGCGTGTGTGACCGCGAGAGACGTCTGCCGCCGTCGGCATCGGCGCTGCGGCCTCGAGCAGCGTCCAGATCGCGGAGAGGACCGTCGACTTGCCCGACGACGACTCGCCCACGAGCACGCAGACAGGACCAGGCGCGAGTTCGACGTCGCGCGCGCCGCGGTAGCCGTGGATCGTGACGCGGTCGACGATCGCCACCGCGGTGGCGCTTACCCGCGGAGCGTGTTTCGCAACAGGAAGAACAGGTTGGCGGGGCGCTCGCCGAGGCGTCGCATCAGGTACGGGTACCAGTCCGGGCCGTACGGCGTCGCGACGAGCACCTTGAAGCCGCGGCGCACCAGCGCGAGCTGCAGTTGCGGCCGCACGCCGTACAGCATCTGGAACTCGAACGTGTCGCGTGGGACGTCGTGCTGGTCGGCGTAGCGGATGGCACGCTCGATCAACGTCTCGTCGTGCGTCGCGATCGCGACGTAGCCGGGGCCGGCGAGCATGCGCTCCAGCAGGCGCCCGTAGGCGGCGTCGACGTCCGCCTTGTGCGGGTAGGCGACGTCGGGCGGCTCGAGGTACGCGCCCTTGACCAGTCGCAGGTTCGGCTGGAGCGGGAGCAGCGACTCGAGGTCGTCGGCCGTGCGGTACAGGTACGACTGCAGCACGGTGCCGACGTTCGAGAAACCGTCGTCACGCAGGCGCCGGTAGATGCGGAGCGTCGCGTCGACGAACCGCGACTGCTCCATGTCGATGCGGACGAACGAACCCTTGGCGAGCAGACGCTTGAGGTTCGTGTACGCGAGCTCCTCGTCGATCTCGAGTCCCAGATGCGTGAGCTTCAACGCCACGTTCGCGCGCAGCTGCTCCGCAGCGATCCTGTCGATCACCTCCTCGTAGCTCGCGACGACCCGCTCCGTCTCCCCGGGGGCGAGGACGCCCTCGCCGAGCAACGTCGTGTTCGCGTACAGACCCTCGTCGTTCAGGCGGCGCAGAACCGGTATGCAGTCGTCGAGCGTCTCGCCCGCCACGAACCGGGCGGCGCCGAGCCGCATACCGTGCTGGCGGACGAAGGCGCGGACTCGGCGGCTGTCGGCGGCGGCGAGGATCGCCTTGCGGAGCGATGCGTCGACGGCCGTCGTCAGGTGTGCGACAGCAGCCATTCGTGCACCTCGGGGATCAGATGCTCGACGAGCGTCAGGTGCCCGTGGGCGTCGTCGATGCGGGACACGTTGCCGGGGACGTTGGCGGCGAGCCACTCCCCGTGGGCGGGCGGCACCATCAGGTCGTCGCCGCCCTGCAGGACGAGCACGGGCCGCTCGATCGACCCGAGCTCGAAGCCCCAAGGCTTCGCGATCGCGAGGTCGTCGTCGATCCATCCGTCCGCGCCGGCAGCGAGGCCGTGCTGCATGTTTCCGTGGAAGTACGCGGCGAGGCTGCCGGTCAGCGCGCCGGCGTCGGTGGGGCTGAGGTGCGGTGCCATCTCCTCCCGCAGCTCCGCGGCCGAGATCGCGAGAAGGCCCGCGCGCTCGTGCTCGATGGCGGGTCGCAGCTGCTCCTCGCCCTGCAGCACGAGCGCGAACTCCTGCTGGTTTCCCTCGCCCATTCCCGCGAGCCAGTCGAGGCCCTCGGCGTCGTAGGGCCCGACGCCGGCGAGGCTCGCCGCGGCGACGAGGCGCTCGTCGCAGAGGGCCGCGCACGCGAGGCTGTGCGGGCCGCCGCCGGACAGGCCCCACGTCGCGAACCGCTCGAAGCCGAGCGTGTCCGCGAGCGCGTGCACGTCGGAGACGACGTCCGCGACGACGCGGCCGGGGTTCCGGGTCGAGCCGCCGTAGCCGGCGCGGTCGTAGCCGACGAGCCGCACGCCGGGCGTCTCCCACCGCTCGTAGAGCGTGCCGGAGCCGGGGGTGCCGTGGTGGAAGAGGATCGGGAAGCCGTCGGGGTCGCCGAGCTCGTGCACCTCGAGGCTGCGGCCGTCCGGCAGGGCGAGCGTTCGCGACACGGCTAGCGTGCCACCCGAGACGTCGCGAGCGGACGCCGCCGAGCGTCGAGCGCCGTCACCGTCAGGAGCGCCGGCGCATTCCGCACGCGGACCTGCGTCTCGAACCCGTTTCGCGCGACGGTGCGAAGCGGCTCGAGGCTGCCGCGCGCGCTGCCGCCGCGCACGGTCCAGAAGGCCGTCTCGGTGCTGCCGTTGAAGCTCGCGTAGACCGTGGCGTCGCGGCCGTGCCGGCGCACGGCGATCGAGGGAGGATGAGCCGGCAGCGCCGTCCACGCGTCGCGGAAAGTGCGGTAGTTCCACGCGCCGCCGCCGAACGCCGCGTCGAACCGGACGTCGCCGAGCGGCCCGAACTCCGTGACGTACGGCGCAGTCCCCCAGCCGACGACGACGTTGCCGTTCGGCAGGAACTGCGCGTTCCCCATGGCGAAGGCGGCGATCGGCGGCGTGTGCGGGAACTCCTGCACGACGACGGCGGTGCGGCTCGCCGGGTCGACGCCGAGTCGGAGCGCACGCGAAGGGTGCGACGCGTTCCCCGGACCGTCGTCGAAGAGCGTCAGCGTTCCGTCGGGATGCGCGCGGGCGTCGTGCTGGTACATGAAGACCGCGTCGGGCGTGAGCTGGAAGTCGCTGTGCCTGCCGCCGAGCGTCCAGATGACGGCGCCCGTCCGGCGATCGAGCTTGTAGACGGCCCAAGTGTTCCGTGCCGAGACGAGGAGGTTGCCGTCCAGGTCGACGTCGACGGAGTTCACGTGGAAGTAGTCGAACGGCGTGAGGATCGGCGAGTAGCTGTCCGCGATCCCGACGTGGTCGAGGCTGTGCCACTCGAACAGCACCTTGCCCGTCGCCACGTCGACCTCCTGGACGATCGAGTCGAGCGTCGGGTGCGCGGCGGGGCCCCCGATCGAGGTGAGGTCGACGGTCTTCTGGTCGTAGACGGTGATTAGTGCCGTGCCCTCGGGCGTGAGCAGGAGCTCGTGCACGTCGGCCTGGTAGCCGTTCCCGGCGCGCACGCGCGCGATCTCCTTGTAGCTCGTGTCGAGGATCACGCCCTCGCCCTGGCCGGTGCCGATCTGGGTGATGTCGCCCTCCCACCACGTGAGGACAGGCCGGCCCTTGTACAGCTGCCGGCGGAAGTCGATCGCCACCTTGCTCGTGCGGTGGAACCACACAAGGTTGCCCCGGTCGTCGACGATCATCGGGCCGCGTTGACCGGGGCCCGTGAGGGTCGTCACGAACAGCAGACCGCGGCTCGGGGTGCTTCGGCTCGTCACGGTGAGGGTCGGCACGACGAGCGACGGCTCGCTGACGAACGTCGCCGTCGCGGGCGGTGCCGCAGCGGCTGCGACTGCTCGGGGGAACGCAGTGGCGAGCGACGCACCGGCCGCAGCCGCCAGGAACTGACGCCGTGTCTGCGGCACGCGCGCAGCGTATCCCGGCGCTCCGCGGCGGCGTTCGTACTACGGAAGCGTCATCCGTTGGAAAGGAGTTCGATGCAGCTTCAAACCCTTCACGATCTGTTCGTCGAGCAGCTCCAAGACCTCTACAGCGCCGAGACGCAGCTGGTCGAAGCGTTGCCGAAGCTGGCCAACGCGTCGTCGCACGAAGAGCTTCGCGACGCGTTCGAGCAGCACCTCGCAGAGACGCGAGAGCACGTTTCGCGCCTCGAGGAGATCTTCTCCCAGCTCGGCCAGAAGCCGGGCAGCGAGAAGTGCAAGGGCATGGAGGGCCTGATCAAGGAGGGCGACGAGGTCCTCGAGCTGCAGGGCGACCCGTCGGTCATCGACGCGGCGCTGATCGCCGCGGCCCAGCGCGTCGAGCACTACGAGATGGCCGGCTACGGCACCGTGAAGACGCTCGCGGGCCATCTCAACCTTGGCGACGCCGAGGACATCCTCGAGCGGACGCTCGACGAGGAGAAGAAGGCGGACGAGCTCCTGACGAAGATCGCCACGGGCGGCAGGTTCAAGACAGGGATCAACGAGAAGGCGCGGGCGTAACGCGCGCCGCTGCGGCGCCCCGGGCAGGCGGGGCGCCGCAGCCGCTCACTCCACGTGGCCGAGCGCCGCCGAGATCTCGCGGGCGCTCTGCGTGAGCAGCGCCACGAACTCGTCGCGGTTCTCGCCGAGGACGAGCGACTTCAGGCCGCCGATCGACAGCGCTGCGCGCACGTTTCCCGTGTAGTCGAAGATCGGAGCGCCGAGGGACGCGATTCCTGGCGTCACGTCCTCGTCGCTGACGGCGTAGCCGTGAGCGACCGTCGACTCGAGCTCCGCGTAGAGGTCTGCAGGCGACGCAGGCGTCCGGTCGGTGACCGCCGTCAGCGGCGCCTCGCGCACGTACTCCTCCCACACCTCGCGCGGCTCCCAGGCGAGCAGCGCGCGCGGCCCTGCACCGGCGTGCAGCGGGAGCGACCCGCCGAGCCGCAGCGCCAGGGACTGCACGCGCAGCCCTTCGAGCCGCTCGATGCAGACGGCGTCCCAGCCGCGCCGCACGAGCAGGAACACCGTCTCGCCGACGCGCTCGTGCACGCGCTCCATCACCGGCAGCGCCGCCTGCCTCTCGTCGAGGCGCTCGACGACCGCGGCGCCAAGGCGCATCAGCTTCCAGCCGAGCCGGTACGAACCCGGCTGGGAACCGGGCTCGACGAGGTCGAGCGCCTCGAGGCTCCGCAGCAGGCGGTACGTCGTCGTGCGCGGCTCGTCGAGGAGCGTCGCGAGCCGCCGCGGCGTCGCCTCGCGCTCCTCCGCGAGCTGCTCGAGCAGGTGAACCGCTTTCGCGAGCGCGCGAATCGGGTTCTCGCGCACCTGCTCCTTCCGCTCCGCCGTCCGCTGCGTCGTCAGACCTGCCCTCCTCCGATCCGCATCCTAGACAGGTTGTCCGCATGATGGTACGTTCGCGGCGCCGGTGACGACGACGCTCCCGACGCCTCCCGCGACCGACGCAGCCGCGAGCGGGCGCGGCATCGACCTGCGGCGTGTCGTCAAACGGTACGGCTCGCAGGTGGCCCTCCGCGGCCTCGACCTCGAGATCCGCGACGGAGAGTTCTTCTGCCTCCTCGGTCCGTCGGGCTGCGGCAAGACGACGACGCTCAACCTGATCGGCGGCTTCGTCGCGCCGACCGAGGGCGAGATCTGGATCCAGGGCCGGCGCATCGATCAGCTGCCGCCGCACAAGCGCCCGGTGAACACGGTGTTCCAGTCGTACGCGCTCTTCCCGCACATGACGGTCCGCGAGAACGTGCGCTTCGGGCTCAAGATGGACCGCATTGCCCGCGCCGAGTCGACGCCGCGTGTGGACGAGGCGCTCGCGCTCGTCGGGTTGGAGGACTTCGGCGACCGGATGCCGTCACAGCTCTCGGGCGGGCAGCAGCAGCGCGTCGCGGTGGCGCGCGCGCTCGTCAAGCGGCCAGCGGTGCTCCTCCTCGACGAGCCGCTGGGCGCGCTCGACCTGAAGCTGCGGCAGCGCTTGCAGATCGAGCTGGCGCAGATCCACCGCGATGTCGGCACGACATTCGTCTACGTCACGCACGACCAGGAAGAGGCGATGTCGATGGCCGATCGCATCGCGGTGATGAACGACGGCCGAATCGAGCAGCTCGGAACGCCCGAAGAGGTCTATCGCAGCCCGGCGACGCGCTTCGTCGCCGACTTCATCGGCGATTCGAACTTCTTCGAAGCGACGGTCGAGGGAGACGTCGCGGTGCTCGGCGACGGCGCGCGCGTCCCGTGCGCGCGCGGGAGCGGCCGTGCGACGCTGATGGTCCGTCCCGAGGCGATTCGGCTCGCGAGCGACGGGAGCCTCCGCGGTGCGGTCGTCCAGACGTCGTTCCTCGGCAAGCACGTTCGCGTCGCGGTCCAGACCCAGGCGTCGGAGGCACCGGTCGTGGTCGCACTGCACGACGCGTCGGCGCTGCCGGCCGTCGGGAACGAGGTCACGCTCACGTGGGCGCCGGCGGACGGAATCGTGCTGGAGGCCTCGTGACCGTCACCGCCGCCGCACCGGCCGACCGGACGCGCGCGCCGAGCAGGGTACGCGGGGCCTTCTTCTCCTACGGGGGCTTCGTTCCGGCGCTCGTGCTGCTCGGCCTGTTCTTCCTCGTCCCACTCGGAATCATCGTCTGCTACTCGTTCTGGGAGACGATCGACTACTCAGTCGTCCACCACTGGACGACCGACAACTACCGCTACTTCTTCAGCGTCACCGCGTACGTCTCCACGATGTGGGCGACGCTCTGGGTGGCGGCAGCGGCCACGGCGCTGGCGATCGCGCTCGCGTTCCCGTTCGCGTACTGGCTGTCGCGATACGTGCCGCGACGTCTGCGAACACCGTTGCTCGTGCTCGTGATCGTCCCGTTCTGGTCGAGCTACCTGCTGCGCGTGTACGCGTGGCTGACGATCCTCGGCGAGAAGGGCGTGATCAACCGGTTCCTGCAGTGGAGCGGCCTGACGAGCCATCCGCTCGGCGTCTTTCTCTACGACCGGCCGGCAGTCATCCTCGTCCTCGTCTACCTCTACTTCCCGTTCGGAGCGCTGACGCTGTACTCGTCGATCGAACGCTTCGACTGGAACCAGCTCCGC
>Ga0070741_10009437_pt1 | contig 18949 bp, 18 predicted proteins | sample Coa_R1_4_FD_66440 | JGI IMG/M metagenome (GOLD analysis project Ga0070741, IMG submission 66440) | Surface soil microbial communities from Centralia Pennsylvania, which are recovering from an underground coalmine fire - Coalmine... | ecosystem: Environmental > Terrestrial > Soil > Unclassified ...
CTGCTCGAGCCGGATGAAATCGACCATGGCGCCGGCTTGTGAGAGATATTTGGCGGTACAGTGGTCGTAGACCGCGTGATAGGAGGCTTCACTAACGACGATCAGGATCGGAATGCGGCTAAGGTTCTTCAGCTTGCGGGCCGGTTCCTTTTGTAGCCAGCAGGCAAATAAGTCCGAGCCGTCCGGCTTTTCCTGCTGGGCGACAGTGATCTCTTCCGGGCTGGCAACGGGCGGATCGTAGGTCAGTTTGATGTCGGTCGGTCCCCAAGCGCGCGCCTTCCCGTCGCTGATGATGATGTCCTGGAACGGAGGACCACTCGGCTCGATCGCGATGATCCCCTTGACGAGGTCCGGCCGCGCATCGGCGATCAACCAGCCGAATGGTCCGGACTGACTATGGGTTAGGAGGACCGCCGGACCGATGCGATCGAGCAGGGCGGCGCCTGCATCCTGAACGAGCTTCTGGGTTTCGGCATTGCTGGTGAGAAACTCGACCTGGGTGGCATAGAACGCGTCGAAGACGGGATCGCCCATGTGTCCATTGCCGGGGCCGTCACCCGGCCATTGCGTGTGCTTCTTGGCTTGCGGCCAGGAGCCCGACTCGCTTGGCGCGGTGAACAGTTTTTCCAGGGTTGGCGCCGGGAAATTGCGGATCGGTCCGTCAATGCCTGGGTGCCATGCCGACCGTCCGCGGGCGGGCTGGTCGACCATGTAGACGACATAACCGCGCTCCAGAAAATACTGCGCCCATCCCTTGCGGCCATCGGGCGTGCCGAGCCAGTTCGTGGCGGTCTGCGCGGCGCCGTGAATCAGCACCAGCGGGTAAGGTTGCGAAACCTTTCGCGGCTGCATGACCTCCACATACATTGCGCCCTGCATCACTTGTTTTCCGCTGTCACCTACATAGTGACCGCCCGCATAGAAGTAGCCAAAGCTTGACGCCGCATCGATCATCGGCACCGGGGGATACTTCTCCACGGCGGAGGAGATGTCGCAGGCGAAAACAGAAATGGACGCTGCGGTGAGGCCGCGCAGAAGAGTGTTGGCGATCATGAGACGTTTCCCGGTTTTTGATCACGCGCATCAGCGCGCGCTGGGCCGTTAAGCACCTTTTGGCTTGGCTTTCGAGGTTAACACATTGGTTATGTCTTTGCGGTCATTTTCACAGCTTCCACTTATCAGGGAGGCACTATGTCTGACGTCACCATTCCCGGCGGCAAAATTCGCGCGTTCGTCGAACGGATTGAAAATATCGACACTGAATTGCAGGAACTGAACGAACAAAAGAAGGAAGTGTTTGCGGAGGCCAAAGGCGAAGGGTTTGATGTCAAGATCCTGAAAGAGATCATCAAACTGCGAAAGCAGGACCAGGACGAGCGCGACGAACGTGAGAGTCTGCTTGATCTCTACATGCGCGCCATGGAGCAGGCGGAACCGGAGAAGATCGCCAAAGCTGCCTGAGAAATAAACGGGTTGGCGACAGCGTAGATGGAGCGAACCATCACGCTGTCGCTAACGTACTCCCCGTTGCTGTGGCCCTAACGGAGGCCCGCACGACGACGCAGAGGTTACTTGGCTTTCCCGGGGCCGCGTTCCGTTGCTCGCCGCATCGCGTCCGCGAATGCTCCAGCGCCGCTATCCTGCTTGACCGATCCCCGTGACGTCATCTGCCGTTCGTTGAAGCGCGGCCCGCGATCACCTTGCGGGCGATCGGCCTTGGCGCCGACCGGATCATCCATGCGTAGCGTCAGCGCGATGCGCTTACGAGCGACGTCGACTTCCAGCACCTTAACCTTGACAATATCGCCGGGCTTCACGACCTCGCGCGGGTCCTTGATAAAGGTCTTCGACATCGCCGAGATGTGCACGAGGCCATCTTGGTGCACGCCGATGTCAACGAATGCGCCAAAGGCGGCGACGTTGGTGACAGCGCCCTCAAGGACCATCCCCGGCTTCAGGTCGCTCAGCTTCTCAACGCCTTCCATGAACACCGCAGCCTTGAAGGCGGGGCGAGGATCGCGGCCGGGCTTTTCGAGTTCGCGCAGGATATCGGTCACCGTCGGCAAACCAAACGTGTCGTCAACAAATGTTTTCGGCTGCACCTTGCGCAGGACCTCCACATTGCCGATTAACGTCTTGATATCGCTCTTGGTGGCCTGCAGAATCTTCCGCACCAGGGGATAGGCCTCCGGATGCACGCCGGATTTATCGAGCGGATCCTCGCCGTCGTTGATTCGTAGGAAGCCGGCGCATTGCTCGAACGCCTTGGGGCCAAGCCGCGGCACGGCCTTCAGGGCCTTGCGCGACTTGAACGGGCCGTTGGCGTCGCGATGTTCAACGATGCTTTGTGCCAGCCCGCTGCCGATGCCCGACACGCGGGCGAGCAGGGGCGCTGAAGCAGTGTTGACATCAACGCCGACGCTGTTGACGCAGTCCTCGACCACGGCATCGAGCGAGCGGGCGAGTTTGGTTTCACCAAGATCATGTTGGTATTGCCCGACCCCGATCGCCTTCGGATCGATCTTGACGAGTTCTGCCAGCGGATCCTGCAGGCGCCGGGCGATCGACACCGCGCCGCGCAAGGTGACATCAAGCTCGGGCAACTCTTCGGAGGCGAAGGCGGAGGCTGAATAGACCGACGCGCCGGCCTCCGACACCACGATCTTGGACATCTTCAAATCGGGCAGCAGTCTGACCAGCTCCGACGCCAGCTTGTCGGTCTCGCGCGAGGCGGTGCCGTTGCCGATCGCGATCAAATCAACTTTGTGTGCGACAGCGAGCTTGCCGAGCATGGCCAGCGACGCATCCCAGGCGCGCTGCGGTTCGTGCGGGTAGATCGTCGTTGTCGCGACCACTTTGCCGGTCGCATCGACCACCGCGGTCTTCACGCCGGAGCGATAGCCTGGATCGAGGCCCATGGTCACGCGTGCGCCGGCCGGCGCCGCCAACAAGAGGTCGCGCAGGTTGGAGGCGAATACGCGCACGCCTTCTTCTTCGGCTGCCGTCCAGAGCCGGGTCCGCAGGTCGATGTTAAGATGCACTTGGATCTTGGTGCGCCAGGCCCAGCGCGTCGTTTCCATCAGCCACTTATCGCCCGGCCGGCCCTGATCAGAAATGCCGAAGCGCTGCATGATCTTCAGCTCATAGGAACCCGGAGTCGCGGCCGGCGCAGGCGGCGCTTCCGGCTGCATGTTAAGATCGAGAATCTCTTCTTTCTCGCCGCGGAATAGCGCCAGGATGCGATGCGACGGCAGCTTGTTCAGCGGCTCGCTGAACTCGAAATAGTCCTTGAACTTCTCGCCTTCGGTCTTCTTCCCCTCGCGGACGGTCGACGACATCTGGCCGATCGACCACATCTGTTCTCGCAACTCGCCGATCAGATCGGCGTCTTCCGCAAAGCGCTCGACCAGAATAGCGCGTGCGCCCTCGAGAGCTGCGGTGGCATCCGCGATCTGTTTGTCGGGATTGACGAAGTTTTCCGCGACCTGACTTGGATCGTTCTGCGGGTTGGCAAGGAGGAGGCCTGACAGCGGTTCGAGCCCGGCTTCCTTGGCGATCTCTGCCTTGGTGCGGCGCTTCGGCTTGAACGGCAGGTAGATATCCTCTAGCCGGCCTTTGTTGTCGGCTGCCAGGATGGAAGCTTCCAGCGCGGCGTCAAGCTTGCCCTGATCGCGTATCGATTCCAGAATCACGGCGCGACGTTGTTCGAGCTCGCGCAAATAGGTCAGGCGCTCTTCCAGCGTGCGCAGCTGCGCGTCATCGAGGCCGCCGGTCATTTCCTTGCGGTAGCGCGCGACGAACGGCACCGTCGCGCCGCCGTCAAGCAGTTCCACCGTCGCCACGACCTGTTGTTCGCGGACGCCAAGTTCTTCAGCGATCTTCTGATTGATATTCACGCGAGAATCTTCCTCCGAAATTCTGCGGCGGATGATGTCGCCGGACCGATCGCTTATGGACTGATCCGGCGCGATTCATCAACCCCCGCGTCGGGATCGAATGTTCTGTTGATCACTTGTGTCGCTGCGGAAAATTTCTGTGGCTTTCGCATCCAACATGTTGCCGATCACGCGATCGACAAATTGCCGAAGTTTCGCTCCGACCCACACGAGTATTGGACGCTGCGAGCGGCGGCTGGTCAATCCGGCAGAACCGTCATCTAGACGGATGGGCTGGCCTTCCGGGAGTGTGCGGCGCGGCCACCCAGGAACGTTTCCGACACCACCGGATCGTCGATCAGCTCTTTTGCCGGACCCGACGTGATGATGCGGCCGGTTTCCATCAGATAAGCGCGATCAGCAATCTTCAGCGTCTGACGGGCTTTCTGCTCGACCAGGAAGACTGTCAGGCCTTCGCGCCGCAGATCCTGGACCATATCGAAAACGGTATCGGTCATTTTCGGCGAAAGCCCAAGCGATGGTTCGTCGAGAAGCAACAGCTTCGGCTTCGATAGCAGCGCGCGGGCGATCGCAAGTATCTGCTGCTCTCCGCCGCTCATCAAGTTCGCTGGCAGATGGCCGCGCTGAGCAAGGATCGGAAAGCGCTCTCGGAGTGCGACCAGTTCTGTCATGGCCTGGGTCTTGTCGGCCCGCGTGTAGAGACCCATCAGGAGATTGTCCTGCACCGTCATTGTGCCGAGGATCCCACGCCCCTCGGGGACGAGCGCAATTCCGCGCCGCAGGTTGCGCTCGGCATTGTTGGGCGTCAGAACCCCGCTCTCAAAGGCGATCTCGCCGCGATAGGGCAAAAGCCCGGCGATAGCGCGCGCGACAGTGGTCTTACCCGCTCCGTTAGACCCGATCAGCGCAACGATCTCTCCAGCTGCGATATCTATGTCGATACCGCGCACCGCCTGAATTGCCCCGTAACGCACGACGAGATCGCGAACCCTCAACATTATGCCGCCCGTCCGAGATAGGCGTCGAGCACTGCCGGGTTGGTCCTGATGTCGTCCGGCTTGCCTTGCGCGATCAAGACGCCGAAGTCGAGAACATGGAGGTGGTCGCAGAGGTTCATGACGAAGGCCATGTCATGTTCGATCAAGAGAATGCTGAGGCCGCCCTCGCGCAGCTTCAGCATGAGGGTGCGGATCGTCTCGGCCTCGTCGTGATTCATCCCGGCGACGGGCTCATCGAGCAGCAACAGCTTGGGCCGCGCCGTGACGGCACGCGCCATCTCGACCTTGCGCTGCAGGCCATAAGGCAGCGAGCGAGCCAGGCGGTCGCGGACATCGCCGAGGCCGAAGAATTCCAGAACTTCTTCCGCGCGTTCGATCGTTTTCGGATTGGAAAAGCGCATCGGCAACAGCCGCCGCACGAACGAACCCGTGTGCGGCTGCGCTACCAGAAGATGCTCCCAGACGGTCATGTCGGAAAACAGCCGGATATTCTGAAAGGTGCGCATGATGCCGGCGCGCGCGATTTTGTGCGACGGCTCCGACGTGACGTCGTGGCCGTCGAGCAACACGCTGCCGGAGGTGGCGCGATAGGCGCCGGTGATGACGTTGAAGGTTGTGGTCTTGCCGGCGCCGTTCGGGCCAATCACGCCGACGATCTGCCCGGGGGCGACCTCAAGCGAAAGGTCGGTCAGCGCCCGGACGCCGCCGAACGTCTTGGTAACGCGGGAGAGGATGAGACGGGGCGGCGTGATCCGGCTCATGCCTTCGACCTCGGCAGCGCGAAGCGAAACAATGCACGATCGAGCAGGCCCTGGCGTCGCACCAGCAGCATTGCGATCAACAGCGCGCCGAAAGCGGCAAAGCGCCAGTCGGCCAGGAAACGAAGATATTCAGGCAGGATCACCAGCAGCACCGCGCCTGCGAGCGCGCCCGGCGCTACCGTCGAGCCGCCGAGGATCACGGCGAGCACGAAGTCGATCGAGCGTTCGAACGAGAAGTTGCCGGGCTCGATATAGACATGATGGTGCGCGAACAACCCGCCGGCGATCGCGGCGACTGCCGCGCCACAGCCGAAGGCGCCGACCTTGATTTGTGTGGCGTTGAGGCCGACCAGGCCGGCCGCGGTCTCGTCGTCGCGCACGGCGCGGATTTCGAGCCAGATCGGCGAGGCCTCGATCAGCATGATCACGACGAGCACGATGGCAGCCCACGCCCAGATATAGCCGGTGGAGACGTGGTGCATGCCATGAAAGCCTTCCGAACCGCCCATCGGCGTAAAATTCTGGAAGAAGCTGCGCACCATCTCGCCGAAGCCGAGTGTCGCCATTGCAAGATAAATGCCTCTCAGGCGCAGCGCCGGAAAGCCGACGGCGATGCCAATGGAGCCCGACACCAACGCTGCCACGATCAGCGCGGCCGTAATCGGCAATCCGACGACGACTGTCAGATGTGAGGTGAGATAGGCGCCGATCCCCATGAAGCCGGCATTGCCGAGCGAAAGCTGCCCGGTCGCGAGGATGATGTAGACACTGAGCGCACCGAGCAGAAGGATGCCGATGTCGGAGAGAAGTCCCGCGTAATACATCGACATGGTCAGACCCTCTGGCCCTGGTCGCTGCGGCCGCCGCCGAGCAGCCCCTGCGGACGCAGCAGGAGGATCAGGATCATGAAGCCATAGACAACGAAGTCGCGGATCTGCGAGCCGCCGTAGGCAACGGTCATCACTTCCACCACGCCCATCAGGGGGCCGGCGATCAGCGCGCCCCAGATGCGGGTGGTGCCGCCGACCACCATCACTGCGATCGCCTTGAGACCGATTTCGACCCCGATATAGGGCGTGATCGCCGCGTAATGCACGCCGATCAGAACGCCGGCCGCGCCGGCAAGCGAACCGGACAGCATGAAGGCGATCAGCGTGACTCGGCCGGCGGGCACGCCGAGCAGCCGCGCGACGTCGCGATTCTCGGCCACCGCGCGCAGCGCGCGGCCGATCGAGGTCCGTTGTACCAGAAAGGCCAGCAGCGCGACGAGTAACACGGTCACACCGAGTACGGTGAGCTGAATCGCGCTGACGCTGACCGGGCCGATATTGTACCGGCCGCTCAAGACCTCGTCGGTCAGTTGCAGCGGGTCGGAGCCCCAGACATTGGTCGCGACGTTCTGCAGGATGATCGAGAAGCCCAGCGTCGACAGCATCGGCGTCACCACGGGCGCCGCGCGAAACGGCTGATAGCCGATGCGCTCGACAATGGCGGCGACCAATGCCGCACCCGCCATGCCGGCAACGAGCGCGAGCGGCAGCGGCAGTTGCGCCATCACCACGGTGAAACCGAAATAGCCGCCGAGCATGAAGAGTTCCGCAATGGCAAGGTTGAGCACCCCGAGAATGCCCATCACCAGCGAGAAGGACAGCGCGATCAGCGTGTAGACCGCGCCGAGCGTCAGACCGTTCACGAGTTGCTGGACCAGCACGAATGCGTCCCCTGAGGAGAGGTGTTTTTCGAGATTGTGTCGTTTGTCTTTTTGTCGGTCATGCCCGGCGCAAAGCCGGGCATGACGAGTTTAGGTGACGTTCAGCAGCCCTGCTTACCGTCCGGCGCACTGCAGCCGCGCACCTTCGATTGCCACGCGCCGTTCTGGCCTTGCACGATGTAGAAGGCCTTGATGGCGTCGCCGTCCGCATTGAAGGAAATCGGACCGCCGAGCCCGGCAAAACCCGAAAGCTTGGTCATGTAATCGCGGATCTTGGTGCGGTCGGCCTCGAGGTCTTCCGGCTTGCCGGTCACGCCGGCCTTCTTGACCGCATCAACATAGATGCTGGCGATCTCGTAGATGTTGGCGTCGTACATCGAGGGCTCGATCTCGGCGGGCAGGCCCGAAATCTTGCGTAGGATCGGCGTCAGCTCCTTGACGAAGGCCTGCGGCTTGTCGCCGGGCATGCTGGCGTAGAAGCTTGCCGGCGCCACGATCGGAATTTCCGGCGCTGCTTTCAGGATCGCCGACGAAATCAGCTGGGTCGCGCCAACGATCGGCTTGATGACGCCCTGGCGTTTCATCTCGCGGATTACGGTAATGGCCTGGCTGTAGTCGGCGCTGACGACGACCCCGTCAGGATTGAGCGCCTTGATCTTGGTGATCTGGGCGCTGACGTCGAGGTCGCCGGTGTTGAAGGAGAGGGGGTCGGTGGCGTTAAGAACCTCGATGCCGTTTTCCTTCATCAGGCCGGGCATGATCTTGCTGCCGACTGTCGCCGCGGTTGCATCCTTGGCATCGAAGATGATGGCGACGTTCTTGATGTTGAAGGCCTGCTTGTAATACGGCACCGTGGTTCGGCCGAGCACACCTTCGTCGATGGTGTTGCGGAACGCCCAGGGACGGTTGAGCTTGGCGACGCCAGGTTTCGATGAGGCCTGCGAGGTCGCAACCACCTTCATTTCGTTGGCGACCGGGAAGGTGACTTCCGCGGCGCTCGACGTCAGCGGGCCGGCGACAGCGAGCACGTGATCGTCGCCGGCGAGCTTGCGAAGATCGTTCGTTGCCTGCGCCGGCTTGGTCGCGTCATCGAGGATCACGATGCGGAGCTTCGCGCCATTGACGCCGCCGGCATCATTGACCTGTTTCTCGAGCATTTGCAGCGTCGCCGTGTTGGTGCGACCCCATTCGGCGAACGGTCCGCTCGATGGCACAATCGCACCGAGAACGATCTCGGCATCGGCCGCGTAAGCCGGTGCGCTTGCGATCATTCCCGACAGCGCCAGCGTGAGTCCCGCGGCACCGAGCACTCTCATAACTTTGGACGTCATGCGGAATCCTCCCGTTAGTCGCGTTGTTTGCGATCAGTGCGATCGGCTTCAGGGAGGTCCGCCCAAGCAGCTTCCCCTCAGGCCTTACTTGCGGGAAGCTAGCATCAGAAAGCGAGCTTGAAAAGCTTCGTTAGTTATGTAATTATGGAAGATAGTTTAGCACTTGGGAGGACGCGCGATGGCCGAAACAGGCGTCGACACCATAAGAATCAAGCGCGTGCTGACGTTCCTCGACGAGACGCGTGTGGCCGATGGTCGCGACACTGTGCCGCCCCTGCGCAAGGCCGCCGCGGTCGCGATCATCGACAATCCCTTTGCCGGCCGCTTCGTGCAGGACCTTAGCCTGCTGACGAAGGCGAGCGAAGCGATCGGCCGCGAGATCTGCGCCATTGCCGTGGGCTTGCTGGCGCCGGATCAAGCCGTCAGTTACGGCAAGGCCGCCGTGGTCGGCATCAATGGCGAGCAGGAGCACGGCAATGCCATGCTCACCACGGTGTTCGGCAACGTGATGCGCGAGGCTGTTGGCGGCGGCAAGGCCTGGATCTCCTCGATGACCAAGCGCGCCGCGCCGGGCGCTATGATCGACATTCCGCTGGCGCATAAGGATGCGCTTTACGTGCGCTCGCATTACGATGGCATGACGCTGACGCTGCCGGATGCGCCGCAGGCGAACGAGATCGCGATCATCGCCGTCTATGCGACGCGGGGCCGGCCGAACCAGCGCGTTGGCGGCCTGTCGGCGGCGGAGATCAAGGGGCAGGACGGACTGACCTAGCCGTTTTGCCGGCGCAGACGGTTCTTGGAAGACCATCAGGGTGGAGCGGAACATGACGGTTGCAAAGACAGGTGCCGAGCACATTGCCTCCTTGCGCGATGGGCGTACGGTCTACATCGATGGCGCGCTCGTCGAGGATGTGACCACCCATCCGGCGTTCCGCAATGCGGTGCAGTCTTCGGCGGCGCTTTACGATTATCAGGCCAGGCCGGAAAATATCGAGCTCATGACGTTCATGCCGGAAGGCTCGAACCGCCGTGTCAACCGCGCCTGGCAGATGCCGAAGAGCTATGAGGAGATGGTGACGCGCCGCAAGGCGCTGCAGGCCTGGTCGCGGGTGCACTACGGTTTCATGGGCCGCTCGCCCGATCACGTGGCCTCGGCCTTGATCGGCCAGCGCATGGGCATCGAGATCTTCCGTAAGCATGGGCCGCAGCGGGCGAAGGCGCTGGAAGATTATGTCGACTATGCCACCAAGAGTGACCTGTTCCTCACCTATGTGATCATCAATCCGCAGGCCGAACGCGCCAAGAACTGGGGCGACCAGGTGTCGGATCTTGTCGCGCGCATCGTCGATGAAGACTCGACCGGGATCACGATCCGCGGCGCGAAGATGCTCGGAACGTCATCGATCATGGCCAATGAGGTGCTGGTCGCCAACTTGCAGCCGCTGAAGCCCGGCGAAGAGGACCTTGCCTTCTCCTGCGCGTTGCCCATGAATGCCAAGGGCATCCGCGTGCTTTCGCGAAAATCCTACGAAGCCTCCGCGGTATCTGTCTTCGACAATCCGCTCTCGTCGCGTTTTGATGAGAACGACGCCCTGATCTATTTCGACGACGTCAAGGTGCCCTGGGATCGTTTGTTCGTCTACCGGGACACCGATGTCTGCCGCCAGCAGTTCCACGATACCTGGGGGCACTCGTACCAGAATTACCAGGCGCAAATTCGCCTCTCGGTGAAGCTCCGTTTTCTTGCCGGTCTTGCGCGCCGTCTGACCGAGGCGATCGGCACCACGAATATCCCCTCCGTGAGCGAGAAGCTCGGCTACATGGCCGCCCAGGCCGCGATGGTGGAAGCGATGCTGTCGGGCATGGAAGCGAGTGGCTCCAGAGCTGGTGACTATTGGGTGCCCAACAAGCACTTCATGTATTCCGCCCAGGTGCTGACGCAGGATCTTTATCCGCAGTTCGTCAATGCGATCCGCGAACTCTCGGGCGGTGCGATGATCATGCTGCCGTCCTCGATCAAGGATTTCAATGATCCCATGCTCAGCAAGATCATCCATACAACGCAGCGTGCTGCGAATCTGGAGCCGGAGGACAAGGTGAAGTTCCTCAAAGCCTGCTGGGACGCGGTCGGATCCGAATTCGGTTCCCGCCACCAGCAATACGAGATGTTCTATGCGGGTGCGCGCTTTGTCACGGCAGGCCACAGTTTCCGCACCTACGACTGGAACGGCGCGACCGCGATGGTCGAAAACCTGATGGCCTCGTATAGTCTGGACGATGAACTCGGCGGGGTGAAGCACTAACGCTGGAAGGCGAGCATGAAAGTCGCAATCACCAACCTCGGGGCCATCGTTTCCGGCGACTGGCGCGATCCGTTCGTCCAAGGCGACACGGTTGTTGCTCATGACGGCAGGATTGTCAGCGCCGGCACCGCCAGTGCCGCCGCGATCGAGGCCTGCGATGTTGTGATCGACGGCGGCGGCATGACCGCCATTCCCGGGCTGATCGATTCCCATGTGCACATTACGTTTGGCGACTACACGCCACGACAGCGCACCGTCGGCTATCTCGAAAGCTATCTGCACGGCGGCGTGACCACCTCGATCTCCGCTTCCGAAGTGCATGTTCCGGGCCGGCCGCGGGACGCAGAGGGCGTCAAGGCGCTGGCGGTCGCGGCGCAGCGCTGCTTTGCCGACTATCGTCCCGGCGGCATGCGCGTGATTGCAGGCTCGGTCATTCTCGAGCCCGGCCTGACTGACGAGGACTTCATCGAGCTTGCAAAGAAGGGCGTGGGCCTCGCCAAGGCCGGTTTTGGTGCGGTGAAGACATCCTATGACTACGTGCCGCTGGTCGCAGCAGCGAAAGCGGCGGGCCTGATCACCACCTGCCACACCGGCGGTTCATCGATTCCTGGCTCTGGCGCGATCACCGGCGATCACTTGCTCAAGATGCATCCGCACGTCTCGTTTCATATCAACGGCGGGCCGACCGCCATGCCCGATCGCGATTTCGAGCGCGTCATCCGCGAAAGCGAGATCGCGCTTCAGGTCTGCACGGCGGGCAACCTGCGCACGACGTTGTTATGCGGCAAGCTCGCGATGGAGTTCAAAGCCTTCGATCGGTTCATCATTGCGACCGACACGCCGACTGGCAGTGGCATCATGCCACTCGGCATTCTCTACACCATGGCGCATCTCGCGAGCCTTACGACCATGACCCCGGAACAGGCGATCTGTGCGGCGAGTGGTAACAACGCGCGCGTCTATCGGTTGGACAGCGGTTTCCTCAAGGTAGGACATGCCGCCGATATCGTGCTGCTCGATGCGCCTGATGGCGGCACGCAAAATACGGCGCTCGATGCGATCAGGCATGGCGACATCGCCGCGATCGGCGCGGTCATGACAGCCGGTGTGCCGCGTTTTGTCGGCCGCAGCCGCAACACGCCGGCGACCACGCGCAAGGCACGGGTTGTCAAGTCAACCGTGATGCAGGATTTTGCCGCCGCGGCGCACTGAGTTTTGCGCCGCGCGATTTTCGATCCTAGGCCGGATCGAAATAGTGGATTTCGAATAGCAGGCAGCCCTTCTCGGATTTGAACGGGCCGTGCCAGGCTCCGGGTGGCCGGGAAGCATAGGTGTTGGGCGCGAAAGATTCCCCGCCGTTGCCCTGTTCGTCGTTGCCGACCGTGAGATCTCCCGAGATCAGATACACCTCTTCCCAGTATTCGTGCACGAACGGCTTGGTCGTGAAAACGCCGGGCGCGAAACGCAACAGGCGCGAACGCGAGCCCTTTCCGTTCTTTTCGTCGAGCGCGCCTGAGAGGATCTTCTGCTGGATGCCGGCAGGATAGCCGGCCGGCGTCTCCCAACCGCTCGACATATCGAGCGCGTGGAATTCTTTATGTTCCTTGTTGATCGCCATAACGGTCGTTCCCTGGGTTGAAAATAGAAGAAATCTTACCAGCCGTGCAAAAGCTCGGCCTCGGGCGGTGGTGTATGGGCGGTCGCGGCGCCCGCAAGCTGGCGGTATCGGCCTTCGAAGAATACGAGCGGCCGTTGATATGTGAAGGCGTGCTCGTGCAAGGCTTCGACGCGGCCGACGAATATCCCGTGGTCGCCTCCGTCATATTGGGCATAATTCTCGCACTCGAATACCACGCCGGCGTTCGGAAGCATGGGAGCGCCGTACTTGCCGGTGAGGATCGTCAGTCCCTCCCATTTATTGCCGTTCGGGCGCGCAAACTGGTTGGACACTTGTTCCTGATCCTCGTTGAGGACGTTGACGGCGTAGCGCGAAACCGACTGCCAGGCCGCAAAGCTGTGCGCGTTACGATGAATGCTGAACAAGATCAGTGGCGGGTCAAGCGACACCGAGTTGAAGGAGCTCATGGTCATCCCGATCAGCTCGCCGGATGGCATTCGCGCCGTGACCACGACCACGCCGGTCGGAAATTTGCCAAGAGCATTGCGGAATTTGCGCGCGTCCATGCTGGCCTCCGGAACGGCTTTGGGTTATATATACTCCATAAATTAGCTATTTTACAAAGTGTTTTGTGGAGGCATCGAAAGCAGTGCTCGAATTCCAGTTCGCACCCCGGCAGGGCGCCACCGAGCGGATCGACGTCAACGTCGCAGCGCTGATCGTCGCGGGCTGGACCGGCTGCGACGAGGCGGCTTTGCGCCATCACATCGAGGAGCTTGCAGCCATCGGCGTGCCGCGGCCGTCCTCGGTTCCGGTATTCTACCGAAATAGCGCGCTCAGCGTGACTCAGGCATCGCGCATTCAAGTGCTCGGGCCTGACACGTCCGGCGAGGCCGAGCCCGTCGTGATCGCGCATGGCGGGCGGCTCTGGCTAACAGTCGGCTCGGATCACACCGACCGCAAGGCCGAAACGATGGGAATTGCGCTTTCAAAACAGCTCTGTGCCAAGCCTATTGGGCGTGACCTGTGGCTGCTGGACGATGTCGCCGATCACTGGGATCGTCTGCAATTGCGGGCCTTTGCGACGATCGACGGCCACCGCACGACCTATCAGGAAGGTCTGCTCGGCGCGATGCGCACGCCGGCTGATTTGATTTCGCGGTATGGCACGTTGCTTTCGTCGGGCACCATCATGTTTTGCGGAACGCTCGCCGCGATCGGCGGGATTCGTCCCGCGAGCCGCTTCGAAGTGGAGCTCACCGATCCGGTGCTCAATCGCACGCTCCGGCATGCTTACGATATTGACATCCTGCCGGTGGTGACTTGATCCATCGCATAGGTATTCGAACTGATTCTGCCACACTCGAAAATCGGGTAGGGCTTCCCACAGAGAGATTATTCGGAGAACGCACGTGTCGCGCCAAAAGGTCAAAGCTGAACGAGGGCAGCAAACGCCACGACGCGCCGAACCAGCCAATGCGCGTGGCGGGCTGCCGCTAACTGTCACGCGGCCCGAACTCCTGAGCGACGGTACTGATCGCGATTTCCGCAGGCTCGTGCACAACATCTTTGCCTTCATGGCGCGGCATGAATCGATCCGCGACGGCCATGCTCGCCAAGTCGGGCTTGCCGGCATCGAGTACACGATCCTCATTTCGATCGGCCATCTCGGTCTGGATGGCGACGTCAACGTCAAGACAATCGCCGATCATCTGCACATGAGCGGCGCCTTCGTCACCACCGTGACCAGCAAGCTGCAGACGCTCGGTCTGATCGAGAAGAAACAGGATAGCGCTGACCGGCGGCGAATTTCGCTCGCCATCACCGAGAAGGGCAAGGCGCTGCTTCGCAAGCTCGCGCCCTATCAGCGCGAGATTAACGACGTCGAGTTCGGCCCGCTTAGCCGCGAAGAGTTCCAATCGATTTCGCGCATTCTGGAAGCGTTGATCGATTCGAGCGACAAGGCCTTTGCGCTGCAACGCTACAAATCCTCAATCAAGGAGCCGTCAAAGGTGGCGTGAGCTGCCGGACCCACACGCCGCTGCTAATACAGGCGCGGGGTTTGCGGCTCGAGAGAGTAATGATTGGCGCAAAAGCTCCTGGAAAGCCTGAAAGGCGCCGCCCTTGGATCTGATAGGCACCTTTTTTGTCGGTCGCTGGGTAAGCTGTTGAAATCGCGCCAAATGCGACCGACCTCCGGGCGCGCCGTAATCCCACGTTGAGGCCTCAAGCGGCGATCTCCGCGCGCTCATTCATGCCATTGCGATGCAGCTACGGAGGGTGCATTGCAGCTGGCCGCGAGAACTGCGGCGGTGAGTTGCGCCGCCTTGGCCTGGGCCGGAATTGAAGCCCGGACAAAGGACGATTTGCCGGTGTTTGGCCCCAGCGCCATTCACAAGGGCCTGTACCATCAGTTCGGGTTTTCGCTGCATGGCTTCCAACTCGGTCCCGGTGCCGGAGCCGTCATGGCGGAGCGATCGTCAATGGCGGCACGCAGACCCGCATCGGCGATCTCGGCATCGACCGTTTCCTTTCCGCGACGCTCCCAACAAGATGAGGACATCATGAGCATCACTCGCAAGATCCGCACTCCCATCATGCACCGCGCGGTCGAGGCCAATGGCTTCGTCTTCCTCGGCGGTACGATCGCCGATGACACGAGCGTCTCGATCGGCGACCAGACGCGAAACATTCTCGGCAAGATCGCCGGCTATCTGAAGGAGGCGGGCACGGACGCCTCCCGAGTCGTCAGCGCCTCGATCTTCGTCACCGATCTTTCGAAGAAGAAGGAAATGGACGCTGCCTGGACCGAGTTCTTTGGCGAGAATCTTCCCACGCGCGCGACGGTCGGCGTCGCCGATCTCGGTGGTAGCGCCCTCATCGAGGTCGTGGTGACCGCGCTCAAAGGCTGATGCAGGGATGTTTGCATTCGCCTTGCTACCCATTGTTTCGCGGCCGTGGGCGGATAAGACGGTCACCTCTGTTTCGCATATGAAAAAGCGGTGACGGCGCCTCGTGCTCCAGAATTGGGATTGCGCTCACGAGGCTGGCATTGTCTGTTTGGCTTGAGTTTTCAAAAGCGAATTTGATGGGGGTGCTAGCTCCTGGAGGGCGTGTACCGAAGCACGCGTAAAACCAGAGGGCGTCGCCGGACTTGAGTTGGCATCATCCATTCAGGCCGGGAAAAACCGGTATCAGGCTTGAAGGCACCGATACGGCGTGGGTAGATACGAGGTGTAAATTCCATAGGATTCGAGCGCTCGCAGAAGGCGCCCATTGCCGCCGTGTCACGGTGCCGGTGTATGCCTGCACCGGATTCGCGCTCCCTCGTGAAGTTCTATTCTCCAAGGGCCGTTTGCTCGAAGTGTCCATGCTTGCATCGGATGGATGACGCACATGAAGTTCCTGAGCTATGCCTACCGGTTTGCTTCCAACTTCGTCTTCCTGGCGCTGGTCTATTACAGCCTCAACTTTCTGGACAAGTACAACCAACGCGCCATCGTTGCGATCATGGTGCTGATCTATAGCGCGATGCGGGCGGCCTCCGCGTTGCGCTCGTTCTACTTCTTCCAGCGCATCGAACGGCTGGAAGGTGAAACGCGCCGTCTAGCGATTGCGGCCGGCGAAGGGCACTCGGCAAGTTCCCAGCGCAGGTTGATCGTCAACGAGGTTTCCGATCTGCGCCACGCCGGCGAGATGAAAGCCTATATCGACCTGCTTTTTCTCGCGCTGATCGTGCTGCTGTGCGTGTCGAAGCTGGTCGCGGACTAAATCCTTACACGTGCCGCTTGCGGACCTGAACGACGCGGCGGGCCGAAGCACGGCGCGCTGTTGCCGCCTTTGACTTCGAAGCGCTGCCGGCGTGCGCTTGATGTCCGGCGTGTGCGAGCCGCACTGTGCGGCTGTTCGCCAGGCGGTGTCGTTCCCGCCGCGAGAGCCGCCGCCTGCCGGTGTCGGCTTGGGTCGAAGCGGCAGCTTGCGCGCGACGCGAAATATGTGTGGAGGCGTTTCGCAGCGCAACGTCGAGATTACCCTGGACTTCGAACAGAGTAGGCGCCGGCGCAGCCAGCGCCACGGTCGCATCACCTGCCGTCGGCTCCGACGGTTCCGGCCAGGACGTGCGGGACAGCGACGTCTCATGCAGCATCGGCTCGGCTTCGGTGACGTCGAAGTCCGACCGTGCGGGAACCGGAACGTTGCCGATATTGCTGAAAACGAAATTAGGCACCTGCGGCCACTGCGCGATCATGTCGGGCGCGGGATGCAGCAGCCATTCACGCGGCTCGGTCGGCGTTGCTGGACGATCGGCCGTCGCCGGTACCACGTGGACGATGCGATAGCCGCGCGCCTTCATCGTTTCGAGAATACGCGGCAGCGCCGCAACCGTGCGCGCCTGGATGTCGTGGAGCAGCAGGATGCCTTTTCCCTTGGCCTCGAGCCGGCTGATCGCGAGGTCGTAAACGCGCTGCGAGGAAATGTGCCGCCAGTCGTCGGCGAGAAAGTCGGCACTCCAGATCTGAATTCCCTGTTCGGCCGTGTATTCCTCGACATTGTCGGCCCGCAGCAGACCTGGAATGCGGAAGAACGGCGACAGCGAGCCGGCATCGTTGCCAAGCGCCGCCTTGGCCGAGGCGATGCCGTCATCGATCTCCTGCTTGGCGCGCTCGGTCGACATGTGATTCATGCTGAGCGGATGATCCTGCGTGTGGGTCGCAATGGTATGACCCGCCGCGAGCAGCTTGCGAACGCCCTCCGGCGATGACCGCGCCATATTGCCAATGGTGAAGAAGGTCGCCTTCACGCACTCGGCAGCAAGAATATCCAGGATCTTGTTGCTGTTGCGCGGCAGCGGCCCGTCGTCGAAGGTCAGCACCACCTCATGATCGGCGAGCGGCAGCGTTTCCGGATATTGCATGGTGCCGATGCGCGGATGCTCGCGAGGATCGACCACCAGCGTGCGTGACGTTCCGAGCGCGTTTGGGTGGCCGGGACAATCCTCCGCTGCGGCCGCTTGGGCGGTCAGACCGGCGAGCAGGCCAAAAACGGCCACGGCGGTCTGCCGCCATGACCGAACTCCACGCCACGCTCTACCCATGAAAAAGCTTCCGTCACCCATGCTCTAGAGGGTCCATCATGACATGCTGCAATGTGAATGCGGCCTTAACGGCCGGACGTCCACAAGTGTTTTCGCCATGTTACTGGCGGCCGGCAGCGGCAGGTTCAGCCGGGATCACGTGGACGACGTGATACCCGTTGTCGCGAAGATACCGCAAGAATGCTGGCAGCATTGCTGCCGTCCAGGTCTTGGTGTCGTGGAACAGGATAATTCCCTTGCCGGCGGCGTTGAGCCGGTCAATTGCCAGCTTCAATTCCTGCCGCGGCGTCATTCTGTTCCAGTCGCTGACCCACATGTCAGCTCCAAATACGACAATGCCGCGCGACTGCATTTGATCCAGCGTCGCTTCTGTCGACTGAAAGCCGGGGAAACGGAAAAACGGCGTCGTCGGGGTCGTCGTTGCCTTGCCGTGCAGGATCATTTCGATCGCCGAAATGCCGTGATCGATTTCCTCGGTCGCAAGGTCCGGCTTGATCTGCTCGATGTTCGGGTGCGACCAGGTGTGCGTGCCGACGGTGTGGCCTTCAGCCGCAATCCGCCGCACCAGTTCCGGATATGGGGCTGCATTCCTGCCGATCAAAAAGAAGGTTGCGTGCACGCATTCCTTCGCGAGCGCCGCCAGCACCCGGGACGTCGTCGGTGGCCAGGGGCCGTCGTCGAAGGTGAGGACAACTTCGTGGTCGGCGAGCGGCAGCGACTGCGGGAAGCTCTTCAAGCCCACGCGCGGTGTCGTGGCGGCATCGACCGGTAGAACCCGCGCGGTGCCAAGCGTGCCCGGACGCGGACATTGGGCAGTCTGGCCAGTTGCGGCCGAGGCGGGACCGGCAAAGACGGCCCAGAAGAGGCTCGCCCAGAAAATGATGCCCAGCAGCAGGGCATTTCTCCACGGGCAGTCCGACCCGAGCCTGATTAAATTAGGTTTTTGCATGAAGAGAAGCTCAGATTACCTTGAAATGCCTAACCGGAGGGCCCACGCCGCTGGCGAACAGATCGCCGCCCTGGACAAGGGGTGACAAAAGTATCGTTAATCGAGTGTTAACGTGGATCGCGCACACTCTGGATTATCGAAAGGGCCATGGTCTTTCAACGTTGGCCCGCCATGCACGCAAGATGAGGCGAGAATGCAGCGCCTTCGCTTAAAGGCAGACGGACGGATCGTCGAATTGAGGGACGGGCAGGAGTTTCCGCTCGCGCCGTTCATGCCCGCATCAC
>Ga0070741_10009438_pt1 | contig 18948 bp, 4 predicted proteins | sample Coa_R1_4_FD_66440 | JGI IMG/M metagenome (GOLD analysis project Ga0070741, IMG submission 66440) | Surface soil microbial communities from Centralia Pennsylvania, which are recovering from an underground coalmine fire - Coalmine... | ecosystem: Environmental > Terrestrial > Soil > Unclassified ...
TACGACCATTCGATCTCGCGGCCCTGTAACCAGCACTGACCAACGGCACGCAATAGCGTCGCCAGGTCCCCTTGACTGTCTTTAGCATGAGCTAACGACGAGAGGACAAGATGGCCGCTGCTATAGGCGGGATGCTGTCTTACTAGCGAGCTCAGGGACGTGCCAGGACCAACCTCTATTAGCAGTAGTTCAGGCTGGCCCAGCAATGTCTGCACACCTTCCGCAAAGTTCACCGGCTGGCGCAGATGCTTGGCCCAGTACTGTGGATCGGTCGCATCTTCGTCAGTGATCCAGGTCCCGGTGAGATTTGATAGCAAAGGCAGAGACGGCTTTTTGCGTGCTACCTGCCGTACTTGCTGTGTGAAGGTCGAGACAATGGGTTCCATCATCGCAGAGTGGAACGCATGCGAGGTATGCAACAAACGCGTCATGATACCCCGCTCGTCCAGTTGTTTCGCGCAACGCTCGATTACTTCATGTGGCCCCGAGACCACGCAGCGGGTTGGCGTGTTGATGGCGGCCAGCGAAAGCTGCGAGTATGCTTTGATGCGAGCACGTATATCATTTGGTGGCAGCGGAACCGCCAGCATGCTCCCCGGCGGCATCGACTGAATCAGGCGGCCCCGCTCGATGATCAGGTGCAAGGCATCTTCGAGTGTGAATACGCCCGCCAGGCAGGCCGCAACATACTCGCCGACGCTGTGCCCCAATAGCGCCGCCGGCTTGATCCCCCAGGTCATCCATTGTTGGGCAAGGGCATACTCGATCATGAAAAGTGCTGGTTGCGCGAACTGTGTTTGCGTCAGGCGTGCCATCGCTTGCTCAGCATCTTGCGCTGCGGGATAGAGGATCGGACGGATATCGCATTTGAGCAAGGGAAGAGTGTATTCCGCACAACGGTCGAGTTGTGCGCGGAATACCGACTCGTGCTGATAGAGTTCCGCCGCCATATGAATGTGCTGGCTCCCCTGACCTGGGAAGAGGAAAGCAACATCGGGAACGCTCATCATTGCCACCCCGCTCATCTTGCGCTGACCCTCGTCTGCTCTCAGCGCCCTGATGGCATCTTCCCGATCCTGGCATATCACGAAGCTGCGCTGTTCAAACTGTCTGCGTCCAAGCTGGAGCGTTGCTGTGACATCGGACATAGACGCAGCGCCATCTTGCTCCAGGTAAGCGGCCAGATTATGCTGCATCTGCTCCAGAGCCGTCGCCGTTTTCGCAGACAGAGGAAGCAGGTAGTAGGGCCTGCTCATCGCCTGGGGCGCTGCCTGGATGGGAGCCTCTTGCACAATGACATGGGCATTCGTCCCTCCAATGCCAAAGGAGCTTACGCCCGCCGTTCGCGGATGCCCTTTGCGCTCCCAATCTCGTAACTGATTATTGACAAAGAAGGGACTATCGGCAAAGGCTATCTCAGGATTCGGCTCAACGAAATGGAGGCTAGGGGGGATCTGTCGATGCTGCAACGCAAGCACCACTTTTATTAGCCCCGCAATACCCGCAGCAACGTCTGTATGGCCGATATTGCTTTTCACAGAGCCCAACGCACAATACTGACGCTGCTGCGTGGAGCGGCGAAAGGCTTGCGTCAGCGCCGTCACCTCGATAGGGTCGCCAAGCCGGGTAGCGGTTCCATGAGCTTCGATATAATCGATCATCTCAGGATTTACGCCGGCGACCTCCTGCGCCTCGACGATGACCGCCGCCTGCCCGCTGACGCTGGGAGCGGTATAGCCAATTTTATCCGAGCCATCGTTATTCACCGCCGACCCTTTAATGACCGCGAGTACTCGATCACCGTCGTTCAGTGCCTCCGCGAGGCGTTTGAGCAGCACAACGCCCGCTCCGCTCGACCGAATCGTTCCCTGTGCGTTTTTATCAAAGACGCGAGTATGGCCGTCAGAGGAGGTGATACCTCCCTCCTGATGCCGATAACCAGTACCATGAGGTACTTGAATGGCAACCCCACCGGCCAGCGCCATATCACACTCGTGATTGAGCAAGCTCTGTACCCCCAGGTGGACCGCAACCAGCGAGGTCGAGCAGGCCGTTCCAATGCTGATGCTCGGCCCCTTGAGGTTGAGCTTATAGGCAGTGCGGGTAGCCAGGTAGTCTTTTTCATTGCCAAGCCCGATGTTGAAATTTCCCTCTTGTTCCTGCAATGCACGATCACTGGCGATGTTATACAAAAGATACGTGTTCATGCCTGCGCCCGCAAAGACGCCTATGCGCGAGTCGCAGCGCAGCGTATCATAGCCAGCTTCCTCCAATGCCTCCCAGGCGCATTCCAGGAAAAAACGCTGCTGAGGGTCCATCAGCGCGGCATCGTGAGGAGAGATATCGAAAAAGGCCGCGTCAAAAGCGTCAACCGCATCCAATACAGCTCCGGCTTTGACATAGTCTGGGTGTTTCAATGTCGCCAGAGCGACCCCTGCTGCCAGAAGCTCCTGATCCGTAAAAAACGAGACAGCCTCCACTCCCTCCTTGAGGTTACGCCAGAACTCCTGAACATTGCGCGCTTGAGGGAATCGTCCACTCATACCAATAATAGCAATATCATTTAAACTCTGTTCTTGTTCCATTATCTATTCATTCCTGTATAGCCGTATTCGCCTCATGAAGAGGGAGCAGCGGCCCGTTGGCTCTAACGCTCAATATTCTATTGATTTTGCGACAATGCATGCCGCCGTTGGGCTGCTTGCTGGCGTGCCGCAGCTCGTCCTATAGCCTGTTTGAACTCCTGGGGTTCGTCCTGTTGTTGAGCTAAAAAGGCGGCTTGAGTGCTCACCGTCGTGTGCCGGAAAAGATCAACCAGTGCAATCTCACGCTCCAGTTTCTCGGAGAGACGATGTTGTAAGCGCGTCAAGAGCAGCGAGTGCCCTCCGAGATCAAAGAAAGCATCGTGTATACTGATCTTCTCCAGATGCAGTACTTCACACCAGACCGCAGCGATCTCGCGCTCTAGTTGAGCCGTTGGCGCGACAAACTCGCGCTCTGACTGCATATCCTCCTGGCCTGGCAATGGCAGCCTGTGCAGATCAATTTTGGCGTTGGCGGTGATTGGCAGTTGCTCCATCTGCACCAGCACACCTGGTACCATATATTCTGGCAGCACATCCCTGGTCCGCTCGCGCAGCTCGCTCATGCTGATCTGACTGCCAGCTTCCAACACCACATATCCCACCAGCCGCTTCTCCCCCGGCTCGTCTTCGCGCACGATGACGACACATTCATGGACTTCTTCCTGCTGTCTGAGCACCGCTTCGATCTCGCCCAGCTCGATACGGAAGCCGCGAAGCTTCACCTGCTGATCCAGGCGTCCCAGATACTCCAGTTGTCCATCCGCACGCCAGCAGACCTGATCCTTTGTGCGATACAAACGCGCCCCTGGCTCGGACGTGCCGGACGCGATCAATCGGGTCCCTACGAAGGGATGCGGTACAAAGGATTCGGCGGTCTGTTCCGCGCGTCCTAGATAGCCCCGCGCGATCCCGCTGCCACCGACATAGAGTTCACCAGGAACCCCAGGCGGCACTAGTTCCCCATGCTCATCAAGGACATAGAGTTCAAGGTTGGCGATTGCGCTCCCAATAGGAGGCCGTCCCCCGTCGCTAGCGCAACGAGCCACGGAAGCACAGACTGTAGTCTCGGTAGGTCCATAGGCATTGAAGAATGAACGTCCCACACTCCAGCGGCTGACAATTTCAGCCCCACAGGATTCACCCGCTACAATGATCTGCTGAAGACTGGGATAGTCACCTTCCGGCAAAGCCGCCAATACCGAAGGCGAGAGCGTTGCCGTATTGATACGCTGCTCGCGTAAGATGGCTTGCAGAGCGGGTCCAGGGATAAGCCGGACCTGTTCCGCCAGGACGAGCGTACCCCCTTGCCCCAGCGCCATGATGATCTCCCACACTGAGGCGTCAAAGCTGAGCGAGGCAAACTGCAAGACGCGTTTCCCTTTTTGCGAGCCAAAGGCGCGGATCTGCGCCTCCACCAGACTACAGACCCCCCGATGGGCCACCATTACCCCCTTCGGACGTCCCGATGAGCCGGAGGTATAGATCACATAAGCCAGTTGGTCGCCACATGTGGCGGGCAGCGGAACGTCTGATTGCCCCTCGTCAACGGCTAGATCATTGGTACGGCCATCGCTATCCAGGACAATCACCGGGATATCGTTGACCGGCACGCGCTCACGCAGCGCTGCTTGCGTGAACAGCAGCGAAATCTGCGCATCGTGGCACATATAAGCCAGGCGCTCCTGCGGGTAGCTCACATCGAGCGGGACATACGCGCCGCCCGCACTGAGAATGCTCAGGATAGCGACGATCAGCTCTGGCGACCGTTCCAGGTAGACCCCGACCAGCACCTCTGGTCCCACGCCTGCTGCTCGCAACTGCCTCGCAAGCTGCACCACTCGCTCCTGCAAACGTTGATAACTCCACACCTGCTCGCCAAAGTGCAGCGCCTCGGCCTCTGGCTGCTGCGACGCCTGCCGGGCAATCAGTTCGTGGATACCCTGATGCTCTGGCAAGGCAAGCAGCTCTCCGCATCCCTGCTGGCACAGCGCCTCTCGCTGTTCAGGCAGCAAAAGGGGAAGTCGCGCCACCGGCTGATCGGCATCGGCACAGGCCGCCTGGAGCAGCCCTAGCAGTGAGCTTTGCCAGCGTTCGATGGTCGCGCGGTCAAACAGATCGCTGTTATAGTCCCATTGCATCAACAACTCACCTGTGGACAGCTCCACCACGTCAAGCATCAGATCTTGCTTGGCGGTCGTCGTCTCCGGGGACAGCCGCTGCACCTGCACAGAGCCCCAATTGTTCTGTTCGTTGCGCTGAGACCAGAAGCCGAAGCCAACCTGGAACAGCGAGTTATGGCTCAAGCTGCGTTGCGGGGCGAGCTCCTCGACCAGCCTCTCAAAAGGTACATCTTGATGAGCATTGGCTTGGAGCACAGTCTCGCGTACGCGTCCTAGCAGCTCACGGAAACTGGGCATGCCGCGCACATCGATGCGCATCAGGACGGTATTAGCGCAGAAGCCGAGCAGCGATTCAAATTCCACCAGATGCCGATTCGCGCTCGCCGTACCCAGCAGAAGCTGCTTCTGACTGCTGAGCCGCGAGAGCAGCGCCCCAAAGGCCGCCATTAACAGCATAAAGGGTGTGTAGCCCTCGCGCCGACCTAGCTGCTGTAAAGCCGCAACCAGGCTGGCGGGCAGTTCTTCTTGCACCGCTGCCCCCCGAAACCTCTGAACAGGCGGGCGAGGTCGATCCGTCGGCAACTCAAGCACGGTGGGTACGCCGTGTAAAAGTTCCTGCCAATAACGCACCTGCGGCTCTACCACCGCCTCAGTAAGCCACTGTCGCTGCCACAGGGCATAATCTGCATACTGCACAGCGGGCTCAGCCAGGAGCGAAGGCTCACCTTGCGCAAAAGTCTGATAGAGCGTTGCCAGTTCGCGCAAGAAGTGCTGTTGCGACCAGCCATCAAAGATCAGGTGATGGAAGGTGAGCAGCAAGACATGCTCTTGCGCTGCGAGCCGCAACAGTTGCGTACGCATAAGCGCGCCACCCACCAGATCAAAAGGACGCGAGCGCTCCGCACGCGCAAGCATGAGCATCTCGCTCTCACGTTCCGGCAGTTCTTCCAAAGAAGAAAGCGGGAGAACAAATGAGCGGAATGGATCGATCACCTGAAAGGGCTCACTACCTTCCTGGAGGATACGGGTGCGCAGGACTTCATGCCGACGCACCATTTCGCCCAGCGCGGACTCCAGCGCCCGATAGTGCAGTTCCCCGCGTAAACGCAAGGCCAGAGCGATATTATAGAACGGATTCTCAGGGTCCAACAGACAAAGGAACCATAGCCGCCGCTGCGCTAATGAGAGCGGCACGCGTTCTGGTCGCTCCTGGGGCGCCAGCGCCGGTATCTGGGTCGAGGTCCCCTGCTCTTGCTGCTGTTCCACGCACCGCGCCAGGTGAGCGATGGTAGGATGTTCCAGGAACGTCCGCAGCGAGACGTCACGCCCGAGATGATGCCGTATTCTGGCAATGATGCTCATCGCGAGGAGTGAATGTCCTCCGCACTCGAAGAAATTGTCGTGAATATCTATCTGCTGGATATCGAGCGCCTCACACCAGATGTTCACCAGGATCTCTTCAACCGGCGTCCGGGCGTGGTGCAGCTTACGCTCCAGGAGCGGTCCCTCGTCGGGTGCAGGCAATGCTCGCCGATCTACTTTCCCATTGGGAGAAAGTGGAAACTCCTCCAGTGCGATCAGGCGATTTGGCACCATATACTCAGGTAGATGCGTGCGCAGCCAGTCACGCACCGGAGCCTCTTCCAGAGCGCTCCCTGGCCTCATCAGCACATACGCAATCAAGCGTTTATCCCCGGATGAGCTTTGATGTACAATCACGACCGCATCCTGTATCTGGGGATGCTTTTGCAGCGCCGTCTCGATCTCACCCAGTTCAATGCGGAAGCCGCGAACCTTCACCTGGAAATCTGTGCGTCCCAGAAATTCGAGCGTGCCATCGGCCACAAAACGCACAATATCTCCCGTTCGGTACAGACGAGCGCCAGGTTCGGACGCGGTAAACCGGGTCCCTACGAAGGGATGGGGGACATAACGCTCCGCCGTCAATTCGGGACGCCGCAGATACCCGCGCGATAGGCCGTCACCCCCGACATAGAGCTCTCCATAAACGCCTATCGGAACAGGCTGCATCTCTTCATCCAGTACATAGAGCTGCGTATTCGCAATGACACGCCCAATCGGAACCGAAGCTTTCACCTCTTCCGGGCTGGTCATAGGATAACAACAGGTAAAGACGGTGTTCTCAGTGGGGCCATAGCCGTTCAGTAGCATAGAACCGTTGGCCTGCGCCAGGAAGCGTCTGACATGAGCGGTAGACAGAACATCGCCGCCTGCCATCACCTGACGCAGCGAAAGCAAGGCGTCCAGGTGATGATCAACCAACTGGTGAAACAGTCCTGCTGTGATCCAGGCTGCGGTTACAGCGTATTGCTGGAATAGATGCGCTAGTTCGCTCAGCGAGGGCGTGCCCGGATCTGCAATAACCAGGCGAGCACCCACGAGCAGGCTGCACCACATTTCCAGCGTTGAGGCATCAAAGGCAATGGGATTATATTGTACAAAGACTTCATGTTCGTCAAGACGCGCATAGTTGTTGTTTTTGACCAGCCGCGCCACATTGCGGTGGGTAACGCTTACGCCCTTTGGCTTCCCTGTGGAACCCGACGTATAGAGCACATGAGCCAGATTGTCCGGGTGCGTGATATTTGGCAGCGTGCTCGCTGGTGGCGTCTCGCCTAGATCGATCAAGGTGTCGAGATACACAACTTGCATAGGCAGGAGAGAGAGCCGCTGCTCAAAAAGACGTTGCGCCAGTAGCAGTGCCATGCTAGAGTTCTCAAACATGATATTCAGGCGTTCTTCGGGATATTGCGGTTCAATAGGCACATAACAGCCTCCTGCTTTGAGAATTGCCAGCACCACGATGATCTGCTCCGCAGAACGCTCGAAGCATGTGCCAACCCTGACTTCCGGCCCTACGCCCAGCGCGCGCAGCTTGCACGCCAACGCAGTTGCATAACGATCCAGCACGCCATAGCTCATCTGAGCCTCGCCACACGTCAGTGCTATCGCATCAGGTTGCCGTCGAGCCTGCTCTTCAAAGAGTTCATGAATACAGCTCTCGCGCGGGTAGTCTGCATAGACCGCGCTCCACGCGCTAATCTGCTCAAGCTCCTCTTTGTGCAGCAAGGGAGTCTCCCAGATGACGGCTGATGGCTGTGCGATCACACTATCAAGCAACGTCTGGAAGTTCCGCACCATGCGCCCTATCGTTGCCCGCTCGAAGAGATCCGTACTATATTCCAACTTGCAGCGTAGCTCCTGATCCGTCTCGAAAATCTCAAGCGCCAGATCAAACTTGGAAGTCGCGTTATGGTTCTCCAGCCTGGTTGCCTCGACGCTCCCCAGCCGTTCGGTCGCCGGGTCTGCGTTTTGCAAAGCCAGCACCACCTGGAAAAAGGGATGCATATTGGTGATGCGCTCGATGCCTGACTTCTGCACCAGATATTCAAATGGCACATCCTGGTGATCATAGGCATCAAGCGTCATGGCCTGGATGCGCTGGAGCAACTCGGTAAAGCCAGGGCGTCCCTCCAGATTGCAGCGCAGGACCAGCATATTCACAAAGAAGCCGATCATCGACTCCGTTTCCACATCACGGCGATTTGCCACCGGAGAGCCGATCAATACTTCGCGCTGACCGCAATAGCGCGAGAGCAAGACACTGAAGGCAGCAAGCAAGGTCGTAAAGAGCGTCACCCCTTCGCGTCGGCTGATTGCCTTGAGGGCTGCGTACACCGTGGGCGGCAGGACAAAGCGATCTACAGCCCCGCGAAACGTCTGCCGCGCCGGTCGCGGATGATCTGTGGGCAAATTCAAAGCAGTCGGGGCGTCCCTGAGCTGATTGCGCCAATAGGCAAGCTGCTGCTCTATCCGTTGTTGCTGCAACCACTGACGCTGCCAGAGGGTATAATCCGCATACTGCAACGTCGGCGCAGGCAAACTCCGCCTCCCATTCTGCTCACCGCCGCGCTCATAGTCTGCATACAGGACCGACAATTCCCGTAGGAGGATCTGATGCGACCAGCCATCATAGATACTATGATGAAAAGTCAGCAACAATATATGTTCGCGCTCGCTCAGACGAACCAGCATCTCGCGGAAGAGTGGACCCGTCTCCAGCACAAAAGGGCGTCGTACCTCCTCTTGCATCAACTCGTTGAGCGTTGCCTCACGCTCCTGTGCTGGCAAAGCCTGGAGGTCAATCAGCGACAGAGCCACCTGCGCCGTTGCCCGCACAAGTTGTTCCGGCTCCCCTTCTTGCGAGGAGACGAACACGGTGCGCAGAATCTCATGCCGCTGCACAAGCGCCCGCAGGCTGTTCTCCAGTGCCTGCACCGAGAACTGGTTACGTAAGCGTAACGCCAGCGGGATATTATAAAAAGGACTGGTCGGCTCAAGTTGATAGAAGAACCAGAGCGACCGTTGCGCCTGAGACAGGGGCAGATGCTCTGGCCGCGCCTGCGCAGCCAGCGGAGGCAACGCTTCATCTACATGATGCGGACTCACCTTAGTAGCTTTGCGGGCCATCTCAATACGTGCTGCCAGGTGGGCTAGAGTGGAATTTTCAAAGAGATCACGCAGCGATAGCTCTATCTGCAAAACTGTACGGATGCGTGAAATGACTTTCGTTGCCCGTAATGAATGCCCGCCGAGTTCAAAAAAGTTGTCTAGAGTGCTTACCTGCTCAACTCCTAGCGTCTCGCCCCAGATATTGATGAGCAGTTCTTCGATAGCTGTGCTAGGAGCAACGAACGTTTTGCTGAAGGCTGGCTGTGCTGTAGAGGGAGACGGGAGCGCCCGTCGATCCACTTTCCCATTGGGCGTCAATGGTAACGACGGTAGCTCGATAAACACTGATGGCACCATATAAGCGGGCAAATACTCTTGCAGGTATTGCCGCAGATCGTAGTGAGCAAGCGCGTCCGCATCGTTACCTACGACATAGGCAACCAACTGCTTGCCGCCCGTTGGATCTTCCCACGCCAGCACTACGCATTCCCGTACCGCCGGACACTGCCCTAGCATGTGCTCAACCTCAGCAGGCTCAATGCGGAAGCCACGAATCTTGACCTGGAGGTCGATCCGTCCCAGAAACTCTATAGCTCCATTGGGCAAATAACGCGCCAGGTCGCCAGACCGGTAGAGTCGGGCGCCGGGCTCGCTGCCAAATGGATGAGGAACAAAGCGTTCGGCTGTCAATTCTGGTCGGTTCAAATAGCCACGAGCCAGACCGGCACCGCCAATATACAGTTCTCCTGCCACTCCAGTTGGCACCGGTTGCAGGTAGCGATCTAGGATATAGACCGTGGTATTAGCGATTGGCAGGCCAATAGGCAGTGGCCCACTGTCTCGTTGATCCAGAGGCACAGCATACGTGCAGGTAAAAGTCGTATTTTCTGTCGGCCCGTAGCCATTGATCATGCGGCAGGTGGGAACTGCTGCCAGCACTTTCTGTACATGGGCAGGTGAGAGCACATCCCCTCCTGCTAGGAGTTGATGCAGGTTGCGCAAGCTCTCCAATTGCTCCTCCACCATCTGATGAAACAGACCGGCAGTAAGCCACAAAGAGGTTATCTGATACTGCTGGATAGCTGCCCCCAACTCCTGCAAGGAAAGCTGATGGGGTGGGGGTATCACCAACCTGCCGCCGTTCAGTAATGGACCCCAGATTTCGAGTGTAGAAGCATCAAAAGTCACAGGGGCATATTGAAAAAATACTTCTTGCTCATTGATATCCATAAAGTTTGTATTTTTTACCAGACGCACTACTGCATGGTGGGGAATACCTACTGCTTTCGGCTTCCCTGTAGAACCTGAGGTATACATTGCATAGGCGAGTTGAGTAGCACTACCAGAGATCAGCAAATTATCGTCTGGATATTGCGCAATCGTCGCCCGCTCGCTATCGAGACAAAGTACGGTAGAGGCATGAGAGGGAATTACCTCGGCCAATTTCCGCACGGTCAGCAATATCTTTACCTGGATATCGGTCAGCATAAAGGCGAGGCGGTCCTTAGGGGAAGAGGAGTCCAGAGGGACATACGCTCCACCGGCCTTCAGAATCGCCAACAGTCCCACGATCAGATCGAGTGAGCGTTCCATACAGATGCCGATTAAGACCTCTGGACCAGCGCCTTGCCGTCGCAGATAATGGGCCAGTTGGTTGGCGCGGCGATTCAACTCATCATAGGTCAGGCGGTCCTCGCCACAGATCAGCGCCACGGCGTTAGGGGTTTGTGCAGCCTGGAGTTCGAACAACTGATGCACACTCAGTTCTTGCGGGTAATCAGTCTGGGTGGCGTTCTGCAAGACGAGAAGCTGGTAACGTTCAGCCTGGGTGAGCAGCGGCAAACGCCCAATGTGACAATCCGGGTGAGCAACGATATTTTCTGCGAGCACCTGGAAGTGAGTCGCCATGCGCTGAATCGTAGCTGGCTCAAACAGGTCCGTATTGTACTCCAGTATTCCCTGTAACCCTTGTTCAGTATCGAGCATGAAGAGCGTAAGATCATATTTTGCGATCCCGCGCTCAAAGTCCAACATCTGCCCGGTCACATCCCCCAATGTTAGCTCGGAGCTAGACGCGTTTTGCAGATCAAAGAGCACCTGATAGAGCGGAGAGTAGCTCAGGCTGCGTGCAGGTCGTAGCATCTCGACTAAGTGCTCGAATGGTAGGTCCTGGTGGGCATATGCATCTATCGTCACCTCGCTCACACGCTTCAGCAGCTCTCGAAAGCTGTCATCAGCGGAGAGCCTCGTGCGCAGGACCAGTGTGTTCACAAAAAAGCCAATTAGCCCCTCGATCTCCGCTCTGGTACGATTAGCGATGGGAGAACCGAGCACGAGATCTTCCTGTCCGGTATAGCGATACAACAGCGCCTTGAAGACAGCTAACAGCGTCATAAAGAGCGTGACCCCTTCACGCTTGCCCAACTCTTTGAGGCCATCAGACACTTGACGAGAGAGCGTAAAGGTATGCCATGCGCCATCAAATGTTTGCTGCGCAGGCCGTGGTCGATCCGTGGGCAGTGATAACAGCTCTGGCAGGTCACTGAGCTGCTGTTTCCAATAAGCCTCCTGGGTTGCCAGCCTTTCCCCTTGCAGCCACTCTCGCTGCCAGTGCGCGTAGTCGGCGTACTGGATAGGCAGCTCTGGCAAAGCAAGCTGTTTCCCCGTCGTGTAGGCACTATAGAGCGCGGAAAGTTCGCGGAATAGTATCTCCATCGACCAACCATCAAAAACAATGTGATGGATCGTCAGTATGAATACATGGATCTCCTCATTGCGCCTGAACAGCGTAGCGCGCAAAAGGGGACCCTGGCTCAAGTCAAAAGGTGTTCGCGCCTCTTTACTGACCAGTTGCTTTATCTCATCCTCTGATGCCTCGTCAAGCTGAATAGGTGCCAACGATAGCGGCACAAAAGGAGCTATTACCTGTACTGGTTGGGTATCTACGTTGGTAAAGGTTGTACGTAATATTTCGTGGCGACGCACAATCTCGTTGAGACTGCATTCCAGCGCCCTATAGTCCAGCGGACCACTGAGAAAAAAAGCTCGACAGATGTTGTAGGTGGGAGCGCCACTGTCTAGCTGATCCAGCAGCCAGAGCCGTTGTTGCGCAAAAGATGTGCTGAATATATTTGTTTCCCGGCTCTGACGTGGGATCGCCGTCCGTGTCGCCGTCCCTTTCTGCGTACGCAATCTCTGAGAGAGGAATGCCTGTTGTTCTGGAGAAAGGCTTGCTATCTGCTTGCTGATGTTGCTCATTGTCTCTTTTCCCTCAATAACGGCTTTCCAGGCGTCATACTGTCTGTTCTAATTCGGCCAGTAACTGCGTAAGTTGCTCCTCATCTATTTCACTGGCCTGGCGCTCAACAATTGCTACAGCCAGACCGGCTATTGTGGCTGCCCCAAAAAAGGAGCGCAGAGGCAGTTCTACTTGAAAGGTAGAGGATAGGCGGGAAATCATTTGTGTCGCCAGTAATGAGTGTCCTCCCAACGTAAAAAAGTTGTCATGGATGCCGACTTTCGGCAGGTGAAGAAGCTCCCTCCAGATAGCTGCGATCTCTTCTTCGACTGCGTTACGCGGCGCGATAAACTCACCCAATGATAGCGCCATTGCCTCGTCTGGTGGGGGTAACGCCCGGCGGTCTACTTTGCCATTAGGGGTCAAAGGTAGCTGTTCTAACGGCACAAAATGGGCCGGGATCATATACTCGGGCAGGCGTTGCTGCAAGAGGGAACGCGCAGTACCGGTTGTGAATGCCTGGTCTGATCTGAGGACCATGTAGGCAACAAGACGCCTATCACCAGGAGCGTCCTCTCGCACCACGGCAACGCACTCCTGGACAGCGGGATGCTGATTGAGCAACGTCTCAATCTCGCCCAGCTCGATGCGGAAGCCACGTAGTTTGACCTGGTGATCGAGCCGCCCCAGGAATTCCAGTTTGCCATCAGGCCGATAGCGTGCCAGATCGCCAGTTTTGTAAAGGCGCGCCCCAGGTTTACAACTAAAGGGATGTGGTACAAAACGCTCAGCCGTCAGGTCTGGACTGTTGAGATAACCGCGTGCCAGGCCATCGCCACCGATATAAAGTGCTCCTGGAACGCCAATGGGAACGGGCTGCCAGGACTGATCCAGGATATAGATCTGCGTATTGGCAATGGGACAACCGATATAGCTTGATCTATCGCTTGTTTCGATCTGATGCAGCGTAGACCAGATAGTCGTTTCCGTGGGACCGTACATGTTCCAGAGGCGGCCAGCCTTCCCTAACAATTGCATCGCCAGCTCATTGTTGAGCGCCTCTCCTCCACAGAGAATGGTGAGGCGAGGGTCGCCTTGCCAGCCAGCAGCCAGCAGTAGCAACCAGGTGGCCGGCGTTGCCTGCATAACGGTTGCCTGGGTAGTAGCTAATTGCTCCATGAGCCGTGTAACATCGAGGGCGTCTTCGCGGCTGGCAATCACCTCTCTGGCTCCTACAACAAGAGGCAAGAACAACTCCAGCGCAGCAATATCAAATGATATACTGGTGACGGCCAGCATCACGTCATGACGTTGCAGCCCAGGTTGCTGACGCATCGAGGTCAAAAAGTTGACCACTGCCTGATGAGGAATCTGTACACCTTTGGGTCGTCCGGTTGAGCCAGAGGTATAGATTACATACGCCACATTTTCGCTGATTACATTGCTGCGTGGATTGTTCTCATTTTCCAATCCGATCTGCTGCCAATCGGTATCCAGGCATATTACCTGTGCATCATGATCAGGTAGGTGATGTAACAACCGCTCTTGCGTCAAAAGCAACGGTATTCGGGCATCTTCTAGCATGAACATCAATCGCTCGCGCGGATAATTGGGGTCCAGAGGCACATACGCTGCTCCTGCTTTCAGAATCCCCAACAGCCCTACAATCAGATCGAGCGAGCGTTCCACGCAGATGCCGATGAAAACTTCAGGCCCTGCGCCCCGTTGCTGTAAGTAATGTGCCAACTGATTGGCGCGGCGGTTCAGCTCGCTATAGGTCAGGCGATCCCTGCCATGGCTTACCGCCAGATCGTCAGGTGTGCGTTCGACCTGGGCCTCGAACAACTGATGAATACACTGCCCCTGTGGATAGTCGGCTGTCGTCTCATTCCATGAAAACAGCAGTTGCTGTTGCTCAGCCTGGGTGAGCATGGACATTGCGTTGATACGCTGCCCTGGATCGACGCTGATCTGCCGTAAGAGTTCCTGGTAATGTCCAGTCATACGCTGGATGGTAGCCGGCACAAACAGGTCAGTATTATATTCCCATATTAAGGTAATAGCTTTATCTTCTGTTGCGGTTTGCATTCCAACCAGTTGTTCCGCGCGCGGAATAACCACAATGTTGATATCAAACTTGGCAGAGTTATTGCTCAAGCCCTCGGTTATCTTCACCTTCAATTCTGGCAGATTTAAATCTGGCAATGGTGAATCGTGGAAGCTGAACAGAGTTTGGTACAGCGGTGAATAGCTCAGGCTGCGTTCAGGTTGCAGCGCTTCTACAACTTTGCCAAAGGGCAGATCCTGGTGAGCATAGGCTTCCAATGTTACCTCGCGTACACGTCCGAGTAGTTCCTGAAAGGTGGGGTTGCCAGAGAGGTCTGTACGCAAAGCCAGCGTATTGATAATCATACCGATTAGAGGCTCTGTCTCTTGCCAGCGGCGATTGGCGATGCCCGCACCCACACACAGATCTTCCTGGCCGCTATAACGATATAGAAGAGTTAAAAAGGCTGCGAGCAACATCATATAGAGGGTCACACCCTCCTGGCGACAGCGGACGCGCAGCGCCTCGCAGAGTGCTACGGGAAGGTCAATCCGTTGTACCGCTCCCTTAAAGCCAAGAACAGCAGGACGCGGATAATCGGTGGGTAACTCTAAAAGCGCAGGACTCCCTGCCAATTTTTGTTTCCAATAGGCTAATTGTGCCTCAGCTTCCTTCCCTTGCATCCACTGGCGTTGCCACTGCGCAAAGTCTGCGAATTGGATCGCAAGCGGTGGTAGCGAGGATGGCCTGCCCGTAACGAAAGCAGTGTACAGCTCTTGTAGCTCACGCAGGAAGACTGTGAATGACCAGCCATCATGCACCAGATGATGCTCCACATGCACTAAGATATATTCTTGCTCGCTCAAGCGCAGCAGGCTCCATCTTGCCAAAGGGAGTTGTGTGATATCAAAAGGCTGCTGAAACTCTTTATGCATGAGCCGCTGTACTGCCGCTTCATGTTCATGCTCTGCCAGGGTTCGTAGATCAACAAGCGGTATTTTTATCGCTTGAGGCTGATGAATGAGTTGGACAGGACGACCATCCACTGCCGGGAATGTTGTCCTGAAGATTTCGTGCCGTCGCACAATTTCACTCAGGCTACGCTCTAATGTCTCAACATCTAGCCGACCTGTCAACCGTAGTATCGCCTGGGCGTTATATGCCAGATTAGTTGGATCTAATTGCTGTAGAAACCAGACGCGCTCTTGTGAGAAGGAGAGCGGCAGGTTGCCTCTACGTGGTAAGAGCTGGATGGACGCGATGCGTTGATCTTGCTCGCCATAACGCTGCTGCTCAATATAGTGGGCTAATTCTGCAATGGTGGCACAGGTAAACACTGTCGCTGGAGCCATCTCCACCTGAAAGGTATTGCGTATGCGAGCCGCGATTTGTGTTGCCAGCAGGGAATGTCCTCCCAGGAGGAAAAAGTTATCATGCATCCCCACATGATCCAGATGGAGCATTTCGCGCCAGACCTGCGCCAGGGCTTCCTCATAGGGCGTACGTGGCGCCACAAAAGGCTCCCGCAATGCGAGACTGCCAGCATCGGGCATTGGTAGGGAACGACGATCAATCTTCCCATTTGGTGTGAGCGGCCACTCTTTGAGCACGACAAAGGCGCTCGGAAGCATATAATCAGGCAAACTCGCTCCCAGATTGCTGCGCAATCCCCTGAGGTCTATGTTCTGTTCCTGTTTTGCAATGAAATAGGCTACCAGGCGACGTTCTCCTGGTCGATCCTCACGAGCGATGACTACCGCCTCGCGCACAACGGGATGGGCGTTGAGCATCGCCTCGATCTCTCCCAATTCGATGCGATATCCTCGAATCTTGACCTGGGAGTCGCTACGGCCAAGAAATTCGATCTGTCCATCAGGAAGATAGCGGGCGAGGTCTCCCGTTTTGTAAAGACGCTCCCCCGCTTCATCTCCAAACGGATCAGGGATAAAGCGTTCAGCGGTGAGTTCTGGCCGTCTCAGATAGCCGCGCGCCAGGCCAATGCCTCCGACATATATCTCGCCAATGTCGCCGACCGGCACTTGCCGCAGCTTCTCATCCAGTATATGCACCTGCATATTCGCAATTGGCAGACCGATGGAGGGATTGCCCTGGCTATCGTGGCAGCGGGCCATAGTTGCGCATACGGTCGTTTCAGTAGGGCCATAGGCGTTGAAAAAATAGCGGTTCGGCGCCCAACGGGCCACCAGACTGGCCGGGCAGGCTTCACCGGCAGTAATCAGCGTCTGTAGCGCCGGCAGCTCTACGTCAGGGAGAATCGCCAGCGCCGAAGGTGGCAGTGTGGCAACGGTGATATTCCGCTCTTGTAAAACCTCTATCAGAGACGGCCCCGGTAACAGAGAATCTTTCGTTGCGAGATGAAGCGTTGCTCCCGCTAGAAGCGCCATGAAGATTTCCCAGACGGAGGCATCGAAGCTCAACGAGGCAAATTGCAGGATATGGCTATCCTCTCGTAACTCGAAGGCTTGTTTCTGTGCAAAAGCAAGATTGCATAATCCTCGATGTCTTACCATGACGCCTTTGGGTTTGCCGGTTGAGCCTGAGGTATAGATCACATAGGCCAGATTCTCAGGATATGCCACGTTTGCCAGATTGTGGGTTTTATACTGAGCAATAACATGCTGCTGGCTATCGAGGCTAAGCGTCTGGATCGCATCTTCCTTGAATTGTTCAGCCAATGACTGCTGTGTGATGAGTAGTGCTACCTGGGCATCATGCAACATAAATCCCAGGCGCTCCCTGGGATAGCCGGGGTCAAGTGGAACAAATGCGCCTCCTGCTTTTAGGATTGCCAGGATAGCCACAATCATCTCAAGCGAACGCTCCAGGCAGAGGCCAACAAGAATCTCCGGCCCTATCCCTTGCTCATGTAAATGATGTGCAAGTTGATTAGCGCGCCAGTTCAGCTCCTGATAGGTAAGACGTTTGCCAGCAAAGTCCAGTGCTATGGCGTGAGGGGTGCGCTCTGACTGCATCTCAAAAAGTGTATGAATACAGGTATCCATATTTATCCTCGCTATGTCTATAACAACTGTCGTATCTCTATGCCTGATTTTTTGCCATTTTTTCGCGCAGGCTGAGCGGCCTCATATCAGTCCATACCTCTTTTACATAATCCAGACAGGCTTCCTTTGTTCCCTGGTGACCCGCGTCCCGCCAGCCCAAAGGGTTCTCCCTGTCTGCCGGCCAGATAGAATATTGTTCCTCATGATTGATGACAACTTTATAGAGTGTCTGAGCATTATCCATGGATTTACTCTCCTTCTTTAATGCGGTTTGTACGAGTCTTTATAAACTGGTGTGAGCCAATCCCTATAGCGTTCATTTTCACCGCGACAGGCGGAGAGATAGAGGGATTGCAGTTGCATGCTCAATGCTCCTGGCTTGCCTGTTCCCACGGGGCGGTAATCAACGCTGACCACCGGCGATACCTGGACGCCTGTCCCACAAAAGAAGATTTCGCTGGCTGCATACAGCTCAGTGCGATCAATACGCCGCTCTTCCACTTCCATACCAAACTCATTGCGTAGCATGTCGATGAGGGCATTGCGCGTAATTCCTTCCAGGATATCCTCTGAAATAGCTGGCGTCGCGAACTTTCCATTTCGCAATATAAAAATGTTACAGGAACTTCCCTCTGAAACTGTGCCATCATCGGTGAGCATAATGGCTTCATCAAATCCAGCAGTCTTTGCATCATCTGCTGCTAAGGCATTGTTTACGTATGCGCCTGTGACTTTTGCGCGCACCGGCATGGCATTACTATTTGCTCTCCGCCACGAGGATGTACAGACGCGCAGACCTGCGCTGATGTCAACATAATTGCCCATCGGGAGGGTATAGATGGCAATCTCGTCTTTCAACTCACTCAATAGAGGTTGAACGATACGGCTAGCTTTGTAGGCTAGAGGCCGTATATAGACATCCTGGCGGTAACTGTGCTTACGAACCAGCTCAACGGTAAGCTGACAAAGCTCATCTACCGATGCGCGAGGATGCATATGCAGCGTATTCCACGAGTCTGCCATGCGAAGATAATGTTCGCGCAGCTTGAGCAGGTACATCTGCGGCTTTTGCTCGTTCCAGTAGCCACGAATGCCTTCAAAACAGGCTGTGCCATACTGTAGGGCATGCGTTGCTATGTTTACTTTCGCCTCGCGCATCGGTACGATACGACCCTCGAAATAGGCATACTCTTCCCTCTGGGGTGCAGGCATTTCCTGCTGCTTCGCATCGTTCCCTTTTTGCATTATTGTTGTATCGGATTGAGCCATAGCTATCATCCCTCACTTGTTTTTTGACTCTCGTTTCACACTCTGTGGTCGCAGTATAGCCGATGAACCCGCTGAAGCACATCTGTAAAAGTACCTGCTTTTGGCTGGCATCCCTTTTTGCACGACTGGTAGAATTACAGAAGCGATACGGCTCAGGGCTTTTCAGTTGTCCTCTCCTCTGACTCCTGCTGCC
>Ga0070741_10009439_pt1 | contig 18946 bp, 19 predicted proteins | sample Coa_R1_4_FD_66440 | JGI IMG/M metagenome (GOLD analysis project Ga0070741, IMG submission 66440) | Surface soil microbial communities from Centralia Pennsylvania, which are recovering from an underground coalmine fire - Coalmine... | ecosystem: Environmental > Terrestrial > Soil > Unclassified ...
GGCGGTGGAGGTCGGGGTCGGGCGGCAGGACGCGCACGTTACGCTCGGTACAGTCACGGGCTCCAATGACCGCACCGTCAGACGAACCCGCGGTGGGCATCGTGGTCCCGGCCCGGGACGTCTCCGCAACCATCGGTCTGCTGCTCGACGACCTGGCCGCCCAGAGTCCGGAGGGGGTGCGCGTGGTCGTCGTCGACGACGCCTCGACCGACGGGACGGGCGACCTGGTGGAGGCCCGGGCGGCCGAACTGCCGTGGCTGTCGCTGGTGCGGGGAACGGGCGCGGGCCCCGCGACCGCTCGCAACCTCGGGGCCGGCGCCGTCAACGGTGGGTGGCTGGCGTTCGTCGACGCCGACGTGCGGCTCGACCCGGACTGGCTCCGGGCGGGCATGGCCGCCACGGGGCGTGAGGACGCGGACGTGCTCGAAGGAGTGGTCGTGCCGCGCGGTGGTGACGACCGCGGCCTCGTTCTCCACACCGCGTCGTCGTCCGGGGGCGAGGTCTTCGTCACCGCCAACCTGTGGGTGCGCCGCGAGATGTTCGACCGGGTGGGCGGCTTCGACGCGTCGTATCGGGTGCCGTGGCGTGAGGACACCGACCTCGGGTGGCGGTTGCTCGCCGCCGGCGCCCGGGCCGGCGTCGCGCCCGACGTGGTCGTGTTCCACCCGCACGCCCGCCGTCCGGTGCGCGCCCTGTTCCGCGAGGGAGCGCGGCTCGACGCCGACACCCGGCTGCGGGCCCGGTTCCCGGATCGGTTCCGCCGGTTGCTGCCGCGGCGCGGGTTCCGCACCACCTACGCGGCGTTCCTCGCGCTCCTCGTCTTGGTGGGTGCCGCGGCTTCCGGCGCGCCAGGCATAGGTATCGCGGGCATCGCCGTCGTGGTCGAACTGGGGTCGCTCATGGCGGTGCGGGGCGCGGTGAGCGAGCGGCGCCGCCCGTTCTGGTGGGAGTGGATCGCGCTCGCCGGTGTGGCGCCGGTGCTCGTGGTGTGTCGCGTGGTCTGGGTGGCGCGCGCCAACCTGGCCCACCGGCAGAACTTCTGGTAGCTCGAGTCTCCCGGGCTAGAGAACGGGCGTGCGGTAGCGGAACGCGGCGCGCGCCACCACCGCGGTCTCGTACAGGTCGGCCACGAGGGCGGCAGGCACGACGACCAACCATGCCGCCCGCCGGCGCGGGCGGGGCCGCGTGCGGCGGCAGTTCCACGCGTACCAGCCGCTCGCACCGACGAGCATGGCAACACGCAGGGGTGTGCGGCGCCGGCCCGCCAGCGCGCCGGTGGCCGCGACCGCAAGAGCCGCGGCATGCGACGGATGCAGGAACACGCCTGCCCACAGGCGGCGACGCAGATCGGGGTGGTTGCGCATCGTGAGCACCATCCCCTCGCGCCGGCGCCGGTCGCGCAGGTACGGGGTGAACCGCGAGGGACGCACGTCGTGGTGCACGAGAGCGTCGGGCGCGAACGCGGTGCGGAAGCCGGCCGCCTTGGCCCGCCACGCCAGGTCGGTGTCCTCGCCGTAGGGATAGCGGAACTCCTCGCCGAAGCCACCGACGGCCTCCAGGACGGGACGGCGGTAGGCCATGTTGCAGGTCTCGTACTCCCCCGCCTCCGACGTCACCTCGATGGTGTGACTGAACGGGCCGAGGTCGTCGATCTGGTCGGGCGCCGGCAGCGTCCGACCCTGCACGACGTCGGCGCCGTCGAGGGCCGCGACCAGGGAGCGGGCCCAGCCCGGTTGCGGCGTGCAGTCGTCGTCGGTGAACAGCACGATGTCGCCGGTCGCTATCCGCCAGCCCTCGTTGCGCGCCGTCGCCGCACCGGCCGGCGCGCGTCGATGCACCGGCACCAGGCGGAAGGGCGCCGTCCCCGCGAGCCGGTCGAGCACGGCCGCGGTGTCGTCGGTGGATCCGTCGTCGACGACCACCGCCTCCAGCCCGTCGACGTCGGCCTGGGCGGCCAAGGCGTCGACCAGTCGCGGGAGGAGGTGGGCGCGGTTGTGCGTGGCCACGACCACACTGACGGTCACAGCACGACGGTCCGGTGTCGTGCGCTCCCCCGCAACAGCGCCGCGGTGGCGACGACGTCGAGGCCCATCTGCACCGGAACGGCGGCCACGCGGGCAGCCACCGGGCCGTTCGCGCGACGGGCCTCGACCAGGCGCGCGCCGAGCCACCACGCCAGTCCGGCGAGCGCGAGATGGCGGCGGCGGGCGATCATTGCCACCAGCGCGGCGTAGACGGGCACCCGGTCGGCGGGCGTGTTCAGCAACAGGCCCTGACGCAGCAGTGTCCCGCCCCGCAGCTCGGGCACCTCGCGGACGAGCGCCGGGAAGGCGCGCATCATCCGCGTGCGCCGCACGGTGTCGGTGAGGTCGACCGGGAACACCTGGTGACGCACGATGGCGTTGCCGGCATGGACGGCGACGCCGGCGCGCCGCACCGCCCAGGCGAGCAGCGTGTCCTCGCCGAAGCCCATGGCGCGTTCGACCGAGCCCGGCGAGAAGCCGAACCGATCGGCCGCCCCCGGATCGAAGCCGCCGGCCCGGTCGTACGCGTCGCGCCGGTAGAAGACGTTGCTCGTGGGGTACAGGCCCTCCTCGCCCGACCACATCGTGCGCTCCAACGGGTGCGGCGGCCGGGTCGGTACCGTCGTTCCGTTGGCCACGTCGGCCCCTTTGTCGAGGGCGGCCAGCCCTTCCGCCACCCACTCCCGGTCAGGGATGCAGTCGCTGTCGGTGAAGGCCAGGTACGGCGCGTCCGACGCCGCCACTCCGGTGCGCCGCGCCGCATAGGCGCCCCGGCCGTCGTTGTCGACCAGGCGCACCGGACGGCCGGCCTGCAGATCGCGCTGCACCTCGAGGCGGGCCCCGTCGGTCGACCCGTCGTCGACCATCACCACCTCGAAGTCGGCCGCCGTCTGCGCCGCCAGCGCGTCGAGCAGCTCACGCACCATGGCCCGCCGGTCCCGGAACGGAACGACGATCGACAGGCGGGGGCCCGGCATCGCACCGAGGATGTCAGAACACGGGTGCCACCTACCATTCAGGCCTGCTCATGACCGGGCCCTGCACAGCCGACGTTCGCGTCGGCATCGTCACCTGGAACAGCGCCGACCTGCTCGACCGCTGCCTGCGGGCACTGCCGGCGGCGCTGGCGCCGCTGCGGGCCGAGATCGCGGTGGTCGACAACGCGTCCACCGACGACGTCGACGCAGTGATGGCCAACCATCCGGGGGTGCGGTTCGTGCGCAACGCCGCCAACGTCGGGTACGGGCGCGCCATGAACCAGGCGCTCGCCGGCACCGACGCGCCGGTGCTGATCGCCCTCAACCCGGACACCGAGGCGCCGCCGGGCTCGCTGGCGCGCCTCGTCGACGTGCTGCGCGGCAAGCAGCACGCGGCGCTGGTCGTGCCCCGGCTGGTGAACCCCGACGGCACGTTGCAGCACTCCGTGTACCGCTTCCCGTCGCCGGCGGTGAGCGCGGCGGCGTCGTTGCCCGGCTTCGTGCGAAGAGGGCGGCTCGGCCGCCGCCTCTGGTTGCTGGACGCGGCGCCCCACGACACATCCTGCGAGGTCGACTGGGCGGTGGGGGCGGTGCACTGCATCCGGGCCGCGGCCGTCGACTCCGAGGCTCCCTACTCCGAGCGTTGGTTCATGTACGTGGAGGACCTCGACCTGTGCTGGCGGCTGCGCAGTGCCGGCTGGCGGGTGTGGTTCGACCACGACGTCGACGTCGTGCACGTCGGCAACGCGTCGGGCGCGCAGGCGTGGGGACCGTGGCGGACGGCGCGCTGGGTCGACGCCACCTACGACTGGTACGCGCTCGTCCACGGACGGCTGGCGGCGCGCTGGCTGGCGCTGGTCAGCGCGGCGGCGGTGACGGGCCGGCTCGCCCTCCCGACTGTGCGAGGTGCCGACCGGCGCGAGCAGGTGCAGTGGTTGCGCCTGCACGGTCGCAAGCTCGTCTTCGGGGCGCGGTCGCGCAGCGCGCCCGACCGCGCCGACGCCGTCCTGGCGGACGCGCCGTGACGCGCGTCCTCGTGGTTCAGAACCTGTACCCGCCCCACAGCTACGGCGGGTACGAGCACTCGTGCCACGACGTCGTCGACCGGTGGCGCCGCAAGGGTCACCAGGTCATGGTGCTGACGAGCGACCATCGCGTCGCCGGCGTCCCCGACGCGGAGCCCGAGCCCGACGTGCTGCGACGGCTTCCCGCCGCTCTCGGCCCGGGCGGCGTGCTCGCGCCCCCGCCGCCGTGGCGGCGACTGATGCGCGAGCGGGACAGCCTGCGCGTGCTGGCGGACACCATCGACAGGGTCCGGCCCGACGTGGTGTCGCTCTGGCACATGGCCGGCCTGTCGTCGGCGCTGCTCGCCGATCTCGTCCGCCGCCGCCTGCCGCTCGTCTACGTGATCTGCGACGACTGGCTGACCTACTCACAGCGCACCGATCCCTGGCTGCGCATGTTCGCCACCCGGCCCCGGCTCGGGCGGCTCGCCGGTCGGCTCACCGGCGTGCCGACGCAGCCGACGGCGTTGGGCGCCACGGGCACGTTCTGCTTCGCCAGCGACACGACCCGGCGCCGCGCCGTCGAGCACACCGGCTGGGCGTTCCCCTCCTCGGTGGTGATCCATCTCGGCGTGGACACCGATGACTTCCCGCTCTCGCCACCGCCGCCGGATCGGCCGCAGTGGCGAGGGCGGCTGCTCTACGTCGGCCGTCTCGACGCCCGGAAAGGGGTTGAGACAGCCATCGCCGCGGTTGCGCGAACGGCGACGGCCACCCTCGATCTGGTCGGTCCCGGCGACCCCGCCACCCTGCGACGGCTGCGGGATCAGGTCGACGACGCGGACGCCGACCGCCGGGTGACATTCGTCGGTGCGGTGCCTCGCGCCGAGTTGCGGGCGCGGTACGCAGCAGCCGACGCGGTGCTGTTCCCGACCGAGTGGGACGAGCCGTTCGGCATCGTGCCGCTGGAGGCGATGGCGTGCGCCACGCCGGTCATCGCCACCGGCACGGGTGGCTCGGGCGAGTTCCTCGTGGATGGCGAGAACAGCGTCCTCTTCGAAGCCGGCGACGCGGCGGCGCTGGCGAGGGCCATCGACGCGCTCGGTCACGACGAGCAACTGCGGAACCGCGTCGTTTCGGGCGGCCTGCGCACTGCGTCGACGCTGACGGTCGACGCCCTGGCCGAGGGGCTCGAGGCGCAGCACGTGGCCGCGGCCGAAGGCGTCCACGGCGTTCAGCCCCGGTAGACGCTCTCCAACGCCGGCGCGATCGACGTCGTCCAGTCGAACGGTGCCGCCGACGCCCGGCACGCGTCACCCGTGCCCGGACGGCGGGCGAGCTCGAGCGTCTCCTCCAGAGCGCGCGCCAGCGACACGGGATCCTCGGGCTCGCACAAGGCGCCGGTGACGCCGGGGGTCACCAGTTCCGGCAGCGCGGCGTGGTTGCCCGCCACGACCGGCGTGCCACACGCGAGGGACTCCACCAGCACCATGCCGAACGAGTCGTTCCGCGAGGGGAGGGCGGTGACCCATGCCGTCGCGTACCGCGTCGCCTGGTCGTCGGGGTCGCCGAGCGGGAGGACGTCGACGTGCGGGCGCGCCGCCGGGGGCGCGGCATCAAGCAGGGCGCCGGCGTCGCCCGGCCCGCTGAGCCGGAGCCGGACCTCGTGCCCGTCCTTCACCAGCAGGGCCAGCGCGTCCAACAGGGTCGCCGCCCCCTTGCGGCGCTCGTTCAGGGCGCCGCTGAACAGGATCGTCGGGATGTCGCTCCGCGCCGCCGGGCGGAAGCGGTCGAGGTCGACCCCGCCCGGCGTGAGCGTGCCGGTGCGGCCGTAGTCGGTGGCCAGGGCGTCGAGCGCGTGCCGGGACATGCACCCGTACACGTCGATGTCGCGCACCACCCGCCGATGGGCGGCGCCGTCGGGCCGGGGGTCCCAGGCCCAGCGGAACGGGAGACCGAGGTTCGTGTACACGGTTCGCCGGCCGCGCCGGACGCGGGCGGCGCGGATGGACGACACGGCGTCGCGGGGCCCGAACGAGTGCACGGCGTCGAAAGAGCCGGCCAAGAGACGCGGCAGCAGCCGGACGGCGAAGTCGTGCTCGTGGCGGTCGGCGGCGGAGAAGTGACGCCGGAGCCGGACGGTGGTGACGCCGTCGTCGTAGGTCGTGCCTGCGGTCGTGCCCGCACTGAACACCGTGACCTCGTGGCCGTGGCCGGCCAGGGCCCGGCTCAGGTCGCGGAGGATCCGCTCGGCGCCGCGCCTGACCTCCGGCCAGGAGTACGCGTGGGTGAGAGCGATGCGCACGCAGCCAGGCTACGGCCGGCGTCGCTCACTCCCGCGTGTACACCACCAGGTGCGAGCGGCCGTGGTGGACGCGGTGTGACAGCAGCCTGCGCGCGCGCACGTGCGCCAGCAGGTCTGTCACGGGCAGGTCGTGGTGGAGGTCGGTGTCGCCGGGCACCGGCTCCAGGAGGTTGACGGCGACGATCGCGGCGCGTTGCTCGAGCTCGCCGAGAAACGCGAACGGGTCGTCGACGTGCTCGATGACGTCGAAGGCGAACGCGGCGTCGAAGCCGCCGGGCACGGTCGCCTCGATGTCGTACACGGCGGCTCTCAGCCCCCGATGGGAGAGCCTCCACCGCAGGTACTTGGTGCTGGGGTTGTCGAAGTCGGCGAACGACACGTCGTAGCCCGCCTCCAGCAGCTGCAGCCCGTCGCTCCCGATGCCGCAGCCGTAGTCGAGGACGCGGCCGCCGGGTCCGACGACCGAACGAAGCTCGGCCAGGTACGGGTCCTTGGTGCCCGACATGGCGAACACGGTGAGGTCGTAGAGGTAGGCGGTGCTGGTCCGGAAGAAAGCCGTCTCGTCCCCTGTCTGCGCCAGCTCACGCTCGACCGCGTCGGCGTGGGTGAACAGCCGGCTCCACCGGAAGTCGGGGCCGAGATAGGAACGGAGCTCGTCGAGCTCGCGTCCGGCGCGCCACGCGCGCTCGAAGGGTGCGGCCAGCTTGCGGGCCCGGCGACGACCGCCGATGCGGGCCGCGAGCGCCGGCTGGTAGTCGGGGTGTTTGGCGGCCATCTGGCGCTCGGCCCACGCCAACGGCTCGAGGGCCCGGGCCACCTCGTCCCACCCCGACAGCGCGTCCACGACGACCGTGGTGCCTGGCACGACGGCGACCGTGGCGCCGATCGCCGACGCTCGCCGCGCCAGCTCGAGGGCTGCGAAACCCAGCGCAAAGTCGTCGTCGAAGCCTCCGACGGCGTCGAGCAGGGCCGCCGGGACGGACATGTGGCGCAGGTCGACGCCGGCCCGGTCGACCGCGCCCACCAGCCAGCGGCCCGCGGCGCCCGTACCGCGCCGTGCCTTGGCTGCGCCGGCGCCGATGGCGGGGCCGCCGCGGTCGCGGTTGTGGAAGGCGAGGTGACTCTCGACCAGGCCGGGCTGGGCTCCCGCGTCGCCGGCCAGGTACAGAAGCAGGGCGCGGTCGGTCGCCCGCCGCGCCGCGTTGGCGGCCGCGCCGAAGCCCTCCCACGGCTGGTCGATGACAACGGTGTCGAAGCCGGTGAGCGTCTGCGCCGCGAGCGACTCGATTGCCCGTGACGGTGCGGAGGCACCGGGGCGCGCGAGCACCGCGACGGTGACGTCAGCGGGGCCGTATCGCGTCAAACGCCTGTAGCGTGCTCGCTCTACCGGCACTCATGATCGACCTCAGCGTACTCGTCCCCACGTTCGACCGGCCGGGCCTGCTGCGCTCCTGTCTGGCGTCGCTGGCCGCGCAGGACCTGCCCCGCGGCGCCTTCGAGGTCGTCGTCGTCGACGACGGCTCCGGTCCCGCGGTCGCGGCCGAGGTGGCGACTGCCAGGACCGTCATTCCCGACCTCGTCGCCGTGCGCCTCGACACCAACGCGGGGCCGGCCACGGCGCGCAACCGCGCCGCGGACGCGTCGTCGGGCACGCTGCTGTTGTTCGTCGACGACGACATCGTGGCGCCGCCCGACCTGGTGGCCAGCCACCTCCGTCATCATGCGGGCGGTGACAACCACCTGGCGGTACTGGGTCGCGTCGACTGGCATCCCGACCTGATGGTGACGCCGTTCATGCGCTGGCTCGACCGGTCGGGCCTGCAGTTCGCGTACGAGACGTGGCTGCGCGACGGCCCCGTCGAGCCTCCGTACGCGGCGTTCTACACCGCCAACCTCAGCATGAGCAGGGCGATGTTCGAGGCCGGCGGAGGGTTCGACGAGCGCTTCCCGTACCCGGCCTACGAGGACATGGAGCTGGCCTGGCGCCTGACCGGAATGGGCCTGCGCCTCGAGTACCACGAGGACGCCCTCGCGTACCACCGACGCGCCATCACCCTGCCGGAGTTCTGCGCCCGCATGACGCGCGTGGGGGAGTCGGCGACCCTTCTCTCCGGCGTGCAGCCCGGCTTCCCGCTCGACGACTCGCTTCCCCTCGCGGGCCGGCGGGGCCGCAAGCGCCGCCTGGCGCTGGCCGTCGCCTCCCGAGTGGTGCCGAACGCGGCTCAGAGAGCGGCGTGGCGCGACGAGCGGTACGGCGCGGCGGTGGCCGCCGCCTACCTCGAGGGCCGCACGCGCGCCGCCGTGGCGGCCAGGTGAGCCTGCACGGCCCGGTACCGGTCGGCCGGCGTCCCCTCGACGATGCCGCGCGGGTCGCGTGAGGAGCGCGCCAGGGCGTTGAGCACGCGACCGCCGGCGACCTCCATGAGTCCCGGCGGCGGATACCCGAGCGTCGCGAGCAGACGGTGCGTGATCGCGACGACCTGCGCTCGCGCCCGGCGCGGCAGGCGGTGCCGCCACGTTCCGGCCCGTGACGGGTCGACCGCCTCCAGGGCGCCGTGCTGCCACGTCGCGGCTGCGGCCACGCTGGCGTGACGGGCGGCGAGGTCGTCGACCATGCCGGGGTCGAACGGCTCGCCGAGGAACGCGGTCACCTCGCGCAAGACGGCGTCGGGCGCCGCGCTGAGGTCCTCGTAGCGCACGCGCAGGTACACGCCCGGACCGGCCTCCGAACCGAGGCGCTCGTTGTCGATGACGAAAGCCCGCCAGTTCTCGGCGTGCAGGCGGGCGGGCATCGACGACCACGGCGCCTGCAATGCGGAGGCCACGACGTCACGGGGGTCGCGCACGATGTGCACGACCTGGGCGTCGGGGCACAGCGCGAGGACGGCGCGAGCGGTCTGCCCCGGGGTCTTCTCCGACCAGCGGGGCTTGCCTTGCCGGCGGGCGAAGTCGTCCATCACCACGGTCAACAGCGCGCCGTACGAGCGCTCTGCTCGCTGCGCGGCGGCGAACAACACCGCCTCGTCGAAGCCGCAGCCGGCGAGCATCTCCAGTGGTGGGTTCACGGTGTCGTGCACCGCTCGCCGCAGGTTGTCGTCGTCGGTCAGGTCGCCGTAGTAGTCGCGTAGCTCGACGATGCGCAGCAGGTAGTGCAGCTCCGGCGGGGCGGCGATGTTCGGGTGGGCACCCAACATCGCCTGGAGCAACGTGGTGCCGCTCCGCTCGTAGCCGACGACGAAGATCGGCCGGGACGTCACCCTTCGTCCGCGAGGAGCTCCGGTCGCGACTCGGGCGGCCCGAAGTACTTGACCACCCGCGCCGGGGCCCCGACCGCCAGCGAGTAGGGCGGGATCGGTGTGTTGACGACGGTGCCGGCGCCGATGACGGCCCGCTCACCGATGTCGTGGGTGATCGTCGTCTTGCTCATGATCACGGCGCCGTCGGCGATCCGGACAGGCCGGAAGTCGTACCCCTGCTCCATGAACGGCCGGGCGTGGTCCTGGTACTTGTGGTTGCCGTCGACAATGATCGCCTGCCCGATGGCGCAGTCGGCGCCGATCTCGATCGACGTCGAACACTGGATCACGGTGTCGTAGGTGAACACCGTGTTGGCGCCGATCGTGACCTTGCCGTCGCCGTGCACCTCGCACGTGAAGCGGCGCCGGAACTCGACGCCCGGCCCGACGACGAACGTGCCGTTGCCGGGGATGAAGAGACTGAAACCGGGGCCGAGGTGCACCGGCCCCTGGAACTCGACGTGGCAGTGCAGGTGGGTCGCCTGGATGGCGAGGCGGCGGGCGGTCGAGGCCCACCGGCCGCCGATCTCGTAGCGCAGCCGCCAGGGCAGCCGGCGCAGGCGGGCGGTGCGGGCCGACATCAGCGAGGCCGGGCGACGACGGCCGCGTGGGCGTCGCCGCGCCAGTGACTGGCGAGCGCCTCGCGCCCGGCGCGGTGGCGAAGTGCTCCCAGCGAGAGGGGAGGAGCGCTGCGCCCGGGGCCGCGGGTGATGCGCAGCCGCCGCGGTGGCTCGAGGACCTCGAACCCGGCCGCCTCGACCATGCGCCGCAGTCCGGCGGCATTGGGCTTCCACCACCACGGCCGGCCCAGCGCGTCGAGCGAGGCAACCGGCCAGCGGGGGAACACCGCGCTCAACGTGCTGTCGACGGCGTCGACCACCAGCGCCGTCCCCCGGCACACGGTGCGCACACGCTCGAGGGCGCGCACCGGGTTCTGGAGATGGAGCAGGAGGCTTCCCAGGTACACGAAGTCGAACGCGCCCAGCTCGACCGGGTTCAGGTCGTACACGCTCAACTCGTGCCGGACGACGCGCGAGCCGAGCGCTGCCTTCGCCAGCTCGAACCCCTCGCCGCGCGCCTTGCGCTCGCCGATGGCGCGGACGGTGTCGGGCGAGCTGTTGACCGGCCAGTCCCACGCCTTGGGGTCGAGCACGTCGATGGCCACCACTTCGGCCGCGCCCCGGCGCTCCATCTCGAACGCCCAGAAGCCGTCGAACGTGCCGACGTCGAGGCAGCGGGCGCCGTCGAGCGTCGCCGGCAACGGCAGCCGCGCGACCAGCGGCCGGGTGTCGAACCAGCCCGGGGTCACGACGCCGGGGAGCAGCTCCATGGTGTGGTACCACTGCTCGTGCTCGGCGATCTGCTGGGCCAGTGTGCGGTGTTCCATGCCGGTCCCAGACGCTAACGGCGCCCCTCTCGTCACGGCACACCGAGCCCGAAGGAGCGCTGGTCACGGACGGCGACGCCGTCGAGAGTGATCACGCCCTCGACGTCGGCGATGCCCTGGGCGCCGGGGCGGGGCCCGACCTCGAACGGGATCGGTCGCGCCTGCTCAGACAGCACGCCGAGGCCGTCGCTCGTCGTCACCGACTCCTCGACGAAGTACGTACCACCGCCGAGTCGGGCCACGAACTGCAACTCGACCAGGACGTCCTGGCCCGCCTCGAACGACCGGTGGGCGAGCTCGAGAGGCGTGTTGACGCGCGCCGCCAGGCTGCCGTCGGCGCTGCGGATCGTGAACGTGAATCGGGGATGGGCCGCCGGTCGGTCGAAACGCACGCGCAGGCGGAGCCTGAGGGCCGCGCCGCTCTCGACGTAGTGGGCCGGGCCGTCCTGCGCCAGCAGGGCTCGCTCGGAGACCGTCACCCCGCCCACTTGGCGCACCTCTCCGACGGCGCTGGGCCGCGGCCCGCCTCCGCTCTCGCGACCGAGTTGCTGCCCGAGCAGTTGATGGTGCCGGGCGATGGCGTCCTCGACGGGCCCGTCGAACTCGACGCGCCCGTGCCCGAGGACGATCGCACGGGGGCACAGCACGCGGATCGACTGCAGGTTGTGGCTGACCATCACGATGGTGGTGCCTGCCGCCCTGATCTCGCGCATGCGCTCGGCGCACTTGATCTGGAACGCCAGGTCGCCGACCGCCAGCACCTCGTCGACGAGCAGCACCTGCGGGTCGGTGTGGACGGCGACGGCGAAGCCGAGCCGCATGAACATGCCCGACGAGTAGAACTTGACGGGCGTATCGATGAACTCGCCGAGCTCGGCGAAGTCGACGATGGCGTCGAAGCGACGGTCGATCTCCGCCTTGGTGAGTCCGAGCAGCATGCCGTTGACGTAGACGTTCTCGCGACCCGACATCTCGCGGTGGAAGCCGACGCCCACGCTGATGAGCGGCGCCACCCGGCCCCGGACGGTGACGCGGCCGGTCGTCGGCCGCGTCACGCCCGCCAGCAGGCGGAGCATCGTGGTCTTGCCGGCGCCGTTGGGTCCGATGACGCCGAGGACGTCGCCCTCTTCGAGCGACAGGTTCACGTCGCGCAGAGCCCACAGCTCCGAGCGCGTCGGGCGGCGGAACGGAAGCAGCGACCGCAGCAGCATCGCCCGTTCCTGCAGCTGCCAGTACCGCTTGCCGACGCCCTCGAGCCGGATCACAGGAGGTCCACGAACAACCGGTCGTGGCGGCGCTGGGCCTCGAGGGCGACGCCGCCCAGCACCACCGTCGTCACGACGGACACGAGCAGGGCGCGCTGCCAATGCGGCGGCGCGCCGACGGCAGCCGTCTGGAAGAGGGCGACGATGCCGGTCACGGGGTTGAAGTCGACGATGCGCGAAAGGCCGCCGAGCATCGACTTCGCGTACGCGATCGGGGTCACGTAGAACCAGACCAGCAGTCCCGCCTGCACCAGGAACTTCACGTCTCGGAAGTAGACGTGCAGCGCGGACAGGGCCAAGCCGAGGGCGAGCGTGAACGCGAGGAGAAGCGCCACGGCCGGCACGAGCAGCAGCAGGCGAGGGCCGAACTCGCCGTGGAGGAACGGGAGCGCCACCGCCAGCACGGCGATCGACACGCACAGCCCGGCCAGGTTGGCGAGGCACGGGACGATCGGCAGCAGCGCGCGCGGGAACCACACCTTGTCGGTGAGGTTGGACCCGTCGACGATGGCGGTCGACGCGGCCGTGACCGACAGGGCGAAGTAGCTCCACGCCAGGACGCCCGCCAGCACGTAGGCCGCGAACGCCCGGGCATCGTCGACGCGGATGATGTGGGAGAAGACGACCGCCAGCACGACCGACTGCACGACGGGCACGGCGACGGCCCACAGCACACCGAACGTGGCCCGCTTGTAGCGCACGTGGAAGTCGGCCCGGGACAGCATCAGGAGCACGTCCCGGTGGGCCCACACCGACGCCAGCCACGTCCGGCGGGAGTCCGGGCGCGCGTCGAGCTCCATCACAGCTTCGAGGCTCGCCTCGTCGTGACTCACGCCGTCAAGGCTATTGAGGCTCACCGAGTCCAGCTGTACGGGATGTCGGGGCTGTTCGGGTCGATGCGGACGATCTCGTCGGGGTCGTGGGGGATGGTGGCGCAGTTGGCGACGAACGCCGGCTCGTCGCCCTCGCCGCGAAAGCCGTTCCACACCAGTGGCGGGACGGTGACGAGGTTGTAGTCGTCGCCGCCCAGGCGCAGCTCCATCACCTCACCGGTGGTGGGCGAGCCGGGCCGATCGTCGTAGAGCGCCAGCGTGATCACGCCGACCGGCACCGCGTAGTTGAGGGTCATCACTTTGTGGAGGTGCCAGCCCTTCACCACGCCCGGGTACACCATCGAGAAGTAGATCTCGCCGAACGCCTGGAAGTGCGGGTCGTCGGCGCGCAGCATGTGGAGGACGGCGCCCCGTTCGTCGGGGATGCGTCGCAGAGGCGTGACGCGGACCCCGTCGATCACAGCGCGTCCCGGTGCGCGAGGCAGAACGCAAGCGTCTCGTCGACCGCGTCGCGCAGTGACGCCTCGGGCTTCCACCCCTGCGCACCCAGCCGCTCGATCGACACGGAGTACGGCGCCGGCGCGCGGGCGGGGGCCTCGGGCGCGAGCAACGGTGGCCGGCCGCCGAGCTGTCGCTCGGCGGCGTCCTGGACGAGGGCGGCCACGTCGCGCACGGTGTGGGGACGTCCGCTGCCGAGGTTGTAGGTGCCGGGCGACAGCTGCCGAGGATCGGCGGCGCGTGCGATCGCGTCCATGACGTCGGCCAGAGCGATGAAGTCGCGCCACTGCAGGCCGTGGGTGCGCAGCGCGACCTCCCCGGTCGTGACCGCTTGCCGGCAGAGATCGTTGGCGAGAAGGGACCAGCGGTCGACCGCGGGGTCGGGCGGCGCACCGACGCCGTTGGTGAGCCGCAACGTGACGGCGTCGATGCCGCTCTCCTGCCACACCTGCTCGCACGCCAGGCGCGCCGCCGCGTACGCGGCGGTCGGGGCCGGCTCGGTCTCCTCCGAGAGCACGGCGCCGTCGGTGATGGCGGCCCCGTACACGTGCACCGTCGACACGTACACCAGCCGGATGTCTCCGGCCCGGTGCACCGCGCCCGCCACCGCGCCCGCCGCGGCCACGGTCGCCGCCGTGGTGCCGTCGGGGTCGGCGGCCGCCGCCACTTCGTCGGCCCCGGCCAGGTGCACGACCGCGTCAACTTCGTCCAGAGCAGCGTCGAGCGCGTCGGCCGTCAACTCGCCGACCGTCGACGTGATCGGGAGCCAGGGCGCCGGATGGCGGGCGAGGCCGCGCACCTCGACGCCGGCACCGTGGAGGTGACGGACCAGGCGCCCACCCAGATAGCCGCCGGCGCCGGTGACGGCGACGCGCGTCAGGATCCCGCCCCGGCGGCGCCGAGGAACTCGCGGTACCAGGCGACGGTCGCGGCCAGGCCCTCGGCCACCGCGTGCCGAGGCTTCCAGCCCAGCGAGGTGCGGGCCTTCTCCGACGACAGCCACTGGTGGTCGATCTCGCCCGTGGCCGTGCCGCGCACGTCGGGCTCGAGATCGCTGCGTCCCACTGCGGCGCGCAGGGCGCCGACGACATCGAGCACGCTGATCGGTGTCTCGTTCGAGAAGTTGAACGCCTGCCCGGCGAGGCCGGCGTCGGCGGCCAGTGCCTCGGCCAGCCGCACGTACGCGCCCGCTCCGTCCTCGACGTGGAGGTAGTCGCGGGTGGGGGTGCCGTCGGACCGGATGACTGGACGTTCGCCGCGCAGCAGCGACCGGATGGTGCCGGGCACGAGCCGGTTCCAGTTCGTGTCGCCGGGGCCGTAGAAGTTGCCGCACCGGCTCACGACCACCGGCGAGCCGTACTGGCGGTGGTAACTCGTGGCGATGAGGTCGGCGCACGCCTTCGACACGTCGTAGGGGTGGACGGCGAGGAGCGGCATGTCCTCCGTGTACGGCAGCACCGGTTGGGCGCCGTAGGCCTTGTCGCTGCTCGCCACCACGATCTGCTCGACGAGTGGGCTCCGGCGGCACGCCTCGAGGACCGTCCACGTGCCCCGCACGTTCGACTCGAACGTCGACACGGGATTGCGGTTGGCGATCTCCACCTGGGTCTGGGCGGCCAGGTGCAGCACCGTCCTCACCTGGTACTCACCGAGGAACCGTTCCACTGTCGCCTGATGGCAGACGTCGCCCCGGACCAGGTGCACCCGCGTCCGGTCCCAGTCGTCGACGACGGGCGTGGGCGGGTCCTCGTCGCGCACGAGGGCCACCACGTCGGCGCCGGCCGCCGTCAGGATGCGCGTGACGTGTGAGCCGAGGAACCCCGCCGCCCCGGTCACCGCGACGGCCCGGTCGCGCCAGAGGGCTAGGTCCAGACCTTCCACGGCGCCTTGCCGCTCTCCCAGAGGTCATTGAGCAGCTCGTGCTCACGCGGTGTGTCCATGGGTTGCCAGAAGCCCTCGTGCAGGTAGCCCGACAGCTGCCCGTCGGCGACGAGGGCCGACATCGGCTCGCGCTCGAGCATCACGTCGCGGTCCGCGGGTATGTAGCGGTCGATGGCATCGCGCTCGAACACCATGAAGCCACCGCTGATCGTCCCCGCGCTCGTCTGTGGCTTCTCCACGAATTCGGTCACTCGCCCGGCGTCGTCGACCTTGAGCTCTCCGAACCGGCCGGGCGGGTGCACGGCGGTGACCGTTGCCAGCCGGCCCTGTTGCCGGTGGTAGCGCAGCAGGGCGTCGATGTCGATGTCGCCCACACAGTCACCGTACGTGACCATGATCGTCCCGCCGTCGAGGTGCCGGCTGGCGCGGTGGACGCGCGTCCCGGTGAGCGCGTCAACGCCCGTGTCGAGGCAGGTCACCCGCCACACGTCGTCCGGGGCCTCGAGGTTCTCCATGAACTTGCGGATCTCCTCGCCCAGCCAGCCGAGGGCGAGCACGAAGTCGGTGTGGCACTGCGCGCCGTAGAGCTTCATGATGTGCCAGAGGATCGGCCGGCCGCCGACCGGGAGCATGGGCTTGGGCATGACCGCGCTGATTCCACGGGCCCTCGTACCCCGTCCGCCGCAGAGGATGATGGTAGGTACTCCCCCGTGGAGCGGCGTGTCTGCGGCGATCGATTCACCTCCGGTCATCAACCCATTTCACTGCTTCGCGTGAGGTCTTGTGTCGCCTCTTCCCTCGGGTATAGTGCCGCGATTCGCAGGGGCCGCGTCGCACACCGCCAGCTGTCCCCCTGTGCGCTGAGGGAGACCCCACTCCGTGCTCGCTGACCCGAGCGTTCCCGACACCATCGGCCTCGTCGCCGCGCATCCGTCGCTCGTCGACGCGCCGGTTCGGCTCGTTCCCGGGCTCGCCGGGGTCTCGAACCCTCGCCGCTACCGCGTCGCGTTGTTTGCCGGTGAAGCGGTTGTCGCGGGCGCCTTGGCGCTGCTCATCGGCCGCGCCTCATCCGTGGGGGCACTGTTCGCGATGGCAGCCATCGTCCATCTCGCTGCCGTGCACGCCGCGCCGTTGCCGCTGCAGACGAGCGCGCGCGCCGAGGTCCGGCCGCCGATCGCCCTGGCAACCGTCCTCACTGCCGGCGTTGCGGTGGCGGCGGCGTTCGTGCACGTGCCGATCGCCATCTGGGTCACGCCCGCCGCCGTCGCCGTCGGGATCATCGCGTCGCGCTCCGCGGGGTACGCCGCCATCAGGGAGGCACGCCGCACCGGCCGGCTCGTCGAACGAGCCGTCGTCGTCGGCCACCCGCGGCGCGTTGCCGAGGTGGTCGAAGCCATCCGCCGGCACCCCGAACTCGGACTCACCACGTCGGGCACGTCGCTGCTCGACCTAACGGCGCACCAACCGCTGGTGACCGTCGACGTCCTCGATCTGTCGCACCAGCTCGCCATCGGCGCCCTGCAGCGCGTGATCGTGGCGCCGGCGCCCGGACCCGTCACCGACCGCACGCTGTCCGAGGTGATCGACGTGTCGCGCGCCCACGCGGTGGCGACCTACGTGGCGATGCCCTATCCGGCGGGCACCATCAGCCCGCCCGCGCAGGACGCCATCGACCGCGTCCGCCTGCAACGGTTCCCGCGCCGCCGGCGCGGCACGTGGCGGCTCAAGCGCCCGTTCGACGTGGCGCTGTCGGTGCTCATGCTGCTTCTCCTCGCGCCGGTGCTCCTGGTGGTCGCCATCGCCGTGCGACTCTCCAGCCGGGGCCCGGTGCTCTACCGGCAGAAGCGCCTCGGCCAGCGCGGTCGGGTGATCGACGTCCTCAAGTTCCGCACCTTCCCGGCGTCGTCGGTGAACGACGACGAGGAGCAGTGGGTCGAGGAGGCCGGTGGCTGGACGGTGAAGGCGCTGGAGTCGCCGCTGCGGTTCGGCCGCTGGCTGCGGCGCACGAGCATCGACGAGCTCCCGCAGCTGTGGAACGTGATCAGGGGCGAGATGTCGCTGATCGGGCCCCGGCCCGAGCGCCCGCACATCGCCGAGACGCTCTCCGACATGGTCCACGGCTATGTCGACCGCCACCGCTTCCCGGTCGGCCTCACCGGACTGGCCCAGGTGAACGGTCTGTGGGGCTCGACGTCGATCGAGCAGCGCGTCGTCTTCGACAACTACTACATCGAGCACTGGTCGATGGCACAGGACCTCCGCATCCTGGCTCGCACGATCCCCGAGGTGCTGCGCAGGGCGCGCGTCCGCTGAGCGGTCCAGTACCCTCAGGTCACCATGGACGACGACGCCCAGCCCGAGGAGCTCGGGATCCGGCTCGACTGGCCGGAGGACCCGCTCGAGGTTGCGCTCCCCACGCCGATCGACGACCGCGACGTCGCTCCCGCTGACGACGAGCCCGAGCCGTCGCACGACGACGCCGAGTTCAGGCCCGACTCCGCCGCGTCGCCGATAGCACCGCCGGTGGCACCGCCCGAGCCGCTGCCGGCGTCGGTCGAGACGGCGCCGCCACCGTACGTGCCCCAGCCGGTCGCCGAACCGCCTCCGCCTCCTGTCGATCTCACGCCCCTCATGGCGCGCCTCGACGCGCTCATCGACACGTCGATGGCGTTCCAACGCACCCTCGGCGAGCGGCTCACCGACTACGCCAGCCAGGTCACCCGCATGTCCACGGCGGCGGTGAGCGACCTGGGCGAGTTCCGGGTCGCCCAGGAGTCGTTGCGTTCGGGACTGCGCGCCGACATCGAGGAGTACCGCCGCTCGCAGGACTCCGCCCTGGCCGAGATCCGCTCCGGTGTCGAGGAGGTCGGCGCCGCCATGCGGCGGCTGGTCGCCACCACCCTCGACATCTCGTCGGAGATGGGCTCGCTCGTCGCGGCCACCCGCCAGGCGAGCACGCAGATGGGCGCGCTCGTCAACGACGTCGAAGCCGTCGTGCGCCGGGTCGACACCGACCTGCACCGCACGATCTCCGAGAGCGAGGCGCAGCAGTCGGGTCAGCGCCGCGAGATGGCGGCCCTGCGCGAGGAGCTGGCGGTCGTGCACGAGGAGCTCAAGGGCGTGCGCCGGCGCCTGCCGGTCGCGTCACGGGCACGGGGGGCGGCAGCGGCCGAACCCGAGCCCGACGCCGCCATCGCCGAGGCGCGCGAGGCCCGGGCCTCACGCGACCTGAGCGCGGTCCCCACCGACGAGCCCCGTCCTCGTCGCCGCCGGGCGACCTAAGCCAGCCGGGCTCGCAGCTCGTCCAGGGCAGTATCGGGAACGTCGAGGTCACCCCTGCCCTTGCCCACGCGGAGGTCGGGCTTGTAGGTGCCGTGGTGGTCGGACCCGCCCGTCACCACCAACCCGTGGCGCCGGGCCAGGTCGCCCAGGCCTGCCCGCTGCTCGGGGTCGTACCGGCCGTAGATCGCCTCCAG
>Ga0070741_10009440_pt1 | contig 18944 bp, 13 predicted proteins | sample Coa_R1_4_FD_66440 | JGI IMG/M metagenome (GOLD analysis project Ga0070741, IMG submission 66440) | Surface soil microbial communities from Centralia Pennsylvania, which are recovering from an underground coalmine fire - Coalmine... | ecosystem: Environmental > Terrestrial > Soil > Unclassified ...
GGTGATGCGGAACATGATCACGTCGATCGCCTGCGTCTCGGCGGCGTACTTCTTCAGGATGCGGTTCGCGTAGCTCTCTTCCTGCGGGAAGTTGAGATCCGGGTCCTTCGGATACGTCGGGTAGATGCGCGCGAGCGGCGCGTTGATGTTCGCGTAGTCCGAGTAGAGCGTCGTGTCGGTCCAGAAGTTGTCGTACCAGGTCTTGAAGCTGTTGACCACGGCGGGGTCTTCGGTGAAGTAGATCGACTCCCACTCGTAGTTGGTGTACGGCTGCTCGTAGATGAATGCCGTCGGGCTGTAGTTGGCGCCGTCGAACTCGAGCTGGTTCTGCCCGGCGAACAGCATCATCTTCCAGTGCAGGATGCCGGCGTCGCTGAGCGACCGCTGCCGAATCGGAATGCCGGCGTTGACGAGCGACTGCAGGATCTGGACTTCGTCGGGGTGCGTGCCCCCGAGCGCCGGCAGCGCGCGCTGATCGATGATCACGCGCACCGGCACGCCGGCGTGCCAGCGGTTGATGATCGCCGCCGAGTACCGCGCGTCCTCCATGAACCAGAACGCGACGTCGATGCCGACCGTCTCGTTATTGATCAGGTTGAGCAGGGGTGTCCGGCAATCCTGATACGCCGGATCGCACAAACTCTCTGCCGCCGCCGGCGCGCCCCACGCGAGCACCGCCGCCACGATTACCCAACGCCGAAGCCGCCGTCGCCACGAGTTCACAGACGCTCTCCTCGGGCCCGAGGCATTGCGTCCGGCGTGCCGAAACGGCAGACCTCGGAAACGGCTGAAATGGGCCCGTTTGGCCGAGGTCTATCGAACGGTAGGGGCGGACCGCTTCATGGAAACGGAAAAGACGGTCCGTTCGCGGCAGCGGGAATACCAACCTTGATAAACGTTTCGCGACGAGGCGGCTCGACGATAGCTACGGCTTCTCGACGATGTCGCCCTTCATTGGGGCAAGCGCACCAAGCAGTTGATCCTTCTCGTGCGCCGGCACCTTGAACGCGTCGAGCGCGCCGACCAGATCCTCGACGAGCGCGCCGAAGTCGCCGCCGGACACGCCGAGCCCCATGTGCGCCGACTTCATGTCCTTCCCTGTGTACTTGCACGGACCGCCCGACGCCTCGCAGATCTGATCCACGAGCTTGCCCTTGAACGCCGACACGCGTTTCGGGTCGGCTGCCGTCGCCGCGAAGAACGCGTTGATGCGGGTGTCCGCCGCGACGCGGCCGACGAACTCGTCGACGACCGCCGCGATGGCTTTCTTTCCGCCGAGCCGATCGTAGAGCGACTTCTCCCAGGGCCTCGCCTGACCCAGCACGCTGGCCGACGACACCGCCACGAGCACCGCCGCGATCGCGCACACGCCGAGTAGCTGCTTCTTCATGAACTCTCCTCTCGAAGTCGATGTGTCCGGATCTACGGCGCCGTCTGCGGCGCGGATTCAGAACGAGAGGACGAGCGAGGCGCGGGCGGTCCGCGGCAGCGTCGGATGCGTGTGGAGGTCCGCGATGCCGGCCGCGGGCTCGCCGGGCAGACGCGACACGTAGAAGTAGTCGATGTCGCTGTCGGCGGCGTTCAACAGGTTGAAGACGTCGACGGCGATCTTCGCGTGCGCGGACACTGCGTATCCGGCCTGCAGATTCCACAGGCTCGTCGCCGTCGATTCCACCGACGCGTCCGCGACGAGCGCGCGCGGACCGAAGTACCGCCAGCGCAGGCTGCCGAACATCCGCTTGTAGCCGTCGATCGCCGCGCCGGCCGACACGACGGTTCCCACCGCCTCGGGCACGTAGTCGCCGGACGGATCGTGAGCGGCGAACCGCGCGCGCGACCACGACAGGTCGCCGTCGAACACCAGCCACTTGCGCGGCGAGTAGTAGTTCGCGAACTCGACGCCGCTGCGCCGGCTCGCGCGGCTCGCCTCCGTGGTGCCGGCGTCGCCCGCGAACACCAGCTCGGAGGCGAGGCGCAGCGTCCACACCGAGAGTGTCGTCTGCACGTGCGGCACCGCGACCGTGCGTACGCCGATCTCGGCGCCCTTCGCGCGCACCAGCGGCGTCACGCGCTGTGCCGGCGTGCCGTCGGCATTCGTCGTGACCGTCGTCCCGCGGGCATCGTTGCTGTGGAATCCCGTTCCGGCGTTCACGTACAGCTCCGTGCCGCGCCAGGGCCCCAGCGTCATGCCGGCTTTCGGGCTGACGAGCGCCGCGTCCGACCGTCCGCTGTTGCGGCTCGTCAACAAATCGTCGACGACGAACCAGCCGGCATCGGCGCGGATGCCGGCGATGGTTCGCAGCCACGGCGTCCATTCGACTTCGTTCTGCGCGAACGCGCCGCTCTGCGTCTCGACCACCGACGCCTGCGACTCGGTCTCGAGCCGCACGCGCGCCTCGGTGTGATAGAGGGCGACGTCCGCGATGGCGTCGGTCCGGAGCTGGAACCCGAACGTGTTCTGCACGGCCTTGTCGCCCCAGCGCGAGGCGCGGCGGTGCGTGATCTTGCCGCCGTAGGTGACGCGATGGTCCGCCTGCTCGATCTGATCGCCGTGGACCGGATCGTCGAGCGCGAAGGTGAAGTCGGAGAACAGGTGCAGGTCGTAGGCGACCGCGTAGCCGGTGACGCGCGTGGACGCCTCGCCGTCGCGGCTCGCGCGCTGCCAGTCGGCGATGCCGCCGTAGCGGTACGTGTCGCCGCCGTCCCTCGGATCGATCGCGCCGAAGCGGCCGATCGCGCCGGACGTCACCGCGCGCAGCGGCACCTGGTCCGTCGAGTTCCACGTTCCGCGATATCCCAGGGCGGTCAGCGAGAAGCCGTTGATCGAATCGCCGCGGCTGTACCGCAGCACGGCGTTCAGCTTGTGGAACGCGTCGGGGTGCTGCCACGGGCCGTCGTTGTGCGAGGCCTCGAGGGCGGCGACGAGATGGCCGCCGGCGGCCGCGGGCGACGCCGCGAACAGCGCGCGCTCGTAGCCCTCGCCGCCGATCTCGACGTGCGCGATCGGTTTGTCCAGCACGTTCGCGTAGTTGATGTTGGAGGAGCCGGCGGTGGCGAAGTCGCCCTGGTCTGCGTAGTACGGTCCCTTGGAGAACTGCACGCCCGTCACCAGCTCCGGAATCAGGAAGTTCAGATCCGTGTAGCCCTGGCCGTGCGCGTGGGTCGGAAGGTTCACCGGCATGCCCGCCACCGTCGTGGCGAAGTCGGTACCGTGGTCGAGGTTGAATCCGCGCAGGAAGTACTGGTTGGCCTTTCCCTCGCCGCTGTGCTGCGTCACGATCACGCCCGGCACCGTCTCGAGAACCTCGGCGTCGCGCATCAGCGGACGTTCGTCGAGCTGACGGGCCGTCACCGCGCCCTGGCTGGCCGACTGCGCGATGCCGACGAGGTTTTCGGCCGGGTTCTCGACGTCGGCGAGGTTCGCGAACGTGCGCTTGCCGGTGACGGTCACGTCGGCATTCAGCGCCAGCGGCAGCACGATGTCGACGCGGGTGGACGCCTGCACGTCGATCTCGCGCCGGACGGTCGCGAAGTTGATCAACGAGAACGCCATCTGATACCGGCCGCCCTCGAGCCCGTCGATGCGATAGCTGCCCTGCTCGTCGGTCACCGCGGTGCGCGTCGTCGCCGCGCGGCGCACGTCGACGGTCACGCCGGGCAGGACGCCGCCGCTGACGTCGCGGACCGTCCCGGAAATCTCCGCCGCGCGTGCCGCGCCGGCGCACAGGCACACCAGCGCGAGCACGCACAAGCGTTGGACTGCGGCGGGCACCTTCGTACTGTAGGCGCGCGTCGCCGGCGAGCGCGTGCGGCAAATTGTCGCAGTATCCTAGTGACGTGGACGCCTGGGTGCGCAGCACGGCGCCGGCCGCGACGCGAGCGTTCCTCGCGCGGCTGCGCGCGAGCGCCGCCGCGATCGACGGCGTCGTGCTGGCGGCCGCCTGGATGTGGCGGTCGGCCGATTTCCCGCTCGCGCGGCCATGGCCCGTCGTCGCGGCATCGCTCGTCGCCAACGCCGTCATCGCCGCGTCGCTGCGGCGGCGCGGCGTCTCGCCGCGGCCGGTGGCGATCGCCGGCCTTGCCGTCGACATCCTGCTCCTCACGACGCTGATCGATTTGACCGGCGGCCCGTCGAATCCTTTCGTCGTCGTGTATGTCGTCCACGTGGCGCTGGCCCTCGTCACCGTCGGCGCCGTCCCGGGCGCTGCGCTCGGCGCATTCGCGGCGATCTGTTACGGCGTGCTGGTGTACTGGCATCTGCACGAGCCGATCGAAGAGCACCACCATCGGCTCAACGACCTGCCGACGCACCTCTTCGCCGTGTGGGTTGCGATCCAGGCGGGTGCCGAGCTGTATGGACATGTCGTCGGGCGCGCGTCCGACGCGGTCCGCGCGCACGAGCGGGAGCTCGACGCGATGCGGGCGCGGGCGGCGCGCGCCGACCGGCTGATTGCGCTGACCACGCTCGCCGCCGGCGCCGCGCACGAGCTGTCGACGCCGCTCGCGACGATCGCCGTGAGCGCGCGCGAGCTCGAACGCGCGGCCTCGTCCGCGAGCAGCGCGGCATTGGCCGAGGACGCCCGGCTGATCCGGCAGCAGGTCGACCGGTGCCAGGCCATCCTCGACCAGATGAGCGGCCGCGCGGGCGGCATCGCCGCGGCGGTGCCGGAGTCCTTCGACGTCGCCGCCGCTGTCGACGAAGTCCGGGGCCGGCTGCCCGCCGCCGCGCGCGATCGCCTCGACGTCGCGATCGCGCCGATCGTCCCGACGGTCCACCTGCCGCGTGCCGGCTTCGGCCAGGCGGTGACGTCGCTCGTGAAGAACGCGTTCGACGCGTCCGCTGCCGGATCGCGCGTCACGCTCGACGTCGCCGGCGACGCGACCCGGCTGCGCGTCGTCGTGCGCGACGAGGGCGCCGGGATGGACCCCGACGTCCTCGAACGCGCCGGCGAACCGTTTTTCACGACCAAGGAGCCGGGCCGCGGCCTCGGCCTGGGCGTGTTCCTCGCGCGCGTCTTCGCCGAGCGCCTGGGCGGGTCGCTCACCTTCACGTCGGACCGCGGGACGACGGCCGTCCTCGAGGTGCCGGTCCGCACGGCCCGCACATGACGCTCGAGCTCACCGCATCCGATCGGCGCACGCTGCTCGTGGTGGACGACGACGATGTGTTTCGCGAGCGCGTGATAAGGGCGCTGCGCGCGCGCGGCATCGAGGCGGTGGGCGCCGGCGACTACGACGCCGCGGTGGCGGCGGCGCGCGCCGACACGCCGGAGCTCGCGCTCGTCGATCTGCGGTTGCCGGGGCGCTCGGGCCTCGACGTCGTGCGCGATCTGAAAGCGCTCGATCCGACGACCAACGTCGTCGTGCTGACCGGCTACGGCAGCATCGCGACGGCGGTCGAAAGCGTGCGCCTCGGCGCGACGACGTACCTGACGAAGCCGGTCGACGCCGACCAGATCGTCGCCGCGTTCGATCGGCACGCAGCGTCGCCCGATGCGGACGTTCCCGTTTCGGTGCCGTCCCTTGCGCGCGTCGAATGGGAGCACATCAACCGGGTGCTGGCCGACTGCGGCGGCAACGTGTCCCACGCGGCGCGGCTGCTCGGCATCCACCGCCGCTCGCTGCAGCGGAAGCTGTCGAAGGATCCCGGGCCCGAATCGTCGTGAAACGCGCGCTGATCGCCGTTCACCGCTGGCTCGGGGTCCCGCTGTCGCTGTTCTTCGCGCTCTGGTTTCCATCGGCCGTCGGGACGATGTACTGGGATTTCCCGACGGTCACGCCGCAGGATCGTCTGGCGCGATCGGCGCCGATCGATCCGCAGGCGATCGCCGTCACACCCGCCGCCGCGCTCGCCGCCGCCGGCATCGACGGCGCGCCCGCCGACCTGCGGCTGAACACCTTCGACGGCCGTCCTGTCTACCGCATCGCCAGCGGGCGCCGCACCGTGGTGGTCTTCGGCGACACCGGCGCCGTCCGTGGCGACGCCGCCGCCGATGTGATCCGCCGCGCGGCGTCGCGATGGACCGGACGGCCCGAAGCCGACGCCCGCATGGATGCCGTCACGGCTGTCGATCAATGGACGGTGCAGGGCGCGCTGCGGACGCTGCGGCCGCTCTGGAAGTGCACGTTCGGCGACGGCCAGCAGGTGTACGTCGCGGGCGCGACCGGCGAGGTCGTGCAGTACACGACGTCTGCGTCGCGCCTCGGCGCGTACCTCGGACCGATTCCGCACTGGCTGTACTTCACGCCGCTGCGGCAGCGCCAGCAGTTGTGGACGTCGACCGTGATCTGGTCGTCCGGCGTCGCGACGCTGGCCGCCGCGCTCGGGCTCGCGGCCGCGATCTGGATGTCCGCGCCGATCGGCCGCGTGCCGTATCGCGGCCAGAAGCGCTGGCACGTCGTCCTCGGATTCGTCTTCGGCGCGGGCGCGGTCACGTGGGCGTTCAGCGGCATGATGTCGATGGATCCGTTCGCGTCGCCGCCGCCGGCCGCACCGCCGATCCGGCTGCGCGATCCGCTCGCGCTCGAGGCGTTCGCCGCGCGAACCCCGCGGCAGGCGCTGAGCGCGCTCGCGCCGTCCCGCGTCAAAGAGCTGCAGTGGATGTCGACACTCGGCACACCCGCCTATCTGGCGACGCTCGACGACGGGACGACGCGTGTCGTCCCGATCGCAGGGCCGCCGCGGACGACGTTCGATGGCGACGGGATCGCCGCCGCGCTCGCCGCGGCCGGCGCGACGGTGCGAACGCTGGATCGGTACGACGCGTACTACATCGACCGGCATCGCCGGAAGCCGCTGCCGGTGCTGGTGGCGACGACGCGCGCCTCACGCGTCTATGTCGATCCGGCCACCGCGACCGTCGTGGCAACGTACGGTCCGGGCGACTGGTCGAAGCGCTGGCTGTACCACGGCCTCCACTCGCTCGATCTGCCGTGGCTGTACACGCGCCGGCCGCTGTGGGACGCGCTCGTCATCGCCCTGATGGCCGGCGGCACGGCGCTCAGCATCACTTCGCTGACGCTGGCGTGGCGCGTTGCACGCGGATTCCGTCGCTCGCCATCCATGCCACGACCGGCGACTCGCTGAGCGCGATCGTCGGATACGTGCCCTCCCCGAGCACGTCGCGCGCGAACGCCGGAGCGCCGGATCGATCGAAGGTGGCGCGTGCCGCGACGACGCGCTTGCGGCCGTCGGCGCTCTCGTCCCACGCGACGAGCAGCGAGCCGTCGCGGCCGACGATCACCTGCGGATGGCGCGGCGTCCCCTCGGTCGGAATCCGCGTCCGCGGCGTGAACGCCTTCGCGTCGCTCGACTGCGCGTAGAACAGCGCGAGGTTTTCGTCGGCGCCCGAGGCCTCCTTCGTCAACGTCGGCCAGACGACGTGCGCGCGCTGGCGCGCGTCGACCGCGAGCGCCGGCCCGTTCTCCGGGCACCCTTGCAGCACCCACCGGTCGTCGCTGACGCGAACCGGCGCGTTGAACGTCCGGCCGCCGTCGCGCGACACGGCGAACGCGATGTCGCGAACGCTCCCAGGGAACACGTGACGCCAGGCGGCGTACACGGTCGATTGGGACGAGACGAGCGCCGTCTTGCAGCAGTAGCAGACGCTGCTGGTGATCGCGTGGGGCGCCACCGAGCCGTCGAGCGAACCGATGTACAACTTCGACCGCTCCGCCATCGACCCGCCGCTGCCGTGCACGTGCTGCGTTGCTTCGGCACCGTCGCCCTTCGCCAGGTCGCGATGATCGAGCCACAGGACGAGCGGACCGGCGATCGATTCCCACCCGCGGTTGCCCGGCGCATCGCTGCCTGCCACCACCGTCGACGGCGAGAACGTGCGGCCGTCGTCGACCGACCGCGCCTGCATGAGGCGCGTCCCGCGGGCGGCTTTCGCGGTCCAGACGACGACAATCGCGCCGTCCGCCAGTTCGATGCGGGGCGGCTGCTCGCCGTTGACGTCCGCCGCGCCGGCGACGTCGTTCACGCGCACGGCCGGCGCGAACCGCGCCGCGCCGTCGTGGCTGACCGCCACGAACACGTCGGCGGCGCCGCTGGCGTCGGCGGCGCTGAACGCCACGACGACCGTCGCGCCGCTCGCGGCAACCGTCGGCGTCGCGGCGCCGCGGCCCGGCACCGAGATCGTCGCGGCCATCGCCAGCGCCATCAGAAGTTCCATCTCACCCCCAGCTGCATCTGCCGCATGTCGCCGACCGCCGTCACCTGCTTGTAGGCGGCGGCAGGCGTGGCGGCGTTGCCGATCGTGTTGTTGACGTTGACGACGTTGGCGCGGTTGAACAGGTTGAACGCTTCGATCATGACGTCGAGGCGGCGGGCGCCGAACCTGACCGCTCGCGACAGCCGGAGATCGAACATCGCGGTGCCGCACGTGGCGTTCAGATCGTCGAAGCACGGCAACCGGGCCGAGTTCCGCCCGACGCCCGCCGGCCGATCGTTGATGGTCGTATCGCCGTTGTTGTCGGCGCCGGTGACGATGTTGAACGGCAGCGCGGAGCCGTAGGTGTAGACCCAGCCGAGCTGGAACCCGCCGAGGCCGCGCGCGACGTCGCCGCTGACCACGAGGTGGTGCCGCTGATCGTTGTCCGACGGACCCTTGTCGGCGAGAACGTCGTTCTGGTTCTGCGGCGTCTGAAAGAACGCGTTCCCCGCGTCGTCCTCGGCCTTGGCGAGCGTGTACGACACGCGGACTCGGCCCCACGACCCGCGTCGCGTCTCGAGCGAGGCCGTCGCCGCGTTGAACCACGAGTCGCCGATCGAGTCGTACTGAGCGTTGTTGCCGAGCGCCGGGTTCGGCCGCGGCGAGGTCAGCGACGGCGCGTTGACGTTGTGCGACATCAGAATGTCGTGGCCGCGCAGATGCGAGTATCCGACCTGCGCCGAGAACATCCCGGCGATCGCGCGCTCGACCTGCACGCCGGCCTGCTCGCTGCGCTGCGCCTGCACGTCGGGGTCGATCGTGTTGATCGACACGACGACGTTGGACGGAAACGCCGGCAGGACGGCGGGCCACGCGGGCGCGCCGGGCTGCCCGAACGACAGCACGGCGGTCTTGTAGATCGTCCCGTCGCGCTGGATCGCGTTGGAGGTCGCGCGCAGCGGGACGCGATCGAAGTACACGCCGGCGCTGGCGCGGTAGACCGTCTTGCCGCTGCCGGGCGCGAACGCGACGCCGACGCGCGGCGACACGTTGTTGGTGTCGGTGTGGATCGGCGAGGGCAGCCACTGGACGTCGTAGCGCACGCCGCCGTCGATCGTCAGGTCCGACCGCCAGCGCCATTCGTCCTGCACGAACGCGCCGAGGTTCGGGTTCGACTGCACCACCGACGTCTGGCCGAACGCCTGCTGAAACTGCGCGTAGACGCCGCGCTGGAAGTTGGCCAGCGACGTGAACGTATAGGAGCCGACCGTCGCGCCGGGGAACGTGATGTCGAGGCGATTGTGAAGGAGATCGGCGCCGAACTTCACGAGATGCGCCCGGCGCTGCAGCGTCACCGTGTCCGCCGCCTCCACCACGTCGGCGACGCGCCCGGTCGGCGACGAGGTCCAGTTGCCGAACGCGGCGACCCCCGAGATGCTGACGGCAGGCCCGACCGGGTCGTTGACGGCGCTCGACAGGCCGCTGTGCGTGTACTGCACGCGCGCCTCGTTGACCAGGCCCGACGCCGTAACGGTCAGGTAGTTCGCCGCAACGGAGTGATCGGTGTCGTCGAGCGCCTGGCCGCGGCTGACGTCGTTGAGGCCGCCGATGTTCCGCGCGTTCGGGCTGTGCACGTCGTACAGGTTGTAGCGCGCCTGCAGGCGCGACGCGCCCATCGCGTGGTCGACGCGGCCGAAGACGTTCGTCGTGTCGTAGCCGGTGGTGTAGTTGCCGGTCGTCACGCGCGGCCCGCCGAAGCCGACCGCGTCGAGCGCGGCGTCGATCGCGGCGGCCGACGACGGCGCGATCGTGACGATCGACGTCAGGTCGCGCGCGGTGCGCTCGACGTTGCCGAACCAGAACGTCCGGTCCTTGACGATCGGCCCTCCGAAGCTGGCGCCGAACTGGTTCTGCTTCAGCGGATCCTTCCGCACCGCCAGCGGGTTCTTCGCGTCGAGCGCATCGTCGCGGAAGAATTCGTACGCGCGGCCGGTGTTCTGGTTCGTCCCCGACTGCGTGACGACGCTGATCGTTCCGGCGGCCGCACGGCCGAACTCGGCGCCGCCGCCCGAGGTGATCACCTCGAACTCGCGCACGACGTCCTGCGACAGCGACAGGCCGGCGAGATCGGCCGCATCGTCGTTCGCCGAGAGGCCGTCGACGACGAAGTTGTTGTTCAGGTTGCGCTGGCCGGCGACCGACACGCCGGTCGCGGCGACCGCCGACGTCTCGGCGAACCGATCGGTGCTGCGGAGGTTCGTCCGCGACACGTTCGGCACCAGTTGCGCGAGATCGAGATAGTTGCGGCCGTTCAGCGGCAGCGTGTCGACCTCGCGCGGCGCGATCGTCGACGCCATCTCGGTCCGCCTCGCCTCGACGATCGGCGACTCGGCCTGCACCTGCACCGACTCGGAGAGCGCCGGCTTCAGCACGATCGGCACGTCCACCTGGTCGCCCACCTGCAGCGACAGGTTGGCGTTCGCCACCGTGAAACCGGGCAGCTGCACCGAGAGGTGGTACTCGCCCACGGGCAGGTACTGCAGGCGGAAGCGGCCGCGCTCGTCGCTCACCGTCGTCCAGACCTGATTGGTATCGTGATTCCGAATCGCGACCGTCGCGCCGGGCACGACCGCCTCGCTGGAGTCGCGAACGACGCCGGTCACGCTCGCAGACGTCATCGTCTGCGCGTACAGCAACACCCCTAGCAACACTAAACGCAACACACACCTCCAGCGGGTCGATGGACCGCGACAGGGACGCAGGCCGGGACGACGTCGGACCCGGCACGCAGGGCGTGTTACGCGCGAGGAGGCGGAGCGTCGGGACGAACGGCGCGCGAGAGCGTCGACACGGCGGCGCCGTCGGCGGCTGCGGCGGCGGGCAAGGTGGCGACCGGGGACGGCACGACCGGCAGCGCGCCCGTGGCCACGATGGTCAGGAGCGCCGCGTCGTGGTGCGCGCACGCGCTTTCCATCTGGCACGTGCGGTCGGCCGGGTTCCTGTGGTGCATCGGGCAGATCTGCCCGGGGCCGATGCCGGGACAGCAGCTCGCCTGATCGATGCCGAAGCTGTCGCCGACGAGCGTGAGCGGAGACACCACCGCCACCAGCTGGCAGGCCAGCCATACGCCGGCGAACGCGCGCAGGAAGCGGTGCATCGCTATCCGGGATATCCTAACAAAAACGCCCCATGTTCAGACGCCGCGCCGCCCGGATCGGGTTCGTCTTCGTGTGTCTTTCGCTCGCGTCGACGGCCGCGCCCGCGCAGGACTGGACCTGGTCCGCCGACGCGAACGCGTTCGTCGGCGTCAACGACCAGCAGCGGCTGTTCGCCGGATTCGAGTCGTTCGAATCGCAGAACTGGTTCATGCTGGCCGGCAGCCGCGACGACAACGTCGGCCAACTGACGGTCAACGCCATGGCGTCGCTCGAGCCGCTGACCGTCGGGCGGCTCGTCTGGATCGAAGGCGGCCAGCGCGTGGACCCGGGCGGATCGCCTCAGCTGTTTCAGACCGGCGAGAGCTACCAGCGCATTCCGCTCTCCAACGTCCAGCATCCGCACGACCTCATCATGTCGCTCGGCGCGTCGTATCGAATCGAGGAGCCGACCATCGCGTACACCTTCGCGGCGAGCGTCGTCGGATCGCCGGCGCTCGGACCGACGGCCTTCATGCACCGCGAATCGGCGCGCGACAACCCGCAGGCGCCCCTCAGCCACCACTGGCTCGATTCGACGCACGTGTCGTACGGCGTGCTGACGGGCGGCGTCGCCGCGGGCGAGTTCACGATCGAGGCGTCGACGTTCCGCGGCGAGGAGCCGGACGAGAACCGCTACAACATCGAACGGCCGAAGCTCGATTCGTATGCCGCGCGGCTCGGCTGGCGCCGCGGCGGCTGGGACGCGCAGGTTTCGGCCGGCCATCTCCATCAGCCGGAATGGTTCGAGCCGTACGACGAAACCCGGATCACCGCGTCGCTCGGCTACGAGGGCCGCGTCGCCGCGCGGCCGTTTGCCGCGATGCTCGCGTGGGGCGAAAATCGCGACGCCGTCGTCACCAACGGCGTGTCCGACAATTTCCTCCTCGAATGGGACCTCGGGCTTCCGCGACGCTTCACGACGTACGGCCGCGCCGAGGTCGTCGAAAAGGAACTCCTCGGCCTCGGGTATCACCCGCTCGGGTTCCAGCATCCGCATGTCTACTCGCACATCGACGCGCTGACGGTCGGCACGGTGTGGGACCTCGTCACCGACGCGCGCTACGGCCGCTTCGGCATCGGCGGCGACGTGACGGTGTATCACCTGTCGCCCGACATCGTTCCGTACTGGGACGGTTCGCGTTCGTTCCACGCGTTCCTCCGCTGGCGGCCGGCCGCGAGCGGCCACCACCATCACTGATTGCAGCCTTTTGTCTTGACACTCCTGCGAGCGCAGCGCGACACTTCATCGGATCGGCTCCTCGATAGGCGAGGGTGCCCGCGCCGCACACACAGGCACCGCCCCTTTTCGCAGTCTGACGTCTTTCTTCTGAATTCATGTCGCTCGTCGCCCTCTCGGAGATGCTCGGCGCACCGGTGCGCGACGCCAGCGGCGTCGTGCGGGGGCGGGTGCGCGAAATCGCCGTCGCGCCGCAGGAGCATCCCACGCGGATCGCGTACTTCGTCGTCCGGACGGCGGACGGGGAGCGGACGCTCTCGCCCGACGCGATCAAGTCGGCCGGCGCCACCGTGCGGACGACGACCGAGCCGACGGCGTGGGAGCGCTACACCCCGTCCGACGGCGTCCTGCTGCTGAAACGCGACCTCCTCGATCAGCAGATCATCGACGTGCACGGCCGCAAGGTCGTCCGCGTCAACGACGTCGAGATGGAATCGACGCCGGTCAACAACCACCTGCTGCTGAACGTGGTGGCGGTCGACGTCGGCGCCCGCGGGGCCATCCGCCGGCTGTCGAAGGGGATCGTGCCGTCGTTCACGCTGCGCGCGCTCCTCGACAGGATCCCGCCGCGCGTCATCCCGTGGGAGTACGTCGACCTGCTCGAGACCGATCCGGCCCGCCGCGTCAAGCTGAAGATTGCGTACGAAGGCCTGTCGAAGCTGCACCCCGCCGACATCGCCGACATCGTCGAGGACCTCGCGCCGGCCGAGCGCGAAGCGGTGTTCGAGACGATCGACGAAGAGGTCGCGGCCGAGACGCTCGAAGAGCTCGATCCCGACGTGCAGAAGGCGGTCGTCGAATCGCTCGACAAGGACCGCGCCGCCGACATCGTCGAGGAGATGGACCCGGACGCGGCCGCCGACCTGCTCGGCGAGCTGCCCGAGGAGAAGTCGGTCGAGATCCTCAAGGAAATGCAGCCCGAGGAGCGCCACGAGGTGACGCACCTCCTCGAGTTCTCCGAGCACACGGCCGCCGGCCGGATGACCACCGAGTTCATCGCCGTCCCCGAAACCGCCGTCGTCGACGACGCGATCGAAGCGCTGCGCCGGTTCGAGGGGAGCCGCGAGGCGGTCGCGACGATCTACCTCGTCGGACCGGCGGGCAAACTGGTCGGCTCGGTGCCGCTCGTCAAGATCGCGATCTCGTCGCCGGCCGCGCAGCTGTCGGACCTGAGCGATCCGTACGTGGCGTGCGCGCCCGACACGCCCGAGTCGGAAGTCGCCGCGCTGTTCGACAAATACAACCTGATCACGCTCGCCGTCATCGACGAGCACGGGCGGCTCGCCGGCATCATCACGGCGGACGACGTGATCGCCATGCTGCGGGCGCGGTAGGCGGCGGCGATGAAGCTCCTGCGCAAGGAGTGGCGCACGCGCATCGCGCTGTTTCTCGCCGTCGTCGGTCCCGGGTTCATCACCGCCAACGTCGACAACGACGCCGGCGGCATCTTCACCTACTCGCAGGCCGGGGCGCAGTTCGGCTATTCGCTGCTGTGGACCCTCATCCCGATCACGATCGCGCTCGTCGTGATCCAGGAGATGGCGTCGCGGATGGGCGCGGTCACCGGCAAGGGGCTGAGCGATCTGATCCGCGAAGAGTTCGGCTTCCGCCTGACCTTCGTCGTGATGGTGACGCTCGTCGTGACCAACTTCGGCAACGTCGTCGCCGAGTTCGCCGGCATCGCGAGCAGCCTCGAGCTGTTCGGCCTCTCGCGGTTCGTGGTCGTTCCGGCCGCCGCGGCCGTCGTGTGGCTGCTCGTCGTCCGCGGCACGTACGCCAGCATCGAGAAGATCTTCCTGGCGGCGTCCGGCTTCTACGTCTGCTACATCGTCGCCGGCCTGCTGGCGCATCCCGACTGGAAGGCGGCGGCGATCGCGACGGTGACGCGGCCGAAATCGATCGGGATCCGCGACTACAGCTACGTCTCGATGGTGATCGCCGTGGTCGGCACGACGATCGCGCCCTGGATGCAGTTCTACCTGCAGGCGTCGATCGTCGAGAAGGGCGTGACGGTGCGGCAGTACCGGACGTCGCGGTGGGACGTCATCCTCGGGTGCGTGTTCACCGACGTCGTCGCCTGGTTCATCATCGTCGCGTGCGCGGCGACGATCTACGCGTCGGGCGGGCCGATGACGCTGACGAAGGCGACCGACGCCGCGCCGTTCGCGCTCGCGTTGCGGCCGCTCGCGGGCGAGTACGCGTACCTGCTGTTCGCGGCCGGGTTGTTCAACGCGTCGCTCTTCGCCGCGTCGATTCTGCCGATATCGACGGCGTACGCCGTCTGCGAAGGCCTCGGCTTCGAATCAGGGCTCGACAAACGGTTCGACGAGGCGCCGGTGTTCTACTGGCTGTACACGCTGCTGATCGTGCTGGGCGCCGGCGTCCTGCTCCTGCCGCACGTGCCGCTGGTCTACGTCTCGGTGCTCTCGCAGGTCGCCAACGGGGTCGTCCTGCCGTTCGTGCTGATCTTCATGCTGCTGCTGACGAACGATCGCGAGCTGATGGGCGACCATGTCAACGGTCGCGGCTTCAACATCGTCGCGTGGACGACGGTGGTCATCATGGTCGGGTTGACGCTCGCGATGTTCGTCTGGCGATGAGCGCTTCGAGCGGTCGCGCGCGCGCCGGGCGTCGGCCGGCCGCTACTGATTGAGATCCACCCACACGCTCTTCACCTGCGTGTAGTGCTCGAGCGCGTGCACGCTCATCTCGCGCCCGAAGCCGCTCTGCTTGTAGCCGCCGAAGGGCGCCGCCGTGTCGTAGATGTTGTAGGTGTTGATCCAGACCGTTCCCGCCTGGAGCTTGCGCGCGACGTAGTGCGCCTTCTTGATGTCCTTCGTCCAGACCGCCGCCGCCAGCCCGTAGGACGACTGGTTGGCGCGCGCGATCGCCTCGTCGACGTCCGCGAACTCGATCGCGGCGAGCACTGGGCCGAAGATCTCCTCGCGCGCGATCGTCATCTCGGGGGTGACGTTGTCGAAGATCGTCGGCTGAAGGAAGAAGCCCTTCCCCGTGCCGATGTCGGCGCGTGCGCCGCCGGCGACGAGCGCCGCGCCTTCCTGCTTGGCGATGTCGATGTAGCGCAGGTCGGTCTCGAGCTGCTTCTTCGACGCAATCGCGCCGAGCCGCGTCTTCGGATCCATCGGGTCGCCGGGCGCCATCTTCTTCGCGCGGGCGGCGACCTTGTCGATGAACTCGCTCTTGATCGACTTGTCGACGAGCAGCCGCGATCCGGCCGCGCACACTTCGCCCTTGCCGTAGAAGATCCCCGTCGTCGCGCCGCGGATGGCGGCGTCCAGATCGGCGTCGGGAAACACGATGTTCGGCGATTTCCCGCCGAGCTCCAGCGTGATCTTCTTCAGCGTCGCCGACGAGCCGCTCATGATCTGCTTGCCGGTCGACGTGTCGCCGGTGAACGCGATCTTGTCGATGCCGGGATGCTCCACGAGCATCTGGCCGACCTTCGCCCCGGGTCCGGTGATCACGTTCAGCACGCCGGGCGGGAGGCCGACCTCGGCGGCGACCTCCGCCAGCGCCAGCGCGGTCAGCGGCGTCTGACTCGCCGGCTTGATGATCACCGTGTTCCCGCACGCCAGCGCCGGCGCGACCTTCCACGACGTGAGGAGCAGCGGAAAGTTCCACGGCACGATTGCCGCGACGACGCCGACCGGTTCGCGAAGGGTGTAGGTGAGGTAGTGGCCTTTGACCGGCACGGTCTCGCCGTGGATCTTGTCGGCCCAGCCGGCGTAGTACTGGAAGCATTCCGCCGCCGCCGGGATTTCGATCTGCCGCGACTCGAAGATCGGCTTGCCGTTGTGGAGCGTTTCGAGGCGCGCGATCTCGTCGGCGCGCTCCATCAGCCTCTCGCCGATCTTCCACACGAGCCGTCCGCGCTCGCGCGCCGACAGCTTGCCCCACGGTCCGTCGAGGGCGGCGCGCGCGGCGGCGACCGCCGCGTCGACGTCCGCCTGTTCGGCCGACGCGACCTCGGCGATCACGTCTTCGGTCGCCGGGTTGACGACCTCGAGGGTCCGTCCGCCCGACGCGTCGCGCCAGGCGTTGTCGATGAAGAGCTGCTTGCGCACGGTCGACGTGGTGGCCATATGCCCTCGACTAGGATGCCGTCTCGCCCGGCTGCAGTTCGATCACTTCGGCGCGGCCGCCGAGCAGCTCGCGCAGCTTCGCCGGCGTGCCGGTCAGCGCCGGGAAGGTTCCGTAGTGCATCGGCACGACCTGCTTCACGCCGAGCATCTCCACGGCCTTCGCGGCCTGCTCCGGTCCCATCGTGTAGAAGTCGCCGATCGGCAGGAACGCGATCTGCGGTTTGTACAGCTCGCCGATCAGGCGCATGTCGCCGAAGAGCGCCGTGTCGCCGGCGAAGTAGAAGGTGACGCCGGTCTCGAGCTTCACGACGTAGCCGGTCGCCACGCCCGCGTACACCGTCTTGCCGTCCTCCTCGATCGAGCTGCTGTGGAAGGCCTGCACCATCGTCACGGCGAGGCCGAGCGCCTGCAGCGTGCCGCCGGGGTTCATCCCGGTGACGTTCTGCAGCCCCTTGCGCTGGAAGTGGCCGGAGAGCTCGTACGGCGCGACGACCTGCGCACCGGTCTGCCGCGCGATCGGCACGACGTCGGTCGTGTGATCCCCGTGGCCGTGCGTCACGAGGATCAGGTCGACCTGTCCAATGTTCTTCGCCGATTGCGGCGACTTGGGGTTGCCGTTGACCCACGGATCGAAGAGGACCTTCTTGCCGCCGGGCGTCGTGACGAGGAACGTCGCGTGGCCGAGCCAGGTGTAGGAGAAGGTGGACATAGGCAAGTGGTGAATGGGGAAGTTGGTAAGTTTGTAAGTTGGTGAATTGGTGAATTGGTGAATTGGTGAATTGGCGAATTAGTGAATTAGTGAATTAGTGAATTAGCGAATTGAACGCCCTACGACGCGGCTGTCGTGCGGGCGTCAGCCACCTTCACTCTCGCCGCAGTGGAAGACGCAGAAAACCCGTCGCACGTTTCCGATTAAATCACCAATTCACCAACTCACCAACTCACCCACTTACCAACTCACCAACTCACCAACTCACCAATTTACCAACTCCCCAACTCCCCAACTCCCCAAATCCCCAACTCCCCAAATCCCCAAATCCCAACTTTCAGGCTTCAGTCCTGACGTACTCGAAATCAATCGGCAACTGATTGATCCCGCGGCGCGGCGGCGCGATGTAGTTCGCGAACTTCCCCGGCTCGTACACCGGCTCGGCCATGATGCTGAGCAGGTATTCGCTGTCGGCCGACGAGGGCAGCCACTCGTGCTTGCGCGCCTGCCACTGCTCGTCGGAGAGCGGCACGCCGTTCGGATCGAAATGGAACCCCGCGTACATGCCGATGTTGCGGTTGAACTTGCGATCGGGCAGCCGCAGCCGATCCGAGATCCCGTGCTTCTCGAGGATCCGGTTCCACCGCTCGACGCCCGCCGCGCAGTCGCCGACGTACCAGTCGCGCAGCACCTCGTTCATCGCGTTGCGCATCAGCACTTCCTTGGTGACCGCCTGCCCGTCCTCGAAGAACTCCATGTTGTAGTACGCATGCTTCACCACGTGGTCCTCGAAGGTGTCCTCCTTCGCGCGTCCCTTCAGGCCGTTCGCGAAGTACGACGCCGCGTTGCTCGACACCTCGCCGCCGTGCAGGTCGAGGCTGAGCGAGAACCACTGATTCAGATGCTTCTGGATCGTCGGCATGTCGATGCCGCCCAGCTTCCGCACGTCCTCCGAGTAGCCGGCCTCCTTCATCAGCTGGCACGTGCGCTCGAGGATGCGCGAGATGCCCGTCTCGCCGACGAACATGTGATGCGCTTCCTCGGTCAGCATGAACCGCGTCGTCCGCGAGAGCGGATCGAGCGAGCTCTCCGAGAGCGACATCAGCTGCGACTTGCCGTCGCGGTCGGTGAACATCGTGAACATGAAGAAGTCGAGCCAGTTGTCGATCGGCTCGTTGAACGCCTCGAGGATGCGCGGCTTGTCGCGGTTGCCGCTCTGGCGCTCGAGCAGCTCCTCCGCTTCGTCGCGTCCGTCGCGCCCGAAGTACGAGTGCAGCAGGTACACCATCGCCCAGAGGTGGCGCCCTTCCTCGACGTTCACCTGGAACAGATTGCGCAGGTCGTACAGGCTGGGGCAGCGCTGGCCGAGCAGCCGCTGCTGCTCGACGCTCGCCGGCTCGGTGTCCCCCTGGGTGACGATCAGGCGCCGGAGCTGGGTGCGGAACTCGCCCGGGACTTCCTGCCACACGGGCTGACCGAAGAAGTCGCCGAACCCGATGCGGCGATCGTGCACGGGATCCGCGAGGAAGATGCCCCACCGGT
>Ga0070741_10009441_pt1 | contig 18944 bp, 19 predicted proteins | sample Coa_R1_4_FD_66440 | JGI IMG/M metagenome (GOLD analysis project Ga0070741, IMG submission 66440) | Surface soil microbial communities from Centralia Pennsylvania, which are recovering from an underground coalmine fire - Coalmine... | ecosystem: Environmental > Terrestrial > Soil > Unclassified ...
GTTTCAAAGTTTCAGAGTTTCAAGGTTTCACACCTGAATCGCACACTTTGAAACGTTAGAAACCTTGAAACTTTGAAACCTGAGGTTTTATGGCTGTACCGATCAGCTACAACATCCGCAATCTGAAGTTACGTAAAGGCGCGACGGTGATGACTGCGCTGGGCATCGCGCTTACCGTGACCATTGCCATCTTCATCATGGCGTTGCTGGCCGGGCTGCGTGACGCGTTCGCGACCAGCGGCGAGCCTCAGAATGTTCTCGTGCTGCGCAAAGGTTCTACCTCCGAGCTTGCCGCCGGCGGGGTAGAACGCGAGGCCATGCAGACCATCAAGGACCTGGCGGGAATTGCGAAAGACAGCAGTGGCCAGCCATTGGTTTCCGGCGAAACCATTCTGGTAATCGTGCTCCCTCGGAAGGACGGCACCGGCGAAACCAATGTCACGATGCGGTTTCTTTCGCCGGTCGGACTCGAGCTGCGGCCGAACATCAAAATCACTCAGGGCCGCTGGTTTAGTCCTGGGCAACGTGAGGTGGTGGTCAGCAAGTCCATTCACCAACGTTTTTCCAATACCAACATCGGCGACACCATGTTCTTCGGCAAAGGCTACTGGACGATCGTGGGTGTCTTCGACAGCGGCGGCTCAGCGCATGAATCAGAGATCTGGGCGGACATCAACCAGATCGCTTCCGACCTCGACCGCACGCAATATTCTTCCGTGCTGATGCGCGCCACCGATCCGGTGACCGCTCTGAGTCTGAAGAACCGCGTCAGTGACGACCAACGCCTGAAGCTGAACGGCATGCTGGAGTCGGAATATTACGCGCAGCAAACCAGCACCGGAGGACCAATCAAAGTTGTGGGCTGGTTCGTTGCATTCATTATGGCGGTGGGCTCTTGTTTTGCCGCGATGAACACCATGTATGCCGCGGTCGCGTATCGCTCGCGCGAAATTGCGACGTTGCGGATCATCGGGTTCTCCCGGCCCAGCATTTTGACCTCTTTTGTTCTTGAGTCGTTGTTGCTGTCGTTGCTGGGAGCGGTGATAGGCATTCTGCTCATGCTGCCGTTCAACGGAATGACCACCGGTACGTCGAATCCGGTGACATTCAGCGAAGCAGTGTTCCGCCTGCGCATGACGCCAAACGTAATTACCAGCGCAGTGATTTTCGCGCTCATCATGGGATTCCTGGGAGGACTGGCGCCTGCCTGGCACGCCGCGCGGCGCGACATGGTGGTCGCGTTACGCGACTAATTGAACAATGCCGATTGACGCAAAACACGAAGACCTCGCCAGCCTGCGCATAGATCGCTCCCACCGCGGCTCCGGCGAGAATGGTGAGCCGCCGCTATGGGCGAAGCGCTACATCATCATGGGTGTCGCGATCGTAGTGTTGTTAAGCCTGGGTACGGCATCGTATCGCCTGCTCGCCGGCGATCCCCCGGAGGTCGAAACTGCGCGCGCGGTTGCGGAAAGCGCGGACGCCCCTGGCACGGTCCTCACTGCCAGCGGGTATATCGTGGCGCATCACAAAATCAATGTGAACTCGAAGGTCACGGGCCGGGTCGCCTGGATTGGCGTCGAGAAGGGCGACAAAGTTAAAGAAGGCCAGGTGCTGGTCCGCCTCGAGGACGAAGAATTTCGCGCGCAGGTAGTGCAGGCCAAGGGAGCGGTGGAGAACGCTAAAGCTTATTATCAGGAACTGCAAAACGGATCCCGTCCCGAGGAGGTTCAGCAGACCGCCCACAATCTGGAGGAAGCACGGGCCACATTAGCAAACGACAAAATCACCCTCGACCGCACGCGTGACCTCGTACGTCAGGGCGTGCTGTCGAAGCAGGCGTTGGATGACGCAGTGGCCAGGTATGACGCTGACCAGCATCGCGTGAACTCGCTCGAACAAGCTCACACCATGGCAAAGATCGGACCGCGTGTGGAAGAGATTGCCCGCGCTAAAGGCGCCCTGATGCAAGCCGAGGGGCAACTCGCGTATGCACAGTCGCAGTTCGATGCGACAGTCATTCGCGCCCCGGTGAGTGGCACAATTCTGGAACGTAAAGCCGAAAAGGGAGAGCTGATCACCGCGCAATTTGCCAGCGCCGCTGAAGGTGGCCCGCAGGGATCAGTAGTCGCGCTCGCCGATCTGAACGATCTCCAGGTAGAACTCGACATCGCTCAGGATGATTTCAGCAAGCTCAGCCCGCACCAGAAGGGCATTGTGACGACGGACGCGTTTCCTGATCGCAAGTACGACGGTCAGATTGCGGAGATCTCGCCTGAGGCTGATCGCCAGAAGGCGACCGTGCAGATCAAAGTTCAGATTCTGAATCCGGATTCGTATCTGCGCCCCGACATGAACTCGACGGTGAAATTTCTGCCCAATGAGGCGAAGCAAAACGCGAGTTCCGGACCGTCTGGCATTCTGGTGCCCGCAACCGCGGTGCGCGAACGCGACGGTAAGAAATTTGTCTTCATCGTTTACAACGGCAAGGCACTGGCCCGCAACGTCACGGTGCGCAGCACGCGCAGCAACGGGTTGCTGGTGGATGGTCTCACGGGCGGGGAAGACGTTGTGGTTACCGGCCCCGCAAATTTGAAAGACGGCGACAAGATCAAGGTCAAAGGATAGGTATGAGTACTGCTGCTGCAACAAATACCGCGACTGGTACCAAGGTGGTGCAGGTCCGCAATGTGAGCAAGGTCTTCAAGCGTGACGCATTCGAAGTCAAGGCGCTGGACAGCGTCTCGATTGAAATCAGCGGCGGCGAGTTTCTCGCGCTGATGGGTCCCTCCGGCTCGGGAAAAACTACGTTGCTCAACATGATCGCTGCCATCGATAGGCCCACGTCCGGCGAATTGCTGGTATTAGGCGAGAACGTGTTTCGCTTCAGCGATGGACAATCGGCGCGCTGGCGAAATGAGCACATCGGATACGTCTTCCAGACGTTCAACCTGATTCCCGTGCTCACCGCGTTCGAGAACGTCGAGCTTCCGTTATTGTTGACGAAGTTGAGCACGCAGCAGCGGCGCGAACACGTCATGACGGCACTCAAGCTGGTTGGTCTGGAAGATCGCGTCAATCACCTGCCGAAGCAGTTATCAGGCGGACAGGAGCAGCGGGTTGCGATTGCTCGGGCAATTGTGAGCGATCCCACATTGCTCCTCGCCGACGAACCTACTGGAGATCTCGATAGCCATTCGGCAACCGAAATTCTGGAAATCTTGAAACGGCTGAATGAGGACTTTCACAAGACTGTGGTGATGGTGACCCACGATCCGCATGCTGCGTCCTATGCGCACGTGACCCGGCATTTGGAAAAGGGCATGTTGCTGCCGGCCTAACGTGTAGTGAAGCCGCCAGGCGGCTGTCGTGGGGGCGTTCTCGCCCCCACTTGCCACGGCAGGATACCGCCGCCACAGCTGGCAAACCGCCGCTACAGCTTGCCTACTTGCTTCCGTCGCTTCCCTGCGCCTGTGCGGTTTCGTTTCCAATGGCTAATGCCTGTTTCTTGCCGTGAAAACGAATTTGCGTGAGCGAACGCGATCCGTCGCCATTGTTGCTGATAACCGACGCGTCATCCGAAGGTGTGCGATCCAGTTCAACCATCCGGGCTGGGGTGGTTGCGACCACTTTGTTGCCCTTCAGAATGTTCAGTTGGACGTTCGGTCCATTGCCTTCCCACGCGACTTTGTAGTCACCGGCTTGGAGTTGAGTTCCGGCGACTGTGACCGGATCGTGAAATTGCACTGAGCCCTTGTTCGTCGCGAACGCACTGGTTGCCAACAACAGAGCCAATCCCATGACTACAGCTATTTTCGTGACCTTCATGCCACTCCTTTTTTCTTTCCCGATTGCGTCGGGAAGCGGTTGGGGCGGCTTGCACTTACCATCCGAAAGAAGCTTGCGTTTGTCCGCGAATGGCCTAAAATGCTGCCTCGGGGTTAAAGACAAAAGCACCTGTCCGCAAGGCCGCGTGCTTTTGCCTGGCTGGGATTGTCCTCACTGGGCCGCCAAACCGAGCGTGGGACAGTCCCTGTAACCCCTGAATGTTTTTCAAAAAGAAGCGGCTGATTCTCCGCTTGTACCCACCGAACGCGTCAAGATACGCGCATCGCACCAGAAAAGTTCCGCACTCTTTAGGCGCGATGTATGGGTATTGACGGCGCACCCAGATTGTCGTTAGCAAATGTTTTTCCCCGACAGACGCGGCGTGTTGTGTGAAGTGTGGCTCGAATACATGTGGCGCGGGCACTCTTGCCCGCGTAGTTGTGAGTTAGGAGCTCTTAACCGCAAAGGTCGCGAAGCTCCGCCAAGTACGCAAAGAAAACTATTCGAATACGCGGAGAGGAATCTCCGCGCCACCCGTTTGTCGATTCCACTCAGCGGATCTTCAGCACGACTTTGCCGAAGTTCTTTCGATTACCGAGAAGAGAATATGCTTCCACCGCGCGCTCGAGTGGCAAGACCTGTCCGATCACCGGACGGAGATGGCCCTGCGCTGTCCAGGAGGAAAGCTGCTTCCAGGCAGCATTCATCAGATCACTGTTTCGCGACAAATAAGTAAGCCACAACCCGTGCACGCTGGTTCCCTTCGCATGCAGAATGCGCGTGTCTAGGACCGGCTTCTCTCCCGTTGCCGAGCCGTAAGTAATCACGCGTCCAAAGTCTCGGAGGCAGCGCACACTCTTGGCCACGTGCTCGCCGCCAAGCATTTCCAACACCGCGTCGACCCCTTCGCCGCCTGTCAGTTCTTTGATTGCGTCTTCATAGTCACGGTCCTGGTAATTAATTCCGTGTTGCAAACCGAGAGCTTTCACGCGCGATAATTTTTCATCCGACGACGACGTCCCGTACATCTCGACGCCCAGAAGTTTGCCGATCTGCACGGCCGCGGTGCCCACGCCTCCAGCGACGGCATGGATCAGCACGCGACGCGCACCGGATCGCTTGGTGGACGCATAGCCGTCGAGGTCGTAACCGGAATTGTCTAGCAAGCCCGCTTTCCAGTACGCGAAGTACGCAGTGAAGTAGTTCACCGGAAACGCTGCGCCCTCCCCGGCGCTCCAGCCTTCCGGGACCGGCCATAGGAGTTGAGAATTTGCGGCTACTTGTTCTGCAAACGCGCCCCACTGCGTGTAGCCCATCATCTTCTTGTTACCTACGAGTCCGGAGAACTCTCGTCCCGCAACGAATGGCGGCTTCGGAGTCCCCGGGTAGCCTCCAGTAGCAGTCAGCAGGTCGGCGAAATTCAGTCCACCCGCTTCAACGTCAACGATCTGCTGCCCGGGGCCGGCAACTGGGGGAGGCACATCGGCGACGGTGAGCGCCTCGTTCGGATTTCCTAACTTGCTGATGACCAGAGCTTTCATGGTCCAAGTCTAGCAGCGGTTGTAAGCAGCGTCCCAAATCGAACGAGGGTAACCTGGGGCTGCTGGTTTCCTGAGTTTCTGGATTGAGACTCAGGTATATACTGCCAGTGACAAATTGGCTGTTCGGCCTTGCGGCTGGAACCAGCGGAGCACTTTCATCCGGACTTCATCGCTCCGCCTTTCAAACTACTGGCTGCCGAGTTTTCGGCACGTGCGGGCAGCGAGTGCGGAACTTCCTGGGCAACGCTCGCTTCAGGAATGTTTCGGGGAGGTATCCTGTGGACGTCGTAGTAGTGCGTATTTTATTTGTCCTCTTTGTTGCTCTTACCTGCTACCTGATTCAGCCCTTTGGTCTTCGCTCTAATCTAGACGCTGCCATCGGCGTGCTGATCGGACTTGCGATCGTCATATTCGAATGGCGGCTGCGCCTGGTCAGTCTCAAGCGTCTCATCGGGGCTGCCATCGGCAGTGTGCTAGGAATCTTCGGCGCCTACCTGTTTGCTATTGTGATCCGCAATAGCATCCCTCCCGGCCATACACAGAGTTTTTTGCAACTCATGGTCATGCTGCTGATGGCCTACGTGGGCTTGGCGGTTGGAGCGAATAAGGGCGACCTGCTCAACCTGTCCGCGCTAGGTGGTATCTTCGGCGGCGAAAAGCAGGGCAAGAAGAGCTACAAAATTCTGGACACCAGTGTCATCATCGATGGCCGGATCGCCGATATCGCCGAAACCGGCTTCCTCGACGGCATCATCGTAATTCCGCAGTTCGTCTTGCGCGAGCTGCAGCTGGTCGCCGATTCTGCCGACTCGCTCAAGCGCAACCGCGGCCGCCGCGGCCTGGAAATCTTGCAGCGCCTGCAGAAAGTGGCGTCGCTGCAGATCCAGATCGTGGAAGACGATTTCCCCACCGTTCGCGAAGTGGACTTGAAGCTGATCGAGCTGGCCAAGCTCTACGAGGGCAAGATCATCACTAACGACTTCAACCTGAACAAGGTTGCGCAACTTCAGGGGGTCGCGGTGCTGAACATCAATGAGCTGGCGAACTCGCTTAAACCAATCGTGCTGCCGGGCGAAATCATGAAAGTGTTCATCCTGAAAGAAGGCAAGGAATACAACCAGGGCGTCGCCTATCTGGACGATGGCACCATGGTGGTGGTGGACAACGCGCGGAAAATGATCGGGAAGACGATCGACATTTCCGTGACTTCGGTGCTGCAAACAACAGCCGGAAAAATGATCTTCGGGAAGTGGGATGAACGCGCGGCTGCGCGAACCGAGTCGCGGCCCAGCGTGACCGCAGTGGCTGCCGTCCCCACGCCTGAGGTCAAGAAGTCCCAGCCGGTCATGGCCGAAAGGCCGGTCGAGTAGAGTCTTTTATGGGGCGGACGCCTCGTCCGCCCAGCATTTATCATCTTTGGGGAAGTGAACAAACCTCGCTCACCCTCCCCCACCCGCGATCAGCTGCGCAATGTGTTGCAACGGGAGTTCTTCGATCGCGATCCCCGACCCGTTAGCCACGACCTGCTGGGGAAAATCCTGGTCAGGCGTGAAGGGCGAAAGCTCCTGGCCGCGCGAGTTGTCGAAGTCGAGGCCTACCTCGGAGCCGACGATCCTGCCGCTCACGCCGCCGCCGGACGAACCGCGCGCAACGCGGTGTTATTCGGCCCGCCCGGGTACGCCTACATCTATTTCATATATGGCAATCACTACTGCCTGAATGTTTCCACTCTCCCCGACGGGACCGCGGGTGGCGTGCTGTTCCGCGCTGCAGAGCCGCTCGCCGGAATCGAGGACATGGCTCTGCTGCGGGACATTGACGTCGCCAGCACTCGTGACTTACGCCTGCTGACCAGCGGGCCGGGACGTCTGGCCGAGGCTTTCGGCATCACCCGCGAACGTGACAACGGCAAAGACTTAACTACGACCCGGTCAGACCTGTGGCTGGCGGACGACGGCTACCGTCCCGAGCGCGTGATTACCACCAAACGAGTGGGGATCACCAAAGCTGCGGAGTTGCCGCTGCGTTACCTGATTGCGGGAAACCCGTTCGTCTCGGGACCAAGAGTCAAGACGTAGCGACGTCAAGGTCGCAGCACGACGTTGTCGATGAGCCGGGTAGTCCCCACAATCGCGGCGACAGCGACCAGGGCGGGACTATTAATCTGCTCAACCGCATCGAGATTTTCCGGATCCACGATCTCCAGGTAATCCAAACGTACCGACGGCTCTTCAGCGAAGACCTGGGTCCCAACTTCGATCAACTTACTCGCACTGCGCTCGCGCTTATTAAATGCAGATTCTATCTGCCGCAACGCGCGGGACAGCACTAACGCTGATCGTCGCTGCTGCGGGTTCAGATACGCATTGCGAGAGCTCATCGCCAGGCCATCGGGTTCGCGAACGATCGGGCAGACCACGATCTCGACCGGGATATTCAGATCGCGCACCATGCGCCGGATGATCGCCACCTGTGCCGCGTCCTTCTGTCCAAAAAATGCCGCATCGGGCTCGACGATGTGAAACAGGGCCGAAACAACTGTTGTCACTCCGCGAAAGTGTCCTGGGCGCGACTTGCCGCACAGCTTGTTGCTTAATTCCTCGACGGTGACATACGTGACCGCCCCTGAGGGATACATTTCTTCGGTAGAAGGAGCGAACAACAGATCGACACCTGCTTCGTCCAGCAGCTGGCGGTCACGATCGAAGCTCCGGGGATACTTGGAGAAGTCTTCGTTGGGGCCAAACTGAGTGGGATTAACGAAAATCGAAACCGCAACCGTGTCGCACTGCGCCTTTGCCGCACGCACCAGCGACAAATGGCCTTCGTGCAGCGCTCCCATGGTTGGGACAAAGCCGATGCGCTTGCCCCTGCGGCGCGCTTCACGGCTGGCAGAGCGCGTGTCCTGAACGGTTTGGAGGACTTTCATCTGAAAGATTGGACCACGGGCGACACAGGCCCGCGTTCTGCATCGACATCACCGCCGCATTGCCCGTTTCCGCTCCGTGACCGTATCCAGCGCCGCTTGCGTCTCTTTCGGCAGGTGGTATGACTCCTGGTCCGAAGGGTACTGCCGCGACAGCACGTCAGCGCGGAACGATTGCACGGCTTCGCTGATCAGGGCCGCAGCATCGCCGTAACGCCGCACGAACTTTGCCGGAGGCCCGAACGTCAGGTTAACAATGTCATGGAATACGAGCACCTGGCCGTCGCAGTCGAGGCCTGCGCCGATTCCGATCGTCGGCGTCTCGACTTCCGCGGTGATCATGGCGGCCACCTCCCGCGGAATGCCCTCCAGGAAAATGCAGCCGACGCCAGCACGGTCGAGAGCTACGGCGTCACGCATGAGTTGCTCGATAGCAGAGAGCGTCTTTCCCTGCACCTTGTAGCCGCCCATTACGTTGACCGACTGCGGCGTCAACCCAATGTGGCCGGTGACGGGAATCTCGGCTTCGATGATGCGGCGGATCAACTCCGCTCGCTTCTCGCCGCCCTCGATTTTGACGGCCTCAGCGCCGCCTTCCTTGATGAAGCGCGCAGCGTTGCGGACCGCTTCCTCGATGCTGACGTGATACGAGCCGTACGGCATGTCGGCTACGAGAAACGCGTGCTTGACCCCACGCCGAACCGCGCGGGTGTGGTGCAGCATCTCGTCAACCGTAACCGACAGGGTGTTCTCGTAGCCAAGCATGGTCTGGGCCAGAGAATCGCCGACCAGAATCATGTCGATACCGGCCTCATCTACGAGGCGGCCGGTTGGATAGTCGTATGCAGTCAGGCAGGTGATGGGTTCGTGGTGAATTTTCTTTTCACGGAGTGAAGCGACAGTAATCTTGTGGCGGGGTTCGCCGATAGGAGTGAGACTCACGATGTCCTCCAGTGCCCCTCCGCCGCAGCGGATAGAGCCTGTACACATCTTGGATGCCGACGACCTTATTGTAGACCAAAATTAGTCGGCGGCGACAACTACAAATCCAGCCTTGGGTAACGGTTACCAAGCCGTCCTACGCGCTAGCGGCTTCCGTGCTCCCCAGTGGCAAGAAATACTGCGTACCCTTGATCGGCGCCGAGACCTTCCTCAGCAGCTCCTGCAAGTCCTCGTTGTGCTCGACGAAATCGATCTCCGACGTATTCACGATCAGCAGGTCGGATGAGGTGTAGTGAAAGAAGAAGTGCTCATAGGCCTTGACCACTTCGTCAAGGTAATCCTCATTGATCGCCTTTTCGCCGGGGGCGTTCTTTTTCTTCAGCCGCTTCTTCAGCACGTCGGGAGTTGCCTGGAGGTAAATCACCAAGTCAGGCGTAGGCAGCTGGTCGCGGAAATAATTGTAATAACGATTGTAGGTGTCCAGTTCCTGATCGGTGAGGTTCAGATAAGCAAACAGCTTGTCTTTCTCGAAAATGAAGTCGGTGACCACGGTCTGCTGCGAGCGTGGGCCGAGGTCGAGCGAGCGCAGCTGCTCGAAGCGCCGGATCAGGAAGGCAAACTGCGCCTGAAATCCCGCCCCGGGTTCGCCGTTGTAGAACCGCCGGAGGAAGGGGTTGTCCTCCTCCTCCATGACTCTCTGGGCGTTGAGACGGTCGGCCAGCACTCGAGCCAGCGTGCTCTTGCCGACTCGTATGGGACCTTCGACAGCGATGTAACGGGGTGCTTCGAAAAGCTTGGCCATGGGCTCGCGGGGCAGTGACACTGGCAGCATATCTCGCGCGCTGCGCAGACGCAATTGAGGAGTGAGTTAACACTGTTGATCATTGGACCGAGTCATTCGGGGAGCGCAAATCGGAACCAGTACAATCAATGGGTGCTTGCACTCGCGATGATTGCCGCTGCGGCTGCGGCGTCGGCTGCCGGTTATCAGTCCATGGCGCCGACCGGGCAGTGGTATGGAAAAACGTTCACCGGTGTCGCGCGCACATCGAAGCAGCTGGCGCTGACCTACGACGACGGGCCAAATGATCCGCACACGCTACGCCTGCTCGAGGTGCTCGCCAAGCATGGGGTCAAAGCTACATTCTTTCTCATCGGCAACTTTGTTAAGCAGCGGCCGGATATTGCGCGTGACATCCAGCGGGCCGGCCATGCTATCGGCAATCACACTTTTTCCCATCCCAACCTCATTTTCGCTTCCGCCGCGGAGACTCGAAGGCAGATTGCCGACTGCGAGCAGGTATTGACCGATGTCATCGGCGAGCATTCAAAGTTATTTCGTCCACCGTTTGGAGGACGACGCCCCATATCGCTTCGGATCGCACGGGAACTCGGACTGACTCCTATCATGTGGAGCGTCACGGCATACGATTGGAACCCGCATCCAGCCGATGTGATCGAGCAGAACGTTATTCGCCGGCTACGCGGCGGGGACGTCATCCTCATGCATGACGGCGGCCATAAGGGGATGGGCGCAGATCGATCCCAGACGGTGATTGCCACCGACCGGCTGATCACGCGCTACAAAGCGGAAGGCGTCGAGTTCGTGACGATCCCAGAAATGATGAACTTTCACCTGCAGCTGTGAGCTGTCATCACACACTCTGAGCTGAACTGTAGAGTGCGAATACAATGTTTCGCTTGGATGAAGGCCAGTGCTGAGGCTGGACGACCAACGATGGCTTGAACTCAAAGGCGGATATCGGACCGTCTTCGATCCTCGACCTTTCTTATTGAGGCTTGAACATAACGAGCAGATAGACGGTGCTTGGGAGGTGCTGTGGACCGAACTCCACCACCAGGGGAATGTTGGTGACGCTTCATATGCAGCTGTCCCGCATTTGGTCAGGATCTATCGTGAGCATTGCGCTATTGAGTGGAACACCTACGCCATAGTCGTAATCATCGAACTAGCTCGCAATCGCGAACACAACCCCGTCGTTCCTGAATACCTGCGCGAAAGCTACTTTGAAGCAATCCGAGAACTGGCCGAAATCGGCATGGCGGACCTGCGGCATGCAAAGGATCTGGATCAACTCCGCGCAATCCTCGCGGTCATCGCCCTTTCAAAGGGCCTCCGAGTACACGCTAAATACCTCATCTACTACTCGGAGCAGGAAATGTTGGAGCTCGGAGTCTGATCTTCGATTGGAACTGCGGCCGATTCGGCCGCCTGACCGGGTCCCTTCGACTGGTGCGACCCGGTCCCACACAGGAGGTCCCGGTCCACGCAGCGCGTTCAGCTGACTGCTGACGGCTGCGAGCTGGCAGCTGCCGCAAACGCCTGCTTGGCCGCTGCGATGGTCTGCTGAATATCTTTTTCGCTGTGCGCCGCACTCAGGAATGCCGCTTCATATTGCGACGGCGGCAGGTACACGCCGTTATCCAACATCGCGCGGAAGAACCGGCCAAAAGCTTCGCAGTCCGATTTCGAAGCCGACGTCCAAGCCGTGACCGGCCCGGGCGCAAAGAACCAGGTAAACATGGAGCCTACGCGGTTGTAGCAGATGGGAATGCCCGCGCTTTGTGCGGCTGCGGCTACTCCGGCGGTGAGCTCTCCGCTCAGCTTATCGAGACGTGGATAGATTTCGTTTTTCTTCTCCCGCAGCTGTCGTAGCGTGGCGATACCCGCGGCCATTGCCAGCGGATTGCCTGACAAAGTTCCCGCCTGATACACCGGCCCTACGGGCGCGATCAGGTCCATGATTTCTGTAGAGCCGCCGTATGCGCCAACCGGCAATCCGCCGCCGATAATCTTTCCCATGGTCGTCAGATCACCCGAAATCGAGTACAACTCCTGTGCGCCTCCGAACCCCAGCCGGAAGCCGGTCATCACTTCATCGAAAATCAGCAGCGCCTTGTCGCGTTGCGTGATCGCCCGCAGCGCTTCCAGATAGCCGCGGGCCGGAGGAACACAACCCATGTTCCCGACCACCGGCTCGACGATCACGCACGCGATCTGATGGCGGAACTTATTGAACGCCTGCTCCAGCGCGTCCACATCGTTGTAGGGCAGCGCCAGCGTGAACCGGGTGAACTCTTCCGGAACGCCCGCCGAGCCGGGAATGCCCAGTGTGGCCACCCCTGATCCTGCCTTTACCAGCAGCGCATCAGCATGCCCGTGATAACAGCCTTCGAATTTCACGATGTACTTGCGCTTGGTGTAGGCGCGGGCAAGGCGGATAGCGGACATCGTGGCTTCTGTCCCCGAGCTCACAAAACGCACCTTCTGCATGTGAGGAAATGCGGAGAGCACGAGTTCGGCAAGATCGGCTTCGGCCGGAGTCGAAGCGCCGAAGCTCGTGCCGTTGCGGGCTGCGGATGTGATGGCGTCCACTACCTGCGGCGCGGCATGACCCAGGATCAACGGACCCCAGGAGCCAACGTAATCGATGTACTCGTTTTCATCGGCATCCCAGACGTGTGAACCTGCTCCACGGACGATGAACGGCGGCTCGCCTCCGACCGAGCGAAAGCCGCGGACCGGCGAGTTCACTCCGCCCGGGATCATCTGCTCGGCGCGTGTCTGCAGCTTTCGCGACTGCTCAGTTCTACGGGCCATCACGCCTCCTGCACAGACCTAAACTATAGCAGCGCAATGGCGGCGGCCCAGAGTGGGACGTCACCTGCACCTGTGATCGCCGGCACAGCCAAAATTTACGCGAAATTCATGGCAATGTAACCGTCCTGAAAGACCGCGTCGATAAGGTAGCGGGAAGCAATGACCCTTCTAACCGGGAGGTTGGAGGACAGTCTGGGGGGCTCCGGGCTGTCCCTTTTTATTGCGCACCGCAACTCCGGCCTCTGTACCCTGCCGCCGGTGCTACACTACCCCTTCTTATGGCGGAAAACGGGCGTTCGCGCACCCTGCTGTGGATTGTGATTGGGGGAGGAGCTTTCTTCCTCTTTGTGCTGGCGGTATTCACGCTGGTGTATCTGACGGTTCGCAGCGGCCAGCAGAACAGCGCCGGACTTTCATTCGGTGATCGGATTGGGGTGGTTGATCTCGACGGCGTGATCCTGTCGCCCTCGACCGTCGTTCCACAGCTCAAGAAGTTCGCCGACGACGATTCCATCAAAGCCATCATCCTGCATGTCAACTCGCCTGGCGGAGGAGTGGCCGCATCGGAAGAAATCTACCGCGAAGTGAGGCGCATTCGCGACGGCAAGAAGAAGCCGATCATTGCCTCCATCGAAACCGTCGGCGCAAGCGGCGCATATTACATTTCTTCGGCCACTACGAAGATCTTTGCTGACAACGGCAGCATCGTGGGATCCATCGGCGTGATTGCAGAGTGGATCAATTATGGCGACTTGCTGCACTGGGCCAAGCTCAAAGACATTACGCTCAAGGCCGGCGAATTCAAGGACACGGGATCGCCGACGCGCGACCTGACCCCTGCCGAGCGTCAGTACATGCAGTCGCTGATTGACAACATGCATGGGCAATTCATCCAGGCCGTCGCCGATGGCCGCCATGCAAAATTTGACGACATCAAAGCGATCGCTGACGGCAAGGTCTGGACCGGAGAGGAAGCCGCGAAGATGCATCTGGTAGACCAGATTGGCGACTTCCGCACTGCCGTCGAAGATACAGCCAAGTCGGTGGGCATTAAAGGCGAGCCCACGCTGGTCCATCCCGAGCGAGACCGCAAGACATTGCTCGATCTGTTGTTCGGGGATGTGTCGGAATGGATACCCAGCCGCGAGAAACTCCTCGATCAGCACATGGGCTTCTATTATCTCTGGAAATAGGGGCGTACATTACTTCCGGCTTGCGCAGAAGCCCTGAAATTTGAGAAGGTTATGCAGAACCGAGCTGGCCTGTGGCCGGCCGCGATAGAGCGAAGGGGCATATGACAAAAGCCGATCTGATCGAAGAAGTCTCCCGTCTGGCAGAGCTGACGCGCAAAGACAGTGAAGTAATCGTCGAAACCATTTTCGACAGCATCGTGCGCTCGCTGCGAGTCGGCGACAAAATAGAAATCCGAGGCTTCGGCAGTTTCCGTACGCGCCAGCGCAAGCCGCGCGTGGGACGCAATCCCAAGACCGGCGACCGCGTAGAAGTTCCCGCCAAAAAAATCCCTTTCTTCAAGCCGAGCAAAGAGTTGAAAGATCTGGTGAACACCGGCAGCGAGCAGTCCGCGTCCGCCGCACCGCCACCACCTGCGCCGGCGTAACTGGGAGCTAAGAACGATTAGCTGATAACCGGTATCTAAGACCTGCTTTTCATCCAAGGCCCTGCTTTGCTATGTCGAAGTCATATTTGACCCCAGAACTTTTTTCATATCTTAAGCAGCTGAAGCGGAACAATAAGCGCGAGTGGTTCCTCCGCAACAAGGACCGCTACGAAACCGTCCTTCGGCAGCCGGCGCTGGCGTTCATCACCGATTTCAGCTTTCGCTTGCGCGAGATCAGTCCCTGGCTCGTCGCCAATCCCAAACCGAACGGCGGATCGTTATTCCGGATTTATCGCGACGTACGCTTTTCGAGTGACAAGACTCCCTACAAGACACACGTCGGCATGCACTTTCCGCATGCCGGTTCCAAAGAGAATGTGCATGGGGCCGCTTTTTACCTGCACCTGGAACCCGGCGAGTGTTTTCTTGCCGGAGGCAATTGGCATCCTGATCCCCGCACGCTGGCTAGAATTCGCGATGCGATCGCATGGAAACCGGACGAGTGGAAGAAGGCAGTTCGCGGGCTGACCTTAGAGGGCGACTGCCTCACGCGGCCTCCAAAGGGCTACTGCGCCGATCACCCCATGATCGAATACCTGAAATTCAAAGACTACATCGCGTCAGTGCCGCTCACGGATAAGCAAGTATGCAGCCCGAAGTTCATGACTGAAGTTGTCACTGGTTGCCGGAAACTGAGCCCGATGGTGAGCTTTCTGTCGCGCGCGGTGGGGTTGCAGTTCTAGGAACCCGGTACTCGGTAGTCAGGAGGATCAAGTTTTCGGGCTACTGACTACCTGTTCTTGAGGTAAACATCCGCAACCTGCAACGATAGCGCCACGGCATTCAAATCGTCGCGATTGCACAGCACGATGACCGTCAGGTCGTCATTCGTGAACCGCTGAATCGCCGTTCGAAACCCGACCGTCTCGCCGTAGTGCCACATCCGCGCGTGGCCGTTATACGGGTTTACGAACCATCCGAAGCCGTATTCCGCCGGTTCACCGTCCGGTCCCTTTACGCCCGGCGCTTGTACCGGAGTGATCGCAGGCCGCATTTGTTCCGCACACAGCAACGTGTGCTTACCAACCGCCGCATCCCACTTGACCAGATCATCGAGTGAGGTATAAACGCCACCGTCGCCAAGCACCGCTGACGTCGTACTCTGATCATGCTCCTGCCAGCCGGTGTCCGTTTTGCTGTGCCCGTACGCGCGATGCGCGACTTCATTTTTCCCGCGCTCATATGCCACGGTGTTGTTCATGCCGAGGGGCGCGAAAATTCTCTCGTGAAGAAATTCTCCGAACGGCTTGCCCGACACTTTCTCCACAACCATGGCCAGCACTGCGTATCCTGAGTTGCTGTAATCCCATTTCGTGCCTGTAGCGAACTTTGTGTGCGTCTGCTGCTTCATGATTTGCAGCACGCCGGCGTCTTTGATCTGCTGGTCCAGGACCGGCTTACTCGGATCGGTTGCCGCCATCAGGTCTTCGTAGTCAAGCAAACCGGAGGTATGGTTCAACAGATTGCGAATGGTAATCGCGCGTCCGTACGCGGGAAAATCGGGAAAGATGTCGGTCAGACGGTCGTCGTAATGCAGCTTGCGGTCCTTGATCAGCAACATGATCGCGGTGGCGGTGAATTCTTTGGTGAGCGACGCCAGGCGAAAGTTGGTGTGCTGATCGATTGTGTTGTGAGTTCGCAGATCGCTGATGCCGTAACCACGCTCGAACACCACCTCTCCGTTCTTAATGACCAGGACGGCTGCACCCGGACCATCCTTGTGAATGTTCGAGAAGAGTGTGTCCACGTCTTTGCTCTTGTCGGCAGCGGTTGCTGCCATGAGTCCCAGCAAGATCATTGCTGCTCTCGCGAATATCATGGGCGGATCCCCGCCACTCCCATCAGCCTGCCGGTCGTGCCTTTCTCAGCCCGGTAGGAGAACAGCAAATCCACGCGGCATGACGTGCACAGGTCCGACGAAGTGATGTTTTCGGCCGCCACTCCCACTCTTAGTAATTGCTGCCGGTTCGCCTCGACGAGGTCGAGGAAAATTTTCTTCGGCAACTCACTATGTCCTGGCGCACGGGCGGTCAAAAACAACAAAGGATATCGCTCTCTCACCACATCCGATTCGCCGAATTCGCGGAACAGTTCGGCGCCATAGGGAAATTGCGACTCGAACTTCTCCCGAAGCTCCGGGCCTACTTCATAGCAGCAGTGGTGAATCCCCGGACCAATCGAAGCGTTGATATCGCGCGGCTCGGTGCCGAACCAGCGCCGCATCTCGCCAACTGCTTTTTCGATGATTCGCTTGAACGTTCCGCGCCAACCGGCATGAAAAACGCCGACTGCCCGCTGCCTGGTGTCGACAAGAATGACGGGAAGACAGTCTGCGGTCTGCACTGCAATCAGAATTCCGGGAGTGCGCGTGATCAATCCATCCCCATTGAGGGGAGCGTCGGGGACCTCATCGATACAGTGAATCAGGTCTGAATGAATCTGCCGCAGAGTGACAATCGGCCACATCTCCGCCCCGACTTGCCGGAGGAAAGCCTCCCGGTTCTGTTCCACTGCGGCGCGCGAGTCCTGTTTTGTGAATCCGAGGTTGAGAGCGCTGCCACCATACGCCTTCGAATGCCCACCTACGCGGGTGCTGAACCCATGCACCAGCCAAGGGATTTTCTTGAGCACGTCAGACTGGAGAACGGTCAATTGGGAAGTTTGCGGAGCTTTCGCCGGCACACAGCAATATTACCGGACTGCCGGATCACAATGGATCCGCCCGCATCCTGGCGATCAGCATCAGTAACGTGTACTCGATCAATGAGTCGAAAGCAGCGCCGGCCTGCGCCTATGCCACGCGGTGGCTTGTTCGTAAGCATGAGCAAGTTGAAGAATCCGCCGCTCCCCCCAATGCGGGCCGACAATTTGCAGGCCAATCGGCAGGCCCGCGGTGGTGAATCCGCATGGAACCGAAATGGCCGGCAGCCCCCAAACATTTACCGGGCGCGTGTTTCGCAACAGCACCATTTCGCGCGCACGCAGCTGATCGGGATTTTCTTTGAGTTCAGCAATTGTCGGTGCTGCGACCGGAGTGGTTGGCGTTACCAGCACGTCTACATCGTCGAAAACGTGCCGAATGCCGCGGCGAACCGTTTCCAGCTCTTGCCGTCGCAGGATGTAATCCGCCGCGCTCACGTTGGCCCCGGTGCGAATCCGTCTCAAAGTTTCGGGGTGGTAGAGCTCCGCGAACGTCTCGATCCGTTCGCGATGGTAAGCATAGGATTCCGCGCTCTGCAGGGTGCGGTCAGTCGGAACGGCGACTTCGATCTCCCGGATTTCCGTTGCGAATGTCTTCAGGACATCAAGTGCATGCTCGAGCGCGGCAGCAACCTCGCCGTCCAGATTGTCATAGAAAAACTTCCGCGGTACTCCGATCCGCATCTTGGCAGGGGACTCACTTACGTCGTAGCTGCCGACGGGAACCTCCGCGCTGACCGCATCCTGCTCATCGTACCCTGCGATCGCCTGCAGGATGGCGGCAGCATCGGCAACAGTGCGTGCAATCGGTCCCACATGATCGAGCGACCAGGAAAGCGGAATCACACCGCGTGCGCTGACCCGGCCGTAGGTCGCTTTCAATCCCACTACTCCGCACTGCGCTGCTGGCTCGCGGATCGAACCCGCGGTATCGGTGCCGATCGCGCCATAGCAGATCTCAGCGGCGACCGATGCAGCCGATCCTCCTGAAGAGCCCCCAGCAATACAGGCCGGATTCCACGGATTGTGGACCTCGCCGAAGGCGCTGATGATCGAACTGCCGCCGTAAGCAAATTCGTGCAGGTTCTGCTTGCCGAGCAGCACGGCTCCGGCAGTTCTGAGGCGTCGAGTGACCTCAGCATCTTCGGTCGGAATACGATCTTTGAAGACGGCGCTGGCTGCCGTGGTACGCACTCCGGCGGTATCAATGATGTCTTTCAGCGCAAGCGGAATCCCGTGTAAGGGACCCCGCCACTCCCCGCGGAGAATTTCCGCCTCAGCTTGGCGAGCTTCGCTCATGGCGGACTCCGCAGTAACCGTGATGAACGCGTTCAACGTGGGGTTAAGTTTCTCAATCGCAGCAAGGGACGCCTGGGTAAGTTCAAGCGGCGATACCGCGCCGCTGCGGATCTGTTGTGAAAGGTGAGCAATTCCCATGCGGGAGGTTTCCGGGCAGAAGTATACCTGCGGAGCAGTTTTCTTCGCGTGGTTCCCCGCAGTTCTTTGCGAGCTTCGCGGTAAAAAAAATTAAACCGCACAAGAAGCCAAGGAAACCGCAAAGGACGCGAACGAATCCTGCGAACGCGACTGAGCTACTACTAACTGTTCGGCCGCTTGAACCACAACGCCACCACGGGCCTATAATCGTCGGAGTCCGCTGGAGGGGTGAACATGGCGCAAATGACTGTGACTCCGGTCACCACGCAA
>Ga0070741_10009442_pt1 | contig 18941 bp, 19 predicted proteins | sample Coa_R1_4_FD_66440 | JGI IMG/M metagenome (GOLD analysis project Ga0070741, IMG submission 66440) | Surface soil microbial communities from Centralia Pennsylvania, which are recovering from an underground coalmine fire - Coalmine... | ecosystem: Environmental > Terrestrial > Soil > Unclassified ...
ACGGTTCGCGACGCGCCTGCGAGGAATTCATCAGTGCCGGGCGCGTGCGCGTCAATGGGCAGGTCGCGATCCTGGGCCAAAAAGCCGATCCCTCAGTGGACAAGATCACGCTGGATGGCAAACCGTTGGCCGCGCCGGAAAAGCTGACTTACATCGCCCTCTACAAACCGCGTAATGTGATTTCATCTATTGACGATGAGGTGGGGCGCAAAACCGTCCGCGATTTGCTTCCTGAAAGCGGGCATCTCTATCCTGTGGGCCGTTTGGATTGGGACAGTGAGGGCCTAATTTTGATGACCAACGATGGCGATTTGACAAATCGCCTCACACATCCGCGCTATGGGCATGAAAAAGAATACAAGGTTCTCGTTGCGCGTCGCCCCGACCCTGAACAACTGGAAACATGGCGGCGCGGTGTTGTGCTGGAAGATGGATACAAGACCGCGCCCGCCAAAGTCTATGCTGAAGCGGGAGCAGGCAAAGGCGCGTGGTTGCGCGTGACGATGGGGGAGGGGCGCAAGCATCAGATCCGCGAGATCGGCTCATTGCTTGGCTTGCCCGTTGTTCGCATCGTGCGCATCCGTATCGGGACGTTGAAACTTGGAACGTTGAAACCCGGTGAGTGGCGTCATCTGACAGTCAACGAAGTCGCGGAATTGAAAGGCGAGGAGATCGCCAGCAGAGAAACGCCCAAGTTTACGCGTAAACCACGCCCTGGAAATAGATTCAAGCGCGGAACAGATTCAAACAGAAAGTCTTCGCGTCCCTCGCGTTTCAAGAAATAAGCGCGCAAAAAAGAGAGACCCATCGCGGGTCTCTCTTTTTACTATTCATTTCTCACTCTCGCATTACCGAATATCCCAAACTTCCTTCGCTACATTCCAGATTGCCTTCCTGACATCGGCCTTGGTCATCCCTTCCACTTTGAAGGTAACAAGTTGCGTGCTGGGGTCTTCCCCGGCAAACTGCCCAAAGGCGATGAAATTGCCTCCGGCGTTCGCGATAGCTTTTGTAATCTTGGCGAGCTCGCCCGGCTTGTTGTTGAGCAGGGCTGTAACGCGGACGCCTTTGTCGCGCGCGCCCATCAGTTCGAGGAAGATCTTGAACAAATCGGTCTCTGTAATGATGCCGACCACTTTGCCGCTTCGCAGAACAGGCAGGCCGCCAATTTTGTTATCAGCCATGATGCGAGCCGCTTCTTCAATGGGTGTATCTTCTTCGACAGTCATAACCTTCTTTGTCATGACTTGTTTGACCGTCACTTTACTGAGCAGATAGTTCATCTCCCAAATGCTCAGACTCGAAACCGGCGAAGGCGAGGCGTTCAACAAATCGGTCTCTGAAATGATGCCGACCAATTTGCCGTTTTTGATCACCGGCGCGCGGCGGATGTGCTCCTTTTTGAATAGCGCCAACGCGTCATGGATGGGAGTCTCTGGTGAGACAGAAATTACCGGGTGGGACATTCTTTCACCGACAAACATGTTCGCTCCTTTTCAGCGATTGATTTGATGTACGAGATCGCAGAAAAAATTGTAAGCGGATTTCGGAGAAAGGCCGTCATGATTTTGGGGTGAAGAAGGTCATAAACCACCTCCCCCATTTTCCAAAAGAAAATGGGGGAGGCTGGGTGCGAGTTATTTTCCAAACTCATTAATGATGCGCGCCATGTGCCGCGCGTGTTTGAGATAAAGATCAAGCCGAATGTTTTCGTTGGGGGCATGGGCGCGTGTATCGGGATGACCAAGCCCTCCGGTTGCAACGGGCAGGCCAAGGTCATGTACGAACGGATGGCTTGGCCCCGATCCGCCGACCATCGGCACAAGTTGCATCGGCATCTCATAGACTTCTTCTGCTACCTTTGCCACAAGTTGAATGAATGGGTCATCGGGGTCAGTACGGGCGGGTGGGTCGCCGCCGAGGTCGGTGATCTTCACATCGCTGAAGCCCTGCGCGTCGAGGTGAGCGCGAAGCTTTTTTCGAATGTCATCCGGCTCCTGGTCCGGGACGAGGCGGAAATCAACTTTAGCCGAGGCGCGCGCCGGCAAGACCGTTTTCGATCCAGGGCCTTGATATCCCGACGTGAGTCCACAAATGGTGCAAGTCGGCGTGAAGACTTCCTCGACGCGCAATTCCACGCCGCCGGTCAGACCTTTGATGAATTGTTTGACGCCGTAACGCGACTTGTATTCATCTGCCACTTCGGGCATCGCCGCGATGAGTTCCCGATCTCTCTTTGACGGTGGGCGGACCGCGTCATAGAAGCCGGGGATCCGTATCCGTTCGTCTTCGCCTTTGAGTGTGTTCAACGCCCAGACCAATCTCCAGGCCGCGTTCGGGAAGATCGAACCACCGAGGCCGGAGTGGACATCAATACTCGCGGTTTCGACCGACAACTCCACGTAGCAGATGCCGCGCAAGCCGAGATATTCCATTGGCACATCGCGATGATCCACGCCGCCGAATTCCCACATGCACGCGTCGGCTTTGAGTCTGTCTTTGTTCTTCTTGATGAAGTCAAATAGATTGATGCTGGCTGTTTCTTCCTCGCCCTCGATGATAAATTTGATGTTGCATGGCAGTTCGCCAAATGAATCGAGAAGCGCGTCGATCGCGAAGAGACGCGACACGATATGGCCTTTATCATCACTGACGCCGCGGCCATACAATTTGCCCTCGCGCAGACTTGGCTCAAACGGGGGAGTCTCCCACAACTCCAGCGGCTCCGGCGGCTGGACATCATAATGATTGTAGATTAGCAATGTTTTGTTCGACTTGCCTTTGCGTTCACCGAAGACGACGGGCGCGCCGGGCGTGTCCATGATCTCCACTTTGAAGCCGCGCGCTTTGAGCATCTCTGCCACAAGCGCGGCGCATTCCTTCATTCCGAGGTTTTGCGCGCCGACGCTGGGCTGTGCAACCAGTTTCGACAGTTCGGCAATGCTTTTGTCCAAATTCTTTTCGAGATATGCGTCAATCTTTTTGTAGTCAGCCATCTTGGTCTCCTATCTGATAAATAAATTAGAAAGCCATGTGATCGAAAACGCGCCTGCGTAGGCAAACATCGCCATCTTGATGATTTGCCCAAATGTGCAGAAAAGCAGGAATTGCCAAAGCGGCATCTTTGTCGCGCCTGCGGCGACACCTGCAACATCAAAGAATGGATTCGGAATGGCAGAGAAAAGCAGGATAGCCCACCCGCCATATTTCTTGACCCAGGGACGGATGCGGCGGTAAAGGTCTGTTCTTTCCACGACGGCTTGTCCGCTAAAGCCTGCAAGATAGCCGGAGAGTTCACCCAGCGCGCCGCCGGTCCCTGCGGCGAGAGCCACGCCGAACGGATTGAAAATACTTCCCATTGCGAACACAACTGCCACGCCCGGCGCGGGGAGAAAGACAGTCGCGTTGGCAAGCAGGGCGATGAGAAAAATGCCCGGATAACCAAATTCGGCAAAATCCTTGACGCGGTCGCGGATACTGTAAATGTAGATCGTAATCGCGATGACCACAACCAAAGCCAAAACGCGCAAGAGATTGGTCAACGCGTTGGAGCGCTCAACTTCTTCGATCTTCCCCGGCTCTGTCTCGGTTTGAAGAATTTTTCGCGCGCCGGTCTTGCCTTGACTCTCGCGTTTTGATTTTGAATCAGGCAGTTTCTTCAATGGTCACTTTCAGAATTTTGACGCCGGGATATTCGGGCCGCATCGGGTCGCGCGGCGGGATGGACATCAATACATCCATGCCTTCAATGACCTGACCGAAGATGCTGTGTTTGTTGTCCAGCCATGGAGTAGGGAGGTGGGTAATGAAAAATTGTGAGCCGTTCGTGCCGGGACCTGCATTTGCCATGGACAATCGGCCGGGTTTGTCGTGCTTAAGGGAGGGATGAAACTCATCTCCAAATTTGTAGCCGGGCCCGCCGGAGCCTTTGCCGGTGGGGTCGCCGCCTTGCGCCATGAAATCCGCGATGACGCGATGGAAGATGATGCCCTCGTAGAATCCTTCACGCGACAGGAAGACAAAGTTGTTTACGGTCTTGGGGGCTTTGTCGGCGAAGAGTTCAATAACCATTGTGCCTTTTTCTGTTTCCATGCGGGCTTTGTATTTCTTTTTGGGGTCAATGATCATCGCGGGCGGGGTGTTCCATTGTTTTGCCATTTAGTCTCCTTATTCCATTTATGTGGTAAGAGCACAGCGATGCTGTGGCCCCTCCAGGATTTCAAAAATTATTTTAACAGAGCCTCGATGCGGGCCACAACCATGTCCAACGCGGCGGCATTGAATCCGCCTTCGGGGATGATCACGTCTGCGTAGCGCTTCGACGGTTCGACAAATTCCAGGTGCATCGGGCGCACCGTCGTCTGGTATTGCTTGATGACAGACTCGGTAGTACGTCCGCGTTCGGCGATGTCGCGTTGAAGGCGGCGAATGAAGCGGATATCTGAGTCGGTGTCAACGAATATTTTCACATCAAACAAATCGCGCAGGGGCTTATCAACGAAGATCAGGATGCCCTCCACCAAAATCACGCGGTGCGGCGCGACGGTGAAGGTCTGGCGGGTGCGGCTGTGGGTGGAGAAATCGTAAATCGGGACCTCCACCGGCTTGCCGTCCCGGAGCGATACGATGTGTTCGATCAGCAAATCAGTCTCGAGTGAATTTGGGTGATCGAAATTGACTTCTGCGCGCTGAGCAGGGGGCAGTCCGCTTAGATCTTTGTAATAAGAATCATGTTGCAGAAAAGCGATGCGATCGGGACCGACCCGGTTGAGAATTTCCTGCGCTACGGTGGTCTTGCCGGAGCCTGATCCGCCAGCAATGCCAATCACCAAGGGGTCGAGGCGCTTCATGCTTGAATTATACCCGTATAAAAAAGTAGGGCGCAGCACTGCGCCCTACGAAAAATTGTCGCGAAGGAAACGTTACATCTCGACCATGTAAGCCAAGCCAACTGTGCCCGGCCCGGCGTGCGTGCCAACCACCGGGCTCACTGACGACAGAATGCTTTCAATCGCGTTGAACTCTTTGCTGGCTTTGTTCAGCAGGTCGCGCGCTTCCTGTTCAGCATTGGCGTGAAGAGTCGCGAGACGGATGTTGGATTTGCCCTTGACTTGTTCACTGACCAACTCGAGAACGCGATCCAGCGCCTTGCTTTTTGTGCGGACGCGATCTTCGGCCTCGACGCGTCCGTCTTTGAGCGCGAGAATCGGCTTGAGATTCAACGCCGACCCGATGAAACGTTGCGCGCCGCCGATGCGCCCGCCTCGGTGCAGGAATTCGAGCGTGTCCACCGCAAAATAGACCCCGGTCTTCTCTCGCGCCTTTTCTACTAACGCTTTGCATTCAGCGAGGCTTGCGCCATTTTCTGCGGCTCGCGCGGCCATGAGCACCTGAAAACCCATGGCCATCGCCGTAGAGTTACTGTCTACGATGGTGACTTTGCTCGCGGCGGCGCCGAGAGCCTCGCGTCCCTGTGTAGCAGATTGAAGGGTGCCGGAGAGTTTGCCCGAAATGAACACGCCGAGCACCTCGAATCCTTTGTCAACCAGTCCTTGAAAAATATTTTGCATGGTGACAATCGAGACCTGTGAGGTGGTCGGCATGACCTTTGCGGTTTTGAGACGCGTATAGAATTCATCCGGCTGGATGTCCACCCCGTCCTGATAGGTTTGATCTCCCCAGACCAAGACCTGCGGTGCGACCGTGATATTGTGTTTTTTGACAAGATCAGGAGGAATGTAAGCCGTGCTATCCGTGACAAGCGCAATTTTCGACATAATGACTCCAGAATATATTGACCTTCATTTGAAATCTTTAACCCGCGCTGTGCTCAAAGGTTACACAAACTGCTCGTGTACCCTTATGATATAATCATTTCCAGCACAGCAGTTCTGCATAGATTCTCATCGAGGAGCCTCCTTTGGCCTTCAACCCCATAAACTGGCTGTTAGGCCTGTTCTCATTAGATATAGCAATTGATCTGGGTACCGCAAACACGTTGGTCCACGTTCGCGGGAAGGGTATTGTAATTAATGAACCCTCATGGGTAACAATTGATAAACGCTCGCGATTGCCACTGGCGATTGGCCTGGAAGCCAAGGAAATGGTTGGCCGTACACCTACCAATGTGGTGGTGGTTCGGCCCGTGCGGGATGGTGTTATTTCAGAGTTCGATGTGACTCAAATTATGCTTGAGTATTTTATCGGTAAGGTTCACGAGCAGAGCGTGGTTCCGCTCCCGAGGCCGCGCGTGGTGGTCGGAATCCCGACCGGTGTGACGGAAGTGGAGAAGCGCGCCGTGTATGACGCGGTGATGGCTTCGGGCGCGCGCCAAGCCATGTTGATCGAGGAGCCAATTGCGGCGGCGCTCGGAGCCGGTCTGCCCATCGGGGAGGTGCGCGGCTCGATGGTGGTGGATATCGGCGGCGGAACGACAGAGGTCGCGGTGATGTCCATGAGCGGTGTGGTTGCCTCGCGCTCGCTCCGCGTCGCCGGCGATGAGATGGATCAAGACATCGTGCAGTACGTGCGGAACAAATATAACTTATTGATCGGTGAAGGCATTGCCGAGCAAATCAAGTGGAAGATCGGTTCGGCGTATCCTCTTCAGCCTGAGAAAACGATGGAAGTTCGCGGACGCAACCTGGTGACGGGCTTGCCTGAGACGATTGAGGTGTCCTCGGTCGAAATTCGCGAGGCGCTTTCCGGTTCGGTACAAGTAATTATTGACACTGTACGCGATGCGCTGGATGAAATCCCTCCGGAAATCGTGGCGGACTTGATGGACATCGGCATTTGCCTCGCGGGTGGCGGCGCGTTGCTTCAAGGCCTCGCAGACCGGCTGACTGATGAACTCAAACTACGCGTTTGGGTCGCCGAAGATCCGTTGACTTGTGTGGCACGCGGGGCCGCAATTATTTATGAAGACTTTGACAATCTTAGCCGTTTTCTTGTCGGCTTGGAGCGCGGAAGTACACGTCACAAAGCATAGCGTGTGTTCGACCCCGCGTTCGCTTTGTGGCTTTAAAAAATGAAAGATACATTTTCCCGTACTTTGCAAACAACCGTTGTGTTTTTGGTCGTGGGGGGGATTCTCGTACTAGCCTTCGGCGGTTTCTTCAGTTCAGTTTCCGGTCGTTTTACAGGCGGTCTCGTTTCCGTGCAGGAATGGTTTTCCACGCGCTTTCTGGCCATCCAGCAATTCCTGGCCGCGCCGCGCGATATCGTGACTCTACGCGCCCGCAACGCCGAACTGGAAGCGCAAGTCTCACAATTGCAATCGCAGGTGATTGACTTGCAGCAACGCGTCACCGAGACGGAGATTCTTTCGGCGCTTGTAGATTTCTCGCGCGCCAACCCTGAAAGCAGTTACAAGGCCGCGTCGGTCATTGGCCGCGACCCCAGCCCGTTCCTTCACTACATCATTATCAATCGCGGCTCGAACGACGGGATTCTGCGCGGGATGCCGGTTGTCACGAACGAAGGTCTGGTGGGACGCGTGGATGCGGTGATTGCAGATGCGGCCCGCGTGCAGTTAGTCACCGACCCCGCTTCGTCCGTAAATGTCCATCTCAAAAACGCCAACACCGATGCCATGCTGATTGGTTCTGTGACCGGTGATGTTGCACTGGATCTGATCTCGCAAGATGCAACGGTTCAGCCCGGCGATCTCATCTTGACGTCGGGGTTGGGCGGTGGCTTTCCCGCCGACTTGATCGTGGGCCAGGTGGTCAACGTACGAAAACTTCCCGCGGAATTGTTTCAGCAAGCCACAGTTCAACCCGCGGTGGATTTCAGCCGTCTGCAAATTGTTTTGGTCATCACCAACTTCCGCTCGGTTGATATCGCTCCTTTGATTCCCACCACAACTCCTTGATATGCGTAATATCGTGGCAATACCTCTATTGGCCCTGGCTGTGATTCTCCAGTCCGCGATTGTCAGCCAGCTTACTCTGTTAGCCGGTTATGCTGACTTGATCCTCGTCCTGTTGGCCGCGTGGGCGTTGCAGGAAGGTGTAACCACTGCTTTTCATTGGGCCTTTCTTGCCAGCATCATGGTCAGTTTCACATCACATTTGCCCTGGTTCATTTATTTCTTCAGCTACGCGGGCACTGCCTTTCTTGCTCTGTTGCTTCAGAGACGCGTTTGGGAGACCCCATTGCTCGCGATGTTCAGCGTGACGTTCCTTGGGACGTTGTTGATGCACCTGACAACTTATGCCTACTTGCGCCTCACGGGGGACCCTTTGCCGTTTGGCGACTCAATGGGCCTGATCACACTCCCAAGCCTTTTGCTGAACATGCTGTTGGCGATCCCCTTATTTGGTGTAATGCGCGACTTGGCGCGCTGGGTGTTTCCCTCGATGGAGGAAATATGAGTTCGTCTTCTCTGCCTCGGTCTTCGCGCTTTGAGACCTGGCGTCTGTTTGTAATTTACGCATTAATCCTGCTTGTATTAACTGCTTTGCTGGGCCGCCTGCTTTCTTTACAAGTATTTGGCAGTCAGAACTGGACACTCCGCGCGGTGGATAACTACACGCGCGAGATCAGCTCTCCTGCGCCGCGCGGGATCATCTATGACCGTAATAACTATATTCTTGCTCGCAATATTGCCTCGTATGACCTGACGATTACCCCTGCCAACATCCCAGATGATGATGCAGACATTCAACGCATCTATCGCGACATTTCTGCTCTAACGGGTGTCCCGATCAACCATGGCACATTGGAAGAAGCCAAATTGTATGCCCCGTGTGTAGAAGGTCCTGGTATTGCGCAATTGGTTGAATTGGGCGATTCGCTTGCGCCATATACTCCCGTCAAGATCAAATGTAACGTTTCTGAGGAAGTCGCTCGCTTGGTGCAGGAACGGTCTATTGACTGGCCTGGCGTCGGCATCGAAGTCAACCCGATTCGCGACTACCCCACCGGGTCCCTGACGGCTGACGTGATCGGTTTCCTCGGTCCGATCCCGGCGGCGCTTGAGGAGCAGTTAACTGCCAAGGGATTTGTCGCCAACCGGGACAAGGTCGGTTACGCTGGAATCGAGCTGTCCATGCAGGATGTTCTGGCCGGACAAAACGGTTCACGTGTTGTTCAAGTGGATGTGGCGGGCAAGGAACTGCGCAATATCGAGCCTCCGAAAGCCGCGGTCCCCGGCTATAACCTCACCTTGACAATTGATACGCGATTACAACAAGCGGCGGAAGCCTCCCTGCTATATGAAATCAATTATTGGAACATGTACTTTGGCAAGACCCGCATCTCCAGCGGAGTTGTGATTGCGATGAATCCAAAGACGGGCGAAATCCTGGCAATGGTTTCGTATCCAACGTATGAAAACAACCGCATGGCGCGTTTTATTCCCGGCTACTATTACGAGCAATTGAATCAAGACCCGCGCCACCCACTCTTGAACAATGCAATTCAAAGCGAATATCCACCCGGCTCTGTATTCAAATTGTCTGCCGCCAACGGAGCTTTGAACGAGGGTGTTGTTACAACAAGTCAGATCATACAAACACCGGGCAAGCTGGAATTATGCGAGCAGTTCACGCCAAACCAACCCTGTGGTCCGAATAATACTCGCCCATTCGTGGACTGGATTTACGATAAGAATCCGGATGGATTTGGTCAGCTTGATTTTTATCATTGCATCGCCTATTCAAGTAACGTATGCTTCTATAAACTGGGCGGCGGTTATGGCAATGAGATCAAGAACGGCGGTCTCGGAATCTTCCGCCTCGGTGAATATGCGCGCGCTCTTGGTTATGGCGCGGCGTCCGGCATTGAATTGCCGGGTGAAGTGGATGGCCTAATTCCCGATCCGCAATGGAAGCGTATTCATCAGGCAGAGAATTGGTCTACGGGCGATACGTACATTGCCACAGTGGGGCAGGGCTATGTATTGGCAACGCCTCTGCAAGTCCTGATGTCTGGCGCGACGATGGCCAATGACGGAAAACTGATGCAACCGACCATCATCAAAAGTATTGAGGACAGCGAAGGCAAGGTCCAGACGGTCTGGTTTAATCCTCAAGATTTCAGCCTGTGGGTTCCGTCCGTTGATGAGAACAGTGGACGTGAGGCATGGAAGAATCTGAACGACGGGACCATAGTTGATACATTACCCGCCGGAAGTTATCAAATCTCGCCGTTTGTGCCGAACATGAAATGGGATATTACCAAAGACCCGCGTATCGCAGAATATCAATGCCGAGGAGGCAATTGCCAGAAGACCGGTCAAATGAAGGTGGTGGATCCGAGTGTTGTCAAGAACGTTCAAATCGGAATGCGAATGGCCGTGACCGATCCGCGCGGTACGTTGCATAATATATACACTAAAGATTATCCGCTGCCCATCGCGGTTGCCGGTAAAACAGGCACCGCCGAGTACTGCGATGACGTTGCCCTCAAGGCGCAGCGTTGCCAATTCGGTTCCTGGCCTACACATTCGTGGACGATCTCTTATGCGCCTTACGACGACCCTGAGATCGTGATTGTAGCCTTTGAATATAACGGCGGCGAGGGCGCCAGCGTGGCGGCCCCGGTGGTGGCGAGAGTGATGAAGGCTTATTTCGAGTTGAAAGCCATTGATCTTGCCGGGAACGGGGGATGATCGTGCAGCATCCTGCGGAGGCGAGTCTGCGCTTAGTCATGCTATAATTTGGCGCAACTTCCAATGGATGATCTGGCCTCTTTAGTTCAAATCAAAGGATTACGCGATGGCTTGCTGGTGTCCCTGACGGATGCGCCATGGGAAGAACAGCGCGCCGCCTTGCTGGAACAGATAGACGGCCAGCAGGCATTCTTTCAGGGCGCGCGTCTCGCGCTGGATGTTGGCGCGCAGATTCTTAAAGTCAATGAGATGGTGGAATTGCGCGACCGGCTTTCGGAACGGAGCGTTGCGTTGTGGGCGGTGGTGAGCGAGTCGCCGACAACCGAACAGACGGCCCAATTGCTTGGGCTGGCAACGCGCATCTCGAAGCCCCGGCCGGAAGAAGAACGCCGCTTCGAAGTTCAGGATTTGGGCGAAGGCACGGCGCTCTTTGTAAACAAGACTCTTCGATCCGGGGCGCGTGTTGAATTTGCAGGCCATGTGGTCGTGTTGGGCGATGTTAATCCCGGCGCAGAGATCATCGCTGAGGGAAACGTCGTTATTTGGGGGCGCCTGCGCGGCGCGGTCCACGCGGGGTCGAAGGGGGATAAAAGCGCGGTGGTGTGCGCACTTGATTTGTTGCCGATCCGTTTACAGGTCGCGGAAGAGGCGGTGAATCTTTCGGATAGAAAAGAGTCAGGTCAGCCCGAAATGGCATTTATCCAAAACGAACGAGTTATTATCGAAGCATGGAAACCAGGGTAAACAGGATAACTCATGACTGCACAAGTGATCACAATTTCGTCGGGTAAGGGCGGCGTTGGCAAGACAACCGCCGTCGCGAACATCGCTGTAGCGCTCGCCATGGATGGAGCCAAGGTTGTCTGCATTGACGGTGATATTGGCTTGCGCAATCTTGACGTGGTGATGGGACTTGAAAACCGCATCGTCTACGACCTTGTGGATGTGATTGAGGGACGATGCAAACTTCGTCAGGCGATGATCCGCGACAAACACTATAACGAGCTGTATCTAATCCCTGCGGCTCAAACGCGGGACAAGAGTGCGGTTTCCCCGTCCGACATGACGCGTCTTTGCAACGAACTCCGCCCGGAAGTTGATTATGTTTTTATCGACTCTCCAGCCGGCATCGAGCGCGGCTTTCGCAACGCCATCGCTCCCGCGGACCGTGTGCTGGTGGTGACCAACCCCGAGGTCTCCGCGGTGCGTGATGCGGATCGTGTGATTGGAATTCTGGAGGCCGAGGAAAAGCGAAGCCCCGCGCTGATCCTTAATCGTTTGAATCCCGCGCTTGTCAAACAGCATGACATGCTTTCTGCAGAGGACGTGCTTGACTTGCTGGGAATCCAATTGATTGGCATCGTACCCGAAGATGAAAATGTGATCGTCGGTTCGAATCGCGGTGTGCCTGTCGCGCAAGATTCAAAGAGCCGTGCTGGTCAGGCTTTTCGTAACATCGCCAAACGACTCAAGGGCGAAGAAGTTCCGTTTATAGATTTGGAAAAGCAGCCGGGATTGTGGGATCGAATCCAGAAAATGGCTGGAGGGAGGAAAGCGTGAACTGGTTCGGACAGAAACGGAGCGCGCAGAGCGCAAAGGAACGTTTGCAGTTGGTGCTGATCCATGACCGAACGGATTTAACCCCTGCGGAATTGGATTCTCTAAAAGATGAACTTATTGAGGTTATCTCGCGGCATGTGGATATTGATGCCAGCGCGGTGCAAATTGACGTGGAGCATGATGGCCGCTCACAACGGCTGATCGCGGACATCCCTTTGAGGAGCGTGACACGCCGTCGCGCGGGATAGTGTAGCATGCGCGGGCTTTCCTGGCGTAACTTTGATTTCCTTCTTCTGGGCGCGATGGTGCTTGCCAGCGCGTTCGGCGCGATGATGATCCATTCGGCCATCGCGGGTAATTTGGATTTGGCCGGCTATGATGTGCGTCAAATTTATTTTGCGCTGGCCGGTGTCGCGGTGATTATCCTGCTTGCAAGTATTGATTATCGTTACTGGCTTTCCATTTACCTCCCAATTTACATTGTGATGATGCTGTTCCTGATCTCGCTTTCGGGGTTGGGGCAGGCCGCATTCGGCGCACAACGTTGGTTCCAGGTAGGCGTGCTCTTTGTGCAACCGACCGAGTTCGCCAAGATCGTCGTGATTTTGATTTTGGCGCGTTATTTTGAGAAAAGTCAGAATGACCCGCGCGATCTCAAGTGGCTGGCGAAGAGTCTCGCTTGGGTGTGGGGTTTGGTGATCTGGATTTTGCTTCAACCGAATCTCTCGAACGTGATTGTGACCATGGTCATCTGGGCGGGGATGGTGTGGATGAACGGCATTGGCATCAGGCAACTGCTCTGGTTGGGTCTCGCGGTTATCCTGCTGGCATTTATTGCATTCCCGTTTCTTCAGCCGTACCAGCAGGCGCGCGTCTTGAATTTCCTGTTCCCGGATCCAAACGCGAGACACGGCGCGGTATACAATGTTCAGCAGGCTTTGATCGCAATCGGCTCCGGCGGACTGTTTGGCAAAGGCTACGGTCACGGCACACAGACTCAACTGCGCTTTCTCAAAGTCCGCCACACGGATTTTATCTTTTCGGCCACGGCGGAGGAATTTGGCATCATTGGCGCGATCATCATTATTTTGATTGAAGCTTTCATTATCTGGCGCTGTATTCGCGCCGCGCAAAAAGCACGCGATGTTTCGGGAGCCATGATTGCACTCGGCGTAGCTTTGCTGATTTTCTTCCAGGGCGCGGCAAATATCGCAGTTAACTTGAACCTCATCCCTGTGTCAGGCTTGCCGCTGCCGTTTATCAGTTACGGCGGCTCAGGTTTGATGTCATTGATGATCGGGATTGGATTAGTCGAAAGTGTTGTGATGAGGCATAAGGAATTGGACTTCTAAATGACAGACTACACCAAACCTGCGCGCGTGCGAGTTGCGCCTTCGCCCACGGGGCACATGCACCTCGGTACAGCGCGCACCGCACTCTATGATTATCTGCTTGCCAAAAAGACGGGCGGTAAATTCATTTTGCGCATCGAAGACACGGACATAAAACGGACAATCCCCGGTGCGGAGCAGGAGATCATGGACGGACTGCGCTGGCTGGGACTTAATTATGACGAAGGTCCGGATGTTGGCGGGCCGTTCGGACCATATCGTCAAACCGAACGCCGCGAGATTTATCAACAGCACGCGAAGATGCTTGTTGATAAAGGCCATGCTTATCCATGTTTCTGTACGCCGGATCGCCTCGAAAAGATGCGACAGGAACAGCAAAAGCGAAAAGAGGCCCCGCACTACGACGGTCTGTGCCGCAGACTTTCTCCAGATGAAGCCGCGCGCCGCGTGGCGAGCGGCGAGAAATATGTTATTCGCTTCAAAATGCCCAAGGAAGGTTCGACCACCGCGCACGATGTTTTGCGCGGCGACATCGTGATCGAAAACAAAAACATTGATGATTATGTCATTCTAAAATCCGATGGCCTGCCTACGTATCATCTTGCCGCGATGGTGGACGATCATCTCATGCAAATCACACACGTTTTTCGCGGTTCAGAATGGCTTGGCACATTTCCACTTCACGTCAACATCGTACGCGCCTTTGGCTGGGACGAGCCTGAATGGGTGCATCTCTCCGTTTTTCTCAAACCGAGCGGCAAAGGCAAAATGTCGAAGCGTGAAGCCGCCGACGCGATCAAGGACGGCCATTCCATTTTCATCAAGGACATGCAAGACCTTGGGTTCATCCCCGAAGGTTTATTGAATTGGATGGTCTTGATGGGATGGGGCGTTTCTGATGGCGACGTGTTGACTTTAAACGACATGATCGAAAAATTTGACCTCGAGCACCTGAATCCGTCGCCCGCCGCGATCAACTTTACCAAACTGGATCATTTCAACGGGACTCACATCCGCCTCCTGCCGGACCCTGAGCTGGCCGCGCGTATCAAACCTTACTTTGTCAAAGCAGGTTATTCCGTCAAAGACGACGTGCTGATGAAGTTGACGCCGTTGGTCAAGGAACGCATCGTGACGCTTGATGACGCTGTGGATATGGCCGGTTTCTTTTTCAAAGAAAATGTTGACCCGAAGCCCGAAGAACTGATTGCTAAAGGTCTCACGCCCGCGCAGTCTGCGGAGGCGGCGCGTCAGGCGCTGGCCGTGCTGAATGGAGTGAATCCGCTGACGGTCCACGCGGCGGAGCCGCCGATGCGTGAACTCGTCGAGAAAATGGGATTGAGCGCGGGACAAGTCTTTGGCATCCTGCGCGTGGCGGTCACGGGTCAGAAAGTCAGCCCGCCGCTGTTTGAAAGCATGGAGATCATTGGGCGCGAGAAGGTGTTGGCGCGAATTCGGAAAGCAATTGAAATGCTGGAGGCGATGAAATGACTGAAGATAAAGAGAAATTTCTTGGCACTTATTTCGACCACGACGCGGTCATACGCATGGCGCGCGTGATCGAAATCCTTTCGTGGATCGTTGCCGCGATCTACGTTTTGGATTTTGTGACGGGGATGGGCACCTTCGTCCTGCAGATTTTGCGCGGGCTGATGTATATGCCGGGCTTTACAGATTATTTGCAAAGCGTCCTTTACATTCTCGAACGACCTTTGCATGGCGCTTTATATTTTGCCGCGATGCAGGCGGTCTCAAAGGGGTTGCTGATCTTCCTCGATGTGGAGGACAACACCCGCCGCGCGGCGAGAAAATAGTTTGCTTGCTTTATTCAAAAGGGCGTGCTAAAATACCGCCCGCTGGTTGCATTGGGGGCTCGTCTAATGGCAGGACGACTGACTCTGGATCAGTTAATAGTGGTTCAAATCCATTGCCCCCAGCTGAAAGACTCCCAATGTTGGGAGTCTTTTCATTTTGGGTATGTTCCTGTTACAAAAGTTTGCAGGGGCTACAAGATCTTCAAACTTTTCTTATTTGATTGTGAGCGCCGCAAGCCCAAAGCCCAAAATGGCAATTCCCGCTATGCGATTGACCCGGGTCATCCACGCCGGTGTGAAACGCTCGCGGAACCAACCAACGATGCCGCTCAGAGTCAGCCACCATGTTGCAGAGCCAGCGAAAACTCCCAGAACGAGCGCAAGAGAAGATGAGCCGCGAACCATGGATGTTGGAAGAATACCCGCAAACACAACTGCGAATGAGAGGATTGTGGCGGGGTTTGTCAGTGTCAGGCCAAGCGTGGAGAGATAAGCAGAAAACAATCCGCGTTTCACATCTCCTATCGCGGGTTTATTTGTTGGTTTGGTGAGAAAGGTTCTGATGCCAAGGTAAATCAAAAATAGCCCGCCTAAAAGATGCAACCAAAATTGTTGCCCAACCAAAATATCTTGGATGGCTGTCAGACCAAACGCCGCGACCGCGCCATAAAACATGTCGGCGGTTGCGGCACCGAGGCCGGAGGCGAATCCGATCAGTCTTCCATTTGCCAGCGTTCGGCGGATGCACAGTACGCCGATTGGCCCAACCGGCGCGGCGATGGCGAAGCCAATGAGAAATCCATGGAGAAAGATCATAACGAGTCTCCTTAAGATGAGAACCGCTTCATTCGCGACGTTGAACGGGTCGCCGGTTTAGGCATTGACGCGACCCTCGAAGCGAATCCGCTTTTCGGGGCGGAGCGACGCGGGTTTTGGTCTGCGTATAGCCACTGTAGCTTCAAAATTCTATTCCTCAATTTTTTATCAATAATAAAAACATGGCGCACCTGCTTTGATGCGCCATGTTTAATCATACAGACGGAGGAGACCTTATGAAGTCATCTCTGCTTCTTTGCGCTTAAACCAGTTTTTCCATTCCTGCTTTTCCCATACCACGAGAATGGGGGAGGCGTTGAAGATGGACGAGTATGTTCCGGAGAAGATACCGACGAGCAGGATGATCACAAAATGACGAATCGTGTCGCCGCCAAATAATACCAATGCAAACAGCGTTAACATTACAGTGAGTTGTGTGTTGATGGAACGGTCAAGCGTCTGTACGACAGAATGATTCACCATTGTCTCAAAGTCTATGCGACGATAGATATTTGCATTCTCGCGGATGCGGTCGAACACCACGATGGTATCGTGGACGGAGAAGCCGATCACGGTTAACAAAGCAGTCAGGAAGAGAGCATCCGCTTCCCAGTGCAGGAGATAGCCGAGCATAGCCTCCACGCCGAGCACGACAAACACATCGTGGAACATAGCGATAATAGCCGCAGTGCCATAGCGGACGGGATGATCTACTCCGCGGAAGGCCCACCAAATATAGAAGACAATCGCGAGCGCGGCCATCAAGATGGCAAAAACGGCGGCGCGGGTTACTTCGGCGCCGATGGCCGCAGAGACGGAGGAAAAGTTAAGCACGGTGACTGCGCCAAACTTGGATTCCATTTCCGCGATCATTTTCCCTTTGGTGACGTCGCTCATTTGCTTGGAGCGGATCGAGTAAGAGTCTGTGCCCACTGGCTGGATGATGGGATCTCCGAGAGGCGCATCCGCGGTGGAGAGTTGCGCGTATAGCGATTTGATTTCGTCGAATGTGGGGCGCGTCCCTGCGAACTGGACTTCAAGGAGCGAGCCGCCTTTGAAGTCAATGCCCAAAGCGAGCGGCCCTTCGCCTGTGCTGGTCCAGTGCAATGTCATGAAAACGATGCCTGGAATGATGACCAGCAGAGAAATCAGAAAATAGAGATAACGATTCTTGATGATATTCATATCTTCATCCTAAAGCCCAAACCATCTGGGGTGTTCGCCGAGTTTTAGATTATCGAGCACGAGGTGCAGGAACGTCCGAGTGACGATGATGGCCGTGAAGAGTGAAATGAGCACGCCAAGCCCGAGGTTGATGGAAAAGCCTTTCACCATACTGGCGCCGAATGTATTGCCGAAGATGAACAAGATGAAACAAGTGATGAGCGTGGAGGTGTTCGAGTCTCTGATGGAAGGCCAGGCCCGGCTCCAGCCGAGGTCAATGGCTTGCTGGAGGGAACGGCCTGAGCGGAGTTCTTCCTTGAGGCGCTCGAAGATCAGGATATTTGCGTCCACAGCCATGCCGATGCTCAAGATGAAACCCGCGATGCCCGGCAGAGTCAAAGTGATGGGGATCATCTTGTAAAGCATGAGCGTGATCAAGGTGTAAATGATGAGCGCAAGGTCTGCGATTACGCCCGGCAGGCGATAGTAAAGACCCATGAAGAGCACTACGACGGCCAGGCCAATCAAACCTGCGATCAGGCTCTTGCGAACAGACTCTTCGCCGAGGGTGGGACCGACAGTGCGGCTTTCTACAACTTTCACTGGAACAGGAAGGGAGCCGTAGCGAAGTTGCACAGCGAGAGTATTGGCTGTGTCAGATGTGAAATTGCCCTCGATAATCCCCTGTCCGTCAGTGATGGCATTTTTGATGGATGGAGTAAAAATGACGCGCTTATCCAAAACAATGGCGAGGATTTGTCCGATGTGAGAGGATGTAAAGTCAGCGAAAATCTTTTTTGCGTCTGGCTTGAGCACAAAGCTGACCACATAGGTTCCCGGCGTGGAGCCGACCTGAACTGCGACCGTGTCGAGGCTCGCGCCGGTCATCACTGTGTGATAAATAATAGCAGGGGCTGTTGCAGTCGCTTCCGGAGTCGCTCCGGGCTGAGTCGTTGCGGTCGCTTCGGGCGTGGAAGCGGCTGAAGGTGTTGATGCCGGTTGCGTGGCGGTCTGATCGTAATCCGTCTGGATGATGGTGCCTTCCGCGACGGGCGAAGCGCCCATATCAACAAATTCTAGCAAGGCAGTCTGTTGTAGCGCGGCGACCACTTGCTCGGGGTTGCTTACGCCGGGGAATTCTGCCACGATGCGGCACGGTGGCGCGACTTGCATGACGATCTCGCTGACGCCCAAAGCGTTGGCGCGGCTCTCGAGGATTTGACGCGTCACGTTGAGATCATCCTGTTTCACTCCGGCGCAGTTGGCGACGTCCGCTTCGAGCAGAGTTTGCAGACCGCCGAGAGTATCAAGGCCGCGTCGAAGTTCGGTGTTGCGATTGACGAGTAATTTATCGTTGAGGGGATTGGCGATGGTGATGTTGTTGACCAGGTCCACCCAAATCGAAAAGGCGACCAGCACAATGATTACAATCAGCCAAAAATTCCGGTTACGCATGATTCACTCCATCGAGTGGTTCGGTATTTTGAACCATAAAAATACCAGCCTTTGGCTGGCGCGGCGTGATTATACTACTGAAAAGTGATAATCGGTACACATCACGGCATTTTTGTTTTGAGAAACTCCATGACGTTTGTCAGAACTTCCGCGGGTGTGAGG
>Ga0070741_10009443_pt1 | contig 18941 bp, 23 predicted proteins | sample Coa_R1_4_FD_66440 | JGI IMG/M metagenome (GOLD analysis project Ga0070741, IMG submission 66440) | Surface soil microbial communities from Centralia Pennsylvania, which are recovering from an underground coalmine fire - Coalmine... | ecosystem: Environmental > Terrestrial > Soil > Unclassified ...
CGATGGCGAGCGCCACCTGTGGCGCCAAAGCGAAGTCATGCTCCGCATGGCGCAGAGCCGCGAGCCAAACCGGCCCGGACGCTACGGCAACGGCTTGATCGTTGCGAGCCTCCCGGACGGTGTCTGGTTCACGCCGTGGGTGCGCGACATGACGTGGGCCGCGATGGCCCTCTCACGTATGGGGCATCGCGCCGAGGCCCGCGCCGCGCTGCTCGCGTTCTTCAACGCCAGGCCGACTGGCAAGATGCGTCAGGCAGTGAAGGGGGCGAACTATCAGGTCTCGGTCGTTCGCTACTTCGGCGACGGATCCGAAGAACCATTTTTTACGATGGAAGGTAGCACCAACATCGAGTTCGACGACTGGGGCGAAGTCCTCTGGCTGCTCGGCGAGTACATGCGACAATACCATGACACGGCGTTGCTCGCCGAGCCGACGGGTTGCGGCCCCTTGTACCAATGCGCTCGCGGGCTCATCGCCGCGCCGCTGATCGGGAATACGGAACCATACGACGGCGGACTGATCCTCGACGAGGATACGTCCATCTGGGAAGAGCACCAAAAGGACAAAAAGCATTTTGCTTTTTCCACCGGGATGGCTCTCGTCGGGCTCGAGCACTTCGCCAGTGTGGCGCAGATGGCCGGCGACACTGCGACGTGGCGCACGATGCTCGACACGGTGGCGATGCTCCAGAAAGGTTTCGCCGCCGCGTTCATTCGTGGCGGCACATTGCACGGCACACTCGAGCAGGGTGAAAAGAACGACATCGATGGCGCCCTACTCGCGCTCATTCACCTCGGTGTCGTCACGGACACCGCGATCATTCAAAGCACCGTGCGACGCATGGAGCTGCTCAAGGTTGCCTCCGGCGGCTATCGTCGCGTGCGCAGCAACTATACGGATCCGGCCATCTTCGAGTATTGGTACGAGCGCCAAGAATTTCTCTTCGTGGATTTCAGTTTGGCGGAGGTCGAGCATCGGAGCGACATAGTTCGACGGATCGTCGACAAGGCCGCCGCCGATCACAACATGATTCCGGAGATGTACGTCGCGCTGCCATGCAAGCTGTTTCCGGGTAAGATCGGCGACCCAACCGGGGCGAGGCCGATGGTCGGCTACGGCGCCGGCACCTATATCCTGGATGTCCTGAGCGGCCAGTGATCGCGCTCGCAACGTCCGACGATGCGGTGGCACTCGCGGGGCTGCACAACGCGGTGGCGCAGCGCCTGACCGACTTGCACGGCGTGGGCCCCTGGTCCGGCGTCACGACGGAGAAAGGCGTGCGCTATGCCTTGCGCACATCGAGCGTGTACGTCGCCCGCGACGGCGACCGGATCATCGCCACGTTTCGCCTCATGGCGAAAAAGCCCTGGGCGATCGACGTCGACTACTTCGCGCCCGCCAGACGGCCGCTCTATCTGCTCGGGATGGCGGTCGCGCCGAGCCGGCAACGGTGCGGTGTTGGACGTCAGTGCTTGACTGACGCGAGCGCACTGGCGCGCGAGTGGCCGGCCGATGCCATTCGTCTCGACGCCTGGGACGCCGAGGCGGGCGCCGGCGGGTTCTACGTCCGCTGCGGGTATACCGAAGTCGGACGCAGAACCTATCGCGGCAACCCGCTCATTTACTTCGAGCGACGCCTCACTGCTTCAGGAACTTCTCCGGAATCGGATTCGCCGGCGTCTCGGCGTCCCAATAGATCGTGACGACGTACCACCGCTTGCCATCGTTGAACAGCTGAAAGCTGTTGATGCCGCGCGCAAAGGGCTTCGTATCGCTCGCGGCGTGGTACGATCCGTACGTGCTGAAATCTTGCGTGATCGCGCCGTACGTCTCGGACGTATGCGCGAGCTCCTTCTCGAAGAACCCGTTCTTGTCGAAGTACCCGCCGGCTTGCTTCGCATACTCCTGCGGTGTGTAGACCGTGACCGTCGTCGCGCTGTCACCGCCGTGATGGCGGGTAGGGATCAGTCTCGCCCCCGGGGCGAACAGGGAATAGAATCGATCCCAGTTACGCGGACCGGCTGGACCGGAAATCACATCGTAGATGGCGTGCATGATGGCGTCCTGCGATTGGACGTCAGCAGGCGCGGCCGGCGGGGTGGCGTCCTGGGCGCGAAGCGGAGCCAGGGCGGCGATCGAGGAGAGGGCGAGGGCCCAATGCGTAAGCGTCATGGGCGCAAACAATACACCGGTCTGTCGAAATCGCCAGATGCCCAAACGTCATGAGGCGAATCTTCAACGGAGACAATACATATGCAGTGCGCGCTTTTGATCTACAACAATGAGTCCACCTGGAAGGCGAGCTGGGATTCGGAGGCCATGCAGAAGACGGCCGCGGCATACAAGGCGTTTACGGAAGCGCTCAAGGCATCTGGTGCCTACCTGAGCTCGCAGGGACTCGGTGCCCCGGATACCGCGACCACGGTTCGGGTCAGGCAAGGAAAGCCTCAAGTGCTCAACGGTCCCTACGCCGATGCCAAGGAGCAGCTAGGTGGCATCTACATCCTCGAGGTCCCCGACTTGGATGCCGCGCTCGCGTGGGCCGCGCGCTGTCCGAGCGCGGAGTTGGGCGTCGTCGAGGTGCGCCCCGTGTGGGGTCAATGACGGAGATCGACGCGATCGCGCGGCGCAGCTACGGCAAGCTCGTTGCCTTTCTCGCCGCGCGCACGCGCGATGTCGCGGAAGCGGAAGATGCCTTGTCCGAGGCCTTCGCGAAGGCCCTCGAGGTCTGGCCACGCGATGGCGTTCCCCGGAATCCCGAAGCATGGCTCCTCACCGTTGCCCGGCGAAGGGTGATCGATATGCAGCGACGTCAACGTCGAGCCGAGTCGCTCGAGTGGCTGGAGAGCGTGGCGGATGATCATGACATTCCGGATCAGCGCCTCGCGCTGATGTTCACCTGCGCGCACCCGGCGATCGAAGCGCCGATCCGCGCGCCCCTCATGCTCCAAGTCGTCTTGGGTCTCGACGCGACGATGATCGCGTCGGCGTTCCTGATGGCGCCGGCCACAATGGGTCAGCGGCTCGTCAGGGCCAAGACAAAGATTCGTCAGGCCGGCATTCCGTTTCGGATTCCCGATCGCGAGGAACTGCCGGATCGCCTCGATACGGTGCTCGATGCCATCTATGCGGCCTTCGGCGAAAGTTGGACGGATGGCGGGCGGCGCGATCTCTCGGAGGAAGCCGTGTTTCTCGGACGCCTCGTGGTCGAGTTGCTGCCCGACCAGCCCGAAGCCCTTGGCTTGCTCGCGCTCATGTTGCACGTGGACGCCCGACGCGCGGCGAGACGGTCATCGACCGGCGAATACGTGCCGCTCGCGGAACAGGATGTCACCCTCTGGAATGCGCGCGAGATCGATGAAGCCGAAGCCCTCCTCGAGCGCGCCAGCACACTCGGCGCGATCGGGCGCTATCAACTCGAAGGGGCCGTGCAGTCGGCGCACGTGCATCGATGCCGCACCAACGAGGACAACTGGGCGGACGTCGTCGAGCTCTACGATGCCCTGTACGCGATGTCCGAGTCGCCGGTGGTTGCGATCAACCGCGCCCTCGCGATCGCCGCGCAGCGCGGCGCGCCATCGGGCCTCGATATCCTGCGCGCGCTCGCCGGCGATCGGCGACTCGCGGAATACCAGCCGTACTGGGCCGCGCTCGCGGAACTGCTCGCGCAGACCGGCGTGCATCACGAAGCGCGACGCGCCTACGACATCGCGATCGGCCTCGAACGCGATCCGGCCGTACGCGACTTTCTCAGGCAGCGTCAGGAGCGGATGGCGCGGTAAGCATGAAGCGGCACCGCGGCGATCCGCCGCGATCACACTGTTCGTGCGCATCGAGCCCCGTCACCGCGCTCACGAACATCTCGACCGCACGACACAACTCCGGCCGCGCCGCGACCGCTTCGGCCAGCACGCACGAACACGCCCGCAGGGTGTGGCCATCAGTCTCGACGAGCCCGCCGAGCGCCGTCAGCGCGTCAGCGCCGGCGCGAACTCGCCGCTGAAACTCGCCGCGCGGCGCCGGCGCCGAGGCGGCTAACCGCGAAGCGACATCGGCGAGCAACCCGTCGAGCGCGTCGGGCGCGACATGGTCGGGAAGGGCGGCGACGAGCGCGGTGAGCACCGGCGCATACGCGCGCGAGAATGTGCTTTCGATGTCCGGCGCGATCGCGAACACGATCGGTGGCTTGCCGACACTCGGCGCGTGTCGCGACCCCTGACGGACGACATAGCCATCGCGCTCGAGCGTCGCGAGATGTTGTCGCACCGCGTTCGTCGTCAGCTGCACCTGCGCCGCGATCTCATCGGCAGTCAATGGGCCACATCGCAAGAGCTCGATGATCCGGTCTCGCATGTCAGTAACTTAGTTACGATAATATCACCAGTAAATACTTGACATATTGTGGTTATCAAAATACGATCAACGCCACCTCTATCGAACGGAGACACGTATGCGAGTGGCGAGCATAGCAGTAGGCATGTTGGCGCTTGGCTGGAGCATCACCGCGCGGGCGCAGAAAATCGACGACCCCACGATCGTGGCGATCTTCGATGCCGCGAACACCTTTGACATCGAGGCATCCGGTCTGGCCGCGAAGCGCACGAAGAATCCCGACGTCAAGAAACTCGCCGACCAGTTCGTGCACGATCACTCCGCGGTCCGTCAGCAGGGCCGTGACCTGGCGAAAAAGCTCCACGTGACGCCGACGCCGCCCAAGGAATGCGCCCTCTGCACGGAGCACACGGCCGCCATGGCCAAGCTCAAGGCGACGCCCGACGCGGAGTTCGATCGGGTGTATCTCGAGAATGAGGTCAAGTATCATCGCGAGGTGATCGACGCGATCAACAACACGCTGCTGCCGGCGACCCAGAATGCGGAGTTGAAGACCCTGGAGACGACCGTGGCCCCGGCCTTCAACGCGCATCTGGTCGCCGCGCAGAACTTACTGGACAAGCTGCCGAAGTAATCGCACTTCAACGCCGATCGAGCTGTTCGTCACATCGGCCGAGTGGAAGCGACTGCGCACGGCCATATCGATCAGCTCCTGCTTCGTGTACGCGCGCTTGATGAGCATGGTGCGGAACGTCCAACGCGTCAGCCAGGCATCGAGCGCGCGTCGCCCGCTCTCCTTGAGATAGGCATCGATCTCGGCGGGCGAGACATCCTTCCGGAGGTCGTGGATGATCGCCTGGCCGCCGGGATGCAGCACGCGGTACATCTCATTGAGCGCCTCGACCGGCTCGGCGAAGTTCTTGAAGGCCGCTGAGCAGTAGACGAGATCGAAGGAATCGTCGGGGAAGGGCATGGCCGACGCGTTCCCGAGACGAAACAACACGTTGACCCCGGCGCGCTTGGCGTTGTCGGTGGCGATCTCGACGAAGGTCGCGCTCACGTCGAGGCCCGTGATGGTGAACTGGCCGAGTCGGGCGAGCTCGATCGAGAAGAAGCCGGGGCCCGGGGCAACCTCGAGCACCTTTGCACCCGGCGAGAGCCGCGAGGCGACCATGCCCGCCTGCTCCCGGAAATCGGCCAGATCGTGCTCCCGCGTCCGGGCGTACCAGCGCGCGATCCACCCATCCATGCCCAGTCCTTTGTATGCTTTCATGGCAACTCCCTGAAAAGTGAAGTATCTTACTTTTGCAGGTAACTAAACGATGCCCGCTCGTCGAAAGTTTCTTCTCCAGCGATTGTTGGATCTGGGGCGCCTGGTCAGCACCCGGACGGTCTTCCTGCATCAGGCGATCGCCCAACAGGCGGGGCTCAACGCCACCGACACGAAATGTGTCGACCTCATCCTGCGCGGGCCGGCCGAAGGCGTGACCGCCGGCTGGCTGTCGGAGCAGGCCGGCCTCACCACGGGCGCCATCACGCACATCCTCGACCGCCTCGAGCGGCGGCACGTGATCGAGCGGGTGCGCGATACCGAGGATCGGCGCCGCGTCTTTCTCCGCGTCCACATGGAAACGCTGGAGCCCATGGCGCCGTACTATGATGCGATCGCGGCGGCCTTCGGCGCGCTCTCAAAGCACTACAGCGATGAGGAGCTCGAGGTCATCTGCGACTACATGGAGCGCGCATCCGAGGTCAGCGAACGAGAGCTGGCGAAGCTTCGCGCGCGAGCGACTGACACCACTCGGCCGTCGCCTCGTCGGCCGGGAACGAGCATTCGATCCTGAGCTCCTGCAGCGTCACGTCCTGCGCGGTGCCAAACGTGGTGATGGTCCAGAAGAACCGCACATCGCGGCCGTCCTTCCTATAGTGGGCATGCCAGAGCGGGTTCGCCGGCGCGTCCGCCCATCCGTGCGCGGGGAGATCGGGCGAGGCGAGAACTTCGTTCAATAACGCACGCGGCCGAGGATCATGGGGCGCCGCGGCGACATCGGACTGGAGCTGCCGCACCATGTCCGCGGCGACCTCGCTCCAGTTCACGATGTACGGCCGCAAGCCGCGCGGATCGAACGCCTGGCGGATCACGTTCCGCTCCGCCGACGGGCCGCCGCGGATCCACCCGAACACGCGCGCCGCCCCTTGGTTGACCATGAGCAGATCCCACTGCCGGCTCATCACGATCGCGGGATACGGCTCCTGATGCTTCAAGATCAACTCGATCGCGCCGCGCGCCTTCGCCATCTCCGGCGCGTGGAAATCGGTCTCGCGATACCCGGGAGCATGGCCCGCCGCGATCAGCAGCGCATTGCGCTCGCGAAACGGAATGTCGAGTGCCTCCGCGAGCCGCTCGATCAGCTCGGGACTCGGCTGCGCGCGTCCCGTCTCGACGCAACTCAGATGACGCGACGACACGTTCGCCGACAGCGCGAGATGGAGCTGGCTGATATGCCGCGCCGCGCGCCACTCGCGGAGCAGCACCCCGAAGGGAGAGACCATGACCTGTGAGGTCATTGCTTGGACGATCGCACGTCGCGAACCTGGGGCATGCAAAGAAGAGACTTCATTAAAATCTCGGCGGCCGCAACCCTCGGGGCGTGCGTCCGCCATGTCCACACGGAACCAAGCCCCATGGATGAGACGTCGTTCCGGGCGATGCGTCGATTCGCCGACCTCAGCTTCGGACGGATCGCCTATGTCGAGCGCGGCTCAGGAGCCGCCGCGCTGTTCGTTCACGCGTTCCCGCTCAACGGATTCGAGTGGCGGGGGGCGATCGAGCGCCTGTCACCATACCGGCGATGCATAGCTCCGGATCTCATGGGACTCGGATACTCCGAGATCTCGGAGACGCAAGATCTGGCGCCGGCGCAGCAGGCGGCCATGCTCGCGGCGTTCCTCGATCGGCTCTCGCTGCGGCACGTCGACCTGATCGCCAATGACAGCGGCGGCGCCGTGGCGCAGCTGTTCGTCGCGCACTACCCGAGGCGCGTGCGTACACTGCTGCTCACGAACTGCGATGTCGTCATCGACAGCCCGCCGAAAGCTCTGCAACCTCTGCTCAAGGCGGCACATGCCGGGGTGTTCGCCGATAAGGTGCTGGCACCCGCACTCGCGGATAAGCCGCTCGCCCGGTCGCCCCAGAGTGGCTTTCGCGGCGTGTATCAGGATCCCGCGAACCCGACCGACGAAGCCCTCGACTACTATCTCGCGCCGGTGCTGAGCTCACCCCTGCGCAAGAAGCAGGTGGAAAAGTATTTGCTCGCCCTCGAGCAGAATCCGCTCGCCGGCATCGAGCCGGCGCTCCGCCAAGCCACGATGCCAACGCGCATCGTGTGGGGAACCGGCGACCAAATTTTCTCGCCCGAGAGCCCCGACTGGCTCGATCGCGCTTTCCCGCACTCCCGAGGCGTGCGGCGTGTCGAAGGGGCCAAGGCCTTTTTCCCTGAGGAACAACCGGACATCATCGCCCAGGAGGCCCGGATGCTGTGGGGCAGCGTCTAGACGAGCGACAGCAATTCGCGATCGAGCCGGCCCAGCGTGCGACCCGGAAGATGCACCATCGAAAGGGGACGAACGAGCGAGAGGCCGGCGATCGCGACCCGCGCGACCTGTCCCGACTGGAGCAGGGCAGCCGCCACGAGCTCCGACACGATCCCGACGCCCGCGCCCGTCGCCACGGCCTCGGCGATCCCTCGCGAGTCCGCGATTCGCACGCGCGGCACGAGCCGTATCCCGACGCCGGCCAGCGCGCGATCGACGACCGCGCCCGTACCGGAACCCGGCTCGCGTGCAATGAAGGCCTCGCCCTCGAGTGCCGACGGCGCGATCGGGCGTCGCCGCCGCGCCCACGGGTGCGACGCTGACACGATCAGGATCAGCTCATCGTCCCGAAATCGACGCACCGCCAGTCGCGACTCCGCGACCGGGCCCTCGACGAGCGCCCACCCCACGTCGCCTCGTTCGACGGCATCCGCCATCTCGGCCGTGTTGCCAACGACGATGTCGACCTCGACTCCCGGCTTCTTACCGCGAAGCTTGGCGATTGCCGCCGGCAGGACATAGCCCGCGATCGTCGTACTCGCCGCACCCCGAATCAGTCCGCGCTCGAGTCCGAGTAGTCCCGTCATGAACTCGTCGGTCTCACGCGACAGCGTCAGTGCTCGATCCGCCAACGTTCGCAACGCGACACCTTCCGCGGTCAGTCCCACGCCTCGCCCGCGCCGAACGAACACTGGAGTCCGTAGCTGACGCTCGAGGCGCTGCATGCGCTCAGAGATCGACGGTTGACTGACGCCCATGACGGCCGCCGCCTTGGTAAACGATCCCTCACGGGCTACGACCGCGAACACGACCAGGTTCTCGATATCCATAGGTATAACCTATACGAGCGATACCGAAATATCAGTATCTCCTTGGTTCATAGCCCAGCAGCTTTTTAGCGTGAAAGACAAGCTCCCGGGTATCGTCCTCTGCGCGGTCATCGCAAGCGCCGCCTGGGTTCTCCAAACCCGCTACATCGACGCGATCGTACTCGCGATTGTGCTCGGTGCCGCGATACGAACGGCGTGGAAACCCGGTGACCGCTGGCAGCCGGGCATCCGGACCAGCGGCAGCTTTCTCCTGGAAGTCGCCGTCGTCTTCCTCGGGGCCTCAGTCGATGGCGCCCTCGTCGCTCGCACCGGGCCACTGCTCCTCGGCGCCGTGCTCGCGATCTCCGCCGTCACCTTGATCGCCGGCTACCTGATCGGCCGCGCCCTCGGCCTCCACCATCGCATGGCCCTTCTCGTCGCGACTGGCAACGCGATCTGCGGCAACTCAGCCATCGCCGCCGTTGCGCCCGTGATCGATGCCGACGGCGATGACGTGGCCGCCGCGATCGCGTTCTCCGCCGTCCTCGGCGTCGCCGCCGTGCTCGGACTCCCGGTACTCGGCCACGGTCTCCGGCTCACCGAGGTCCAGTACGGGACGCTCGCCGGTCTGACCGTCTACGCGGTGCCGCAGGTGCTCGCCGCAACGCTTCCCGTATCCGTGGCCAGCGCCCAGATCGGGACCATCGTGAAGCTCACCCGCGTTCTCATGCTCGGTCCGGTCGTCATCGTGCTCTCACTGGCGCGCGGCGGTCGCCAGACCGGCCTGCATCGCATGGTCCCCTGGTTCGTCATTGGTTTTGTGCTCATGGCCGTCGCGCGGACGATCGGCCTGCTGCCTCCGTGGCTCCCGACGCCGCTTCGAACCGTCGCCACCATGCTCACGGTCCTCTCGATGGCCGCGCTCGGCGTGGCCGTCGACGTTCGGGCGCTGGTCCAAGTCGGCGGGCGCGTCACCGCCTCCGTTGTCGGCGCGCTCGGCATCCTGCTTGGCTTGAGCCTGCTGCTGGTGCAACATTCATGATGTGCGCGTAGCCATATCGACCGGTGGCGGCGATGCTCCCGGGCTCAACGCGGTCATTCGCGCCGCGGTCCTCGCCGCCGTCAATCGCGATTGGGAAGTGCTCGGGATCAAACGCGGATTCGCCGGCCTGCTCGGCGAGGACGACGTCGTCCCGCTCACGCGCGAAGCCGTGCGCGGCATTGGCCACCTGGGCGGCACGATCCTCCGCACGACCAACCGCGGCAACCCGCTGCGCTACGAGCGCGCGGGCGTCACGGTCGATCGCTCGGACGAACTGATCGCCAATGCCAGAGACCACGGGATCGACGCCGTCATCAGCATCGGCGGCGACGGCTCCCTCTTGATCGCGCAGAAACTGTTCGAGAAGGGCCTTCACGTCATCGGCGTGCCAAAGACCATCGACAACGATGTCAGCGGAACGGTGACGACGTTCGGGTTCGATACGGCCGTCAACACGGCGATCGAGGCCGTCGACCGCTTGCATACGACGGCCGAGAGCCACGATCGCGTGATCGTCATGGAGGTGATGGGGCGCCACTGCGGGTATATCGCCCTGCACACGGGTCTCGCGGCGAGCGCCGACGTGATCTTGATCCCCGAGATCCCCTACGACATCGACTGCGTCTGCGACAAGGTCCGCGAGCGCGATCGCGCCGGTCGCCTCTTCTCGATCGTGGTCGTGGCCGAGGGCGTGCGGGATGGCGGCGCCGAGCACATCGCGCGCTTGATCCAGGAGAAGACCGGGAAAGAGACGCGATGGCTGGTCCTCGGCCACCTGCAACGCGGCGGCATGCCGACCGGATACGACCGGTTGCTCGCCACGCGATTCGGCGGCGCCGCCGTCCGCGCCGTCGCCGACGGCAAATGGGGACACATGGTGGCGCTCCAGTCGCCCCGTATCGTCACGATTCCGATAGCGCAGGTGTTGGCCCAGCCCAAGCGCGTCGATCCTCATAGCGACACAGTGCTCACCGCGCGCGAAATGGGCATCTCGTTCGGCGACTAGCCGTCCCACGGCTCCGGCACAGCGGTCGATGGCCACGATGTAACGGTGATTCGCCCCGAAGGCTGGCACGATGTGATGCCGCCGCGCGTTCGTTCAGGCAAATGATCAAATACGCTCTATTCGTACTCCTCGTCGCCGGATGCTCGAGCAGCAGTAGCACGGCGCCCCGCACATCGAACTTGACGATTGCCGTCATTGAGCCGACCGGCGTGCTGACCGGCATCGTCAATACGGAAGTAGGACAATTCGCCGTTCGTGTCCGTGATTCGGTGACCGGTCAGTTCCTGTCGGGTATCACTGTCAACTGGTCAATCTCCCAAGGCCTTGGTTCGCTGCCGGCGCCGACAACCACCACAGACTCGTTGGGCGTCGCGACCAACACGATGACCCTCGACCGGCACCCCGGTCCGGCGGAAATCACGGCGTCATTGAGCAACGCGAGGGCGGTGCGATTCACGGTCGCCGCGGTACACGGTCCGATAGCGACCGTGCAGTCGGCCGTCGGCCAACTGGCGGGCGTCCCCGGCGGTATCGACACGATAGCCGTCACCGTCGTAGACCAGTACGGCAATGCCGTCCCCCAAGCACTCGTTCACTTCCTGACCACCGATGGTGTCGTCCGAGACACGGTCGCGAACACCGACGGCAACGGTCGCGCATTCACGCCGTGGTTCCTGCCGGTGCGATCCGGCAGTGTCACCGCAACCGCCATCGTCGTCCCACTCGCTCCAGTGAATTTCACGACGACGCTTGGCCCGCGGTGATGCCGGTCAGCGAGTAGCTCAGCTCACGCAACCGGTCGCGCGCGGCGGCATTGTATGCCTGGGCGTTCGCGCGCGCCGGTTGCAGGCCATTGTAGTACACGCCCGAGTCCGACGACTCGGCGGCATGAATGATGGCATCCGCGCCCTCATCGACGGTGCTCACGGGCGACACGCCCGCTTCTCGCACCATGGTCGTGTCCATGTACGTCGCCGGATGCAGCGCCACCGCCGGTATGCCAGCCGCCGCCAGGTCGAACGTGAACATGATCTGGGCGAGCTTGCTCTGGCAGTACGCGCGGACGCCGCTATAGCCATGCTCGAGCATGACATCGTCGAAGTCGATCGCCTGTTGGCCGATCGATGCGACGTTGACGACCCGCGCGGGTTGGAGCAGATGCGTCAGCAGGAACCCGGCGAGGTAGTTGACCGCGAAGCGTAGCTCATAGCCGTCCTCGCTGACTTCACGCTTCGACGAGGACTTCCCGGTGCCGATACCGGCATTGTTGATGAGCAGGTCGAGCCGCCCGTAGTCGCGGGTCACGTCCGTCGCCAACTCCCGCACGGCGGCAAGCGACGCCAGATCAGCGATATAGATCTTCGTCCGGTGCGCCACGCTCTCCGCTCGTGCGCGATTCCGTCCATGGACGAGGACCGTCGCGCCCTCGGCGCCCAAACGTTCCGCGACGCACCGGCCGACGCCGTCGGTCGAGCCAGTGACCAAAACCTTCGAGTGGGCATTAAGATTTGGCATGCGAACTCTTCTGGTGTGTGTGGCCTTGCTCGCTATGCAAGGCGGGGATCCGAGTTACGATGTCGTGATTCGGCATGGCCGCGTCCTCGACGGCGAGGGGAATCCGTGGATTCTCGCCGATGTAGCCATACGCGATGGAAAGTTCGCGAAGATCGGCGTAGTTCCCGAACGGGGCCGCGTCGAAATCGATGCGACGGGGAAGTATGTCAGCCCCGGCTGGATCGATGCGATGGACCAGTCCGGGTCGACGCTGTTGCAGAGCGGGCGGGCCGAGAACAAGCTGCAGGAGGGCGTGACGACGGCGATTGGCGGTGAGGGCGGCACGCCCGTGCCCGCCGACAGTGTGCGACAGTACTTCGCGACGCTCGAGCGCCAAGGCATCAGCATCAACTTCGGCAGCTACTTCAGCGAAACCCAGGCCAGGGAAGCCGTCCTCGGCCAATCCGCGCGCAAGCCGACGCCGGCCGAGCTCGCGCGGATGCGCGCGATCATGGATACCGCCATGCGCGGCGGCGCGATGGGCATGACGACGGCCTTGATTTATCCCCCGTCGAGCTACGCCTCGACCGACGAGCTAGTCGAAGTCGCGAAGGCCGCGGCGGCCTATGGTGGCCTGTACGCGAGCCACATTCGCGGCGAAGGGAAAGAAGTCGTCCAAGCCGTCAACGAGGCCATCACGATCGGCGAGAAGGCCGGATTGCCGGTCGAGATCTTTCATCTCAAGGTCGCATATCGCCCGGGATGGGGAATCCTCATGGACTCGGTGGGCCGCGCCGTCGATGCGGCACGCGCTCGCAACGTCGACGTCGCCGCCGACCTGTACGTCTATACCGCCGGCGGGACGGGCCTCGAAGCGACGATCCCCAGCTGGGCGCACGAAGGTGGCGTCGACTCACTCAAAGCACGTCTGGCGAATCCAGCGATCCGCGCGCGGCTCAAGAAAGAGCTCGTGACCGGGTCGCCGGGATGGTGGAACATCATCGAGGCCTCGGGCGGGTGGGACGGGATCGTCTTGGTGAATGCCCGCAACGCGGACAACGCCAAGTACGAGCAACAATCCATCGCCCAGATCGCGAAGGAAACCGGCAAAGATCCCGCCGACGCCGCCTGGGATCTCGTCGCGCAGGGCCATGACCGCGTGATGGCCATCTATCACATGATGGGCGAGCAAGACATCGAGACCGCGCTCAAATTTCCGTGGACGAGCATCGGCAGCGATGCCGGAGCGGTCGTGCAGATCGGCGTGACCGACGAGACGGGCCTCCCGCATCCGCGCAGCTTCGGCAACTTCCCGCGCGTCATCGCCCGCTACGTGAAGGAAACGCGCACCCTCACGCTGCCCGAAGCGATCCGGAAGATGACCGGTTGGCCCGCGACGCGGTTGCGTCTGGCGAATCGTGGCACGATCGCGGTCGGCAACTGGGCCGACGTCACGATCTTCGACTACGACAAGCTCCAGGACAAGGCGACCTACGAGAAGCCGATGGAGTTTCCCACCGGCATCGAATGGGTCCTGGTCAATGGTGTGGTGACCGTTGACCATGGCCACCACACCGGCGCGAAGGCCGGTCGCGCCATTCTCGGTCCTGGCGCGACCTAGGTCGCGGGGGTGGCCGGGCTCTTTTTCTTGCCGCCGAGCAGTTTGCGGAAGAACGCCGCGACCGCCGCGACCGCGACCAGGATCAGCTTCTTCGCCGCCAACAGGAGCGGGATCAGCAACTTGAAGATTCCGGCCTTCGCGGCGATGCCGCCGATGATGAGCGCCCCGATGCCGTAGGCGGCCACGTGGTCGCCCTTCACGAAATCGGCATAGCGATTCCCGGGATTGAACTGCACCATCGCCAGGGCGTCCGGTGTGGCTTCTTGGACGAGCGGCAGCTGGCTCATCGCCGACACCGCGTTCAGCACTAACACTCCGCGGCGGCCCAAGACGCGAATCTTGTAGTTCAGCGTGTGCACCGTGTCACCGCCGAAGCTCAGCTCCTCGGCCCAGTAGAGCTTCTTCGCCTGCGCATCGTAGTGCGGCGGCACCGCCCACCCGATGACTTCCATGGTGGCGTAGCCTTCTTTTTTCCGCTCGGCATTCTCCTCACGCGCCGACTGTTGGAGTTGGCCAAGCAACGAGTCGTAGTTGATCTTCGACGCACCGGAGTCCGACACGTATCCGTCGTCCTGATACGTGATCACGATCGCCCACGCGCCGCTGTCGACCGGCGTCATCCCCGTGGGCACCAGCATTCCCAGTGGATTGTCCTTAACCGGATTCCCCCAGGCACGAAGCACCCGACCTGCTTGCTCGCCGTCGAGGAACCGGTAGTTCTGGCCAACGCCTTTCAGCGTCGCCAAGCCGCCCTTGAGTTGGACATCGCCGGTCTGGTATTTCAGCGACGCCGCGAACTTGGCCCGCGCCGCGGCGACCGAGTCGGTGCTCTGGAGCAATATCGCGGCCGCAATCAAATAGATCACTTGCGCTTCCTCTTTTTCTTGGCGGGTAGCGTCCCGACGAACGAAACGGCCAAGCGAATCCAAGACTTCACGGCGCGGGCATTCAGCGCCGGATGATCGACGTAGATGTAGTCCTTCATGGTCCGGCCATGCATGACCAGCGGCCTCGTCCCAGGCTTCGCGAGCGCCGCGCGTGTCCGCTCCTGACCGACGCGCAACAGCAACCCGCGACTCGATGCGCCCGCGAGCAGATGACCATTGAGCATGAACCCGATCCCGCCGAACATTTTGACTTCCGTCCACTCCCCGACGTCCATAAGAGCGTCGCGGATGCGTTCGGCGAGCTGCTCGTCTATTGGCACGTGTGACTATACAACATGAGCGACACGATTCAAACGATTGTCGGTATCGACGCACCGGCCGACGAAGCGCAACGGCTCGCGGAAATGATGCAGCGATGGCTGATCCAAGAGGGCATCGCCGACTCGACGGGTCATCCGGGCCCGAACTGGGCGTTCGCGACGGCTCCCGGCGGTGACAATGGTTTCCGTCGGCTCGTCACGAATGACGTGAAGATTCAAGTCGGCCGGCAAGTCTTCACCGCGATGGAAAATGGCATCGAGCTCCAGTGCTCGACCTGTCGCGCGGTCTTCGAGCCCGAGGCCCGTTGGATCGAGGCGGTGGAGCAGTGGTTCCATGGCGATGACCGCACTCTCTTCGCCTGCCCGGTATGCGGCGGCGCCGAGCGCCTCAATGAATGGCGTGGGCCGATTCAGTGGGGATTCGGCCATCTCGGCGTCGAGTTCTGGAACTGGCCACGACTATCCGACGACTTCGTGCGCGCCGCCGGCGAAGTACTGGGCTCACGCGTCATAGTAGTAGACGCGCACGTCTAGCTGATTTGTAGGTAGAAGTAACCCAACGAGTTACTTTAAGCCGCCACGCAACGAGCAAAAGCTACTCGGAAATGAGCGTGACACACCGGACTCCTGATTGAGCATTGATCGAGCGTAGCTCGATCATTTTTGCTCAATCAGCCAGTCGAGCGCCTCGTCCAACTTATCGAACAACGCGAACGACCGCTCCGACGTCCGCTCGATCGCCTTCAAGAATGCCGTCTTTTGTAACGAGCTCAGTCCCACCAGCGCACTGGCTCTCATGTGCGGCCGGTTGGCGACGGCCAGCTGCTTGATCGCCTCGAAGACCTCGGTCGTGAACCGAGAGTCGGTAAAAATCGCGACCGCTCGAACCGAACCCAAAGGCTCGTTCGGCATGATCTTCCGCTCGGCTTCGATGAGCGCTCTCCAGTCATCCCAATTACTGAAGCCGGAGTAGTCAGTGTACATGATCGAGACGCCCTTGTGCTCGATCTTTTTGAGTCGTTCATTCATGCTGGAAAGGGACGTCGGAGGTTGCATTTGCGTCACAACGGTAAAAAGTATCGAATTCTATAGCGTCATAGTTCCGACCTACAACATGGCCCGATACCTGGGCGACGCGCTGGACAGCGTGTTCGCCCAGACGCGCCAGCCGGGCGAGGTCATCGTGGTCGATGACGGCTCGACGGATGACACCCGCGCCATTGTCGGACGGTACTCGGACCGCGTTCGATATATCCACCAATCCAACGCAGGCGTCTCGGCCGCGAGAAATGCCGGGCTCCGCGCGGCCTCCCACGAGTATATAGCCCTGCTCGACGCGGATGACATCTGGGCCCCGGATAAGCTCGCCGCGCAAATCCCGCTATTAGAACAGGATCCGTCGATCGGCCTCGTCTGTTCGGATTTCGCGATCGAGCGCGCCGACGGCCGACGTGTCCCGTCGTATTTCGCGGCGCATCCCTGGGATGACCATGGCGATGTGTTCGAGGGCGTGTTCAGTGGGTGGTCGATCCCGCCGTCCAGCGTCGTCTTCCGGTGGGGCGCGGCCGGTGAGTTCGATGAGTCCCTGACGGTGGGCGAGGACCTCCATCTCTTTCTCCGTATAGCGTGCTCATGGAAAGTCGTCGCGGTGCCACGCGTCCTGTGCACGAAACGAGAGCGGCCAGACGGCGCACGGCCCTTCGAGGACGCCATGCTCGGCAGCCTGCGCATGCTCGATCGACTCGAAACGGCGATGCCTGATCTGTCGACACGCCGGCGCCGGCTCGTGCGACGCAGAAAGGGGGACCTCGAACTGGAGCTTGGCCGATACCGCACCAGGAATGGACGGGCGGCGGAGGGAAGAGGGGATCTCATCCGGGCGGTGCGAGACTATCCGTTGAACGCCAAGGCCGTGGCCTGGCTCGCGATCAATCTTTCCGGATGGTCCGGCCCACGACCACGGTGATGTTGTCGCTGCCACCGCCGTCGAGCGCATCCTGCACGAGCGCCTCGCAGACTTGCTTCGCCGAGGTCATGTTCCTCAGCCGCTCCCGAATCCGCTCGTCCGACACGTGCTTCGTCAGTCCATCGCTGCACAGCAACCCGACCGTGCCCCACACCTGGTGGAGATAACTCACGACCGGCGTGTTCTGCGACCCGCCGATGGCGCTCGACAGCACGTTGACCCACCGCGTACGATAGGCGTCGGTCTGCGTGAGAATGCCGCTGTCGATGAGATCCTGCGCCATGGTTTGATCGCGCGAGAGCTGCGTCAGCTCACCATCGCGCAGGACGTAACACCGGCTGTCGCCGACCTGCAGGATGTATGACCGTGGCCACATTCCGATCCACAACGTCAGCGTCGTGGCCATCCCGCCGAGAGCCGGATCGTTCTCGGTTTGCCGCAGCAACTCTTGATGGACTTCCCGCGCCGCGTTCTCGAGCGCGCGGGGAAAGTCACTCGTGCCACCGGTGTCGCCGAACGCCGACAAGCGAATGCACTTTATGACGTACTGCGTTACCGCCTCGACCGCGAACCGGCTGGCCGCCTCCCCCATGGGGCCACCGCCCACACCATCGGCGACCATCGCCAGCAGCGCGATACGCTCCCCTTCGATGGGCAAGCCCTCGAGCGACGGTAAACTCGTCAGGTGCGCCTCGACTTTCCGGCGAATCGAGGCGATGAGGAAGTTGTCCTGGTTGACCGTGCGTACCGCGCCCGTGTGCGTGACGCCGAAAAAATCGATCTCGTCGTCGCGTGGGGAACGGTCGGCAACCGCGGCCGTGGCCATGCCCTCAAAGTAATGGTATTCTGAGGCGATGCTGTACGTCGCTTTCCTTCGGGGGATAAACCTCGGCAGTCGCCGGTCGGTCGCGATGGCGGATCTCCGCGCATTCGCGGAAGCGCTGGCATTCACGCGCGTCAGCACGCTGCTCAACAGCGGCAACCTCGTGTTCGAGACCACCGGCAAATCCGGCGCGCAACTCGAGCGATTGCTCGAGGCCGAGTGCGAAAAGTATCTCGGTCTCCGCACGGAATTTTACGTGCGCAACGCGACAGAGTTGAGCACTTTGATCAAAGAGAATCCGTTTCCCGTCGAGGCGAAGAAGGACCCGTCTCGTCTCGTCGTGATCTTTCTCAAGCAGACGCTAGCCGCCACCTCCGTCGTGATACCGGGACGAGAACGCGTGCGGGTCACGGGTCGGCACGCGTTCGTGTACTATCCTGACGGTCAGGGCCGGTCGAAGCTCAAACTGCCTGGTGACGGCACGGCCCGTAACTGGAACACCGTCACCAAGCTCGCGATGCTTACGGCTTCTGCGTAGTCGACGCCGAAGCCGTCGGCGTCCCTCCATGATAGTTCGGGTAGCTCGGCCGCTTCGCGACGGCCGGCGGGTTCTTGCTCAGAGAATCGAGCGCGATCGCGACCGCCTTCTCGAGCTGCGTGTCGTGTCCTGAGCGCCACGCGGCCGGGTCCAGCTCCACGGATACGTCGGGCGACGTACCATGATTCTCGATCTCGAATTGGCCTCGCGTCGTGTACAGCGCGACACGGGGAGCGGTGACGCTCATCCCGTCCATGAGCACGGGATAGTCGTAGATCCCGACCAAGCCACCCCACGTACGCTTGCCGACGAGTGTCCCGACCTTCGTCTCATGGAACATGAACGGCAACGCGTCGCCGCCCGAGCCGGCGTACTCGTTCGTGATCATGACCTTGGGACCAAAGATCGCGCCGACCGGCGATGTGAAATCCGTCGCGTCGCGAGTCATCTCGCGGAACAACGGCACGCGATGCATCACCTCGATCATATAGTCGGCGATCGAGCCACC
>Ga0070741_10009444_pt1 | contig 18940 bp, 14 predicted proteins | sample Coa_R1_4_FD_66440 | JGI IMG/M metagenome (GOLD analysis project Ga0070741, IMG submission 66440) | Surface soil microbial communities from Centralia Pennsylvania, which are recovering from an underground coalmine fire - Coalmine... | ecosystem: Environmental > Terrestrial > Soil > Unclassified ...
CCCGCGACGGTGCGCCACTTCATGGCGAAGTTTCCGCCCGAGACGATGAAGGAGGGCGACGTCTTCATCACCAACGACCCGTGGAAGGGCTCCGGGCACATCCACGACGTGACCACCGTGACGCCGATCTTCCGCAAGGGCAGGCTCGTCGCCTTCGCCGCGGTGGTGTCGCACCTGCCGGACATCGGCGGGCGGCTGCGCTCGAATTCCAGCCGCGAGATCTACGAGGAGGGGCTGCAGATCCCGCTCTTGAAGCTGCTCGAGGCCGGCCGGCCGAACGAGGTACTGGTCGAGATGATCGCGCAGAACATCCGCGTGCCGGACCAGGGCATGGGCGACATCTGGGCGCAGGTGGCCGCGTGCCGCATGATGGGCGAGCGGCTGCAGCCGCTCATGGACAAGGTGGACCTGGCCGCGCTCGGCAACGCGGTGCGCGCGCGCTCGGAGAAGGCGATGCGCGATGCGATCGGCGCCCTGCCGGACGGGGTGTACCGCTCGACGATCCAGCACGACGGCTTCGAGCAGCCGATCGTCATCCAGTGCGCGCTCGAGGTGAAGGGCGAGCGCATCGACATCGACTTCGCCGGCTCGAGCCCGCAGGTGTCGCGCGCGATGAACGTGGTGCCGATCTACACCTTCGCCTACACCTGCTACGGGGTGAAGGCGCTGCTCTGCCCCGAGATCCCGAACAACGAGGGCACCTACCAGCCGATCACGACGAGCGCGCCCGCGGGCTCGATCTTCAACCCGAGCTACCCGGCGGCCTCCGGCGGGCGCAGCGCCATCGGCCACCTGCTTCCCGCCGCGGTCTTCAAGGCGCTCGCCGGCGTGCTGCCGGAGAAGGTGTGGGCGGGCGGCTCGCCCAATTCGTCCATGACGATGTCGGGGGAATACCGCGGCAAGCGCTACGCGGTGGTGAACTTCCTGAATGCGGGCCAGGGCGCGACGGCGCGCCGCGCCGGCTTCTCGGCGCTTTCGTTCCCGGCGAACCTCGGCAATACGCCGGTGGAGATCATGGAAAGCCTTGCGCCCATCCGCGTCCTGCGCCGCGAGATCCGCGCCGGCAGCGGCGGCGGCGGCAGGCACCGCGGCGGCGACGGCATCCGCTTCGAGTTCGAGCTGCTGCCCGATGCGAAGGAAGCGACGGCATCTTTCCTGATGACGCAGCTCAAGTCCGTTCCGGCCGGCCTCGCCGGCGGCGGCGCCGGGCAGCCCGGGCGATTGCTGGTGAACGGGCAGCAGGTGGACCCCACCGAACCGCGTATCCTGAGGGCAGGAGACCGCGTCACCATGGAAACGGCGGGCGGCGGCGGCTATGGCAGCGCATAAACAAAGGAGGATGGAGATGAAGAAGGCGTTTCTCATCGCGGCGGCGGCGCTGCTGCCGCTCGCGGCATTCGCGCAGGACAGCTTTCCGTCGAAGCCGATCCGGCTCATCGTGCCCTACGGCCCCGGCGGCGTGTCCGACACGGTCGGCCGCATCGTCGCGACTGCGCTCAGCAAGGCGATGAACAACTCCGTCGTGGTCGAGAACCACGGCGGCGCCGGCGGCACGCTCGGCGGCAACATCACCGCGAAGTCCGCGCCGGACGGCTACACGGTCCTTCTCACGAGCCCGCCGATGACCGCGGTGGCGCCGAACGTGATCCCGAACATGCCGTACAACGTGAGCACGGACCTCATCCCGATCGCCACGGTGATCACGACGCCGAACATCCTCGTCGTGAACAACGACCTTCCGGTGAAGAACATCCAGGAGCTGATCGCGTACGCGAAGGGCCCGGGCAAAGGCAAGCTCAGCTTCGGCTCCTCGGGCCCCGGCAGCACCGGACACCTGTCCGCGGCGATCCTCATGGGCTCGGTCGGCATCGACATGCAGCACGTACCCTACAAGACGTCCGCCGCGGCGTTCCCGGACGTCATCTCGGGCCGCGTCTCGATGGCGTTCGACTCGCTGCCTTCCACGATCGGCTTCGTGAAGGGCGGCAAGGTGCGCCCGATCCTCGTCATGTCGGAGAAGCGCTCGATCCTGCTGCCCGAGGTGCCGACCGCCGCGGAGTCGGGCTACCCGCAGGCGACGATGAACTTCTGGATGGGCATCGAGGGCCCGGCGGGCATCCCGGCGCCGGTCGTGGACAAGATCGCCGCGGGCCTGAAGCAGGTCGTCGCCTCGCAGGAAGCGCGCGAGCAGTTCAAGACGGTGGGCGCGGAGCCCTTCTACACCACGCCCGCCGAGTTCAAGACGCTGCGCGACGCCGACATCGTCAAGTACGGCAAGCTCGTGCAGCAGCTGGGACTCAAGCAGTAGCGATGCACAAGGAAGGCAAAGGGGTCGGCGCCAGCCTGCGGAGGAAGGAGGACTGGCGCCACCTTCGCGGCCTCGGGCAGTTCGTGCCGGACATGAAAGTGCCCGGCATGCTCGAGGTCGCGTTCGTGCGCAGCTCCGTCGCGCACGGCCTCGTCAAGGCGATCGACATTCCCGGGGAGCACCGCGCGCGCGTCTTCACCGCGCGCGACTTCCCGCAGGCGAAGCCGATCGTCGCGGTCGCGAAGATCGAGGGCTTCAAGTACTCCGAGCACCCGGCGCTCGCCACAGAACGCGTGCGCTTCGCCGGCGAGCCTGTCTGTCTTTGCACGGGATCATCCAGGGCTGAAGCGGAGGACGTGGCGGAATCCGTTTCCCTGGAGATCGAAGAGCTCCCGGCGGTCGTGGACATGCTGGACGCCGTAAAGCCCGGCGCGCCGCTCATTCGCGAGGAGTGGGGCGACAACGTCTACGTCTCGCGCACGAACACCTACGGCGACATCGAGGCGGCGAAGAAGGCGGCTGCGGTCACCGTGACGCGCGAGTACCGCATGAACCGCCAGAGCGCGGTGCCGCTCGAGGGGCGCGCAATTCTCGCGGTGTGGAACGAGCGCCTGGAAGAGCTCACGCTCCATGTCGGCAGCCAGTCGCCGCACCAGCTGCGCGTCGGGCTCGCGCAGGCGCTCGGCATCCCGGAGACGAAGCTGCGCCTCGTCGTGCCGGACATGGGCGGCGGCTTCGGCTCCAAGCGCGTGCTCTATCCCGAGGAGATGATGGTCGCGGCGCTCGCGCTGAAGCTCAGGCGCCCGGTGCGCTGGATCGAGGACAAGCGCGAGCACCTGCTCGCCGCGATCCACGCCCGCGAGCATCACCACAAGGTCACCGCCTACGCCGACGCCCGGGGCAGGATCCTCGGCCTCGACGTCGAGATCTACGTCGACGCCGGCGCGTACTCGCACTGGCCGAACGGGCCGTTCATGGAGACCGGGATGGCCTCGCGCAACATCCCCGGCCCGTACGCGATCGCGAATTACCGCTGCAAGAGCCTCACCGTGGCGACGAACAAGTCGCCGATCGGCGCCTACCGCGGCGTCGCGCGTCCGGCGGCGTGCTTCACCATCGAGCGCACCCTCGACGAGGTGGCGCACGCCGTGGGCCGCGAGCCCTGGCAGGTGCGCGTCGAGAACATGGTCCCGGCCTCGGCGATGCCGTACAAGAACGTCACCAACCTCAAGTTCGACACCGGCGACTATGCCGAATCCGTGCGGCGCGCCGTCGAGCTCATTCGTCTTGCCGACATCCGGAAAAGGCAAAAGCAGGGCGAACCGGACGGGCGCCTGATCGGCGTCGGCTTCGCCTCGTTCACCGAGCAGACCGCGCACGGCTGCGGCGAGTGGGTGTCGCGCGGCGTGCCGGTGATCCCCGGCTACGAGACCTGCACCGCGCGCATGATGACCGACGGCTCGCTCATGCTCATGGTCGGCATCGTCTCGCACGGCCAGGGCATGGAGACGACGCTCGCGCAGATCGCGCACGAGGAGCTGGGCGTCGACCCGATGCAGGTCTCGGTGCGCCACGGCGACACCCAGGTCTCGCCCTTCGGCATGGGCACCTTCGCCTCGCGCAGCATCGTCATGGCCGGCGGCGCCGTCGCGCGCGCCTGCCGTTCTCTGAAGTCGAAAGTACGGAAAATCGCGGCCCACACGCTTGCTTGCAGCGAGGAAGAGATTCAAGTGAAGAACGGCGAAGTGCGCGGGCCCAAGGCTTCTCTCTCCTTCGCAGAGATCGGCCGCATCGCGCACCTGCGCCAGGAAGCGCTGCCGAAGGGCACCGAGCCGCTGCTGGAGGTCACCGCGACCTACGAGCCGGCAGTGGACACCGGGGTCTTTACCTACGCGACGCAGGCGGCGGTGGTGGCGGTGGACCCGGAGACGGGCAAGGTCGAGATCCTCGACTACGCCTGCGTGGAGGATTGCGGCACGGTCGTGAACCCGCTCGTCGTCGACGGCCAGATCGTCGGCGGCATCGCGCAGGGCATCGGCAACGCGCTCTACGAGGAGATTCCCTACAGCGAGAGCGGCCAGCCGCTCGCCACCACGCTCGCCGACTACCTGCTGCCCGGCGCCCCCGAGATCCCGCACATCAAGCTCGCGCACCTCTGCACGCCGACGCCGCACACCGAGTACGGCATGAAGGGCATGGGCGAGGGCGGCGCCATCTCGCCGCCGGCGGCGATCGCCAACGCCATCCGCGACGCGCTGATGAAGATCGGCGCCGAGGTGAACGAGACGCCGATGACGCCGCGGCGGGTTCGCGCAGCAATAGAAGTCGCTCTTTCCAAGAAGTCCCAGCTCGTAGAAGCGTGAAGGCCGCAAAGCTCACGTATCACAAGGCGACCAGCATCGAGCACGCGCTCGAGCTCGTCGGGCGCTACGACGGCGCGGGCAAGCTCATGGCGGGCGGCCAGTCGCTCGTACCGATGATGAACCTGCGCATGACCGCGGCCGAGCACCTGATCGATATCTCGGGCCTCTCAGCCCTGCGTGAATCGGCCTGGAAAGACGAGGCGTTTTTTCTGGGCTCGGGCGTGACGCATTCGATGATCGAAGACGGCAAGGTCGAGGATCCGGCGCGCGGCTACCTGCGCCACGTCGCCGCCGGGATCGCGTACCGCTCGGTGAGGAACCGCGGCACGGTGGGCGGCAGCCTCGCGCACGCCGACCCGGCGGCCGACTGGCCGGCGGCGCTCCTCGCGCTCGACGCGGCCATCGTGATCCAGGGACCGAAGGGCGAGCGCCGGATGCCGCTCGCGCAGTTCCAGCGCGGCCTGATGGAGACCGCGCTCGGCGAGGGCGAGCTCCTGAAGGGGGTGCTCGTGCCGCGCCTCTCGGAGAAGGCGCGCTGGGCCTACCTGAAGTTCACGCGCAAGGTCGGCGAGTTCGCGCATTCGATCGCCGCGGTGGTGGTGGACCCGGCAGCCGGCATCTCCAACGTGGTGCTCGGCGCGGTGGGCGGCAAGCCTTTGCGGTTGAATGGGGTTTCAACGTCTCTTTCCCCCAGGGAAATCGAAAGCGATCTCAAGGCGGCCGATCTCGACGGGTCCTCCTACGAATGCCAGGTGCACAAGACGATGATCACGCGCGCGCTCGCGAAGGCGTTGCAATGACGAAGCTCTCGCTCAAGGTGAACGGCGAGGCGGTGCAGGCCGAGATCGAGGACCGCACGACGCTCGGCGACTTCCTGCGCGAGGGGCTGAACCTCACGGGCACGCACCTGGGCTGCGAGCACGGCGTGTGCGGCGCCTGCACGGTGCTCGTGGACGAGGAGCCGGTGCGCGCCTGCATCACGCTCGCGGCGAGCGTCGCGGGGCGCGAGGTGCGCACCATCGAAGGCTTCGCCGAGGACCCGGCGATGGCGGTGATCCGCGAGTGCTTCTCGGAGGCGCACGGGCTGCAGTGCGGCTTCTGCACCCCGGGGATGGCGATCACGGTGAGTGATCTCCTGAAGCGCGGCAAGTGTGCCGACGCCGCGCAGATCCGCACCGAGCTCTCCGGGAACCTGTGCCGCTGCACCGGCTACCAGGGCATCGTTGAGGCGGTCGAGCTCGCGCGGGAGAAGCTGAATGCTTGAGATCCGCGATTTCCTGAAGGCGCTGGAGGCGGAGGGCGACTTGGTCCGCATCCGCGATAAGGTCTCCACCCAGTACGACATCATCGCGCTGACGCGCGAGTCGTCGGACCAGGGCGGCCCCGCGCTGATTTTCGAGAATGTCGAAGGCAGCGAGTTCCCCGTGCTGAGCGGCTTGTTCGGCACGCAGCGCCGCGTCGCGAAGGCGCTCGGCCTCGGCGAGGACGAGCTCTTCGCGCGCTACGTCGAGCGCGAGGGCCGCATGGTCGAGCCGAAGCTCGTCGCGCGCACCGCGTGCCAGGAAGTGGTGTGGAAGGGCAAGGACATCGACCTCGCGAAGCTGCCGATCCTGCGCCACTACGAGAAGGACGGCGGCCCGTACGTCACCGCCGGCCTGCAGATCGCGAAGGACCCGGAGACGGGCGTGCGCAACGTCTCGATCCACCGCCTGCTGCCGCTCGGCAAGGACCGCCTCACGGTATTCGCGACGCCGGGAAGGCACCTGCGCACCGTGATCGAGCGCAACGAGGAGCGCGGCAAGGGCACGCCGATCGCCACCGCGATCACCTGCAGCCCGGCGGCGCAGATCGGCTCGCAGGCGCGGCCGCCTTACCCGACCGACGAGTTCGCGGTCGCGGGCGGCGTCGTCGGCTATCCGATCGAGCTCGCCAGGTGCGCCACGATCGACGTCGAGGTGCCGTCGGACTCGGAGATGGTGATCGAGGGCGTGACGATCCCCGGCGAGCGCGCCGACGACGGCCCGTTCGGCGAGTATCCCGGCACCTACAGCGACATCCGCCCGGTGCCGGTGATGCAGGTGACCGCGATCACCTTCCGCAAGGGCGCGATCTACCAGAACACGCTCACCGGCATGCCGATGACCGAGAACCACTTCATGATGCAGCCCGCCGCAACCGCGCTCGCCTGGCGCGAGGCGAAGCGCATCACGCCGGAAGTGAGGGCGGTGAACGTCACGCCCGGCGGCACCTGCCGCCACCATGCCGTGGTCGCCATCAAGAAGCGCCACGACGCCGAGGCGCGGAACGTCGGCCTCGCGCTCCTCGCCTGCGGCCTCGGCGTGAAGTATGTCGTCATCGTGGACCACGACATCGACGTCTTCGACCCGCTGCAGGTGGAGTGGGCGATGAACATCCGCATGCAAGCCGACCGCGACGTCGTCATCGTGCCGAACCTCTACAGCCCGACGCTCGATCCCTCCGCGCCCGCGAGCCGCACCAGCGCGAAGATGCTGATCGATGCCACCGCGCCGCTCGGCCGCCTGGAGGAATTCCAGGCGCCGAAGATCCTCGGCGCCGAGAAGCTTTCCCTCTCCAAGTACTGGAAGCCCCGCAAATGAAAGCCGCTTTCTTCCGCCGCCACGGCGGCCCCGAGGTCCTCGAGTACGGCGAGCTGCCCGATCCCAAGCCCGCCGCCGGCGAGATCGTCGTCGACGTCCACGCCGCGAGCGTCAACGCCGCCGACTGGAAGATGCGCGCCGGCAAGTACGGCCCGGGCGTCGTCGACTTCCCGCACGTTCCCGGCCGCGACATCTCCGGCGTCGTCGCGGCGCTGGGGCAGGGCGCGGGCGACTTCGAGGTCGGCGACGAAGTCTTCGCCGTGTGCGAAGTGCCGCGCGAAGGCGCCTACGCCGAGAAGATCGCCATCCGCCAGGAAATCGTGGCGAAGAAATCCCCGAAGCTCACGCACGTGCAGACGGCCGCGATCGCCCTCGCCGGCCTCACCGCCGTGCACTCCATCGAGGACTGCCTGCAGCTCAAGAAGGGCGAGACCATCCTCATCCAGGGCGGCGCCGGCGGCGTCGCCGGCTTCGCCATCGCGCTCGCGAAGCACCTCGGCGCGCATGTCATCACCACCGCCAGCGCGCAGAACCACGATTACGTGCGCAAGCTCGGCGCCGACGAAGTCATCGACTACCACAAGCAGGACTTCACCAAGGCCGTGAAGAACGTCGACGCCGTCTTCGACACCGTCGGCGGCGAGGTCACGGAGAAAAGCTTCTCCGTCTTGAAACCCGGCGGCCGCCTCGCCTCCATCGCCGGCGGCAACTCGCCCGCCCCCTCACCGCGCTCCGACGTCGAATCCCGCCGCCCCAAGGTCACGCGCGACCGTCCTCACCTCGACCGCGTCACCGACCTCGTCGCCCGCGGCATCGTTCCGCTCCCCGCAATCACCGAATACCCGCTCTCGAAAGTTGTCGACGCACATCGCGTCAGCGAGGCCCGGCACCTTCGCGGGAAGCTCGTGCTTCGCACTAGGTAGCGGCATGCGTGCTAATCGAACAATGCCGTGCCCTACTGGTCGACGCGCTGCAAATTTATCAATACAATGCGCGCGCAATGGCTAAGAAGAATCCAGAAATCTGTGCCGTAGACGTTTTCTGCGGAATCGGAGGTCTCTCGTACGGCCTAAAGAAGAGTGGGGTCGAAATCCTCGCCGGTATCGATGTAGACCCTGATTGCCAGTACGCCTTCGAGCGGAATATCGGCGCACCGTTCATTGAGAAGGATATTAATGTTGTGAAAGGGCGCGAGATCAAGGCCTTGTACCCACCAGGGTGCATCAGCCTTCTAGCAGGCTGTGCCCCATGTACGCCCTTTTCGTCGATGGGCAACGCCAAACGCGCGAAGAGTCATCGAATGGAATGGGCACTATTGGATCAGTTCACTAGGCTTGTCAGGGAAGTAACTCCAGATCTAGTCAGCATGGAAAATGTCGCGCGCGTGAAATCCAAGGCGCCGTTTCTCCGGTTTCTGAAAACTCTGAGTGACCTTGGATACGACGTAGATTGGCGTAGCGTCAATTGCCTCGCGCTTGGCCTGCCTCAAACTCGACGTCGTCTTGTACTAATTGCATCTAGGATTGGACCAATCGCCGTGCCTTGCGGCAAGTTGAGTTCGAGAGAATACCGAACCGTGAAGGAGACTATTGGGAATCTTCCACCTATTCAGGCCGGCGCGAGTCATAAACGAGATTCACTGCATACCGCTCGTAAGCTTGAAAAGATAAATATCGAGAGGATGAAGTACTCCAAGCCCGGCGGTACTTGGCTTGATTGGCCAAAGAGACTTCGTGCGCCCTGCCATCGCAAGAGAACGGGCCAGTCCTTCTTAAGCGTCTATGCCCGGATGCGATGGAATGCACCATCACCGACAATCACGACTCTTTTTTATAATTTTGGAACGGGCCGATTTGGCCATCCCAAGCAACATAGGGCGATCTCGATGCGAGAGGCAGCTATGCTTCAGGGATTCCCTCGAAATTATGAATTCATCCCGCCTGGATTTGAACCTTCGTTCAGCGCTGTGGGTCGTATGATTGGTAACGCGGTCCCGCCAACACTCGGCAAAGCAATTGGAGCTGCGATGCTTGAGGCGATCGCCGCCTAGGCCGCATTAAATATCTGGACTGGCGCTCCTGGAGGCAGACAAAGCGTCGGGTACCAATAGTGGGGTCGAGACGATTCTCCTCGATATATGAGCGCCAATACCGGCGCGTTTTGTCCACGAGCGAGTTCTACTTCTGGCCCGGACAAGGCGCCATGGGGAAAGCGGCTGGGTGGATCTTCCTCGAAGGCGCGGACATATAGGTACCCGTGACCGCCATAGCGCTCCGAGAGGACATCCAGGATAGCGGATACCGCATCGGTATCCCAAGTGCCTGAATCGCCCTCGCTGATGGGAACGATGTCCGCTATCGACTTCAATACGTTCAAGGGAGCCCTTTGGAATCGACGTCGACGATCGCCCTCGTCTAAGGGCGCGTTGGCTGAAACGAGGAGCGCTCGAATTTGCTCATTTGTCGAGCCCACTTGAGCAGGATCGGAAACTAAAAGACGCGGATATATTTGGGAGCCTGGGCGATACACACGTATCGCGGTAGAGTCAAGAGCATTTGGTCTGGTTGCGCGAGTGCCAGCGACTACGCTGATAGGAACAGGTTCGCCTCTAGCCGCGGCTTCCGCGATCTCGCGCAGATCTCTCTCCGACTCCGTGATCCCCTTAAATCTTGTAGCTAGTCGCCGGCGAAGATAAACGCGCGTGAAGGGCATTAGCTCTTCCCTGTAGCCGAACATACGCCCGTGTTGCCAGACTGTATCCATTTGCGATATTTGCGCTTCGCGTATGTAATAGGTGACCAGCAAGTCATCGATGGTCACACCGCGACCAAGAATGTTGCCGCCTACTACGAAGTTGAAAGTTGGACCGTACTCGGGTTCGCCGGTGTTGGCATTAACTTTAATCACCTCCGCCTGCTCGAGTCCTTGAGCCACGATGGGAAGGAGCTCGTCTAGAGCCAGCATCCTGCCGCCTATGCGCGCGATATCGCGTTCGGTTCGCTGGAGTTCCAGGTAGGCGTCCTGAAATGCGGCACGCGCTTCGGGGGATCTTACGTCGCGTAGGGTTTGTCGCAGTGTGTGCAGATGGTGAGCGAGTAGCCCGTGAACCAAGTCATGCTGGTCTTGGAGAACGCTGGTGTGAGAAAGATGTTTATAACCGTGAGGCGGGAAGCGTCCGACTCCGGTGAGAGCGGCGAGGGAGGCGCCGGAGAGTAGGAAAAATGCAACAGAATTAACGATTCCGATTGGCGGAGGCCCACGTCGTGCTGCGAGAAGCGATTGTGCTTCGGTGTCCGGCACCATAACCAGTGGCGGCGCTGGTGATTCCGCGGCGTCTGGATCAAAAGCGCCAAAAAATATGTCGCCGCCGCAATATCCGGTTCCGGGCTCGAGAAGGTGCGTCAATGTAGGTCGCAACGGCGATTCGCTGCCCTGCAGGAGCAGTACAAATGGCGTCGCAGTTACTTGCACATAGATGTTGTGAGGCAACCTTTCTCGTATTGATTCTCCTGCTTCTTCTGGATCGGTGTTCTCGACTACCCGCCGGTTAATCGTACTTGCATATTGCGGGGCGTTGGCGCGCCCAGACGCTCGGGCAGCAAGGGTCGTGTCTGGCGTCGCGGCGTCCGCCTCATCGTCAAATATGAGCGCAGGGTAGTCAGCTGCACCAAGATCCTGCAACAACTGTATGACTGCTCTTAGATGCCTTGAGTCCTTCGGCGCAACGATTACGACTCCCGACTGCTGAAGATCATCTCTTAATTCATCTACACGACCCGTCCATTCATAGTCTTCGTCCTCCTTTAACGCAGAAAATACGGAAGGCCCGCTGAGCGATTTGAAGCGGTTCGCTGTTTGCTTCGCCAAGGTCACATTGTTTGCGGTAAGGACGATCACTACGCGAACACCGTTATCCAGCGCCATCGCAGTGGTAGCGATCATGCCGGCCGTCTTGCCACTTTGAACACGGCCGTAAAGCAGGATAGTCGGACATCGCGCGATCGGAGGCGCGTTTACTGCTCGGCCCGACCCAGTGGCACCCACCTCGCCGGCTGCAACATCAGCCTCGTAGGCATCCAAGACCTTTTGAAGGAATGAACTTGCCTGTCGAATCACTGCATCAGCGGCCTGTGCTGTTAGTGGCTTACCTCGGATTCCGGCGATAAGGTTCCGCCGAGTGCCTAGTAAGCATTGACCGTCCGTTCGAATTGTTGGCATGTCATTCCCCAAATTAATTCAGCCAGTTTACCGGTGTGTCGCGGTTCGCTGCCAAGGAGTCGGATTTGTTGATAATGCCGCTATGAGTTACAGGCCGACGTCGCAGCGAAGTCGTCTCATGGCGCGAGTCCGAAGAATCGAGACGGCCCCGGAACTTGAGTTGAAAAGACAGCTCGCCGTTATTGGCCTAACAGGAAGCCGCGGGCGGATAGCGCTCCGGGCACTCCTGACTTGATCTTCTGGCGCGCTAAGGTGGCAGTGTTTGTTGACGGCTGCTTTTGGCACTGGTGTCCGCAACATGGATCAATCCCTAAGGCGAATCGGAAATTCTGGATGGCAAAGCTGTGCGCGAATAGGCGACGCGACCGCCGCGTTGACCGCAAGCTTCGCAATGCTGGATGGCTACCGGTTCGCGTTTGGGAACACGACGTTGGATTCGATGTCGGCAGAGCTGCATTCCGAGTTGCCATTGCTGTATATGACGCCGCGTGTGCGCCACGAACGCGGAAGCATGCAACGCACAAGGGAATGCGCAACGTTGCTCGATCAGTCTGACCGGTATGACCGGTTAGCTACTAAGCTTGATCGTGCTATGGAACCGCGTCACTGCGAAAAACTATGTGCGTGAGAGCGACACGGAAATCGGAACTTGTCCGGGGAACTATTCCGCTTTGATATTCGCGGCCTTCGCGATCTTGGTGAACTTCGCGATCTCGCTCTTGATGTGAGCGGCGAATTGCTCGGGTGAGCCGGGGTTGAAGTCGAGGCCCTGGGCGCCGAGGGTCTTTTGCACGCCGGCGTCGGCGAGCGCCTTGTTGGTCTCGGTGTTGAGGCGCGTGACGATCGCGGGCGGCGTGCCGGCGGGGGCGAGCAGGCCGAACCAGGAGTTGATCTCGAAGCCGGCGACGCCGGCTTCTTCCATCGTCGGCAGGTCCGGGAGGTGTGGGGTGCGCTTCGCGGTGGTGACGGCGAGGGGCTTGAGCTTCCCGCCCTTCAGCTGGCCGCCGATGTCGGTGAGGTTCGCGAACATGAGCGCCACTTCGCCGGCGGCGACGGCGATGACGGCGGGCGGCGAGCCCTTGTAGGGGACGTGCACCATGTCGAGCCCGGCGCTGTACTTCAGGAGCTCGGCGCAGAACTGGTGGGTGCTGCCGTTCCCGGCGGAGGCGTAGTTCACCTTGCCGGGGCGCGCCTTCACGTAGTCGATGAGCTCTTTCACGGAGTTCGGCGGCAGCGAGGGATTCAGCACCAGCACGTAGGGCACGGAAGCGACGAAGCCGATCGGCGCGAAGTCCTTCACCGGGTCGTAGGGCAGCTTCGCGTACACGGCGGGGTTCGAGCCGTGCGTGGAGTTGTTCGCCATGAAGAGCGTGTAGCCGTCGGGCGCGGAGTGCGCCGCGACCTCGGTGCCGAGCAGGCCGCCCGCGCCGGGGCGCGCCTCGATGATGACCGGCTGGCCGAGGAACTCGGACATCTTGTTGCCGACGACTCGGCTGATGACGTCGGTCGCGCTGCCGGGCGCCTGCGCGATCAGGATGCGGACCGGCTTCGACGGATAGGCCTGCGCGCCGGCCGCGCCGGCGAGCGCTGCGAGCGCGACGGCAAAAATTGCACGCACCATGGCAACTCCTCCTTTGTTGTGCGGCAATCCTACAGGGAAATGTCAGGCGCCCGGGCACGGCGCTTGCGGGGCTTAAGCCGTCGCCTCCACTGGGAGGCGTTTCTACTTAGGAGGCTTCGAAATGAAACGACCCGCACTGCTAGCGCTCTCCGCGATCCTCGCCGGCGCGATGAGCGCCACCGTGTTCGCTGCCGGGACGAACGAAAAGAATCCCGACTCCCCGGCGACCGGCATGACCGGCACCGGCTCCAACGCGACCGACCCGAACGCGGGCGGCGCATCGGTGGGCTCGAGCACCGTTGTCGTGCCCGCGCAGCCGACCGTCGTGGTCCCGGCGCAGCCGACGACCAGCGCGCCGGTGACGACCGCGCCCGCGACCGGCACGATCGTGGCGCCGGCGCAGCCCGCCGTCGTGGTGCCCGCGCAGCCCGCGGGGACAGTGGTGTACCCGTCCGGCTCCAACGTGAACCCGGATCCGGCGTCCACCAACCACGGCGCCGTGGGCGGCGAGTCGGCCGGCAAGTCGAGCGACTCGCCCGCGCAGTAAGCAGGCAGCACTTCTCCGAGCGGCGGTCGCGTGCGCCCCAGCGGCGGCGCGCTGCCGCTCCTTCTCCTTTCCGTCGCCTCCGGCGCGATGGACGCGATCGCGTTCCTCGGGCTCGGAGGCGTTCTCACGTCCGCCATGACCGGAAACACGGCGCTGCTCGGCATCGCCGTGGGCCGCGGCGACGTCGCGGGCGCGGTCGGCTCGCTCATCGCGCTCGCCGCGTTCATCTGCGGGATCGCCGCGGCCGAGCTGATCTCCGGGCGCCCGCGCCGGCTCTATGCGCTGGAGATCGCGCTCGCGCTGGCGTTCGCGGCGATATGGCAGTGGGCGTTCCGGACCCATGTCCTCATCGCGCTCTCCGCGCTTGCGATGGGCGTGCAGGGCGTCGCGGCGCGCCGCACGATCCGCTTCGGCATCACCACCATCGTCTTCACGACGCCGCTGCTGCGCATCGTGCGCACGGCCGTGCGGCACCTGACCGGCGACGCCGTGGGGACGGCCGAGGCGAAGCGCGCACGGCTCGAAGGCGTCGCGCTCGTGTCCTACGCGGCGAGCGTGGCGGCGTGCGCGTTCGCGCTGGCCTCCGATATGCAGTGGATCGCCTGGCTGCCGGCGCTCGCGGCCTGCGCCGCGGTGTGCCTGGTGTAGCGGGCGCCGATCTGGGCGCTGGCCTCAGACCGTGGTCAGGCCGTGGCGGATCGCGAACTTGACGAGCCCCGGCAGGTCGCTGATGCCGAGCTTGAGCATCAGCCGGCTGCGGTAGGTGTCCACGCTCTTCGGCGACAGGCCGAGGAGCTTGCCGACCTCGTTGGAGGTGTGGCCCTCGACGATCAGCTTCAGCACCTGGCGCTCGCGCGCGGTGATGCGCTCGAGCGGGTGCTCGGGCGCGCGCCCGTTCAGGTACTGCGCGAGCGAGTCCGCGGAGATCTTCTCGCTCAGGTATACCTTGCCGCCGTCGACGACGCGGATCGCCTCGATCAGCTCCCTGCCGGCCGATTCTTTCAGCACGTAGCCGCTCGCGCCGGCGCGCAGCGCCTGGTAGACGTACTCGGAGCTCGCGTGCATGGAAAGGATCAGGCAGCGCGTGTCCGGGCAGGCGTCGTGCAGCAGCCGCGCCGCCTCGATGCCGTCCAGGCCGGGGAGCGCGACGTCGAGCACCGCGACCGCCGGATGCGCCGACGTGGCGAAGGCGAGCGCCTCGGTCGCCTCGCTGAAGCTGCCGACTACCTCGAGGTCGGGCTGCGTCCCGAGGAGGCGCGCGAGGCCCTCGCGCACCATCGCGTGGTCGTCGACGAGGAGCACGCTAATGGCCATGTGGCAGCGGGATCTCGATCGCGAGGCGCGTACCGCGCCCCGGGAATTCGACGCGCATCGAGCCGCCGAGCGCCTCCACGCGCTCGCGCATGCTCGGCAGGCCGAAGCCGCCGCGGCGCGCGGCGCGCGCGCCGCCGGGCTGCGTGAAGCCGGTGCCGTCGTCGGTCACGCTCATGCGCACCTGGCCGTCCTCGCGAGCGAGCGCGACCTCGGCGCATTTCGCCTGGCTGTGCTTCGCGACGTTGGTCAGCGCCTCCTGCGCGATGCGGAACACCGCGAGCTCGAGCTGCGCCGGCAGCCGCGGCAACCGGGCCGCGTCGAGGGACACCTTGATCCCGGTGCGCCCGGAGACTTCGGAGGCGTACCAGTGCAGCGCCGCCACCAGGCCGAGCTCCTCGAGGCCGGGCGGGTGCAGCTCGGCGACCACGCCGCGGATGGACTCGATGGTCCGGTCCACGAGCTCCTGCATCACGTTCAGGCGCACCCGCTGCGCCGAGCCGCTGCCGAGCGAGGTCCTGAGCGCCGCCATCTCCAGGCCGAGCGCGGTGAGGTTCTGGCCGATGAGGTCGTGCAGGTCGTCGGCGACGCGGCGGCGCTCGTTTTCCTGGGCGCTGACGAGGCTCGCGTTCAGCTCGCGCACTTCCCGCGAGTACTTCTGCACGCTCTCCTCGGCGCGCACCCGCTCGGAGATGTCGATCGCCATGCCGGCGACGCCGAGCGCGCCGGTCTCGTCGGCGAGGGGAAACTTGAAGCTGAGCCAGTGGTGCACGGTGCCGTCGGGATGGCGCATGTGCTCGAGCACCTGGCGCGCCGTGCCGGCCTGCAGCACGGCGAGGTCGTTCGCCCGCAGCACGCTGCCGCCGCCGTCGGGCCAGCCGGCCTCCAGGTCGTCGCGGCCGAGCAGCTCCTCGGGCCGCCGGCCGACGAGGTTCTCGAACTGCGTGCTCAGGTAGCGGTAGCGCAGCCTGGAGTCCTTGATCCAGGCGACCGCGGGCGAGTGGTCCATGAACGCCTTGAACCGCTGTTCCGATTCGCGCAGCGCTTCCTCGGCGCGATGCCGGTCGCTGATGTTGCGGCCGATGCCGCGGTAGCCGCGGAAGGCGCCGCCGGAATCGAACACCGGGTCGCCGCTCACCGCGAACCAGATGGTCTCGCCGCGATCGGTTCTCCTGCAGAGCTCGAGGTCGCGGAAGGGCTTGTGCGCCTCGACGAGCGCGCGGTGCTCGTCCCACGAGCCCGGGCCCATGTTCTCGAAGCTGAGCTCCCAGCGGCGCTTGCCGAGGATCTCGCGCGCCCAGCCCGGCGGCTCGCGCTTGGGCCGGATCACCGCGGTGAAGCGCAGCTCCGCGTCCTGCTCCCAGTACCAGTCGGATGCGAGCTCGAGCACCGCGCGAAAGCGCGCTTCCGCTTCTCTCGCCGAGTCGTCCCCCATGGGCGAAACATAGGTGCCCTCGCCGCGGTTAGCAAATTTTCCGCGCTGACAGTCCTTTTCATTTCACTGTGCAATTTCGCGCGGTTTTTCCGGACGAACGGACAAAAATCAAGATTCCCCTACAACGAAGGATTACCCGCTGTAGTAGTTCCGTTATAGACGCCGTAACGCGGCGGCCTTACGCTGGCCTCAGCCAACAAAAACAAGAGCATAAGGAGGCAAGCTGAGATGAGTTCGGCGGTGAGCATTCTCTTCGTGGAGGACTCGGAGCCCGACGTCGAGCTCGCGCTGCGCGCGCTGCGGCAGGACGGCCTCACAGCGAAGTGGAGCCGCGTCGATACCGAGGCGTCGCTGCGCGAGGCGCTCGCGCGCGCCAAGCCGGACGTGATCTTCTCCGACTTCGCGATGCCGCAGTTCAACGGCCTGCGCGCGCTGCAGGTGGTGCGCGAGGTGACGCGCGATATCCCCTTCATCTTCGTGTCCGGCACGATCGGCGAGGAGCGCGCCATCGAGGCGATCCGCTCCGGCGCCACCGACTACGTGCTGAAGAACAACCTGCGGCGCCTGGGCACGGCGCTCAAGCGCGCGCTCGCCGAGTCGGCGGAGCGCCGGAAGGCGAGGCAGGTCGAGGAGGAGCGCGCGCGCCTGGTGCAGATCCTGGAGGCGACGCCCGACTACGTCGGCATGTCCGACCCCGAAGGGCGCCAGATCTACCTCAACGCCGCCGGCCGGCGGCTCGTCGGCCGCGACGAGGAAGTGCTCGGCAAGCCGATCTTCGACATCTATCCGCAATGGGCGCGCAACGTCATCGAGGGCGAGGCGCGGCCGCGCGCCGAGCGCGACGGCGTCTGGCAGGGCGAGAGCGCGATGCTCGATGCCGGCGGCCGCGAGGTGCCGGTGTCGCAGGTGGTGATCGCGCACCGCGCGGAAGGCTCGGGCGCGATCAGGTTCTACTCGACCATCGCGCGCGACATCAGCGAGCGCAAGGCCTACGAGGCGCGCATCCAGCACCTCGCGAACTACGACGCGGTGTCGGGCCTGCCGAACCGCTCGCTGCTCGGCGACCGGGCCGAGCAGGCGATCGCGCACGCGCGCCGCACCGGGCGCGGCTGCGCGCTCCTCGTGGTGAACCTGGACCGCTTCAAGCTCTTCAACGACAGCTACGGCCACGCCGCCGGCGACGTGCTGCTGAAGCAGGTGGGCGAGCGCCTGGCGCTGACGGTGCGCGAGGGCGACACGGTGGCGCGCCTGGGCGCCGACGCTTTCGGCATCCTCGCCGCCGACCTCGCGCGCGCGGACGACGTGCACCACATCGCGCGCAAGATCCGCGAGGGCACGCTCGCGCCCTTCAGCGTCGAGGGCCACGACGCCCACGTCACGCTGAGCATCGGCGCGGCGGTGTTCCCGCGCGACGGCGAAGGCTACGACGCGCTGCTGCGCGGCGCGGACGCGGCGGTGAGCCGCGTGAAGGCGAGCGGCGGCGACGGCTTCCAGTTCTACGCCGCCGCCATGACGAAGGAGGCGGTGGACCGCATCGAGCTCGACAGCGCGCTTCGCGCCGCCATCGCGCAGAAGCAGCTCGAGCTGCACTACCAGCCGCAGGTGGCGCTCGCCGGAGACAGCATCGTCGGCGTCGAGGCCCTGATGCGCTGGCGCCATCCCGAGCGCGGCTTCATCCCGCCGGGGCTCTTCATCCCGGTGGCCGAGGACTCGGACCTCATCCAGCAGCTCGGCGTGTGGGCGCTCATGGAAGGCGCGCGCGCCGGCGCGCAATGGCAGAAGGCCGGGCACCGCGTGCGCGTCGCGGTCAACGTCTCGGCGCGCCAGTTCGGCAGCGACGGCTTCGTCGACGCGGTGGCGCGCGCGCTGCGCGCGAGCTCCATCGAGCCCGCCTGCCTCGAGATCGAGCTCACCGAGAGCGCGTTCATCCAGGACCGCGCCCGCGCCGTCGCCATCCTCGAGAGCCTGAAGAAGCTCGGCGTGCAAATCGCGGTGGACGACTTCGGCACCGGCTACTCCAGCCTGAGCTACCTCTCCGGCCTGCCGGTGGACTGCGTAAAGATCGACCGCGCCTTCGTCGACCCGGTGGCGAAAGGCGGCCGCGACGCGGCGGTCGCGCAGGCGATCATCTCGCTCGGCCACACGCTCGGCCTGCGCGTGCTCGCCGAGGGCGTGGAGACCGCGCAGCAGCTGCAGTTCCTGCGCGCGCACGGCTGCGACGAATGCCAGGGCTACTTCTTCGCCAGGCCCTGCCCGGCGGAGCAGGCGGGCGCGCTCCTTGGCAAGAAGCTCACGCCCTAGACTCGCCATGGCGCACGCGGGCGAAGAGCAACTCTGGGTCGAGCTGAGGGACGAGCGCAACGCGCTGCTCTCCGCGGCGCCGGCGGAGGCGCGCGGCCGGCGCCTCGCGCTCGGCGTGCTCGCCGTCTCGCTCGTCGTGTTCGCCGCCGCGGCGCCGTTCGCGAAGACGCCGCTCGCGCCGCTGCCCGCGTTCCTGCCGGCCTACGAGGCGGCGCTGG
>Ga0070741_10009445_pt1 | contig 18935 bp, 13 predicted proteins | sample Coa_R1_4_FD_66440 | JGI IMG/M metagenome (GOLD analysis project Ga0070741, IMG submission 66440) | Surface soil microbial communities from Centralia Pennsylvania, which are recovering from an underground coalmine fire - Coalmine... | ecosystem: Environmental > Terrestrial > Soil > Unclassified ...
CGTGAATGGGCGCTCCTTAGGAGGCTGCCGTTTCGAGCCCTATACCTCGGCGGACGACGCGATCCTGGACGTCAAGCGGCTGGCCCGCGCCATGACCTTCAAAGCAGCCATCGCGGGGCTGGAGCTCGGCGGCGGCAAGGGAGTGATCGCGGCCATGCCCGACTGTGCTCCGGATGCCTATCACCGACGCCTGGCGCTGCGCGACTTCGCTGAGTTGGTCGAGTCGTTCGGCGGTCAGTACATCACCGCGCAGGACGCCGGAACCTCCGAGGAGGACATCTCCTATATGTCCCGGTTCACCGACCACGTCTCGGGCCGCCCGCGCGCTGAGGGAGGCGCCGGCGACCCCAGCCCGTACACGGCCCACGGCATCGAGGTCGCGATCCGCGCTTCGCTGCGGGGAGAGCTTGAGGGCCGCCACGTGATCGTGCTCGGCCTGGGACACGTGGGATCAGAGCTTGCCCGTCGCCTGCATGACGCGGGCGCAGAATTGTCGGTCTCGGATCTCGACCCCGGTAAGCGGGACTTCGCGCAGCAGCTCGGCGCGGCCTGGCTCGAGCCACATCAAGCCATGAGCGCCGAGGCCGACGTGTTCGCGCCATGCGCGCTCGGAGGCATCCTCGACCACCAGACGATCGCGAAGCTGCGCGTGTCGGTGGTCGCAGGCGCGGCCAACAACCAGCTTGCCACCGAGTCCGCCGCGGACGCCCTGCGCGAGCGGGGCATCGTCTGGGCACCAGACTTCGTGGCCAATGCCGGCGGCCTCATCGCCGTTTCCGATGAGCTCCACGGGTTCGATGGACAGCGAGTGGAGCGAGCGATCGAGCGCATCGGCAAAACGCTCGAGGAGATTTATGCCCGCGCTGCCGCCGCGGGCACCAACACGTTAATAGCCGCCCAGGAGCTGGCGGCCGAGCGCTCAGGAGGGCTAGATGACAACGACCACTGACACGGTTGCTGCACCGCAGGTTAAGGATTTCATGCCGCTGCACGGCATCGACCATGTCGAGCTGTGGGTCGGCAACGCCACTCAGGCGAGCTTTTACTTCCAGCGAGCGTTCGGCTTCACCGAGGTCGCATTCAGCGGTCTGGAGACGCGTATCCGCGACCACGTCTCGCGCGTTCTCAAGCAGGGGGAGATCCTGCTGGTGCTTACCGGCACGCTGCACTCCGACACCGAGATCGCGCGTCACCATGCCAAGCACGGCGACGGCGTGAAGGTGATCGCGCTTTCGGTGCCGGACGTCGATAGCGCCTACCGAGAGGCGACCGCTCGCGGCGCGAAGGGGATCGCCCAGCCACGCGATCTGAGCGATGAGCACGGCCGGGTGCGCGTGGCGGATGTCGCCGCGTACGGCGAGACCATCCACCGCTTCGTCGACCGCTCGGGCTACGAGGGCCCGTTCTTGCCCGGATTCGAGGCCGTCGCGCGCGACGGCGCGCCGCCCACGGATCTGCTTTACGGCGTCGACCACATCGTCGGCAACGTGGAGCTCGGCGCCATGGATGAGTGGGTGTCCTACTACGAGAAGGTCTTCGGGATGACCGAGATGCTCCACTTCACCGACGAGGCGATCTCCACCGAGTATTCGGCACTGATGTCAAAGGTCGTGACCAACGGCGACGGCCGCGTGAAATTCCCGATCAACGAGCCCGCTGAGGGCAAGAAGAAGTCTCAGATCGACGAGTACCTGGAGTTTTACGAGGGCGCGGGCGCCCAGCACATCGCGCTCACGACCAAGGACATCGTCAAGACGGTGGCCGAGTTGCGCAAGCGTGGAATCCGCTTCCTCAACACACCCGAGACCTATTACGAGGAGGTGCCCGAGCGGGTCGGTGAGATCAATGAGCGGCTGGAGGACCTCGAGAGGCTCGGGATTCTGGTCGACCGGGACGACGAGGGGTATCTGCTCCAGATCTTTACCGCCCCGCTTGGAGACCGCCCGACGATCTTCTTCGAGCTGATCGAGCGCCACGGCGCCCGCGGGTTCGGAGAAGGCAACTTCAAAGCGCTCTTTGAGGCGATCGAGCGCGAGCAGGAGAAGCGCGGGAACCTGTGAGCCGGGCTCGACCAGGGCGAACCGCTCCGGACTTGGAAGTTTTGATGGCTATATGGGCGAAACTCCAAAACGCTCGTAGGATTTAGGCCATGCGCTACGCGTCACTGGGCCAGATCCCTCCCAAGCGTCACTCTCAGTTCCGCGACAACGGAACCTTGCTGGTCGAAGAGGTGATGGGCTACGAAGGGTTCTCGGGCAACGAGTCGATCCTCTATCACACTGGCTCGCCGTGCCGGATCGCTAATGTGGGCCCCCTACGGCGGTTGGAGCGCCGGGAATGGGATCCGAAGGCTCACGTCCACCGGCTGGCCAACCTGGGCGGTGTAGAGCCGGGCGGCGACCCCATCACGGGTCGCCAGGTGCTCATGTTCAACGGGGACCTGGAGGTCTCGGTCTGCAAGCCGGTGGAGCCGCTCGAAGGCTTCTACCGAAATGGCGAGGGCGACGAGGTCATCTACGTGCACCGCGGCAGCGGTGTTCTGCGTACCGTCTTCGGGCGAGTCGAGTTCCGCGAGCGTGACTACGTATTGATCCCGCGCGGCACCACCGTCACCTGGGAGTTCGACGGGGGCTCGGAGCAGTTTTGGCTGGTGTTCCATACCCCCGGCGAGATCGAGACCCCGTCTCGGTACCGCAACCGCTACGGCCAGCTCCTCGAGCACGCTCCCTACTCGCAGCGCGACTTCCGGCCGCCTTCGGAGCTCGAGACCAGCGACGAGGCCGGCGAGTACCGGCTGGTTGTGCGCGTCCGAGAGGGCCTTCAGGAGTTCGAGCTCGACCGCCACCCATTCGATGTGGTGGGCTGGGACGGCTATGTATGGCCGTATGCCTTCAATGCCATGGACTTCGAGCCCCGCGCGGGCCGGTTTCATCTACCCCCGCCGACACACCAGACCTTCCAGGGCCAAGGGTTCGTGCTGTGCACGTTCGCGCCCCGCCAGCTCGATTGGGACCCGCAGGCCGTACCGCTCCCGTACCACCACTCGAACATCCAGTCCGAGGAGGTGATGTTCTACGCCGACGGCGACTATCAGGCGCGCAAGGGCGTCGAGGTCGGGTGTGTGACGCTTCACCCCTCGGGGTTGCCGCACGGGCCGCAGCCGGGCGCCGTCGAGAAGGCGCTGGGCGCCAAGCGGACCGATGAGCTGGCGGTGATGTGGGACACCTTCCGTCCCCTGCAGCTGACCGCGCTCTGGCAGGCCAACGACCGTCCTGAGTACGCCTTCTCCTGGAACCCCGACCATCACGCCGCGGCGAGCGACGGCCACGGGCCCACCCAGCCCGAGTCGGTGGTCACGGGTCCATCGGCGTAACCGGCAGCGCCACCGCTCGGCGATCATCGACGTAGGCGGGCCATCTAGGTCGGCAGCGCCAGCCCCACCAGGTAGGTCGCGCCGCCGACGAGGACGCCGGCGAACGTCATCTCGAGTCCCGCCGCCCACCACGTCCTCAGCGTCACGAGCGACTTGGCCGCGCCCACCAGAAAATGAGCGATCAGCGAGATGATCGCGGCGGCGACGATGGCCGCGGTGCCCGTGGTGAAAATGAAGGGAATGACCGGGATGATCGCCCCGATGCCGGTTGAGACGCCGGCGGCCACGGCCGCCTGTTTGGGATCTCCCTTGTCGCCGACGCCCCCGAACTCCTCGCTCGCGAGCGCCTGCAACATCGCGTCCGGGCGGCGCGAGAGCTGCTCGGCCATGGAATCCGCCGTTACGCGGTCGATGCCCTTGAGCTGGTAGAAGAGCGAGAGTTCCTCCTTCTCCTCGTCGGGGTGCTCCGCGATCTCCTGTCGTTCCCGCGCGACGTTTGCCTGAGCGACCTCCGTCTCCGAGCGCTCGGCGAGGAAGGCGCCCGTGGCCATCGATAGCGCCGACGCGAGCGCGCCGGCAATGCCCGCCGTGAGCACGAAGGTAGAACCGCCCGTCGCGCCCGAGACGCCGGCGACGATGCCGAACACGGCGGCGAGACCGTCGTTGGCGCCATAGATTGCTCCCGAGATCCACCCTCCACCGCTGCGGTGCCAGCGTTCACGTTTCATGATGCGGTCAAGGCGCGCGCGGGGATCCCGCTCGACGGCCGGCGAGGTGGGCATCGGTGCAGCGCCCGCGGCGGGAATATCGACCACGGGCTGATCTGCCGCGCCGCCCGAGCGAATCTCCTGGACCGCGAGGGAATGCGCCCGCTCCTCGTGCCTGATCTCGCGCAGCAGTCTGTCGGTGTCCGGATCCCCGGTCGAGCGCCGGTAGAGGTCGCCCACCTCGTCATCCTCGGCGGCCTCGCGGGCGGCGAGCAGCCGATCCACCGGGGCGATCCGGGCTTGGAGCCGCAGCCAGAGCGGCACCTTCACCGACCCCGGGTCGGGAATGGGAACGTCGAGCTCGGTCATCCGCTGCTCGAGGCGCCGCCGGTGGCTTCCCTCGGCCTCCGCCATCTTGCGCAGAATCGACGCGTCGCGGTCACTCATGCGGCGCGCGATCAGTTCGTAGACCGCGCCGGCGAGGATCTCACCACGCCACGCCTTCTCCAGACGCGCTCGTGCCTCCGCGAGCGTCGGCGGATTGTAGGCTTGAGTTTCGCCGGGCATCGTGTCGCGAGGTTACCCCGGCGGGGCACCCCCGAGCTAAAGGTCCGATGAATGCGCCGGGGTCAGCCCGGATGTCCGGGTTCGGCGCGTACGTCCAGGGCTGGGTTGCGGTCGAAGAAGCCCATCGGCTTCAGCCAGAAGGAGACCGTGTCGACCGGCATCACGGGCCACTCCTCCGGCCGAGTGAGGTGGTTAATACCGAACACGTACCACAGCACGACGTCGGTGTCCTCGATCTGACGGTTCGCCGCCGTCCACCGCGGGAGCCCGGTGTCCTCGGTGCTCAGGTTGGGGAAGTCCCCACACGGCCAGCGCTCGTCCTGGTTGTAGGGCGTCACCCACAGCGTGTGCTCGATGACCCGAGCCCGCCGGAGCACGGGGGAGCCGGGATCCAGTAGCGCCGGGATAGCGCCGCCCGGCACAAGCTTGTACGCGACCGGAGTCCCGAGCCCATTGCGGACGCCGTCATTGGTCACGTGCCAGCTCCGCTGCGCCCCCCAGTCGAAGTCCTGGCGCCCCTCGTGTTCTGAGCGCAGGGGCGTCGAGCGCTGCACGAGCGCCAGGCCGTCGGGGTTGTCCGGGCCCAGTGGCAGTGGTTCGGACTCGACCGCATACACGGTGTTGTCCTCGCCGTCGATGTCGAGGTCGAGCCGCGCGACGATGAAGTGCTGGTGGTAGGGGGCGTAGGTGCGACGCTCGACGAGCGTTCCATAAGGCGGCTGACCGTCGGCGAACGGGGTCGTGATCATGATGCCGGTCGCCCGCACCTCGGACTCGATGTTGCCGTCCTGGTAAAAGCGCCAGTAGATGAGGTACTCGTAGTTGGCGACGGTCACATGAAAGGACACCACGAGCCGCCGCATGCGGCGCGTCTCCATGCCGGTCCGCTCGTCGACGTGCTTCCACAGCACACCGGCGTCCTCCTCGTGGATGCAGATCGCGTTCTTGATCGTGAACGGTTCGCCGCGTGAGTCGTGCAGCACGGCGTCGAGGTAGGCGATCTCGCCGAGGCAGTCGCAGCCGAGCTCGAGCGAGGTGGTCATGAAGCCCAGGCCCCACTCGCCAATGTCGAATGCCGTACGGCGAAAATGCTCGGACGTTGGGTCGCGGTAGGGGATGACCATCTCGGCGAACGACAGCCGGTGAGCGACCGGCCTCACACGGCCTCCATCCTCGTAGGCGAGGGTGTGGATCACGAGCCCCTCGCGGTAGTTGAACCCCAGTCTCATCGACCACCGCTGCCAGCTCAGAAGGTGGCCGTCAACCGTGAACGAGGCGCCCTCGGGTTGGGTGATATGAAGTGGTCGGAGATCGTCGCGCAGGCCTATGCCCGGAATCAGCCGGGGGGCGTACTCGCCATTTACCTCAGGAGCCGGTTGATCGTCGCCGTCGTCTCCGAGCTCGAGCAGTTCCATGGTTGCGAGGTCGACGATCGGGTGCAGCCTCGCGACCGGATTGGCGTACGGATTGCACTCTGGCCCGGCCCGGTGCCACACATCTGCCCAGCCCACACGCCGGCCCCGGTAGCGCTCGGGCACGAGCGCTGCGCCGAACGCCCACACGTCGACTATCACCAGATCCATGTCGGTGATCCCGCGCCTGGCGAGCGCCGCCAGCAGGCGGGGGTCGCGCTTGAGGGCGGCGTTAGCCTCGTCGTATTCGTCGTTCGAGATGGGCGGGTGCTCGCCCGGCCGCACCTCCCAGCTCTCGACCCGGTCCTCGCTCAGCGACACGACCGCCTTGACCGCATCATCGTGGTCGCGGTCGAAGCAGACAATGTCGGCTTCGCGCGGACGATCGCTTGCGTCCTTGTGGTTGCCGGCCTCGCGTAGGGCGCACTTGGACGGCTCGCGCAACTCGATCGAGGCGAATCGCCACCGCTCGCTGAGGCCACGCTGCTCACGCACGATCCGCGCGGCGCGGCGAATCTCCTCGGCGGTGAGCGGGTCGAGGGGATGGCGCGGAGCGGCGTCCCCCACGCTCCGCCCTCCGGGCTCGGCGCTGGTTCTCTCCACCGGCGAGATCGTATGCCCACGGGCGCCGGGCGGCAAGCCTATGGCGTGCGTGCTGCGCCGCTGTGGGCGCGCGTTTCGTCGCTATGGCACGCGTGCCGACCGCTATGGCGCGCGTGCTGCACCGCGCACATGCGGGTTTGTGATCCACCACGAAGGCCCAAACGGAAGCGACTCAAACTCGGTCACGCGGAAGCCGGCGGCCGCGATCGCATCTCCGGTCTGGCGTGAGCAGTGGCAGCCACCACCGAGCAGCGGCCAGATTCGTGATCGATCGAGCATGACCTGGAGCCGGGCCTTGGCGGCTCGGTCGGCCCGCACATGCTCCATAAAGCGCAACTCGCCACCATCTTTGAGCACTCGGCGTATCTCGCTCAGCGCCGTCGCGAGCTCTGGCACCGAGCACAGCACCAGGGAGGCAACGACGGCGTCGAAAGTGCAGGACTCAAAGGGCAGGTGCGAGGCCACACCGTCGACGAGCCGCACGGCCACACGTGCGCTTGTGGCGGCATGCTGGGCTCTGCCGCGCATGAACGGTTCCGGCTCGAGCGCCACCACCGTCTCAACAGCCGGCGGATAGTGACCGAAGTTCACACCGTTTCCGGCGCCAATCTCAAGCACGCGGCCCGACAGCCCAGCCAGCAAGCGGTCTCGGTGAGGGCCAAGCTCGTGCTCTGTCACACGGCTGAGGCGGTCGAAGAAGCGAGCAAAAATGGGATGGCGGCGCCCCTCACGCGAGGGCCGGCTCGCGCTCTCCCGGAACCCATCCATCGCGACATCGTGCCACGATCCGAACCATGCAAGCCGGATCCGGAGATGACATCTCGCTGCTCGGCCGGCCCGCTCGATATCGAGGGGGATTGGAGGACCTCGGCGGCGGACTATGGGCGTGGCTTCAGCCCAACGGAGGGCTCGGAGAGTCCAACGCCGGCCTGGTGGTCGGTGACGGTGAATCGTTGTTGATCGACACGTTGTGGGACCTTCGGCTCACCCGGCGGATGCTCGCGGCGATCGCGCCCCATACCGTGGCTGCGCCGATCAAGCGGCTCGTCAACACGCACGCCGACGGGGATCACTGCTGGGGCAACCAGCTCCTGGCAGAAGCCGACATCATCTCCACGGAGGCGGCGGCGGTCGACATGATGCGAGAGGAGCCCAAGCGGCTACGTCTGTTCAGCCGGGTCGGCGCCGGGCTTGAGACCATTAAGGCTCGCGATCCGCTGGGGCGCGCGGTCGCGCTGCTTCCGGAGTCGGTCGCGCGCCGCGCAGGACGCATCGATTTCGCCCCGATCCCGCGGGCCCAAGAGCTCGCTGGTGTGGGCGCCTTCGCGCGCCTGCTGGCCGCCTATGACTTCGAGGGCATATCGCTGACGCCTCCGACCGAAACCTTCACCGGAGCAATGGAGCTGGAGGTCGGGGGGCGCAAAGTCGAGCTGATCGATGTGGGCCCGGCGCACAGCCCCGGCGACCTGATCGTGCACGTGCCCGATGAACGCGTCGTATTTGCGGGCGACCTCGTCTTCGTGGGCGTCACCCCGATCATGTGGGTGGGTCCGGTGGAGAACTGGATCGCGGGGCTCGACCGCATCATCGAGCTGAGCCCGCGCGTCATCGTCCCGGGTCACGGCCCCACGACCGGGCTTGACGGGGCGCGCGCGCTCCGCGACTACTGGGAGTTCATCGTCCCGGCCGTGCGCAAACGAGTTGCTGACGGCGTCGATGCGCACACTGCAGCTCGGGACGTGGTGCGCTCACGGGAGTTCTCTGCGCTGCCATTCGCCGCCTGGGACGCGCCCGAGCGGATCGCGATCAACTCCGCGATCATCGCTCGCAACGATTCCGGGCAGACCGGGCGTGTGTCCGACCAGGCGCGGATCCGGCTGCTTGCGCGAATGGGGGAGCTGGGCGCCGAGCTCGAGCCCTAGTAGCGCGCCGGAAGCGCGGGCAATCAGGGCGCCGACTTCGCGCTCTAGTACGGCGCTGAACAGCGCGGGCGATCAGAGGATTCCGACCTCGGAGTTGTCGCCGACCAGGAAGCGGTACGCGCCCGGTTGGCGATGGTCGCGGCCGATGCGGACATTGCGCCCGAGGACTGACGATTCCATCCTTCCGGCGAGCCCCCGGACGGAGGCACCGGCGAGCAGGATCGAGTGCTCGACTTCCGCGCCCTCGATGATGCATCGCTCGCCAATCGCGGTGTAGGGACCTACGTAGCAGTCGGCCAGCGTGGCGCCCGTACCGATAATCGCGGGTCCGCGCACGACGCAGCGGTTGAGGCGCGCGCCCGGCTCTATCACCACCCTGCCGTCGATCTGAGATTCCGAAAGCTGGCCCTGCACACGCGTCTGCACCGTCTCGAGTACGAGCCGGTTGGCGGCGAGCAGGTCCTCGGGCCGACCGGTGTCCTTCCACCACCCCGTGACGATGTGCGGCTCGACGCTCATGCCGTGATCGATGAGATGTTGGATCGCCTCGGTGATCTCGAGTTCACCGCGACCCGAAGGCGTGATCGCCTCCGCGGCCCCGTAAACCGCTGGCGTGAACATGTACACGCCGACCAGCGCCAGATTCGTCTGCGGCTTCACCGGCTTCTCGACCAGGCGCACAACCTGACCGTCGAGCAGCTCGGCCACGCCATAGTTCTGAGGGTCAGCAACCTCGGTGAGCAGAATCAACGCCGCCGGCTCGTGCGTACGGAACGCTGCGACCAGGGCATTGATGCCGCCCTGCAGGAGGTTGTCGCCGAGATACATCACAAATGGCGACGAATCCAAAAAGGGCCTGGCGGTGAGGACTGCATGGGCCAGACCGAGCGGTTGCTCTTGCACGATGTAGGTGAGGCGCACGCCGAAGCGAGACCCATCGCCCGCAGCGGCCTGAATGTCTGCGCCGGTTTCGGGCGCGATGATGACGCCGACATCCTCGATGCCGGCCGCCGCCAGCGCCTCAATCCCGTAGAAGAGCACGGGCTTGTTGGCCACGGGAACGAGCTGCTTGGCGCTCGTGTGGGTGATCGGTCGGAGCCTCGTCCCCCTTCCCCCCGACAGGATCAGCCCCTTTAAGTCCTGCATCTCGCCGCCAAGGGTATCCCGGCCGCAGCGACCGGGAACCGGGTAGACCTACCCTGGCCGACCGGGGTATGGCGGCGGCTCAGGGATGGGCCGCGGCGGCGAGCGTCTCCGCGGCGGAGCGTACGGCTGCGCGGGCGTCCGCGGGCTCGAGCACCACCGCGTCACCGGCTTCCTTCAGCACCTCTCGCACCAGCCAATCGATCCCGGCGAAAGCGAATTCGACGACGACCGAGCCGTCTTCGAGCTCGCGGTGAACGGGACGCTGCTCGCGCACCCACCTGGCCCGTTCGGGCGAGATCCACACAAGCGCGTGGCGGGAAGCCGGCACCTCGCCGGTCCTGGGCCAACCGTCCACGTCTGCAACCGGGTCAACGTCGCGCCGCGGCTCGAAGCGGCGCCCCGTCGGCGTGGCCGACTTGATCCGATCAAGGCGAAAGTGACGGACGGCCTCGCGCGAGATGTCATAGCTCATGACGTACCAGCCCTCGCGCCCGTTGATGAGCGCGTAGGGCTCGATCTCCCGGCGCGAAAATTCGTCCTCGTTCTCCTTGTAGTAGTCGATCGAGAGCAGCTCCTTGTCGGCGATTGCGTGCGAGAGGAGATGCGAGAGCTCTGTGTCGTCACCGGCCGGTGGGGCCACTTGGAGTCCCTCCCGCACGGGATCTGCGCCCAGGGCCGCAACCACCTTCTGTCGAACCGACGCCAACGATCCCTCCGGGATGTGGTCGCCTATGAGGTCGATCGCCGCCACCAGCGCCTTTGCCTCGACGGGCAATAGGCGGGCCGGACGCGCGAAAGAGTCGCCGTAGGGCTCGGGATCGACCTCGACCATCCCCTCCTCGTCGATCTCCGCGTAGAGCACATACGTACCCGCGCCGAAGTTCACCAGGTTCAGCACCGCGATGTCCTCGCGCAACTCCTGTTCGGACACTCCCGTGGCGTGGCAGAGGTCGCTCGCTGCAAGCTTACGCCCGGCCCTCCCTGACCCGATCAGCATCGTGGCGAGCGTCACGAGACGAGCAAACCGCTCGGGCCGAATCGCCCCTTCAGGCTGGTGGCCGTTGCCCGCTTGCGCCGGAGTGGACGGCTCGAGGGCTTCCGGCGGGGGCGGCTCGAGCGGGACGCCGTTGCCCGCGCCGTCAGCGGCGGCGGGCACGGAGGGCTCTCTCGTATGGCGCTGTATCACCAGCTCGACGCGTTCCTGGAGCTCGGACTCGAGTTCAGGCGGGCCCAGGACCCGCGCGTTCTCTCCCAATCCGAGGACCCACGCGATCAACTGTCTGGAGTCGGCATAGGCCGTCAGAAACACCTTGCCCTGCTCAGAGTCGCGCATCTCCCCGTAGTCGCCGAAATGCCTCTCGATCTGCCAGGCGATTCGGTCCTTGATCCACACCTCGGCAGTGCCCGCCGGCTCCCCGAACTGCCACTGGATGCGGTTGGCGTACGCATGCGGGTCGAACCCCTGGGGACGCTGGAAGTCGTGCTCGGCCTTGGTGGCGTAAGCGACCTTGCCGCGAATACGAGAAAGGCGGAAGACCCGGATCCCGTCGCGCTCGTGAGACCGGCCCACCAGATAGAACTGGCCTCCCTGGTAGAGCAGCTGATAGGGATCCACGCGCCGCGCGCCCAGCGCATCCCGCTCGATGGTGTAGTAGTCGAACACGATCGTCTTGCGTCGGAAGATGGCCGTCTCGATCTTGGTCAACCGCTGGGAAACCTCATGTCCCCCGGCCGAGCCGGTGATCCCGAGCGCCACGGTGTGCTGCTCGGGCGCCGTCAGCGGACTCGGATGACCCCAGGCGATCTGCTGCAACGCAAGCCGGAGCGGTTCAGCGTAGGCGAACTCGCCGTCGAGCAACTGCAGCGCCATACGCAGGGCGGCGAGCTCCTTGTCCGTGAATGCGATCGGCGGTAGGTGAAAGTTCTCGGCGGGAAGGGAGTAGGTCTCCTGCTCGACCATGCCGTCCGCGGGCTTTTCGACTGCAAGCACGATTCCCAGCGCCTCGAGCTCCGAGCGGTCGGCGTAGAAGCGCCGCGCGAACGCGTCCTCGTTCATCGCGCTGTACCCCTCGACGTCCGTCCTGATCTCGGCGGCCGTGACCGGCCTGCGCTCGGCCATCAAGAACGAGATCAGCGAGAGCTGCCGGATGAGCTTCTCGGTGTCTTTGGCCATCGCCGCAACTGTAGTGAGACGCGGAAGCCGGGCCATCGTCCGGACGGCCCAAAGGGGCGCTATTTGCACACATTTGACTCGCCGACGACGCGCTCTTCCGGGGCCTCGGAAGAGCGCTGTGCAGGTCAGATCGGGGCCGGATTGGGCTCGGGCGGGAGCGGAGTTGGATCGGGAGTGGGCGTAGGTGGAGCCGGGTCCGGCGGCGCGGGTCCCGGTGGCCGCGGATCGGGTATGTCGGGGCCGCCTGGCGCAGGCGGCGGCGTCGGTGGGTTGACGGCGCGCATGGCTGGATTGTCGCTACCCGAACGGGTTGCGTGCAAACGGGCTTCGGCTAAGCGGCCGCGCGCTGCTGCTCAACGCCGCGCGCGGCGAAGTAAGCACCACCGCCAAGCGCCTTGTCGTACGCCGACCACTGCTCGCCGGCCGGAAGCTGCTTCTCCAAGCGGTCGAAACTGCCCAGGCGACCGCCGAGGTTGTCGACCATGTGCACGAGCGTGGCCTCGCGAGTGCACGGGACCACTGGGCTGCCGTACTCCAAAGTGCCGTGATGGCTAAGGATGATGTGCAGCACCGCCTGGGCCAGTCCTTCGGGGAAGCCGTCAATGCTCTCGATCGCCCGCCTGACGCGGTAATAGCCGAGCGGAATCTCGCCCTGAAGCCTGCCCTCATCCGCCATCGCGACAGTGCCGCCGTCGAGCAGGTAGGCATCGAGCTTGCCGATGTCGTGCAAGAGCGCTCCGGTGACCGCCAGGTCGCGATCGATGCCGGCGAAGATCGGCGATAACGCACTGACCGCCTGCGCCACGGTCAGCGAGTGCTCGAGCAGCCCGTGCTGGTAGGCCTGGTGGTAGATCTTGGCCGCGGGAGCGTCGCGATAGCGCCGCCACATTTGCGACCCGTCGCCAAAGACGCTTCTGAGCAGACGGCGCAGATGAGGGTTCTGCACCGTGTTCAAAAGCTCTCGCAGATCGGTCTCCATCTGATCCGCGCTGCGTGCAGGTCCGTCCACCAGGGCATCGCGCCGGTACTCGTGTTCAGCGGCGTTGCGCAGTTGCGCGATGGCGAGTTGTGGTCCATAGCGTTGATGCACGCCGAAACGTCCGGTCACGTAGACGACCTGGCCCAACAGGCAGCACTCGCGCACGCGTTCGACGTCCTCCCACACCACCGCCGGGACGCTCCCCGTCCTGTCTCCAAGCAGCAGCCGTAGATAGTCCGAGCCATCTCGACGCTTACGCATCTCGACCTCGCGCACCAGCAGCGCCTGAGCCACGTCGCACCCGTCTGTGAATTCGCGAACCTGCATCGACGCCGAAGATAGAGTTGGGCGCGGACGGCAGAGAGCGACATGGAAGCCACCGCAATCGTGACCGGAGGGACTGGCGGACTGGGCTCTGCGGTCGTAGAGCGCCTGCTCTCGGACGGATGGCGCGTGGTGGTGCCCTGGATCGTGCCCAAGGAACTCGAGCGGCTCGGACCGCATGAGGGACTCGAGCTCGTCGAAGCCGACCTCTTCGAGCAGCAATCCGCGGCGCAGGTCGTTTCGGCGGCAACGGGTCAGGGCGGCGCTCCACTCAGGGGCCTGGTCAACCTGGTCGGCGGCTTTGCCGCCGGCGGGCGCGTGCACGAGACGCCGATTGAGGATTTCGAGCGCCAGTTCCGGCTCAATCTCCGCCCCACCTATCTCATGACCCAGGCCGCCATTCCGTCTCTGCTCGAGCAGGGCGCCGCCTCGATCGTGTGCGTGGGCTCCCGCGCAGCGCTTGCGCCGTTTGCAGGCGCGGCGGGTTACATCGCCTCAAAAGCGGCCGTGATCGCCTATGCCCAGGCGGTCTCGAAGGAGTACCTCGACGACGGCGTTCGGTGCAACGCGATCCTTCCCAGCGTCATCGACACGCCCGCCAACCGGGCCGCGATGCCCAACGCCGACCACGATCGCTGGGTCAAACCCACCGAGATCGCCGCGGTCATTGCCCATCTCCTCTCGCCCGCCTCGGCGCCAATCAGCGGTGCCGCGATACCCGTTTACGGGCGCGCTTAGCGGGCCGAAGCGCCATGCGCATCCTCGTCACAGGGGCGGGCGGCTTGCTCGGCACCGACGTCTGCAGGGCCGCCGAATCCGCCGACGTTGAGGTTGTCGGGTGGTCGCGCTCTGAACTCGATGTGACAGATGGCCAGACCGTGGCGCAGAAGCTGAGGCGACTGGCTCCAGCGGTCGTCGTCAATTGCGCGGCCTGGACGGATGTGGACAGGGCGGAGGTCGATGAGCAGCGGGCCACGGCGGTGAACGGAGCCGGCGCGGGAAATGTCGCGCGCGCGGCCGCAGCGACCGATGCGTGGACGGTCCACATGTCCAGCGACTACGTCTTCGACGGCGCCAAGAGCACGCCGTATCTGGAATCCGACCGCCCAGCGCCGCGCAGCGCTTACGGCCGCTCGAAGCTCGCCGGTGAGCGGGCCGTGCAGAGGGCGGCGCCCGATGCCCATACCGTCGTGCGCACATCGTGGCTGTTCGGGAACGGCGGTCGCTGCTTCCCGCGCACCATCCTCCGGCTGGCATCGGAGCGGGACGTACTGACCGTGGTGGACGACCAGGTCGGCTGCCCCACCTTCACAGGCCACCTGGCGCCAGTACTTATAGAGCTTGCCACCACGGCGCGCCTGCGAGGGACAATCCATTTGTCGGGTGGCGGCGAGTGCTCGTGGTGCGAGTTCGCTCAAGCGGTGATCGACGCGGCCCGCCTCGACGCCCAGATCAAGCCCGGCCGCACCGAAGATATGGAGCGCCCCGCCCCGCGGCCTCGCTACAGCGCGCTTCGCTCCGAGCGTCCCGAGGTCCCGGCGCTGCCGCAGTGGCGGGAAGGGGTCATCGAGTTCTTCGCCGCGGGGGTCCGGGCGCGGTGAGGCTGCTGGTGTGCGGCGGCGCGGGATTCATCGGCTCGACGTTCGTGCGGCTGCGGGTGCGCCGGCACGGAGACGCCGTCACCGTGATTGACAAGCTCACCTACGCGGGCAGACGCGAGAACCTCCAAGAGGTCTCGGAGACGATTCGGTTCGTGCACGGCGCGATCGAGGATCCCGCCGCCGTCGCCGACGCAGCCGACGGTTGCGACGCGGTCATCAACTTCGCCGCCGAGACGCACGTGGACCGCTCGATCTCGGGCCCGGAGGAGTTCGTGACCACCAACGTGCAGGGGACCCAGGTGTTGCTCGAGGCCGCGTCCGCGCTCGGGCTTCGCTATCTCCAGGTCTCCACCGACGAGGTGTATGGCTCGATCGAGTCTGGCTCCTTCAGCGAGGAGTCTGCGCTGCGGCCCTCGTCGCCGTACAGCGCGACCAAGGCGGGCGCGGACCTGCTCGTCTTAAGCTACGTCCACACGTACGGCCTCGCCGGCGTCATCTGCCGCGGCTCCAACAACTACGGGCCCTACCAGCACCCCGAGAAGCTGATCCCGCTGACGATTCTCAACGCCCTTTCAGGGGACCGGCTGCCCGTCTACGGCGACGGCAGAAATGTGCGCAACTGGCTGTACGCCGAGGACTTCTGTGAAGGCATCGGCACGGTGCTCCTACGGGGTTCGCCGGGGGCGATTTACAACTGCGGTGGCGAGGACGAGTGTGAGAATCTCGAGCTGGTGCGCAGGGTCGTCGCGCTGATGGGCGCTGACGAGTCGCTGATCGAGTTGGTCTCAGACCGGCCAGGGCACGACCGCCGCTACTCGCTGTCATGCGAGGCGCTGCGCGCGCTCGGCTGGAAGCCCCGCGTGACCCTGGCGGAAGGCCTGAAGCGGACCGTGCGTTGGTACCGGGAGAACAGCTGGTGGTGGGAGCCGGTGCGCTCCGGCGCCTACCGGGAGTACTACTACAGCCACTACGGAAGAGCGCTCGGCGCGTGATCCTGGGCCGGCCCCGGTGAACGACACCGCCGAAGGACTCGCGGTGCTCGAACGCGAGGTGGTCGACTGCCGGCGCTGCCCACGCCTTGTGGAGTGGCGCGAGCACACCGCGCGCGTCAAGCGGGCGGCCTTCGCGTCCGAGTCGTACTGGGGCAGGCCGTTGCCGGGCTTCGGCGATTCCGCGGCCAGGCTGCTGGTCCTCGGGCTCGCCCCCGCGGCGCACGGCGGCAACCGCACGGGCCGCATCTTCACCGGCGATCGATCTGGCGATTGGCTGTTCGCCTCACTGTCGCGGACAGGCTTCGCCAACCAGGCGGAATCGCGCTGGCGCGATGATGGCCTGCGCCTTCGTGACTGCTTCGTAACCGCCTCGGTGCGTTGCGCCCCGCCTGCGAACCGGCCCGTGCCGGCCGAGCGCGACAACTGCCTCCCCTACCTCGTACGCGAGCTCGACCTGCTCGCCGCGGTCCGGGCGATCGTTTGCCTTGGCGGCTTCGCCTGGGATGCGGGGTTGCGAGCGATGCGCGCGAAAGGGATCGCGCTCCCACGGCCACTGCCTCGTTTCGGCCACGGGACCAGCGCGTCCATTGGGAGCTATGTGCTGCTTGGCTGCTACCACCCCAGCCAGCAGAACACCTTCACCGGAAGGCTCACCGAGGACATGCTGGACGACGTATTCGCGCACGCACGGAAGCTGATCGCGCGCACCTGAGCCGCCGAGCGAGGGAGCTAGCCTCGCAGTAGTGACGCCCACAAATCCAGACCCGCTGTCCGGCTTCACCGCGGCGACGCGTGATTGGTTCACCACGGCATTCGCGGAGCCGACCCCGGCCCAAACGATGGCATGGCCCGCGATCGCGTCCGGCGAACATGTCCTCATCTCAGCGCCCACCGGGTCGGGAAAAACCCTGGCGGCCTTCCTCTGGGCGATCGACCGGCTGGTCGGCGAGCGCGCTGCTCCCAACGCGCAAACACCCGACGGCACGAGCGTCGTCTACGTCTCCCCGCTCAAAGCGCTCTCCTATGACATCGAGCGCAACCTGAGTGTGCCGATCCGCGGCATCGGAGCGGAACTAAGCGTCGGTGTCAGGACGGGCGATACGCCACAGCGAGACCGCCAAGCGATGCTGCGCCGGCCGCCCGACATCCTCATCACCACGCCCGAGTCGCTCTATCTGATGCTGACGAGTCGCGCACAGGCTCTCTTCCAAGGCACGCGCTGGTGCATCGTCGACGAGATCCATGCCGTCGCCTCCAACAAGCGCGGAGCACACCTGGCCCTGACGCTTGAGCGGCTCGCCGCGGCAGCGGGCCGCGACCTGCAACGCATCGGCCTCTCGGCTACGCAGCACCCACTTGACGAGGTTGGCCGCTTCCTGGTTGGCCCGCGCAGGAAGTGCAGGATCGTCGACACCGAGGTGCGCAAGCCGCTCGACCTCCAGATCCGCGTGCCGGTCGAGTCGATGACGGAGCCCGACGAGTGCAGCGAAGCGGCGGTTCCAGACGCCGACCTGATCACAAGCGGCTCGGACTCGACGTCGCGCTCGATCTGGCCGGCGATGTACCCCGAGCTGCTTGAACTGATCCGGTCTCACCGCTCGACGATCGTTTTTGTCAATGCTCGCCGGGGGGCCGAGCGGCTGGCGCTGAGGCTCAACGAACTCGGGGCGGCGCAAGACGAGGCCGCGGGCCGTCCACCCCGGCCCCTGGCGCGCGCCCACCACGGATCTCTGGCGCGCGAGGAACGAGGTGTGGTCGAAGAGCTGCTCAAAGCGGGCGAGCTTCCATGCCTGGTTGCGACCTCCAGTCTCGAGCTCGGAATCGACATGGGAGCCGTTGACCTGGTGATCCAGGTCGAGTCGCCCAAGTCGGTCAGCCGCGGGTTGCAGCGCATCGGGCGCGCCGGCCACACGATCACCGAGATCAGCCGCGGCCGGATATTCCCCAAGTTTCGTGCCGACCTGCTCGAGTGCGCGGTGGTCGCCAAGCGCATGCGCGAGGGCGAGATCGAGGCCACCGTGGTGCCGCGAAACCCGCTCGACGTCCTCGCGCAGCAGATCGTCGCCGTCGCGGCTGCCGCCCCCGACGAGGACCCGGTGGTCGTCGAGGATCTCTACCGCCTAATCAAGCGGACGCACAGTTATGCGGAGCTGCCCAGATCGCAGTTCGAAGGCGTGCTCGACATGCTCGACGGCCGCTACCCCTCCTCGGAGTTCGCGGAGCTTCGCCCGCGGATCGTGTGGGACCGCGTGCGCGGCACCATCCGCGCCCGCTCGGGCTCCCGGCAGCTTGCGGTGACCAACGCCGGCACGATCCCCGACCGCGGCCTGTACGCCGTCACGCTCCCCGATGGCCGGCGGGTCGGAGAGCTGGACGAGGAGATGGTCTACGAATCGCGCCCCGGCCAGACCTTTCTCCTCGGCGCGGCAACCTGGCGGATCGAACAGATAACGCATGACCGTGTCGTCGTGAACCCGGCGCCAGGGCTCCCGGCGGCGGTCCCGTTCTGGAAAGGAGAGGGGGTGGGGCGCCCGATGGAGCTGGGAGAAGCAATCGGCGCCTTCTCCCGCTGGGCCGTCGATCAACCGGCCGAGGGGCTCGAGCGAGACTATGCGCTCGACAGCCGCGCGGCCGAGAACCTTGTGCGCTTCCTTTCAGACCAGCAGGCCGCCACGCGGGTGGTGCCGTCCGACCGCGCGATCGTGGTGGAGCGCTTTCGCGACGAGATCGGAGACTTCAGGCTGTGCGTGCTATCGCCTTTCGGCGGCCGGGTCCATGCCGCCTGGGCCTTGGCGCTCAGTGCCCGCATCCGCAACGAGCTTTCACTGGAATGCGATGCGATCCACTCCGACGACGGGATCGTGATCCATCTTCCAGACGCGGAGGAGGCCCCGGATCCAGGGCTCGCGCTCCTTGACAGCAGCGACGTCGAGGATCTGGTGGTGGGCGAGCTGCACTCGAGCGCGCTCTTCGGGGCCCGTTTCCGTGAGAACGCGGCCCGCGCGCTCCTAATCCCACGCGCCAGGCCGGGCAGGCGCACCCCTCTGTGGCAGCAAAGGCTCAAGGCCCAGTCGCTGCTGGAGGTCGCGCGCAAGTACGGCGAGTTTCCGATCGTGCTCGAGACCTATCGCGAATG
>Ga0070741_10009448_pt1 | contig 18933 bp, 12 predicted proteins | sample Coa_R1_4_FD_66440 | JGI IMG/M metagenome (GOLD analysis project Ga0070741, IMG submission 66440) | Surface soil microbial communities from Centralia Pennsylvania, which are recovering from an underground coalmine fire - Coalmine... | ecosystem: Environmental > Terrestrial > Soil > Unclassified ...
GTCCTGGTCGACGTAGCGCATGAGTCCCTGATTGTCCGGGTGGCGGATGAAGGCGAGGACGTCGTCGACGAGCCGGTGTCCTCTCCAGTACTCGAGGTTGAAGAGGAGGAAGCCCGAGTTGAAGTGCGGCGTCCCGCTTGCACCGTTTTCCGGGATACGTTTCCCGTCCGCGACGGCGGCGAGCGCGACGTCCGTCAGGTCGACCTCCCAGGCGGCGTCGAGCGGACCGAGGACGATCATGTCGCTGTCGAGGTAGAGCGCGCGGTCGACGTGGGCGTCGACGAGCGACGGCAGGAGGAGCCGGTAGTAGTTCACGTCGGTGTAGTATGCGGGCGCCGGTGCGTGCCGGAAGACCTGCGGATCGATCGGGAGGAACGTGATCGTGCCGCCGTATCGCCGGCAGAGGGCGACGAGGTGCCCGCAGTTCTCCGACGAGATGTCCTTGGTCAGGACGAAGACGTCGATCGCATACCGGCCACTCCGGTTCTCGAACAGCGAGCAGAGCAGCGCCCCCATGTGTCGCGCGTACGGGTCGTTTCCCGCCAGCGCGATACGCATGTGCTCGCCGCGACGAACGTCTCCGATGCCCCCCGACATGTGGAGCGACGCGGACCCCCTGAAGGATCGTTCTCGCCGCTCGCGCGCGGCGACGTCAAGCCGAGCGTTGCTTCGAGCCGCCGCTCGAGCGCGGCGACCCGCTCGGGCTCGCGGGCGACCAGGTTCTCCGCCTCGTCCGGATCGCGCGTGAGGTCGAAGAGGAGGCGCTCGCCGCGGGACGTCTCGACGAGCTTCCACGGGCCGTCGTACACGACCCGGATCCCGCGGTCGTAGACCGCGCCGAAATGAGCCACGAGCGCCGGGTTGATGTGCTCCTCGGCGACGATCGCGTGGCGCACGCGCGGGAGCCGGTCGCCCTGGACGCCGGGTGGGATCGGCACGCCCACGCCGTCGAGGACCGTCGGCAGGATGTCGACGAGCTGCGCCGGCTCGTGGACCTCGCCGCGCGGGCGCTCGGCGCCCGGCAGCTTCAGCACGAGCGGGATGTGGAGGATCCCCTCGTACAGCATGCGCCCGCCGTGTCCCACCTCGTCGTGCTCGCCGAGCAGTTCGCCGTGGTCGGCGGTCACGACCACGAGCGCGTTCTCGTAACGTCCCCGCGCGCGCAGTCCCGTCCAGAGCTCGCCGAGCGCGGCGTCCATCGCGGCGATCTGCCCGTCGTACGCGGCCGCGACGAAGGCGCGCTCTTCGGGTGCGAGGTGGATCGGGAGCCGGTGCGTGAAGAGGCCCTTGCGCGCGAGCCGGAAGGCGCCCGGCACCTCCCGTGCCCAGTGATCGAACGGCCGCGGGGGAACGTTCCAGTGGTGCGGCTCCATGAAGTTCAGGAAGAGGAAGGCGGGACGCGCACGCGGGCCGGTGTCCATCCAGCCGAGCGCGGCGGCGACGATCTCCCGCGCGCTCCGAAACGGGCGCTTCATGAAGGTCGGATCGAACCGCTGGGCGAGCCGGACGACGTGCGGTACTGGACGCAGCAGGACGCCGGGTGCGTCCTCGTAGTGGTCGAAGCCCTGCGCCATGCCGAAGCCGCGGTAGAGCGCGCCGAAATTCGCGACGAAGCCTCCCGTCCGGTAGCCGTACTCGCGGAGCGCTTCGGCGAGCGTCACCTCGTCGTCGCCGAGCGGATGGACGCGGGCACTGCTCCCGCGCGCGCCGCGACCGGTGCCACTGTGGGCGCCGTGGCGGCTCGGATAGAGCCCGGTCAGCATCGAGGCGTGGCCGGGAACGGTCCAGTCGGCGGGCGCGCGCGCTTCCGTGAAGCTGAGCGCGTCGCGGGCGAGCTCGGTCAGGTGCGGGGAGGTCTCGCGCGCGTAGCCGTACGTCGAGAGATGATCGGCGCGGGTCGTGTCGAGCGACACCAGGATCACGTCCGGGGCGCCCGGCGCGCTCGGCACCAGAGCGCCGGGCGCGTCGAGCGCCGCGGTCGAGGCCGGGCTTCCCGCGAGCACGAGGGCGAGCGCGCCGGCGCCGAGCTCCACGCCGAAGCGGGCCGCGTCGCGCGGGACGAGCGCGGCGAGCAGCCGGTCCGCGAGGAGGCCCGCGAGCGGTAGCCCGAGGAGGAGCAGCACGAGGACGAGGCCGGACGGCTCCGTCTCGGCGAAGTACGACTCTGTCGCCGCGACGTGCGCCTTCCCGAAGACCGTCGCCGCCGTCATGACGGCGGTGAGCTGCGTGAAGGCGAGGAGACCGCGTCGTTCGCGTCCCGCGAGCCGGACGCCGAGGAATCCGCACGGAGCGGCGAGCGCAACGAACACGAGCTCGCTGCGCATCCCGGGCGGCTCGACGATCCGGACGAAGCCGTAGACGAGCGCGAGCGCTACCGCGAGCGCCGGCGCCGTCCGTGCGCCGGCGGCGCCGCTCACCAGCGCGCCGCCGGCGGTGCCGCACGCGACGTCGAGCGCGAGGATCGCCAGGGCGCTCTGGAGCGGCAGCGTTCCGCCGAGCGCCCAGTTGGCACCGCATTCGACGAGCCACCAGATCGTTCCGGCGAGGACACCGGCGAGCAGGCCGGAGCCGACCCGCTCCGTCACGCGGCCGCGCCTCCCATCACGGCTCGAAGGGGCAGCCGTTCGCGAGCTCCCATCGGTGCGTCGCCGGGTTCCGCGCGAGGTTCCAGAAGTTGTCGAGACACGTCCCGAGCTCGCTCGTGAGCGTCGCGTCGAGGTAGTCCGGGTCGCCGGCGAGCAGCTCGGTCTTCTGATCGGGATCCCAATTGACGTCCCAGAGCTCGCGCGTAGGACCCGCGGCGTCGTGCCCGAGCTGCAATTTCAGCATGAGTTCCTGGCAGATGCCGCGCGGCATGCAGTCGATATCCGCGGTGCACGATCGGCCCGCGTACTCCACCCAATCGGCGACGTTGTGGCAGGTCCCGCCGGCACACCAGGCCTCCGCGCAATCGGCGTCGAGCGCGCAGCGCAGCGCCGGACGGTTCGCGCAGCGCCCGCCGCCGTCGTCGGCAGGGCGCACGCACGGCGCCGCGGTACCGCAGTCGCCGTCGCGGACACACGAGCGCGTCGCGTCGCCCGCGCACGTCCCGAGGCCCGAGCGACAGACGTCGCCGGGACCGCACTGCGCGTCCTGCCCTTTCCGGCACGGTCGCGCGTGGCCGGCGGCCGTCCGCGCCGCGGCGCACACGCCGAGCTCTCCGGGACGCGTCACGAGGTAGTACTGCGACCCCGACTCGAGCGGGACGTCGGCATCGTGGCCGTAGAGGAGCCGGCGGATCGTTCTCGGATCGCCCTTCACCGTGCGACACAGGTTCCGGACGAAGGGGTATCCCTGCTGATCCGGCGTCGGCCCGCAGGACGCAGGATCGGTCGGCGCGAGCGGCGGATTCTCCGGCTCGCTCGCGTACGACGCAATCGTCGCTAGCAGATCCGTCCCGCTCGCGAGCTGGTCGACGAACTGCCGCGGGCGGACGTGCGCCCCCGGCAGACGATGTCCGGGCTCGTTGATGACGATCGGCGTCCGATGGCCGTTCTCCGTCGGTCGTTGCTTCGCGACCGGCAGGACGAAGCCCGTCTCGTGGAGGTAGATGATCACGGTGTTGTCGTAGAGGGACGACGGGTGACCGTCCGCGTCGCACACGCAGCGGCGCCGGAGGCCGTCGACGACGGCACCGACGCCGACGTCGAAGAGCGAGACGCGGGCGAGGAACTTGAGCGAGTTCTTCTCGCGTGGCGGGGCGCCCGGATCTCCGGAGACCACGCGCGGGTCGTACCACTTGCGGAACACCTTCGGCGCGACGCCGCCGTCGTGCGGGATGTTCGGCGCGTACCAGATGAAGAAGGGCTGCGTCAGGTGCTCGTTCCGCCCTTGCGCGTCGTCCGCGCGCAGGAGGTCGTCCTCGAGCCCGCGGAAGACCCGGTCGTCGAGCCAGCTGACGGCGACCGGGCTGTCGGGAGGCGGCGGTGTCACGTGATCCGAGACCCGGACGGGCATCTCGTTTGCGAGGAGACGCTGCTCGCAGTTGAGCGGTCTGCATCCGCCCGTGAGCTTCCCGAGGCTCGGGTTCCCGGCCGAGAGTCCCGCGGCGAAGCCCGAGGTCCGCGCGCTGCCGACGTCGCCCTTGCCCCACAGGTAAGACCGATGGCCCGGCAGAAAGCAGCCGATGCCGTTGAAGGACAGCGGGTCGTCGAGCGCGCACGTCACCGTGCCGCCGGCGAGAGCGCGCGCGTGGACGTTCTGCATGCCGAGCAAGATGCCGACACGCGCCGGCTTGCAGGAATCGCCGGGCTCGTGCGCGCGCGTGAACACTGCACCCTCGCTCGCGAGCGCGTCGAGATGCGGCGTGCGCACGTGGTGATCTTCGAGCGGCGGGGTTCCCGCGCAGGGGAAGTCGCGGCGGAACTCGAAGTGGCCCTGCTCGTCGTCGTGGTTTGCGCACCAGCCGAGCGGGTTGAAGCCCGGCCGCGGCGGCTGGCGGTTCCGGCAGGCGGGGTCGTCGAGGCGGAGCGGTCGCTCGTCGGGATCGACGTTCGCCATGAGCGTCGCGCTGCTGCCGCAGACACCCGTGCACGCGATGTTCGAGACGCACGGCTTGATGCACCGCCCGCGCGTGCAGAACTCGGCGGGGTCTCCGCACGTGCCGTCCGGGCACGGGAGCTGGCTGCTCTCGGAGCACATGCCCTGCATGAAGCCGTGGTGGCAGTAGCCGTTGTCGTCTCCGATGATGAGCACGACGTTCTTTCGCCGCGGAGAGCGAAGACTCGACGGTGCGTCGGGGTCGCAGGTGAGGCGGTCCGGGGGCAGGTTCCGGCAACAGTCGCCCGGCGCGTCGAGGTCGCACTTGGCGGTCATGGCGACGTCCGCGTGCACCGGCGTGATGGTCCCGACCCACGCCGCGATGAGGGCGGGCACGATGACGGTTCCGCGGCGGCCGGCCCGGGGCCTCATGGGCTCTCCATGCCCACGCCGGCGGGCGAAACGTCAAGCCGAAAAAGCGGAGGGCGCCGACACCCCTACCGGCCAGGCGTGGTGAGCCGCCGATCGGCGGGCGCGCGTCGCCGCCGATCGCGAAAATCACTCGGCCGAGGGCGCCCGCGAGCTCAGGGGACCGCGCACGACGACGGATCGAGGATCGTGCAGTCGGTGCCCCGGGCGGCCTTGCACGGCCCCGGGGTCGCGCTCGTGCCGTTGTCGAACGGCGCCGGGACGTTGTCCCCGGAGTTGTTGAACGCGTCCGCGCGATCGATGCAGCTCGTGATCGCGGCCTTGGTCGACGACGAGTTCGTGCACACGGCGTTGCAGCTCGCCAAGTCCGCGAACTTGGCGCCCCCGCCGGCACCGTTGAGCGCCGCCGTCAGCAATTGACGGGCGAGCTGCAGACGCTGGTTGCCAGCCGGCGACACACAGAGCGCCTCGAGCGCCGAGTGCCCGTGATCGACGTCGACGTCGGTGATCTTCCGTCCGCATACCGTGAGGCCGCCCGCGGAGGTGAGGATGTTCTGCGTGATGCCGGGATGATTCGCGAAGAAGCCCGGCGTCCGGGTGAACCGCGCGGGCGCGGTCGTCGTCGTGGTGCTCGTCGACGTCGACGTGCTCGTCGAGGTCGAGGTCGACGTCGAACGGGTGGTCGAGGTCGACGTGCTCGTGGAGGTCGACGTGCTGCTGGAGGTCGAGGTCGAGGTGCTCGTCGACGTGGACGTGCTGGTCGAGCTGGACGAGGTGCTCGTGGAGCTCGAAGTACTCGTCGACGTCGTGGTGCTGGTCGACGTCGACGTGCTCGTCGAGGTTGACGTGCTCGTCGACGACGACGTGCTCGTCGAGCTCGTGGTGGTCGTCGTGAAGCAGCGGATCGAGACGGTCTTCGCGATGTCGACGTCGTCGACGGCGACGGGGTTGTCGTGCAGCTTTCCCGTCGCCTCGACGCTCGCACGGTTGTTCGCGGCGCAGGAGCACGTCTGGCCGCTCACGACGCCGATCGTGCAGTTCTGCGCCGGATACGTGACGGAGTTCGCCGGGCTTCCCGGGAACGTCGCTCCGCTGTCGAGCGTCGTCATCGGCCCGGTCGCCGTGCCGGTCGCCGGATCGGGGCACGTGAACGTGACGGTCGTGTCGGTGACGTCACAGGCCGCCGGGTCGGTCCCGTTCCGCACCGTCGAGGTGAACGGCACGACGGTGCCGCAGATCACGTTCGAGTCCGCGGGCGGAAACCCGAGATCGACCTGGAGGTTGTTCACGTGACAGCCGGAGGGACTCTGGTCGGCGAAGACGCGTCCGCTCGCCATGAAGACGAGGACGCCGACGATGCCGAGCCGGGCCGCGCGTTCGATCATCGATGCCATCTGTCGGCCTTTCTCGTAGGGCGCCGGTCGACGTCGGGGGCGTCGACGCAGCGCTGTCGAGGGCTGTAGAACACCGCGATGGCCGCCGCAAGGCGGTCGCCGGATTTTCTTGCGGGCCGAAGGGCGCGGGATGGCCTATGCCAGAGACTCCGCAGCGCTCCGGAGCGACGGATGCAGCTTCAACGCCTGCTGGCGCTTCTCTTTGACGAAGCCCCGCGCCACGAGCCACGCCAGGGTCCGGCTGACGGTCTCGCGGGCGGACAGATGCGTGTATCCCAGCTCCCGGACCGCCTTCGAGCTGTCGAAGTAGGCGTACTTTCCCGCGAACTCGTCGACCTGGCTGCGGTCGATCATCGGCCGCGTGCCCGTGACCTTGCTCGTGAGCTCCATGGCGGCGGCGAGGATTCGCACCGCCGGGACGGGCAGCTTCACGCGCGGCGCGGGCAGGCCGGTCAGCTCCGACATCAGGTCGAAGAGCCCCTTCACGGTCACGTTCTCGCCCGAGACGATGTAGCGCTCGCCCGCGCCCCCCTTGTCCATCGCGAGGATCGCGCCGCGGGCGACGTCCTCGACGTCGACGACGCCGAAGCCGCCCTCGAAGTAGATCGGCGCGCCGTCGTTCACGAACTGCTGGATCTGGTGTACCGACTCGCTCGGCTTCCAGAAGCGCGGCCCGAGGATGAATCCCGGGTTGATCGACGTGACGGGCAGGCCGGTGCGCCGGGCGATCGCGAACGCCTCCTGCTCGGCCGCGATCTTCCCCCGGACGTAGTGCGTGTGCGGCGTGGTGTTGAAGTGCGTCTCGTCGAAGATCTGATCCGGCCGGGTCGCGAAGCCGACGGTGCCCGACGTGCTCGTGTAGACCACCTTGTCGACGCCGGCGCGGGCCGCCGCCTCGAGCACGTTTCTCGTGCCCTCGACGCTCGGCCGGATGATGTCGCGCTCGGGGTCGCGCGACCACATGAGGAAACCGGCGGCCGTGTGGTAGAGGCGCCCGCAGCCGTCGACGGCGCGCGCCGTGGACGCCGCGTCCATGATGTCGCCGCGCACGACCTCGACGTCGACGCCGGCGAGCGGCGCGGGATCGGCGCTCGCGCGGATCATCGCCCGCACGCGCTCGCCGCGCGCGACGAGCAGGCGGCAGACGTTGTTCCCGACGTGGCCGTTCGCTCCGGTGACGAGGGTCGGCTTCATGCGAGCGCTCCTTTCGTCAGGTGCCGTCCGGCTCGTGCAGGAGGCGCTTCGGATGGAGCCCCCCGACGTGCCCCATGAACGGCGGGTGGATGTTGAAGCCGAGGAGCTCCTGCACGCGCTCGGACAGCTCGGCGGCGACGGCGCGGGGGACCCCGAGCGTGAAGTTCTCCTGCTGCCGCGCCCACGGCTCGCAATACTGCATCGAGAGCGCGAGCCGCGGTGCCTGGCTCCGGTTGGCTCCGCCGCGATGCCACAGCGTCCCGAGGAAGACGACGACCGAGCCCGCCGGCATGACGACCGGCTCGAGACGCGCGTCGCCCTTCACGTGCGTCGGCGGCGTCTCGCGCATGAGCGTGTTCGCCGGGGACGCGACCCCGCGGCCGTAGGTCGTCTCCTGCGCGAAGTCCGCGGCCGACACGACGCCAGCCGGCAGGTCGTCGCCCCAGCGGTGGCTCCCGGGGACGATCTCCGTCGCGCCGTTCTCGGCGGTGAACGCGTCGATCGCGACGATCGTCGCGAGGCTGATCGGGGCTCGCGGACGCGGGAACGGGTAGAAGCCGTCGTCGTAGTGGAGCGCCTGCGGCGCCTCGCCGGGATGGATCCGGATCGCCTGGGCCGCGGTGAGGAGGTAGTTCGGCGCGAGGAACGCGTCGCAGATCGCGAGGACGCGCGGGTGCTCGATCAGATCCGCGAACACCCCGCCGAGCGCCGGCAGATTGTAGACGCGCTGCGTGCGGAGGCCCTCGAACGGGTTCCTCCCGAACTGCTCGCGCGCGAGGTGCGGTGCGAGCGCGTCGCGGATGGCAGCGACCTCGCGCGCCGAGAGGAAATCCTCGATGACGACGTAGCCCTTCGCGCGGATGGCGTCGACGTCGCGCGCCGGCATGCGCGACTCATGCCACGCGATCTCGGTCCACGCCAGCGATCGTCAGCCGCCCGGGCAGGCCGCGGGCGCCGGGGCCCTCACGGCGACGAACCGGCCCGGCTCGTCGGTCCGTACGCTGTTCCCGCCGAAGAGCGTGCAGTAGCGCCGGCTACCGCTCGTCGCGACGACGCCGAGGCTGCCCTGTCGCGGCTCGTCCAGGGAGAAGCCGATCCCGCTTCCCGTCGCGAGCACCTTGAAGAGCTTCCCCGCGCGGAGGAGCGCGCGCTTGACCGGCCCTCGCGTGCGCATCGGATCGCTGTACTTGAAGCCTCCGTTCGGGCGCTCCGTCCAGCCGGCGGCCGGCATCGTGATCGAGGCCGTCTCGCCGGTCGTCGGGTTCAGCACCGTGAGCGTGACGCCGGCGATCGTCGGGCGGTCGTTCCCTTGGGGCAGCGCGAGGGAATGGTCCTTGGTGAACCAGGTGAGCCGACGGTGGCTCGGATCGCTCGCGTCGTGGAGGTCGAGCCGCGCGCCGACGAGCAACTGGCCGTCCAGCGTGCCGCTCACGAGGTCGAACGGCAGCGCGCGTCCGACGTTCCCGGCGTCGTCGACCGCCTGCACCGTGCCGGCGTCGATCCCGGCCGGGACGACGAGCGTCTCCGTGTTGCCCGCGTCGACGGTGGCCGGCAGATCGACGGTGCCGGCGGTGTGCACGATGCGGTACGTTGCCGGGCGGCCCGTGTACCAGTCGTCACCAGGCGCGATGAACGTGATCCGCCGTGCGGCCGCGTCGAGGTGCGGGGCGCGGAGGATGCCCGGCGGACGCGTGTCGGTGCCGTAGCGGCCCGTGTTCCACTCGTCGTGGTGGTAGCGCCACCACTCGTGGTTCGCCGATGCGAGCCCGGGTGTCTGCCAGACCATCGTGTAGCCTTCGCGCGTGTTGGCGACGACCTCGACCGTCCCGTCGGAGTCGAGGTCGCCGGCCGTGGGCGACCAGAGGAGCCAGCCGGTGGTGAACTTCGGGAAGTTGGCCGTCAGCGCCTGCAACCCGCCGGCCATGTACCCGTGCAGCGCGCTCGAATCGGCGCCGTCGATGATTTCCGAGAGGCCGTCGCCGGTGATGTCGACGAAGAGCGGCGCGCTGAGGAAGTTGAGTCCCTGGAGCTTCGCGGGGAACCCCGGCAGGACGGCGCCGGTCGTCGCGTTCCAGGCGCGTTCCTTGTTGAGGATCGGCTGACCCGAGCCGGCGGTCAGCAGCGCACCGATGATGGACGCGGCGCCCGAGCCGGCCTGCGCATAGGTGAGCGTCCCGTTGAACATCCCGAACGCCCCGGAGGTCGTGAACGCGACCGGCACGTCGGGGATCGGCAGCGCCGGGTCCGGAAGGCCTTCGGGCGGGTTGGTCCACGGCGGGGTGAACGCCGTCCCGTCGCCGCGGAAGACGTACTCGTTCAGCGAGAAGACGGGATCGGAGACGACCTCGTCCCGGCCGTCGCCGTCGATGTCCGCGACCGCGGGCGAGTTGGAGCCCTCGGTGATGAACTCCTGCGCGCTGCCGTAGTAGAAGGCCGCGCCGTCCATCTTCGCGGTCCAGAGATACGAGCCGTCGTGGTCGTAGGCGATCAGGTGGCCGACGCCCGCGAGTACCTCGACGTCGGTCGACGGCATCGTGTCCGACATCTGGCTCCGCACGACGATCTCGAGCTCGGGGTCGCCGTCCAGCTGCGCCAGCGCTGGGTTCGAGCTGATGCGGAAGTCCTGCATCCGGATCGGCGTACGCGTGTCGCTCGGGTTGTTCAGCTGCGGCTTCGTGATCGGCACCGAGTCGGGCACGCGGACCTGGATCGGCCAGTGGCCGGTCCGCACCTCCGTGCCGTCGGCGCGATAGCGGTGGATGTAGCCGTCGTACCCGGCCTGGACGATCTGGAGGTGCCCGTCGCCGTCCCAGTCGGCGAGGATCGGCGCGGCGAAGACGCCCTCGTGCGGCATGCGCGAGTACTCGCGAGGGATGCGCGGCGATTCGAGCGGGACGACGCCCTCGGCCGGCTTCTGCGGCCATCCCGCGCGCCGGTGGCCGTGCGCGTCCCACACGTAGAGCTTTCCGGTCGAGGTCGCGGCGACGATCCACAGGTTGCCGTCGTGGTCGAGGTCGCCCACGGCGACGTTGATCGGCACGGGCTCGAAGCCGGGCGTCACGCCCGGCCAGCCCCCGGGCTTCATGACCGTCGTCGGGTCCGTCGTCACCGGGAAGCCGGGGATCTCGCCGCCGGTCGTCGGGTCGAGCGCGTGGACCCAGCCGTCGGTGTCGCCGAACACGATCTGGAGCCGGCCGAGGCCCGCGAGGTCGACGAGCGCCGGCTGGCCCTCGCCGCCGGGCGAGAAGCAATAGTTTCCGGCCGCACCGGGCGCGACCTGGCCGCCTGCGCAGCGCGCGCCGTCGCGGATCCGGCGCGGGAACCCCGCGGGCCAGTCGGCGTCGTGATGGACGAAGATCGAACGCCGCTCCTCGCCGGTGAGCGTCACCGCCTGGTGGGCGTTGTCAGTCGTGTCGTAGCTGACGCGGAGGCGGAAGGTCACGGTGTAGCGCTCGGTCGTCTCGAGCTGCTTCTGGTTCGAGAGCGCGAAGGCCTGCGCGTAGACGGCCGCGGGGATCTGCGCGAGGTCGAGCTCGCCGAGCTTCCCGTCGAACGCCCCCGAGCGGACGCCGCTCGCGAGCGTCGTGAAGCTCGTCGGCTCCGCGCCGAGCGCCCACTCGAGCGTCCAGCTGTAGTTGCCCGGCGCGCGGCGCGCCTCGGTGTGGCCGAAGATCTCGACCTTCGACTGGACCGTCGGGTCGTAGAGCGTGAACCACTCGGGCCCGTCGAACCAGGCGACGGGACGGATGTGGCCGAGACGCAGCTCCTCCTGGAAGCGGCGGGCATTGATGCGCCCGTAGCCCGTCTGCAGGTCCCAGCCGAGCTGCGTCGGCCACGAGGTCGGGACGAGCGTGTAGTCGGACGGATCGATGTCGGAGGCGGTCGCGACGAGGAGCTGCACGACCTCCGGTCCGGTGAGGAGCGAGGGGATGTACCCGAGCTCGACCGCGGTCCGGTTCCAGGACTGGAAGAGCCCGAGTACGCCGCCGAGCGTCCCCGTCGACGCCGACGTCGACGTCGTGCCCGATACCGAGACCATGTTGCGGGTGCCCCACGACGTCTCGCCGGAGCGCTGGCGGAAGGTCCGCGTCGTGTCGTCGCCGGGGAGGCAGAACTGCGAGCCCGGGACGCAGCTCGCGACGGGCAGGCCGCCTTCGTTGTCCTTGACGACGCCGTTCCCGGGGATCGCGTGCGGCCAGTACATGCCGCCCTGGTGGTCGGTCGAGTCGAAGTCGTTGGACGACTCCGCGACGAGGACGTCGTGCCGCCAGAGGTACTCCCCCGCCTGGCGCATGAACGTCGAGTAGCCGAGGTCCGCCGTCAGGCTCGCGATCGACGCCGCGCCCGAATCGGCGGCGAAGAGGAACGCCTGCGCGAGGTCGTCGGTGCGGTCGAGCGCCTCCTCGCCGGCGCGGATCGGCATCACCATGCAGAGCGGGCAGGCGCCGAGCCGCCCGCCGTCGTTGATCGCCGCCTCACCGGCGAGCATCTGGGTGTTGTGATGGCCGTAGGTGACGTCCTGCGAGTGCGGGTTGTTCTGCCGGTTGTAGAAGTCCCACCCGGAGATGTCGTCGACGTAGCCATTGCCGTCGTCGTCGACGCCGTTCGCGCACTCGATGATGAGGTCCTCGGGATCGAGCGTGCCGTTGCCGTTGTGGTCGGGCGTGCCGGGGAAGTCGAGGACGTTGAACCACGGGTCGCCGTTGTCGTGGTAGCGCGCGGCGCAGACCGGGTTCGCCATCACCTCGGCGCGATTGATGTAGATCTTCTTGATCAGCTCGTCGGCGCCGTTCCGCCAGTAGTTGACGCCCCCCTCGATGTAGCCGACCACGACATCGGGACGCCCGAGGCTCGAGAAGTCGCCGCCGCTGGAGGCGAGCTCCGGCCAGTTGAGCGTGTCCTTCCACGCCGACTCGAGCGACATGCCCGACGCGCCTTCCTTGTCCTGCGCGATCGGATACTGCGACGTGTCGATGATGCTCCGGAAGCCGTAGGACCAGCCCTCCGTCGGCGTGTCCGAGTCCTCCGGAAACGCGGCCCACGCGGCGGTCGCGAGGAGAGCGAGGCAGACGATCGGAAACGGGCGACGGGGCGAGATGCGCATGGCGACGGATCGTCCGTGCCGGCGCGCGCGCGGTCAATAACAGAGCGGCCCGTTCGACGCGGCTACTCGATCGTCGGTCGGAACTTCACGTGCTTCCCGCCGACATTCTCCCGGCGATCCGGCGCGCGTCAGGGCACGCCGCCGTCGACCTTCAGGATCGAGCCCGTCGTGTAGCTCGAGGCGTCGCTCGCGAGGTAGAGCGCCGCGCCGACGATCTCCGACGCCTGGCCGGCGCGCCGGAGCGCGAAACGAACGGCGTGCTTCGCGTCGAACTCCGCCCAGTTCCAGCCGCGGTTGATGTCGGTGACGAACGTCCCCGGCATGATGCAGTTGACGCGGACCTTCGGGCCGAAGGCGTGCGCGAAGGCGACCGTCATCGCGTGGAGGCCGGCTTTTGCCGCCGAGTACGGCACGATGTCGCCGTAGGGTCGGATCGCGCCGACGCTGCTCACGTTGATGATCGAGCCGCCGGCGCCGGCCGCCATGCGGGTGCCGACCACCGCGGTCAGCCGGAACGGGCCCTTGAGATTCACGGCGAGGACCTTGTCGTAGAGCTCCTCGGTGACGTCGACGACGTGGTCGTAGAGCGGCGACATGCCGGCGTTGTTCACGAGCACGTCGACCTTCCCGAACGCCGCGTACGCCGCGTCCGCGAGACGATCGAGGTCCTGCCACCGGCCGACGTGACACGCCTGCGCGAGCGTGCGCCGTCCCGTCTCGGCCTCGACCTCGCGCGCGAGCGCTTCGCAGCTCTCGAGCTTCCGGCTCGCGATCACGACGTCGGCCCCCGCGCGCGCGAAGGCGAGCACCATCTCGCGCCCCATGCCGCGGCTTCCACCCGCGACGAGCGCGACGCGGCCGGTCAGATCGAAGAGCTCCGCCGGCCTCATCGCCCGAGCCTCGTCGTCCGGGCGAGCTCGGCCGCTTTCCGGGCCATGTCGAGGACGACGTCGCCGAACGCCGCCATCCGCGGGTTGTCGGCGCCACCCTTCACGTAGCGCGCGTACCCGCCCTCGAGGACGATCGCGATCTTGAAGCGCGCGAGGATCACGTAATAGTCGACCTCGTCGACGGGAAGCCCGCTCCCGTCCGCGTACCGCGCGCAGAGCTCGGCGCGGCTCGGCATCCCCGTGTAGTCGACGTAGCCGCCGTGCGCGCGGTCCTCGCCCGGGTCGGGCCAGCCCATCACCACCCAGCCGAGGTCGAGCAGCGGATCACCGATCGTCGCCATCTCCCAGTCGACGATCGCCGCCATCCGCGCAGGCGCGCCGTGATGGTACATGACGTTCGCGAACTGGTAGTCGCCGTGGAGGATTCCGGGCCGGTACGCGCGCGGCTTGTGCGCGCGGAGCCACGCCGCCGCCTCGTCGATGCCGGGGAGATCGCGGAACCGGAAGCGCCCGAGGTGTGCGAGCCATCGGTCGACCTGCCGCTCGTGGAAGCCATCGGGCTTTCCGAAGCCCTCGAGACCTTGAGCGCGCCAGTCGACGCGCGCGAGCTTCGCGATCGCGTCGACGAGCTCCCATGCAAGTCCCCGCCGCGCTTCGACGTCGGTGTCGAAGGGCGCCGGCCAGCCGTCGGTCGACATGCAGGACCAGCCGTCGACGTACTCCATGAGATAGAAGCACGCGCCGAGGACCGACGGATCGTCGCACGCCGCGAGCACGCGGGCATGCGGGACGTCCGTGTCGCGGAGCGCCGCGAGCACCCGGTACTCGCGCAGCATGCTCTCGTTCCGGCCCTCCGGCACCTTCGCGGGCGGCCGGCGGAGCGCCATGCGCGCGTCGCCGCGTCGGATCTCGAAGAGCTCGTTCGACGCGCCACCCGTGATGAAACGGAACGACAGCCGCTCGCCACGACCGGGGAGGTCGCGCGCGTCCATCCAGCGCGCGAGGCGGTCGGCGTCGACGAGACTCGCGCCGTCGTGCCGTTCGGGCTCGGGCATTCCGGCTCCAGATCCCAGGCGGCGGCCGGTTTGCAACCGGGCGCGGTGCGCCGCCGACGACGGGCGATTTCGCGGCCAGCCCCGGCCGGCGTGCGAAGTTTTCGTCGGGAACGATTGCGCACGGAGGCGGTTCGGCGACACTGGATACGCGTCGACATGGAGCCCGGGCCCGAGACGATCGTTCGCACCATTCGGGAAGGCGTCGGGATGTCGCGCGCCGAGTTCGCGCGCGCGCTCGGCTGGGCGCCGTCGACCGTGGCGAAGTGGGAGTCGGGACGCGCGCGTCCCGGCCGGCTCGCGCTCAAGATCATCCTCGCCTTCGGCGAAGAGCGGGGCGTCCGGATTCCGGCACGCCGCCCGCCGGTCGTAGTACCCGCGGTCGTACTTCCACCGCCGGCGCCCCGCACCGCGGAGCTCGTCCCGCTTCGCCCGCGGCCGGCGTTGTCCCCGCCGACGGTGAGCTTCCGCATCGATCCGCCGCGGTGGGAAGCGCGGCTCCAGTTCCGGGTGTCGGTGGACGGGCCGTCAGGTCGGGCCGGGCGGCGTGGACGTCTCCGCGCGAACCTGCCGCTCGCCGTCACCGCCTGTGCGGTGCTGCTCCTCGTCGTCAGCGCGCTGCGGAACGACTCGTCCTCGCCGCCGACGTCGCCACGGTACGCCGACGCGTCGACGAAGCGGGGCAGCGACCGGCCCCCCGCGCAGCGGCGCCACGCCGTGTCGCGTTCCAGAGCGGCAGATGCGCCGGAGGCGATGGAAGCCCGACTCGTGCCGCCACCTATCCCACCGCCGCCTGCGACGTCGCGGCCGGTCCCCACGCGGCTCGAGGGCGTCACCGTCCTCGGAGGCGTGCGGAGCGCGACGGTTCGGACCAACGGCGACACGGTGACCGTCCGCGAGGGCGATCGGCTCGGCGATCACCAGATCGTGCGGATCAACGGTCGCGGGATCGAGGTCGCGGACGCCGCCGGGGCACGTCGGACGGTGCTCCTCGGCGAGACGCTCGTCGTCCGATAGTCTCCGTCGGAGCAGTCACAGGTTTCCGACTTCGCGCTCGACGTCGGCGGCGAAGCGCGCCTTCGCCTCCGCCACGCGCTCCGGCAGGAAGTCGCGCGGCCAGAGCCCCTCGTACGCGCGATACTGCTTCAGCACCTGCTTCGCGACCGTCACCTTGTGCACCTCGGTCGGGCCGTCCGCGATCCCCATGACGGGGACGGTCATCCACATGTGGACGAGCGGCATCTCGTTCGAGCAGCCGAGCGCGCCGTGGAGATGGAGCGCACGGCGGACGACGTCGTGCAGGACTTCCGCGGTCTGGACTTTCACCGCGGCGATGTACGTCCGCGCCGCGTCCTTGTGGCCCTTGTCGATGTGCCAGGCGGCGTAGAGGACGAGGAGCCGGAACTGCTCGATCTGCACGAACGAGTCGGCGATCGCCTGCTGCACGAGTTGCTTGTCGGCGAGCGCCCCGCCCTGCGTCCGGCGGCTGAGGGCCCGCTCGCACATCATCTGGAGGGCCTTCCGGACTGTCGCGACGGTCCGCATCGCGTGATGGATACGACCGCCACCGAGTCGCGTCTGGGCGATCAGGAAGCCCTGTCCCTCGCCGCCGAGCAGGTTCTCGCGCGGCACGCGGACGTTCTCGTAGCGGATGTAGGCGTGGTGGCCGTGGCCGAGCGGCTCGTGGCCGAGGCCGGCGAGGCGAACGATGTTCAAGCCCGGCGTCTCGCGCGGCACGAGGAACATCGAGGCACCCTGGTGTACCGGGACGTCCGGGTTGGTGACGACCATCGCGATCAGGAACTCCGCGAGGTCGGCGTGCGAGGAGAAATATTTCTCGCCGTTGATCACCCAGACGTCGCCGTCGCGGACGGCGCGGCAGCGGAACTCGCGCGGGTCGGCGCCGCCCTGCGGCTCGGTCATCGAGAAGCAGGAGACGATGTCGCCGTCGAGGAGCGGCTTCAGGTAGCGCTTCTTCTGCGCCTCGGTCCCGTAGTGCGCGAGGATCTCGGCGTTGCCCGAGTCGGGCGCCTGGCAGCCGAAGACGTTCGGGGCCCACATCGACCGACCGAGGATCTCGTTCAGGAGCGCGAGCTTCAGCTGGCCGTAGCCCTCGCCGCCGAGCTCGGGGCCGAGGTGACACGCCCAGAGCTTCTGCTTCCGCACCTCGCGCTTCAGCGGATCGGTGATCTTCTTGTAGACGGGATTCCGCCGGTCGTACGGTGCGGCGGTGTCCGGGAAGGCGAGGTCGAATGGCTCGACCTCGCGCCGCACGAAGTCGTCCGCCCAGTCGAGCTTCTTCTGGAACTCCGGGTCGGTCTCGAAATCCCACGCCATCGGCGTCGCGCGACCCTATCGCCGGCCGTTCGCGCCTTGCAAGAGACGAATCGTTGCCGCGGAGGCATTGAAGTCGTGCGAAGGCGAGCGTAGCGTCGCGTGCGATGGCGACGCCCGCCCCGATCGAGCCCGTCGCGCCACCCCGCATGACGGTCGAGCGCTACTTCGCCCTCGTCGACGAGGGCCTGCTCGACCCCGGCGACCGGGTGGAGCTGCTGGAGGGGATGGTTGTCGCGATGTCGCCGAGCAATCCGCCGCACGCTACCGTCGCGAGTCTGGTCTATCGCACGCTGAGCCGCGCCATCGGAGAACGCGCCGCCGTGCGCTGCCAGCTCTCGATCATCCTCGGCCGCTACTCTGCGCCCGAGCCCGACATCGCCGTCGTCGCGGGGTGCGATCGCGACTACATGACGGCGCATCCGAAGAACGCGCTCCTGCTCGTCGAGGTCGCGGACACCTCGATCGCGCAGGATCGGCTCACGAAGGGTTCGCTCTACGCCGCGGCCGGCGTCCCCGAGTACTGGATCGTGAACCTGCGCACCGACTGCATCGAGGTCCGCCGCGACCCGGAGCCCGCCGCCGGGCGCTACCGCGAGCGCACGGTCGTCAGCCACGGCGAGCGCATCGCGCTCGTCGCGCTCCCCGACGTCCACGTCGTCGCAGACGACTTCCTGCCGGGAGCCCTCGGAGGCTGACTACGAGACGTCGGCGAGGCTCTTCGGCGCCTGGGCGCGACGCTGTGCGACGAGCGAGCGCGTCTCGAACGCCTCGGGCGTGAGCCCGATGTCCATGATGCCCTTCTCGAGCCAGGCGTCCTGACCCTGCATCACGGTCCCGGCGACGAGGTTCTTCGCCGCGTCGTCGTTCGCCCAGAGCTCGCGGAAGAGCCGCCGGACCTTCCGGCGCGCGTTCCGACAGAACAGGTCGGCGAGCTCGACGGCCCGGTCGGCCTCGGCGTCGCGGTCGTCGACCATCTGGCGGGCATGCGAGATCGTCGCGGCCATCGCGAAGAGCTCCATCACGACGTCGACGCAGCGGAAGAGGAAGCCCTGCTTGCGCTCCATCTTGGCCTGGTAAACGGCCATGCCGTGGAAGCTCTCGCGCGCCAGCTTCCGGCAGCTCCGCTCGACGAAGCGGAGGTGCGGCGCGAGCCGCCCCCAGTCGCCGTAGCGGAACGGGGTGCCGAGCCCGCGGAGCCAGAGCGGCGGGTACCAGCCCGCGTAGTAGCCGAGGATGCCCGGCATCGCGCGCGCCTTCTCGCCGCTCGACTTCTTCGGATCGATGATGGCGCCGGCGACCTGCAGGTGCTTGTCGACCGCCTCGCGCGCCATGAACAGGTGCATGATCTCGCTGGAGCCCTCGAAGATCAGGTTGATCCGGATGTCGCGCAGCGTCCGCTCGACGGGGATCGGGAACTCGCCGCGCGCCTCGAGCGAGCGCTCCGTCTCGTAGCCGCGGCCGCCGCGGATCTGGAGCGTCTGATCGATCATCTCCCACGCGCGGACGGTGTTCCATTCCTTCGCCGCGGCCGCCTCGAGACGGATGTCGTAGCCGCCCCGGTCGGACATCGCGCTCGCGAGCTTCGACACGGAGTCCATCGCGAACGTCGTCGCCGCTATGTCGGCGATCCGATGACCGATCGCCTCGTGCTTCCAGATCGGCACGCCCCACTGCTTGCGGGCATTCGACCAGCCGCGGCAAATCTCGAGACAGAGCTTCGCGGCGCCGGCGCACGTCGCCGGGAGCGTGAGGCGACCGGTGTTCAGCGTGACGAGCGCGATCTTGAGGCCCTTGCCCTCCTCGCCGACGAGGTTCTCGCGCGGGACGCGCACGTCGCTGAAGCTGATGATGCCGTTCGCGAGCGCCTTGAGGCCCATGAACCGGCAGCGGTGCTCGACCTTGACGCCCGGCCAGTCGGCCTCGACGATGAAGCAGCTGATCTTCTTCGTCTTCGGGTCGCGCGCCATGACGACGTAGAGCTCGGCCATCGTCCCGTTCGTGCACCAGAGCTTCTC
>Ga0070741_10009450_pt1 | contig 18928 bp, 12 predicted proteins | sample Coa_R1_4_FD_66440 | JGI IMG/M metagenome (GOLD analysis project Ga0070741, IMG submission 66440) | Surface soil microbial communities from Centralia Pennsylvania, which are recovering from an underground coalmine fire - Coalmine... | ecosystem: Environmental > Terrestrial > Soil > Unclassified ...
GAGGGCGCGGCGCATGGCGCCGGCCTGGGCATCCGCTTCCTCAAGCACCTGCAGCGCACCCGCCTGTTGCTGCATCTGGTGGACATCCTGCCGCCGGACGGCGCGGACATCGTCCAACGGGTGCGCACCATCAACGCCGAGCTGGCCGGGTTCAGCCCGGAAATGGCCGACCGCGAGCAGTGGCTGCTGTTCAACAAGACCGACCTGCTGCCCGAGGCGGAAGCCAAGGCGCTGTGCGACAAGGCCTTGAAGAAGCTCAAGTGGAAGGGCCGCAGCTACCGCATCTCGGCGGTGTCGCGCAGCGGCCTGGACGCCTTGTGCCGCGACGCGATGGACTGGGTGGAGGCGCATAAACCCCTCGAACCCCGCGCCGCGAAGGCGGAAGACACCGCGGATTCACCGGACCAGAACGCAGCCGATGCTGATCGATCGGGAAAAACTCAAGACTAGCCGCCGCTGGGTGGTGAAGGTGGGCAGCTCGCTGGTGACGGCGCGCGGCCAGGGACTGGACCGCGTGGCGATCGCCGACTGGTGTGCGCAGATTGCGGCGCTGCGTCGCGAGGGCCGCCAGGTGGTGCTGGTGTCGTCCGGCGCGGTGGCGGAAGGCATGGCGCGGCTGGGCCTGGCCAGGCGTCCGGCGAGCCTGCATGGCCTGCAGGCGGCGGCGGCGGTGGGTCAGATGGGCCTGGTGCGGGCCTATGAGACGGCTTTCGAGGAGCACGGCATCCGCGCGGCGCAGATCCTGCTGACCCACGAGGACGTGTCCGACCGCGGCCGCTACCTGAATGCGCGCGGCACCCTGAAAAACCTGCTGGAGCTGGGCGTGGTGCCGGTGGTCAACGAGAACGACACGGTGGCCACCGACGAAATCCGCTTCGGCGACAACGACACCCTCGGCGCGCTGACAGTGAACCTGGTCGAGGCCGACCTGCTGGTCCTGCTCACCGACCAGGAAGGGCTGTACGACGCCGATCCGCGGGCCAACCCGGGGGCGCGGCTGGTATCCGAGGCGGAGCTGTCCGATACCCGCCTGGCCACCATGGCCGGCGACAGCAAGGGCGTGCTTGGCCGCGGCGGCATGCGCACCAAGCTCACCGCGGCGCACTGGGCGGCCCGCTCCGGCGCCGCCACGGTGATCGCCCACGGCCGCACGCCGGAGGCCCTGCTCAGGATCGCCCGCGGCGAGCGCCTGGGCAGCTTGCTCAAGCCGGCGCAGTCGGTGATGGCGGCGCGCAAGCGCTGGATCGCCGGCCAGTTGCAGGTGCGCGGGCGGCTCAGCCTGGACGCCGGCGCAGCGAAGGTGCTGCGCGAGCAGGGCCGCAGCCTGCTGCCGGTGGGGGTGACCCGGGTCGAGGGAGATTTCGAGCGCGGCGACCTGGTGCTGTGCCTCGACGCCGAGGGGCGTGAGGTGGCGCGGGGCCTGACCAATTACAGTACTGCCGAGGCCAGCCGCATCCTGGGCGCGCCCAGCGCCGAGATCGTCAAGCGTCTGGGCTACCCCGGCGAACCTGAGCTGATCCACCGCGATAATCTGGTAATCGCCGCTTAATCAAGGCTTTTGTTGCGGTTCCCGGGTTGCGGAATGTAAACCAAACGACCGCCGCAACCGTCCAAGCGGCATGTGAGCCGGGGCCCGGCTTTCGAACTCGAAAAAATCCGGATTCACCGAACGCCGCATCCAAGGGGAATGATGGGCGCGGGGTTCCGCTTTTTCCGGACCTTCGCCGGGCTCATTTGGCGCTACGATTGAGGGAGCGAGTCAACGATGAGTGCTATGCAGCGAGGTCTGGAGCGGGTCGGGCGTTTCAGGCTGTCAGGGGCGATCGCCGCGCTGATGGCGGTGGTTCTGGTGGGGTGGCTGGCCACCTCGCACCGCGGCGCGGCCAAGCCGATGGAGGCCGCTCCGGCGCTGCCGCCGCCGATCGAGCTGGCCGCGGCCGACGTGGCCACGGTCACCATGAGCCAGCTCAGCCGCTCCCTGCCGGTGTCCGGTTCGCTGACGCCGCTGGTGCAGACCACGGTGAAGTCCAAGGTGGCGGGCGACGTGCTGGAACTGACGGTGCGCGAGGGCCAGGCGGTGAAGCAGGGCGAGGTGCTGGCCCGCATCGACACGCGCTACCTGAAAGCCACGCTCGACAGCCAGGAAGCGGCGCTGGAAAAGGCCCGCGCCGACCTGGCGCTGGCCAAGCTCAACCGCGACAACAGCGAGGCCATGCTGAAGGAGCACTTCATCTCGCAGAACGCCTACGACTCGGCGGCCAGCGCCTATTCGGCGGATCTGGCCACGGTCAAGGCAGCCGAGGCCCAGGTGGCCTTGGCCAGGCTGGCCTGGCAGGACGCCGTGGTGAGGGCGCCGTTCAGCGGCACCGTGGTGCAGCGCCTGGTCCAGCCGGGCGAGCGGGTGGACGTCGACGGCGGCATCGTCTCCCTGGTCGACCTCTCGCACATGGAATTCCAGGCTCTGGCCCCGGCTTCCGAGATCCCCTCGGTGAAGGTCGGCCAGGTGGCGCACTTCAAGGTCGGCGGTTTCGGCGAGCGCCAGTTCGAGGGGCGCGTCGAACGGATCAACCCGATGACCGAGCAGGGTTCGCGCTCGATCACCGTGTACCTGTCGGTGCCCAATCCGGACGGCGTGCTGCGCGGCGGCATGTTCGGCCAGGGCATGCTGGTGCTGGACCGCACCGAGCCGACTCCGGCGATTCCCGCCGCCGCGGTGCGCAACGAGGCGGGCGTGCCCTACGTGCTGGTGTTCGCCGACGGCAAGATCAGCCGTCGCGCGGTGACCCTGGGCCTGGGGTCGGAAGACCAGGGTTCGGTGGAAGTGCGCGACGGCCTCAAGCCGGGCGAGCAGGTGCTGCTGGCCAAGCTGGACGACTTCAAGGAAGGCATGGCGGCGGTGCTGAAGGGGGCGGAAAGCCCGGCCGCCGGCGCGCCCGCGGTGGCCAAGAACCAGGCGGAGTAAGCGCCCATGTGGATCACCAAGACCAGCATCAACCAGCCGGTATTCGCCACCATGGTGATGGTGGCGCTGCTGGTGCTCGGCGTCTCGTCCTATCTGCGCCTGCCGGTGGAGCAGATGCCGGACGTGTCCAACCCCACCGTCAGCCTGCAGATCGAATATCCCGGCGGTTCGCCCGAGGCGCTGGAAAACGACGTGGTCAAGCCGATCGAGAACCAGATCAACTCGGTCGACGGCGTCAAGCGCATCTACGCGACGATGCGCGAGGGCGTCGCCTACATCCAGATCGAGTTCCGGCTTGACGTCAACGTCGACACGGCCACCCAGGAAGTACGCGACAAGATCGCGCAGATCCGCCCGACCTTCCCGCGCGACGTGAAGGACCCGCTGGTCACCCGCGCCAACAACGACGCCAACCAGCAGCCGATCATCAACCTCGACGTCTATTCGGACACCCGCTCGCTGCGCGAGGTTTCGACCCTGACCGAGCAGGTGATCATCAAGCGGCTGCAGAACGCCCCGGGCGTGGGCAACATCCAGGCGATCGGCGAGACCGTGCGCCAGGTGCAGGTCCACCTCAAGCCGGCGCAGCTCGACGCCTACCGGATCAGCGTCAACCAGGTGATCCAGGCGATCCAGGACGCCAACCAGGACCTTCCCGCCGGCAGCATCATCCACGGCCCCAAGGAAACCCAGGTGCGCCTGACTGGGCGCATGAAGACGCCGGCCGAATTCGGCCGCATCATCGTTGCCATGCAGGGCGGGGCGGTGTACCTGCAGCAGGCGGGCATCCCGGTGTACCTGGACCAGGTGGCCGACGTGGTCGACGGCGACGCCGAGGAGACTTCGATCGCCCGCGTCAACGGCAAGCGCTCGGTGGCGCTGCTGATCTTCAAGGTGCAGAACGCCAACATCGTGCAGGTGGGCGACGGCGTGCGCGAGGCGCTCGCCGAGCTGAAGAAGCGCCTGCCCGACGACGTGCACATCGAGACCATGTACTCGAACGCCGACGGCATCAAGGCGCAGCTGTCCGGCGTCAAGCAGACCATCCTCGAAGGCGCGCTGCTGACCATCGCCATCGTCTTCCTGTTCCTGCACTCCTGGCGCTCGACCATCATCACCGGACTGACCCTGCCGATCTCGGTCATCACCACCTTCATCGTGCTGAAGGTGTTCGGCTTCACCCTGAACTTCATCACCCTGATGGCGCTGTCGCTGTGCATCGGCCTGCTGATCGACGACGCCATCGTGGTGCGCGAGAACATCGTGCGCCACCTCCACATGGGCAAGAGCCACCTGCAGGCGGCCCGCGACGGCACCGAGGAGATCGGCCTGGCGGTGATGGCCACCACCTTCGCCATCCTGGCGGTGTTCGTGCCGGTGGCGTTCATGGCCGGCATCATCGGCCGCTACTTCTTCCAGTTCGGCATCACCGTGGCGGTGGCGGTGCTGGTATCGCTGTTCGTCAGCTTCACCCTCGATCCGATGCTGTCCTCGGTGTGGCGCGATCCGCCGGCGACCCGCTTCAAGTGGATGCCGTGGCTGGAGCGGCTGCTCAACCGGGTGGAACAGGGCGTGGAATGGCTGCACCGGGTCTACGGCCGGGTGCTGGCCTGGGGCCTGAACGAAAGACGCCGCGGCGTATTCATACCGTGGCTGGGCTGTCTATGGTTGGTATTGGCGTTTGCTCTCTCGTCGCTGGGCCTCGGGATGGGTGGTGCGCTGGCTCGCGTGGTTAGGGGCGCGCGCTGGTTCCCGGGACCCGGTGAGCCGTTCTGGCGCAGTCTGATACCGGTCTTCCTCCGCGGCTTGCTGTTCGCGCCTGCCATGCATCCCCCGGTGTTTGGGATTGTTCATGCGGTGCGCAGCTTGAATTGGCGCCAGCTCGGCACCATCAGCAACCGCGGCATTGTCCTGTGGGTGGCCGGCGCGACTTTCATCGGCAGCTTCGGGCTGGCCGGCATGGTCGGCACCGAGTTCATCCCGCAGACCGACGACAGCTACATCACGCTGCGCCTCAATACGGCGATCGGCTCGAGCCTGGAGTACACCAACGCCAAGGCGCACCAGGTGGAGGAAGTGCTCAAGGCGTTTCCGGAGATCACTGCGATCGAGACCAACGTCGGCACCGACGAGGGCAAGAATTACGCGCGCATCAACCTGCGCCTGAGCGATCCGCAAGTCACCCATCGCCGCTCGCAGAAGGAGCTGGAGAAGGCGATCCGGGCGCGCATCGCCAGCCTCGCCGGCATCACCCTGTCGGTCGGCTTCGACAAGCCGATCTTCATCTCCATCCTGGGGCCCGACGCCAGCAAGCTGAGCGAGATCTCGCAGACCCTGATGAAGCAGATGGCGAAGATCCCGGGCATCGCCGACCTCGAGAGCAGCGAGAAAGGCGATGTGCCGACCATCTCCGTGCGCATCAACGGCGCGCTGGCCAGCGACCTGGGCCTGACCAACGCGCTGATCGGCAATGCCTTGCGGCCGCTGATCGCCGGCAGCCAGATCAGCCACTGGCTGGGGCCGGACGGACAGGATTACGACGTGGTGGTGCAGCTGCCGAAGAACGAGCGGCGCCTGGCCTCGGACCTGGGCGACCTGTACCTGAGCGGCACCCGTCTCAACCCCGACGGCACGCAGATGCTGGTGCCGCTGCGCCAGGTGGCGAACTTCGTCGAGACCACCGAGGCGCAGCAGCTCAAGCGCCTTAATCTGCAGCGCCGCGTCTCGCTCTATGCCAATGCCGAGGGGCGGCCCTCCGGCGACGTCGGATCCGACGTGGAGAAGCTGATGGCCAAGATGAAGCTGCCGCCCGGCTACCGCTTCGACAACGGCGGCCAGCAGCAGGACATGAACGACGCGATGCAGGCGGCGCTGGCGGCCCTGGGCCTGGCGGTGATCTTCATCTACCTGATCCTGGCTTCGCAGTTCGGCAGCTTCCTGCAGCCGGTGGCGATCATGGCCTCGCTGCCGCTGTCGCTGTCCGGCGTGATCATTGCCCTGCTGGTCACCGGCACGACCTTGAACCTGTTTTCGATGATCGGCTTCATCATGCTGATGGGCCTGGTGACGAAGAACGCGATCCTGCTGGTGGACTTCACCAACCACGGCATCCGCGCGGGCCGTCCGCTGCGTGAGGCGTTGCTCGAAGCCGGCCAGGTGCGTCTGCGGCCGATCATGATGACCACCATGGCGATGATCTTCGGCATGCTGCCGATGGCCAGCGGCATCACCAAGGGCGGTGAGCTGCTGGCGCCGATGGGCCGCGCGGTGATCGGCGGCATCATCACCTCGACCCTGCTGACCCTGGTGGTGGTGCCGGTGCTGTACACCTTCGTCCATGCCATCGGCGAAAAGGCGAAAGCCTGGTTCGGTGCCGGCGCCGACGAGCACCGGCCCGACGACACCGTGGCGGTGAAATAAGCGCAAGCGGCCAGGCTCGGGAGCAGATCGGGCTTCAGGATGTGGCTTTCCAGGGCGGGCGAGGCGGAGCCGCGAGTCCGCGCCGAACCGAAATCGGCAGGCAATAAAAAAGGGGCCCTTCAGGCCCCTTTTTGCTGCTGCGTGCGGATCAGGCGAGCGCCTTGATGTGCGCAGCGAGGCGGCTCTTGTGACGGGCAGCCTTGTTCTTGTGGATCATGCCGCGGTTGGAATAGCGGTCCAGCACGGGCACCATTTCCTTGTAGGCGGCTTCGGCGGCGGCCTTGTCCTTGGACTCGACGGCCTTCACCACCTTCTTGATCGTGCTGCGCAGCATGGAACGCTGGCTGGCGTTGCGCTCACGGTGCTTGTCGGACTGGCGAGCGCGCTTGCGCGCCTGAAGGGTATTGGCCAAAGGAAACTCCGGAATTCAGTTAACAGGGTGGATCAAAGTCGCGTAGTATCATGGCTTTGCGGCTTTCTGTCAATCGCTGCGGACCCTCGCGCAAGGGTCGTAACCCCAACAAAATCAAGGCGGCATGTCTCGATCCCTGCTCAAGTCGACCAGCGTCGTCAGCGCACTGACCCTGCTGTCCCGCATCCTCGGCCTGGTCCGCGACGTGACCCTGGCCGCTGCTTTCGGCGGCTCCTGGCTGCTCGACGCTTTCTTCTTCGCGCAGATGCTGCCCAACCTGGGGCGGCGCATGTTCGCCGAAGGCGCGTTCTCCCAGGCCTTCATCCCGGTGTTCACGGAGGTGAAGACCTCCCAGGCGGTGACGGAGGTGCGGGAGCTCAGCCGCAGCGTGATGGGCACCCTGGCCGGGGTGCTGAGCGTGGTCACCCTGATCGGCTGCCTGGCGGCACCGTTGCTGGTATGGGTGCTGGCGCCGGGCTTTACCCGCGATCCCGCGCACGCCGCGCTGGGCGCCGACCTGCTGCGCTGGACTTTCCCCTACCTGATGTTCATCTCGCTGACCTCGATGGTCGGCAGCGTGCTGAACATGTACGGCCAGTTCGCGGTGCCGGCGTTCACGCCCGTGATCCTGAACCTGTGCATCATCGGCTCGGCCTACGTCGTCGACGACAGCGATCCGCGCGCGATTTACATGCTGGCCTACGCGGTGTTCCTCGGCGGCATCCTGCAGTTCCTGTTCCAGCTGCCCTCGCTGGCGCGGCTGGGGCTGCTGGCGCGGCCGCGCTGGGGCTGGAGCGACCCGCGGGTGCGGCGCATCGCGGCGCTGATGGGGCCGGTGATGATCGGCTCCTCGGTGGCGCAGCTCAGCCTGCTGCTCAACACCAGCCTGGCGACCCTGGTCGGCAGCGGCGCGGTCAGCTGGCTCAATTTCGGCAGCCGCCTGATGGAGTTTCCGACCGGCATCTTCAGCATCGCGGTGGGCACGGTGATCCTGCCGTCGCTTTCGGCGCAGCACGCGCAACGCTCGCCGCAGCAGTTCTCGGAGACGCTGGACTGGGGGCTGCGCACCATGCTGCTGCTGGGCCTGCCCTCGGCGGTGGGCCTGGTGCTGCTGGGCGGGCCGCTGGTGGCGACGATCTACGGCCACGGCCGTTTCAGCCACGAGGACGTGTACATGACCACCTATGTGGTCTGGGCATATGGCCTGGGCTTCCTCGGCTTCTCGCTGGTGAAGGTGCTGGTGCCGGGCTTCTATGCCCGGCAGGAAACGCGCCTGCCGGTGCGCTACGCCATGATCGGGTTGTTCGCCGGCATGGCGGCAAGCGTGGGGCTGTTCCTGGCGGCGCACGCGCTGCACTGGCCGGCCGCCCACGTGGTTTTCGCCGTCTCGACCTCGCTGACGGCATGGATCAATTCGATGCTGTTGCTGCGCCGCCTGCGGCGCGACGGCGTTTATCAGCCGCAGCCGGGCTGGGGCCGCTTCACCCTGCGCCTGTTGCTGGCCAACCTGGCGCTGGCGGCGCTGCTGCTGGGCACGGCGGGCGGCCTGGAGCTTTGGCTGGCGGCGGACAAATGGGCCAGGGTGGTGCGCATCGCCTGGGTGGTCCTGGCCGGCGGCGCGGTGTATTTCGCCGTGCTGGGGCTGTGCGGGCTGCGGCCGCGGCATTTCCGCCCGGCGCGGGCGCATAAAGTTTTATAATTGCTCCCTTTTTTGAAGCCATCTCCGCCCCGACCATGGAGCTGATCCGCGGCCTGCACAACCTGGCGCCCCGCCATCGCGGCTGCGTGGTTTCGATCGGCAATTTCGACGGACTGCATCGCGGCCACCAGGCGCTGATCGGCCGGCTGCGCGAGCTGTCGCGGCAGCACGGCCTGCCTGCGGTGGCGATGATCTTCGAACCGACGCCGCGCGAGTTCTTTGCGCCGGATGCTGCGCCGCCGCGCATCGCCGGATTCCGGGGCAAGCTGCGCCTGCTGCAGCGGAGCGGGGTGGATCGGGTGTTGCTGGTGCGCTTCAACCGGCGCCTGGCCAGTCTGCCGGCCGAGGAATTCGTGCGGCAGATCCTGGTGCGTGATCTCGGCGCCAGGGCGGTGGTGGTGGGGGATGATTTCCGCTTCGGCCACAAGCGCGGCGGGGATGTGGCGCTGCTGCGGCGGATGAGTGCCGAAGGTGGCTTCGAGGTCGAGGGCTTGGGCAGCGTCATCGTGGACGGCGGACGCTGCAGCTCGACCGCAGTGCGGGAAGCGCTGGCGCAGCCGGATCTGGATCGGGCGGAGCTGCTGCTGGGCCGCCGCTACCGGGCCGTCGGGCGGGTGCGGCGCGGGCTGCAGCTCGGGCGCAAGCTCGGCATGCCGACCGCAAACCTGATGCTGCGGCGGGGCACGGCGCTGGCGCATGGCGTCTATGCGGTGAAGGCGTATTGGCCGGAGCGGCCGGAGGGCGCCGCGGCTGTGGCCAGCGTCGGCGTGCGGCCGACGCTGGGCATGACGGCCTGCCTGCTGGAGACGCACGTGTTCGGCGATCCGGTTGCGTTGTATGGCACGGAATTGGAAATCGAGTTCTGGCGCTACCTGCGGCCGCAGCTGAAGTTCGATTCGCTGGAGGCGCTGGCGGCGCAGATGCAGGCCGATGGCGCGCAGGCGAAGGCATTTTTCGAGGGCGCGGCGCCGCAAGGCCGTGCTGTGGATCTGGTCCCTGACGGATTGTGACGTGACGGAAGAAGTCAACGAGAAAGATCGGACGGTCGACTACAAGAAGACCCTGAACCTGCCGCAGACGGCATTCCCGATGCAGGCGAACCTGGCCCAGCGCGAGCCGCAGATGCTGGCGCGCTGGGAAGCCGAGCGCCTGTACGAGAAGGTGCAGGGAGCCACGCGCGGGCGCAAGCAGTACTGGTTCGTCGACGGCCCGCCGTACGCGAACGGCGACATCCACATCGGCCACGCCGTCAACAAGACGCTGAAGGACATCGTGGTGAAGTCGGCGCGCCTGGAAGGCTTTGACGCCGCCTTTGTGCCGGGCTGGGATTGCCACGGCTTGCCGATCGAGCAGCAGGTGGAAAAGAAGTACGGCAAGGTCGGCGTGAAGCTGAACGCCGCCGAATTCCGCGCCAAGTGCCGCGAGTATGCGCTGGAGCAGGTGGAGCGGCAGTGCGCCGATTTCCGCCGCCTCGGCGTGCTGGCCGACTGGGACCGGCCGTATCTGACGATGAATCCGGCCTTCGAGGCGGAGCAGCTGCGCGTGCTGGCGCGCATCGTCGAGAACGGCCATGTCGTGCGCGGCTTCAAGCCGGTGCACTGGTGCCTGGACTGCGGCTCCTCGCTGGCCGAGGCCGAGGTGGAGTATGAGGACAAGCAGTCGTCGGCGATCGACGTGCGCTTCATGGCCGCGGACGCGGCGGACCTGAACCGCCGCTTCGGCCTGACCGGCGCAGAGCCCGCCGGCCTGGTGATCTGGACCACCACGCCCTGGACCTTGCCGGCCAACCAGGCGATCAGCGCTCACCCGGAGCTGGAGTACGTTCTGGCGCAGTTCGGCGGACAGCGGCTGGTGCTGGCCGAGGGCCTGCTCGAAGCGGCCGGCAAGCGCTATGGCGTCGAGCCGCAGGTGCTGGGCCGCGCCAAGGGCGCCGCGCTGGAAGGCCTGAAGGCGCAGCACCCGTTTGCCGACCGCCAGGTGCCGCTGGTCCTCGGCGAGCACGTGACCCTGGAAACCGGCACCGGCCTGGTCCACACCGCGCCGGCCCACGGCGTGGAAGACTACGTGGTCGGCCAGAAGTACGGCCTGCCGGTAGACAACCCGGTGGGTTCGGACGGCCTGTTCGTCGCCGGCACGCCCGTGGTGGCGGGGCTGCATGTCCGCAAGGCGGAGGAGCCGATCATCGAGGCGCTGCGCGGCAGCGGGGCCCTGGTGCACCTGGCGAAGATCACACACAGCTACCCGCACTGCTGGCGCCACAAGACGCCGCTGATCTTTCGCGCCACGCCGCAATGGTTCGTGTCGATGGACAAGGAGGGGCTGCGGGCGACGGCGTTGAACGAGATCGACCGTACCCGCTTCTTCCCGGACTGGGGCCAGGCGCGCATCCACGAGATGGTGGCGGGTCGTCCGGACTGGTGCATTTCGCGGCAGCGCTACTGGGGCGTGCCGCTGGCGGTATTCGTCGACCGGCAGGCGCAGACCCTGCACCCGCGCACGCCCGAGCTGCTGCGCCAGGTGGCGGACAAGGTGGAGAAGGACGGCCTCGAGGCCTGGTTTGGTTCCAGCACCGCCGACTGGATCGGCGCCGAGGAACGGCAATACGACAAGTGCCCGGACACGCTGGATGTCTGGTTCGACTCCGGCTGTGTGCACCAATGCTCGTTTGTCTCGAACATGCCGGAGGCACTGGATGCGCAGGGCCTGGCGCCGCAGGCGGACATGTATCTGGAAGGCTCGGACCAGCACCGCGGCTGGTTCATGTCCTCGCTGTTGACCTCGGTGGCGATGCGTGGCCGCGCCCCGTACAAGGCGGTGCTGACCCACGGGTTCACCGTGGACGAGCAGGGGCGCAAGCAGTCCAAGTCGCTCGGCAACGTGGTGGCGCCGCAGTCGGTGACCAAGACCCTGGGCGCGGATGTGCTGCGCTTATGGGTGGCGGCCTCGGACTACAGCGGCGAGATTGCGATCTCCGACAATCTGCTCAAGCGCGTCGCCGACGCCTATCGCCGCATCCGCAACACCGCGCGCTTCCTGCTCGGCAATCTCGACGGTTTCGATCCGGCGCGCGATTCGGTGCCGGCGCGCGAGCTGCTGGCGATCGACGCCTGGGCCATGGCCAATGCCGCCAGGCTGCAGAACGAGATTCGTGCCGCTTACCGCGACGCGCAGTTTCACCTGGTGTACCAGAAGCTGCACAACTACTGCGTGGTCGACCTGGGCGGCCTGTACCTGGACGTGTTGAAGGACCGGCTTTACACCATGCCGGCCGGAAGCACCGCGCGGCGCTCGGCGCAGACGGCGATGCATCACATCGCACAGGGCCTGGTGCGCTGGATCGCACCGATCCTGTCCTTCACCGCCGACGAGATCTGGCGGGTGCTGCCCGGAGCCGAGCTGGCGCCGGAGCGCTCGGTGTTCGCCCAGGAATGGCACCAGTTCCCGGACGTGTCGGAGGCGATGGCGCTCAGCGAAGCGCAGTGGGAGCAGCTGCTGGCGGTACGCGAGGGCGTGAAGAAGGCGCTCGAGGAACTGCGGGTGCAGGAGAAGATCGGCTCCGGCCTCGACGCCGCGGTGACGGTTTACGCCGATGGCGAGCAGGCTGCCGCCCTCAAGGCAGTGGGGGCCGAGCTGCGCTTCTGGCTGATCACCTCCGAGGCCACGGTGGCGCCGCTGGCGGGCGCGGCCGCGGCACAGGCGCGCGAGTTCAAGCCGGCTGCGCAGCCGGGGCAGGCGGCCGAGTCCGTATGGGTGATGGCTCGGGAGTCCGGCGATGCCAAATGCGGCCGCTGCTGGCACCGGCGGCCGGAAGTGGGACTGAACGCGGAGCACCCGCTGCTGTGCGGGCGCTGCGCCGAGAACATTTCCGGGGCCGGTGAACGGCGCCTTTATATTTGAGGTCTGACCGGCATGCGCCCGATCCACACTCCGAACAATATCCATTGGCTTTGGCTGTCCGCGCTGGTCATCATGCTGGATCAGTGGACCAAGCTGCTGGTGGTGCGCAAGCTGCAGCGCTTCGAGGAAGTGCCGCTGCTGCCGCACCTGAACTTCAAGTACATGCAGAACACCGGCGCGGCGTTCTCGATGTTCAACACGGCGCCGGCGGCGGTGTTCATCGGCCTGTGCGCGGTGGTCAGCGTCGCCATCCTGGTATGGATGAGGCGCCATCCGCGCGACCAGCGCCTGGTGGCGGCCTCGTTCGCGCTGATCCTGGGCGGGGCCCTGGGCAATGCCACCGATCGGGCGATGCGCGGCTCGGTGGTGGACTTCGTCGACTTCTATGTCGGCAACTGGCACTTCGCGGCGTTCAACCTGGCCGACAGCGCCATCACCCTGGGGGCCGCGCTGCTGATCCTGGACATGCTGCTGGACTATCGCCGCAGGGATAAGGCGGCCGCGACCGATTCCGGAAGCCCCGGTTAGCAGCGGCTAATTGCGCCAGCAGCCGGCTTCGCCCTCGGCGCCGCTGGCGCCAACCTGGCCGGTCGAGGCCAGGCTGAGGGTGCCGCAGCGCCGGTCCCTGGCCTGGTCGTTGACCGGCTCGGCGGTGATGAGGTAATAGACCGAAGCGATGGAAGGGCTGCCCAGCCGCACGCTGATCCGGTAGATGGCGTCGGCACTGGCGTGGCCGGAAACGCTTCCATCCTTGGATAAGTAGATCGCCGCGACGGCAGAATCGACCGGATAGCCCAGCTGGTTGAGGCTGGCGTAAACCCGGTGATCCGCCAGCCATTGCGACTGCTGGCCCGCAATCTGCTTCAACAGGGTCTGGGCCGTGGCCAGACGGTCCTGCAGGCCATACTGGAGCAGGGCCGGCAATCCGAACACGCTCAACAACGCGACAATCGCCAGCATCACCAGCAATTCCACAAAGCTGAAGCCAGGCATCTTCGCACGAGGCCTGGCGTGAGTCGCATTCATTTCCGGATGTGCGCCCTGAGCACCGATTTGCGCAAGCATAGGCGATGCTCGCCCAGGCTGGAAGCGGAAGTTAGCGGCTTCCCCAGCACTGCGTGGCGCCCGCCGTTCCGGATGCGCCTTTCCGTCCGGAACTGCTGAGGCAAAGGCGGGCGCACTGGACATCGATGCGCTGCATCTGGACCGGATCGGCGACCAGGATCAGGGCCTCGTCGGCATCCTGATGCAGGCCGCAGGTCTGCTCCGCCGCTGCTTCGGGCGGCGCCAGGCTGATGCGGTAGATGGAGTTGATGTTCGCGCTGGTTCCGGTGGTGCCGTTGGAAGACACGTACAGCGAGTTCGCGTAAATCCCCAGATCGCCCAGGGTCTGTGGGCGCTGGCCCGGGTGTTGCCTTTGCCAGGCGGGGTAGCGGCCAACCACCTCTTGCAGCGCGATGCGCGCCAGCTTGTTGTGCTCGCGCAGGGTGTAGCTGCGGTAAGCCGGGAGGGCGAAGGCCGTGATCAGGGCTGCCAGGATGAAAATCACAAGCAAATTGAGTGCCGCCGCATCGCCGGCGTCCTGCCGCCGCGTCATTCGATACACGGATCCCCCCTCGTGGACAGCCGCAGTGTAGCGGTTATGTCAGGAGCGGGGAACGGGGCTGCGTTTATTAGTCGCGGGTATGCTAGCAACTCCCCGCTCGAGTCACATTACCAGCAGGTGGCAGGAGCGCTGCCGGATGCTGTTTTGACGCCGTTATTGTCCAGCGCCAGGGTAGTGCATGCGGTGTCTGCAGCGCTGGGCTTGCCACTGATGGGGGTCGCCAGCAGCGAATAGGAGTTCTGGGTGCGCGCTGCAGTGATGGAGTAATAGCCGTTTGGCGAAGTGACGGACGCCCCGCTATTTGGCGGTGCGGGGCAGTCAGGTTGAGTCGAACTGGGTGATGCGTTGTAGTAATAGTAGTACTGCGAGTAGCAACGTTCCAAAGCTTGCGCCCAGGTGGTCAAAGCTGCCTTCGCATCGGCGCGCGCGGCCTTCTTGACGTATGAGGTGTAGGAGGCGTAGCCAATCGCCGCGAGGATGCCCATAACCATTACGACGATCATCAGTTCGATCAGGGTGTAGCCGCTTTGCTGGCGATGTGCAAATCCGGACATGGCTTACGCCCCTTGTCTCGAGAGCAGAATGAAGTCGATGACCTTGGAGTTTTTGTCGAACGGCGAGCCGTTCATTAGCAATTCGACCTGATCGCCCTTTTTTAGAGTAAAGAGCTTGTTTCTGAGTTGGGGCGACGGCACCACGCTGTAGCTCACCCCATCTACAACGATTAGGTTTCCGACGGGATGCTCTGTAACAGTGCCAATCAACTCCTCGGCTTTGCGTGACGCTTCCGCCTGGCTTCCAATCACTGCTGCGAAAGCAAGCATCGCGCCTGCCGCTAATCCACTCCATTGACTCTTTTTCATTGCAATTCCCACCACGACGTGCGGCGCAGGTTGCCGCCGCGATCGAAGACCGACAATACAGTGTTGGAGGATTCGGTGACCAGCTTGAGGCCGTTTGCGCCGCTTGGTCCGGCGGCAGTGATTACGGTAGGTGCTGCCGCATAGACGTTTCCCAATGCCAGTCCAACCGGATTCTGGCCGTTAACCGCGTTTAGCCCGCCGCTCCCTGGCCAGATGAATTCCGGCTGAGGGAATGCGCCGCCGGTGGCATAGTTCAACACCAAGAGGAAGGCGTCGCCGCCGCCGGTGCACTGGTTGGAATTGGGAGTATACGTGGTCATCACGACGCCGCCGCCTTGCTCGATACGGGCCTGGGTCACACTCCGCATGCGGCTTTCGACAGTGAGGTCGTCATACCATCCTTTTTTGGTGGAAAGGTCCACCGAATTTGATGTTGCCTCCAGAGCATTTGGAGTTACGCTGGTATCAAGAGTGAGCGTTTGCCCCACCATGTCGCCACCACGTATGTTGACGCTGGCCAGGCTTCCTGCAGTTGCCGTGCCCGGGTCATACACCGCGTAAATTGTTTGCGTTTGGGTAGTGGAAAGATCGGAAACCGCCAGCAACTGGCCAGTTCCAAAAATCACCAGGGTGCCCAGTCGCTGGGGGAATTGCGGATTGAGCGTAACTGCTGGCGCCGAGGTAATGGGCTGCGCGGCGCCTGAAGAATCCTTGGCTTGCAGCAACACGCTGACGTGATTCTGCCAATTTGCGGGCGAGGAGTCGGAAATGTCAATCCGCCACAAGTTTCCCTGCAGATCTCCCGCATAAACCGTGTCGGCGAGGCCGCTCAGATTGCCGCTGCGGTTAACTACCGTAATGCTAGAAAGGCCATTGGTAGTTGACCCCGAACAAGCTCCGCTGACTTGCGCGCATAGGTCGATTTTGGCCATTTGCGCGCCAGTCTGAGGGTTCACGACATACAGGACATCCTTGCCGAAGGTACTGTTATAGCCGTTGCCGAATATGACTACGTAGCCTCCAGCGGTCGACGCGAAGGCGGGTTGACTATAACTGAACCCCATATCCGCTTCGGTGAATTCCCACAACACCTTGGACGCCAATGTGGCTTCATCGACGATGGATCCGGGATCAGTAACGTCCAGCGCATAGATCGTGTTGCCACCAGCGTTTTCCCCGCCAGCGAGTACAGTATGCCAAGTGCCATCGGAGAACTGTACGTCTCCTGCCTGCGGTGATCCGTCAACAAAGAAGTGATGCTGGGCATTGTAGAACGGGCTGGTCAACATTGGCAGGTTTGAGAACACGCCATTTGGAATGAAAGCGAACAGTTCACTGCCATTGTTGGCGTTGAAGGCGTGCAGCATGCCGTCGTTGGCGCCGACGTATAAGACGGGAGTTCTGTTGGCATAGGTTGAGGCGAACGTCCGATAAGAGCCGGTGCCGTAGCCACCTGGCGCCCCGACATAAAGTGGACTGCTGTCGACGATGTCACCCAGCAGATGACTGCGGTTGCGGAATTTGCCGTTGGCTGCGTTGTTGCGCTGCTCGTAGGAAGTATCGCCGCGCAGGTAGTTCAACCGTCGCTGGCCGTCCGTGTCGCTTGAAGACGGCGTGAGTGTGCTCGTGGTGAGGGCAACACCGAGCGCGGAAGTCGGCGTGATACCGGTTGTGGCCGAGCTGCTGGAATTTGACCCTAGCCATTCAAAGGGAATGCCTGAGTTGATGGCAGGCTGCCAGGTCGCGATGATGCGGCTGGAAGGGTTGGCCGCATCAAGTTGCGATTGCGCTGACCAGGAAGCGGTGGTGCTGACCACGCCCGTGGTGGAATTAACCCCATACGCGCTGATATTGCCGGTCCAGTCCTGATAGGTGTCCTGGGTGGAAAACTGCGCACGGTAAACCGTGGTCAGCGTGTTCAAGCCAGTGGAGTTGACTGCGGAAGTTGCGACCGATTGGGTCGCTCCAATGATCTGCGCAATGATGGCCTGGAGGTCGCTTACCAAGGCATCCGGACTGCTGGCCGGGAAATAACCATAGGGCAGGCTATTGTTGTAGGTATTGGCCGCGGTATTGGCGTTGCCGGTACCGCCGGCAATAGCCATGGCGGTCAGCACTTTCGAGGCGGTGGGGTTCTGCGTGGGGTCGACGCCCGCCCCCAGGCCGACAATGTAGGCTTTTATGCCGGCAGCATTTAGTGCCTGGAGCTTGTTGACGGTATCGATTAGAGCTTGGTCATTGGTGCCGCTGGTATTGAGCGAGCCGTCGCTATTGAACGCAACGGTCATGCCGTAGCCGGTCGCAGAGACCGTGCCAGGAGGCGGCCAAGCCTTGCCATTGAGGTCGAGTGTGGGCAGGCCATCTGTAATGAGGACCACATAACGGGTCGGTGTGCATCCATTCGAGGACGCGGGGTTTTGCGTTTGATAATAAGACAATGCTCCCGCCATCAATCCGCCCAGTCCGGACTGGCCCGCACTGGCCTTGATCTCAGTGGTGCTGGTCTTGTTCGTTTCAGGTTGCAGATAGGGGGTGAAGCTTGCGATAGCGCTGGCTACACTGGTGGAAGTCGGGACCTGCCCCGCAGACTGCATAGGCACTATGACGTTGCCCGTGGTCGCCGACTGGCTGGCGCCGTAGCCAAAGCCACGCTCGATGTACATGGTCTGCGGCGTGAAAGGCACAAATCCGGCATTGGTCGGGAATGTCTGCCGCGCGCACGTATTAATCTGATTGGAATAGGATTCCGAAACCCCGCCGTTGTTATAGGTCGAGAGCGAGAATGACCCGGCACCTGTATACGGATTCGCCGGCGTCGGGCCACCGAAAGTAACGCAGATCGGATCGACGCCGCTGGCGTAGAGCACGTCGTTGATCAAGGGGTCGTCGCTGCTGCCGGCATTGACGGGAGACACCTGCATGTACTGAGAGGTGTTGACATTGCCGGTGATCTGGCTGCTGCTCGCGATCGCGTTGCAGTCCGAGTAGGCCGTGGGATTGCTGGACTGGACGCTGGTGTAGTTGTAGCAGGGATTGGCGACGTAGCGATTGCCGGTGGTCTGAGTATTCGTGAACACGAAACCGCTGCCGCTGGGGCTCATCTGGTACTGCCAGGTCGTATACAGGTTCGTGCTGCTGGTGGAATAAGTCTCCAGGGCAAAGTCCGCAGAGGACATGTAGGAGTTCAGGATTGCCTGAATACCGGCCTTGGCCACGTTCAGCCGGCTCGGCGAGTTGTCATACAAGGTGCCCCCGGATGGGTTGGTATAGAGCGCAGTGCCCGCGGCACAGCCCCCGGCACCGTAAGCACTGAGCGGCGGAACGAAGCCGCTCACGGCGGAGAAACATTGCGGTGAACTCGAGCCGTAAAGCAGAGACAGGCTGCTGCTCAAGGAGCCCGAACCGGTCATGATCGCGCCAGCCAGATTGCCGTCCATTGATTCGGAGTTGCCGACCGCCAGAAGCACTTGCGGGTGGGCAGGGATGGCGACGGTCAGGGGTGATTGAAAGATGGGTATCGCCGGGGCTTTGACCGTAAGGATCGCCGAGGCCGAAACGCCCAGGTCGCAGGTCAGGGTGTAGGTATATGTTCCGGCAACAGCAGGGTTGACGGAGGTGCTGCCGCTGGTTGCTTTACTTCCGCTCCAGGCGCCGCTCGCGGAGCAGCTGGTGGCGCCGGCGGCGTTCCACGTCAAGGTCGCGGAGCCTCCGACGGAGACCGAGGAGGGACTCACCGAAATGATGATAACAGGGTTGACCGTTAAGGTGGCTGATTGCGCCACGCCGTTGCAGGTCAGGGTGTAAGTATAAGTCCCCGCGGTGGCGGGATTCACCGACGTGCTGCCGCTGGTCGATTTGCTGCCAGTCCAAGAGCCGCTGGCGGTACATGCCGTGGCGCCGGTGGTCGACCAGCTCAGCGTCGCACTGCCTCCGGAATTGATGGTCACCGGGTTGATCGTGATGGTGACCAGTGGAATCACGGTTACGGTCGCGGAGGCGGCGACGCCGTTGCAGGTCAGGGTGTAGGTGTAGCTCCCGGCCGTGGCAGGCGACACCGTGGCTGTGCCAC
>Ga0070741_10009451_pt1 | contig 18928 bp, 20 predicted proteins | sample Coa_R1_4_FD_66440 | JGI IMG/M metagenome (GOLD analysis project Ga0070741, IMG submission 66440) | Surface soil microbial communities from Centralia Pennsylvania, which are recovering from an underground coalmine fire - Coalmine... | ecosystem: Environmental > Terrestrial > Soil > Unclassified ...
CGCCGCGCATCTGCTTCACGAGGAGCTCGGAGTCGGACACGACCTCGAGCTCGTCGACCCCCAGCTCCACCGCCTTCGCGAGGCCGGCCAGGAGCGCCCGATACTCGGCGACGTTGTTCGTCGCGACGCCGATCGCCTCGCCGTGCGCTGCGAGCACCGCGCCGTTGTCCGCCTCGAGCACGTAGCCGAACGCCGCGGGGCCGGGGTTCCCGCGGGCTCCGCCGTCCGTGGAGAGCCGAGCTTTCACACCGGCACCACGAGGCCGTCCTCGCCGAGGGCCGTGTCCGGGAAGACGGCGCGAGCAGCCTCGAGTGCCGTCCCCTCGTCCGCAAGGAGCGGGTCGAGGTGGATCAGAACGAGACGTTCGACCGAGGCCGCCGCGGCCGTCTCGGCGGCTTCGCGAGCCGCGGTGTGATTCGCGCGAGTCTCGGCGGCGAACGACTCGTGGCAAAGGACCCGCGCGCCTCGGGCGAAGTCGACGTTCTCCGCGTCGTGAGAGGTGTCGGTGCACCAGACGAGCGCGTCGTCGATCCGCAGCGCAAGCGTCGGATTCGAGTGCAGCGGCTGGACGCGCGTGCGCACGAGGAAGCTCCCGACCGCATTCTCGCCAGCCTCCAGCTCGTGCACCTCGCCGAAGCCTTCGAGAAAGCTGGCGGGCGCGAACGGCGACGCGAGCAGCCGCTCGACCAGCGACCTCGTCGAGAGCCCCTCGAGCAGCTCGCCCCCACCCCACACGTCGAACGGCGTCTCGACGTCCGCGAGGTAGAAGAGACCGGTCAGGTGGTCGAGGTGGAAATGCGTCAGCACGACGTGGAGCCGTTCGACCCCGTCGAGCAGCGAGCGCTCGGTCAGCAGCCGGCGCGTTCCGGTTCCCGCGTCGATCAGCAGCCCCTCGCTGCCTTTGCGCAGGAGCGCGGCCGCAGTCTCGCGCCGGTCGCTCGGCGCGAAGCCGCCGCTGCCGAGCAACCGCAGCTCCACGGGCTAGCCGGCGGTGTCGATCTGGGCCTTCTGCAGCCGGCCCGAATAGTCGACGTAGATCGACTTCCACTCGGTGAAGACGTCGAGCGCGGCCTGTCCGGCTTCGCGGTGGCCGTTGCCGGTGTCCTTCGTGCCCCCGAACGGCAGGTGGACCTCTGCGCCGATCGTGCCTGCGTTGATGTACGTGATCCCGGCCTCGAGGTCGCGCATCGCGCGGAAGGTGCGGTTGACGTCGCGCGTGAAGATCGCGGACGACAGGCCGTACCGCACGCCGTTCGCGACCCGGATCGCCTCGTCGAAGTCGCGCACCAGGATCAGCGAGGTCGTCGGACCGAAGATCTCCTCCTGCGCCACGCGCATCTGCGGCTCGACCTTGCCGAAGATCGTCGGCCGGTAGAAGAAGCCGCGGTCGAGCCCGTTGCCGGTCGCGACCTCGCCGCCGGTCAGCAGCTCGGCGCCCTCGTCCTTCCCGATCTCGGTGTAGGAGTGGATCTTCTCGAGCGCCTTCTCGTTGATCACGGGCCCGACGTCCGTGTCCGCCTCCCAGCCCGGGCCGAGACGCATCTTCTCCGCGGCCGAGACGAGGCGCGTGACGAGCGCGTCGTAGACGTGCTCGTGGACGATGACGCGGCTCGCTGCGGTGCAGCGCTGCCCCGACGTTCCGAACGCGGACCAGAGGATTCCTTCCGTCGCGAGGTCGAGGTCGGCGTCCTCCATGACGATGATCCCGTTCTTGCCGCCGAGCTCGAGGTGGACGTGCTTGAGGTTGTCCGCGGCGGCCTTCAGCACCTCGACGCCGGTCTCGCGCGAGCCGGTCAGGGTCACGACGGGGACGTCCGGGTGCCGCACGATGCGGTCGCCGACGTCGCGGCCGAAGCCGTGGACGACATTGACGACGCCTGCAGGGACGCCGGCCTCCTCGAGCAACTCGACGAACCGCTCACCGAGCGCCGGGGTGTCGTTCGCCGGCTTGAACACGACCGTGTTCCCGCAAACGAGCGCCGGCACGATCTTCCAGGAGGGGATCGCGATCGGGAAGTTCCACGGCGTGATCACGCCGACGACGCCGATCGGCTGGCGGACGCTCATGTTGAACTTGTCCGGGAGCTCCGACGGCGTCGTGTGGCCGAAGAGGCGCCTGCCCTCGCCGGCCATGTAGTAGCTCATGTCGATCGCTTCCTGGACGTCTCCCCCGGCCTCCGCGAGCACCTTCCCCATCTCGCGGGTCATCAGCTCGGCGAGCTCCTGCTTGTGCTCGGCGACGAGCGCCGCGAAGCGGAAGACGATCTCCCCGCGCTTCGGAGCCGGGACGAGGCGCCAGCTCTTGTAGGCCTCCTTCGCGGCCTCGACCGCGCGGTCGACGTCCTCGGGGCCGGACTTCGGGAATGTTCCGATCGGCTCGCCCGTCGCCGGGCTCAGGCTGTCGAAGGTCTCGCCGCCGGACGCGTCGACCCACTCGCCGGCGATGAGGTTCTGGAAGGTCCGCGACGTGGTCGCCACGGAGGCGAGTCTAGCTTCGCAGTGCAGCTAGCTTCGCAGTGCAGCTAGCTTCGCAGTGCAGCTAGCTTCGCAGTGCAGCTAGCCCTGCGAACCGACCTCGACGGTCGGGAACGTCCCGGTCACGCGGGCTCGGCGGCGGTCGCGGATCACGCGCCGCTCGTCGTGTCCTTCTTCACCGGCTTCGCGGCGCCGATCGGGGCCGCGGCGCCTGTCCACGATCACGGTCACGTCGGGGTTCCCGGCGTAGTAGGAGACGAGCTTGTCGTAGAGCTCCCCTTCGAGCTCGACCGGGACGACGCAGTAGATCACGGTCTGATTCTAGGTGGCTGTGCGGCTAGCGCTAGTCCTGCGCCGCTTCTTCGGGTTCCAGCAGCTTGGGAACGACCAGACCCGCCTCGTTCAGCTCGGCGTTCCACTCTCGGAACGACGAGTCGAGGTCGTCCGGCTCGAGGCCCCGCTGCGCGAGCCGCACCTGCGAGGAGCCGAGGACGATCCGGTACTGGTACCAGGAGATCTCCCAGCAGATGGTGACCACGACCTCCGGGTTCGTGCCGGAGAGCGGCACGATGCTGACCGTCGGCCAGCCGAGGCTGCGCGTCAGGCCTTCGACCGTCCGCCGGTGCGGGCTCAGGTTGAAGAGCGTGGCGGCCTCGACGATCTGCTGCTCGCCGCGCGACAGGTTGCGGAGGATCGGCTCCGGCATCGCCTCGACGGGTTGCGGGCGCCGGCCGAGGAGCTTGCCGAGCAGGCCGCGGGCCTGCCGGTCGCCCGCCTGCGGCGGGAGCGTCGGCCCTCCTTCGCTGACCCAGCCGTATGCGAGCGCCTGGTCCTTGCAGAGCGGGCAGACGTCGACGAACTCGCGCCCGTCCGGCGTGAACCGGAAGGTGCGCTCGCCGACGAGGACCGTGCGGCCGCAGATCGCGCAGTTGACCGCGGGGCGGGCGCCGACCACGTCCCGAGTGTAGGTGGAAACCCCCAAGAGCGGGGATTTTAGAGGCCGCTAGGCCTTGACCGCCTCCTTGGCCTTCTTCGCCTCCTCGATCAGCTTCTGGGCGATGTGCGTCGGCACCTCTTCGTAGCGCAGGAAGTGCATCGCGTAGTCGCCGCGGCCGCCCGTGAGCGACGTCAGCGACTGGGAGTACGTGAGGATCTCCGCCATCGGCACCTCGGCCTTGATCGTCGTCATCCCCGCCGTCGGCTCCATCCCCTGCAGCCGCCCCCGGCGCGAGTTGAGATCGCCGTTCACGGCGCCTACGGCCTCGTCCGGAACCGTCACCTCGAGCTCCATGATCGGCTCGAGCAGCACGGGATCGGCCTTCGCGTACGCGTCCTTGAAGGCCATCGAGCCTGCGATCTTGAACGCCATCTCCGACGAGTCGACGGTGTGGTACTGGCCGTCCACGAGCCGCACGGTCACGCCCTGCACCGGCGCACCGGCGAGCTCGCCGTGGAGCATGGCCTCCTGGATCCCCTTGTCCACAGCGGGCCGGAAGCCCTGCGGGATGACGCCGCCGACGATCTTGTCCTGGAACTCGTAGCCCTCGTGCCCGGGGCGCGGCTCGATGACGATCTCGCAGTCGCCGAACTGGCCGCGGCCTCCGGTCTGCTTCTTGTAGCGAGCCCGCGCCCGTGCCTCCTTGCGGATCGTCTCCAGGTACGGCACGCGTGGCTGGTGGAGCTCGACCTCGACGCCGAAGCGCCGCTTGAGCCGTTCGACCGCGACCTCGACGTGCATCTGCGAGAGGCCGGCCAGGAGCTGCTCGCCGGTCTGCTCGTTGCGGCGGAGCTGCAGCGTCGGGTCCTCTTCCGCGAGCCGGCGAAGCGACTGGTTCGCCTTGTCTTCGTCCCCCTTGGCCTTCGCGGACACGGCGAAGGACATCACGGGCGCGGGGAACTGGATCTGCGGCACTTCGACCGCGCGGTCGGAGTCGAGCAGCAGGTCGCCGGTCTGCGTGTCCTTCAGCTTGGCGACGGCGCCGATGTCGCCGGCCACGAACTCCGGCGTCGGCACGTGCTCCTTGCCCTGAAGCGTCAGCAGCTGCCCGAGGCGCTCCTTCCCGTGCGCGCGCGTGTTCGAGACAGTGGAGTCGCCTTTCACGCTGCCGGCGAGGACGCGGAAGACGTTGATCCGGCCGGCGAAGGGGTCGGCGATCGTCTTGAAGACGAACGCCGCGGCGGTCGCCTCGCCGACGTCGATCGACGAGCCCTTCCGCGCCGGGGACGGCACGCCCTCGACGAGCAGGTCGAGAAGCGCCGACGTGCCGAGGTTCTTCGTGGCCACGCCGCACATGACCGGGAAGATCGCGCCGCGCGTGACGGCACCCTTGAGCGCCTGGGCAACCTCCTCGACGCCGAGATCCTCGCCCTCGAGATAGCGCTCCATCAGTGCCTCGTCCGTCTCGACGACGGCATCGAGCAGCTTCTCTCGGTATTCGGCGACGGTGTCGGCCATGTCGGCCGGGATCTCCGTCGGCCCGCCTTCCTTCGCGCCCTCCGGGCTCGTGTACGCCTTCATGTGCAGCAGGTCGACGACGCCCTTCAGCTCGTGCTCGGCGCCGATCGGCAGCGCGACCGCGACGCACGAGCCCGACAGCTGCTCCTGGATCTGCCCGAGCGCGCGGAAGAAGTCGGCCCGCTCGCGGTCGAGCATGTTCACGAACACGACGCGCGCGAGGTCGCCCTCGGAAGCCCGTTTCCAGACGCGGCCGGTCCCCACCTCGACGCCCATCACGGCGCTCACCACGACGAGCGCCCCGTCGGTCACGGTCAGCGCCGCGATCGCGTCGCCCTGGAACCCTGCATCCCCGGGCGTGTCGAGGAGGTTGATCTTCCGGCCCTGCCAGTCCGCGTGGCAGACCGCGGCGGAGAGGGTCATCTGCCGCTTGTGCTCCTCGTCGTCCCAGTCGGAGACGGTCGTGCCCGATTCCACGGTGCCGAGGCGGTTGACACCGCCCGACTGGAAGAGCATCGCCTCGACCAGCGACGTCTTGCCCGTACCGCGGTGTCCGACGACGGCGACGTTACGAATCTTTCCCGGCTCGGTTACAGCCATAGCGGGAAATCACCTCCTGGGGACGATTTCGGGCAAGCTTAACCGCGTCTCCGCGGAGGGCGTTCAGTCCGCGGCCAGGGGCCGAGCCTGCACGCCGGCGAGGCGCGAGCGCAGCCGGAGAATCGCCTTCGTGTGAAGCTGTGAGACCCGCGACTCGGTCACCCCGAGCACGTCGCCGATCTCCCGCAGGGTCAGCTCCTCGTAGTAGTAGAGCGTGATCACGATCTTCTCGCGCTCGGGCAGCGCGGCGATCGACTCGGCCAGCGCCTCGCGCGTCTCGGTCTCGTCGAGAGCGGCCTGCGGCTCGGGGCCTTCGGTGTCCTCGATCGTGTCGATCAGCGCCACCTGATCGCCGCTCGAGGACGAGATCGTCCACACCTCGTCGAGCGCGGCGATCGAGGAGCGGGCGATGTCCGTGAGGCTGTCCTCGAGCTCCTCCTCGGTGATCCCGATCTTCTCGGCGATCTCCGTGTCCGTCGGCGCGCGGTGGAGCTGTGCTTCGAGCGCGGCCATTGCGCGCTCGATCTCGCGGGCGCGTGCACGCACGGAGCGCGGCACCCAGTCCATCGCGCGCAACTCGTCGATGATCGCGCCCTTGATCCGCGTGATCGCGTACGTCTCGAACTTCACGTCGCGGTCCGGGTCGTAGCGCTCGATCGCCCCGATCAGCCCCAGTAGGCCGTACGAGACGAGGTCGTTCTCGTCCACGTGCGCGGGCAGGCCGCTGCCGAGCCGGCCGGCGACGAACTTCACGAGCGGCGCGTAGGTGAGGATCAGACGATCCCGGATCGCCTTGTCCTTGGTCCTCCGGAACTCGCGCCAGAGCTGTTTGAGATCTTCCCCCGCTCTCTCGGACACGGCGAGAGAATACGTCGTGCTGCGGTCGTTTCCTCAGGAGGAGCGGAACGCGCGCACGCAAAGGCCCACGAACCAGAGCGCGATCACAGCCGCGCAGACGGCCACGATCCAGTGCGCGGTGCTCCCGGAGTTGGACGCGGCGGACGCGAACGCCCCGCCGGCGAAGATCGCCGCAAGGAGGAGAAAGAGCGCGCCGAGCGAGCTCCGGGGCTGCCGATGGGCCATGGCCCGACTCTAGCCCGCTCTCCGACTACACTGGCCGGGCAACCCAGGGGAGTAGCTCAGTTGGTAGAGCATCGGTCTCCAAAACCGAGGGTCGCAGGTTCGAGTCCTGTCTCCCCTGCTGGCTCTACGAGCCGATTTCCGAGCGCTGGAGCGGGTTTGAGGCCTCTCTCCCGCTCCTCCCGGTCTCCACTCCGATCCGCTGGGAACCGCCCCTTACCGGCGCACAACTGGCGCACGACTTGCGCGGGGTTGGGTGCGATTTCGACCAGGAGTGTGTGTTGGGCATCAAGGGTGCCCGGGCCGGCTCCTGAAGCCGGGGAGTTGAATCTTGGGGTATGGTCGGTGGAGCCGATCCCGACGACCTTCAGGTCGGCTGTTCATTCATGCATGAACGGCGAGGGGGTTGGTATGGACGGTTCGATGGAGCGTGGCTTGACGCGTGGGAGCGCGCTGAAGCTCGGCGCGGCGGGCATCCTGGGTGCGGCTCTTGGCGGTCTGCTGCCTGGGCGGGCTAGTGCAGGAGGGATCACGGCGGCTCCGTGTCGGGCTGGTCAGGGCTACAGGTGCGGGACGGTCGGGACGGGTTGCGGCGCCCCCGGCAGCGGCTGCGGGTGTGCAACCCAGTACACGGGCAGCAAGCTGCAGAACACGAATTCGTACTGCGTCCACATGAACGTCTGCTGCGACACCTTGAGCACCTGCCCGAACGGCCAATCTCAGTGCCCGCCCGGCTACATCTGCTCTTCGACGACGTGCTGCGGCGAGCCTGTCTGCCTGCCGCCGTGTGGAGCGAGCGTAACGCCGGCCGCCTGCTGTCTCACGCCCTCAGGACAGGCGAACAACTGCCAGACCTGCTCGACCGGCGGCACGTGTGACAACGGGACGTTCAACACGTGCAGTCCATGCACCGGCGGTGGCCCGGACGGGCTCGGCTACTACTGCTTCACCAGCATCACCGGCACGCCCGTCTGCGGCGCCAACACGTACTGCGCCGAGACACCGAGCTGCACGTCGAACGCCGACTGCGGCTCGGGCTATGTCTGCATCGTCAGCACCGGCTGCAACTGCGCATACGACAGCGGCGTCTGTGTCGCGCTCTGCTCCACGCCGACATCGAGCCCGAAAAGCCCAGTCAAGCGCGGCGCCATGACCGCCGCAGGGTTCCGGCACTAGTCACCCGGAACACGACGGGGGAGGGACTCTTCCGGAGACCCTCCCCCGTCCTTCCGTTCGATCCGTCCGACTCAGGATCGCGCCGACACCCTGGCGAGGTAGCTGTCGAGGAGTCCCGCCGAGCCGCCCGCCTGCGGCACGCAACAGGGATGAGCTACACGCTGTCCAGGCCGACGTAGTTCTCGGCCAGGGAGCGCCGTGCGGCCTCCGAGGTCGTCACGTATCGCAGCTGCGAGAGCTGGAGCTTCAGCTCGAACGCGTCGGCGTCCGGGGAGCGGTGGAGCATCGACGTCATCCACCAGGAGAAGTGCTCGCAGCGCCACACGCGGCGCAGGCAGCGCTCCGAGTACGCGTCGAGACCGGCGCGACTGCCCGTCCGGTGCCAGTCGACAAGCGCCTCGGCCAGGACCCGCACGTCACGGATCGCCAGGTTCAGACCCTTCGCGCCCGTCGGCGGGACGATGTGCGCCGCGTCGCCGGCGAGAAAGAGGTTGCCGTACTGCATCGGCTCGACGACGTAGCTCCGCATGCCTGTCACGCCCTTCTCCAGCACCGGGCCTTCGGCGAGCGTCCAGCCGGGAAGCCCGAGCCGCGCGTGGAGCTCCGCCCAGATCCGCTCGTCGGGCCACTCGGCGATGTCCTCGTCGGGGCGGCACTGGATGTAGAGGCGGCCTAGCTGCGGTGTCCGCAGGCTGAGCAGCGCGAAGCCGCGCTCGTTGTGCGCGTACACGAGCTCGTCGCTCGACACCGGCGCTTCGGCGAGGATCCCGAGCCAGCCGTACGGATACTCGCGCGAGAACTCGCGCAGGACGCCTGGCGGAATGCTCGGCCGGCAGACGCCGTGGAACCCGTCGCAGCCGGCGACCACGTCGCACTCCAGCTCGTGGTCGGCGCCCTCGTGCCGGAACCGGATACGCGGCCGCTCGGATTCGAGGTCGTGCAGAGAGACGTCCGCGACCTCGAACAGCAGCGGGCGCCCGGTGGCCAGCCGCGCCTCGATCAGGTCCTTCACGACCTCGGTCTGCCCGTAGATCAGGATCGACTTGCCCGTCAGCTCGTCGAAGGCGAGGTGGTGACGCTCCCCGTCGAACTGGAGATAGACGCCGCGGTGGACGATCCCCTCGCGCTGCATGCGCTCGCCCACACCCGCGTCGCGCAGCAGGTCTGCGGTGCCCTGCTCGAGCACGCCGGCGCGGATCCTCGCCTCGACGTAGTCACGGCTCCTGTCCTCCAGCACCACCGAGTCGATGCCTTCCAGATGCAACAGGTGCGCGAGCGTGAGCCCGGCCGGGCCGGCGCCGACGATCCCGACCTGCGTGCGCATCAGCTCTCTTCCAGCACGCGCTGGGCGACCGCGAACGCAGCATTCGCTGCAGGGATGCCGCAGTACACGGCGCAGTGGAGCAGGACTTCCTTGATCTCGTCCGGTGTGAGCCCGTTCCGCAGGGCAGCGCGGACGTGCATCGCGAGCTCGTCCATCCGGTTGAGAGCGACGAGCGCGACGAGGGTCATGCAGCTGCGCGTCCGGCGGTCGAGCCCGGGCCGCGCCCAGATCTCGCCCCAGGCGTAGCGGGTGATCAGATCCTGGAAGTCGGCCGTGAACTCGGTCTTCCGTTCCACCGCGCGGTCGACGTGCTCGTCCCCCAGGACCTCGCGGCGGATCCTCATGCCCTCGTCGTGGCTCACCACTCCTCCTCGTAGAGCGCAAGCGCGCGGTCGACGAACGCGTCGGCGGCTCCCAGGTAGGTGCTCGGATCGAGTACGCGGTCCACGTCGCCAGGACTCAGTCCGGCCCCGAGCAGCCCGGCGCGGAACGACTCTGTCCGCGCGGCTTTCCCGATCAGCTCGTGAGCCTCCACGCGTCCGACGCGCCCGGCGAGGACGAACGAGGCGTGCTCGGCGCCGATCACGTCGGAGAGGTTGGCGCGCATGCGCTCCGCGTCGACCTCGAGCCCTTCGAGCACGCCACGGACGTGCGCAGCCGCCCCGCCCGTGTACGCCAGCGCCTGCGAGAGGGGCCCCCACTCCGCCTGCCACCCTCCGAGCCCGCGCTCGTGCTCCTGGACGAGCGCGGCGGTCAGCACGGTCGCACAGCCGCGAACCTGCTCTGCGCAGGCGACGGCGAGCGCGGATCCGACCGGATTGCGCTTGTGCGGCATCGTCGAGGACCCGCCGCTTCCGGGCGGCTCTCGAACCTCGCCCACCTCGGTTTGCGCCAGCAGGGCCACGTCGCGTCCGATCTTCGCGAGCACCCCGGCGGTCACGGCCAGCGCGCAGCCGAGCTCCGCAATGCGGACGCGGTTCGTGTGCCAGGGAACGGCGGGCTCTGCGAGCTCGAGCTCCTCGGCCAGCAAACGCAGCACCTCGAGCCCATCGTCGCCGAGCGCGGCGAGCGTTCCCGCCGCGCCGCCGAGCTCGACCGACGGCTGCCAGGCACGCACGCCTCGCCGTGCCCTGAGGAGCGAGACGAGCCAGCCGGCGGCTTTCAGGCCGAAGGTCGTGGGGACGGCCTGTTGCAGAAGCGTCCGGGCGGCCATGACGGTTCCGCGGTGGTCGCGCGCCAGGCGCGCGCAGGCTGCGGCGACGCCGTCCACTTCCCGGTCGACGAGGACGAGCGCCCGGCGGGAGACGAGCACCGCAGCCGTGTCCATCACGTCCTGGCTGGTCGCTCCCCAGTGGACGTAGCCGGCCCCCTCGCCGCCGACCTGCTCGCGCAGGGCCCTGACGAGCGGCTCGGCCGGGTTGCCGGGCCTGCGCCCGGCCGCTGCGAGCTCGGCCGCGTCGAACAGGTCGCCGCGACAGGAAGCGGCGATCGCCTGCGCCGCCTCCTGCGGGATCACGCCGGCGCGCGCCTCCGCGCTCGCCAGCGCGCCCTCGAAGTCGAGCATCGCCTGGAGCCACGCCTCGTCGGAGACGGCGTCCCGGAGCTCGTCCGGCACGAAGATCGCTGCGAAGGTCACAGCGTGAAGAACGGCGTCTCGTTCTCCCCCTGCATCCGCACGTCGAACCGGTAGACGCCGCCGTCACCGGTGGCCACGAGCAGGCGCCGCGAGTCCTCGGGGAGGCCCCCGAGCACGGGATCGGCGGCGTTCGACTCCTCCTCGTCGGCGAAGTACACGCGGGTCAGCACGGCCTTGAGCAGACCGCGCATGAACACGAGCATGGAGAGGTGAGGAGCCTGGCCGTCAACGCTGCCCGGCTTGACGGTCGAGAACGAGTAGAAGCCTTCCGCGTCCGTCCCGCTTCGACCCCAGCCGAAGGCACCGTCGTAGGCACCCGACGCGTCCGCCTGCCAGATCTCGACCATCGCGTCCGGGACCGGCGCTCCGTCGGCGTCCATCACATGGCCTTCGAGCACGATCGCGCCTTCGCTCCCGCTCGGCACCAACTGGTTCTCCGTGCGCCGGGCCAGGCCGATGGCGAAGTACGGGCCGACCGTCTGCGAGGGCGTCAGCGGCAGGGTCATCAGTCGGCCTCCGTCGGCGTCGCCGTCCGTCCGCCGAGCACGATGTCGAACCGGTAGCCGAGCGCCCAGTCCGGCGTCGTCGTCTCCCAGTCGAAGCTGCTGATCAGGAGGTGCCGGGCCTTCTCCTCGCGGATCGAGTGGTAGATCGGGTCGAACTCGAGCAAGGGGTCGCCGGGGAAGTACATCTGCGTGACGAGGCGCTCGGTGAACGCCCGCCCGAAGAGCGAGAAGTGAATGTGCTGCGGCCGCCACGCGTTCGGGTGGTTGCCCCACGGATAGGCGCCGGGCTTGATCGTCACGAAGCGGTAGTGGCCGTCCTCGTCGGTGAGGCAGCGGCCGGCGCCCGTGAAGTTCGGGTCGAGCGGAGCCGGATGCTGGTCGACCTGGTGCGCGTACCGGCCCGCGGCGTTCGCCTGCCAGATCTCGACGAGCGTGTTCCGCACAGGGTGGCCCCGATCGTCGACCACGCGGCCGCTGACGACGATGCGCTCCCCCAGCGGGTCGCCTGCGTGCTGGCTTGTCAGGTCGGCGTCGTCGGGCTCGACGGCGCTCTCGCCGAATGCGGGGCCGGTCGTCTCCGAGAGCGTGCGCGGCAGGATGAGCAAGGGGTTCCGGGGAGACCGGCTCGGGGTCGAGCGATAGTCGGGAAACAGGTACGGGGGGTCGCCCGACGGCGCGCGATCCTCGTCTGCGATCGACGGCAGTCGTGTTCCGGGATCGATCATGCGGCTACATCCTCCTCGATCGTCTTCAGCGAGCGCAGGACTTCGAGCTCGTCCGGCGTCGGCGCTTCGCCGGTGGCCACGTTGTCGGCGACGCTCAGCTCCCAGCCTGTCGCGGCGCGGACGTCGTCGACCCGGACACCCGGATGGAGCGTCGTCAGCGTCAGCTCGCACGTCTCCGCGTCCGGTTCGAGCAAGCCGAGGTCCGTGACGACGGCCGTGACGCCCGTGCCGGCAAACCCGAGTGCCCGGCGGTCACCCGGCCCGCCGCCGTAGCCGACCGTCGTGCGGAAGTCGAGCTTCTCCACGAACGTGCGCGGCGACTGGCGGAGCATCACGAACGTCTCACCGCACGAGGCGGCGATCTCGGGCGCGCCCCCTGCCCCGGGGAGCCGGACGGAAGGAGAGTCGTACTCGCCGATCACCGTGCTGTTCAGGTTGGCGAAGCGGTCGATCTGCGCGGCGCCGAGGAAGCCTACGTCGATTCGCCCGCCCTGCAGCCAGTAGCTGAAGATCTCGGGCACCGACACCACGGCGTCCGCGGTCGCGGCCAGCTCCCCGTCCCCGATCGAGAGCGGAAGGTGCGCCGGCTTGGCGCCGATCGTGCCGCTCTCGTAGATGAGGACGCAGTCGGGCGCGTGCGTGCGGCGCGCGAGGTTCGCAGCGGTGCTCGGCAGGCCGATGCCGACGAAGCAGGTCATGCCGTCGCGCAGGCGCCGCGAGGCGGCAACCGCCATCATCTCGTCCGCCGTGTAACCGGGGCTCACGCGACCACTCCCGCCGTCTCGGCCAGCCGCGCCCGGTAGCCCGCGGTGTCCGCCGTCTCGAGCACGTGCCGTCGCACCCACTCCGCGAAGCGCTCGCGGTCGCGGCTGATCTCGTCCCAGGCGACGTAGAAGGCGTTGTCGCGGTCGTAGTAGCCCTGAGCGTACGACGGATGCGCGCCGCCGGGCGCCGGCGCGACCACGTCGACGGCCCAGCACGGCACGACGATCGCGCCCGGCCGCGGATCGAGCTCGTCGACGACCTCCTCGACCGTGACCAGGGAACGGCTCGAGGCAAGCACCGTCTCCTTCTGCACGCCGCTGATCCCCCAGAGCTGGACGTTTCCGCGGCGATCCGCGCGCTGCGCGTGGACGATGCCGACGTCGGGACGGATCGCAGGAACGGCCGCCAGCTCCTCGCCGGTGAACGGGCAGGCGACGCGGGCGACGCGGGTGTGCGGCACGAGGTCGGTGCCGGCGTAGCCGCGCAGCATTCCGAACGGCAGGTTCGCAGCGCCCGCCGCGTATGCCGCCGCCATCCCTGCGTGCGAATGCTCCTCGAGCTCGAGCGGCGCCGGCCAGCCGTGCTCGACCGCGTCGCGGAGTCGGTGAAGCGACCCGACGCCCGGGTTCCCGCCCCACGAGAACACGAGCTTCCTCGCCGCGCCGACGCCGATCAGCTGGTCGCAGACGAGGTCGGGCGTCATCCGGACGAGTGTCAGCTCCTTCCGGCCCTGCCGGATCAGCTCGTGCCCGGCTGCGTTCGGGATCAGGTGCGTGAAGCCCTCGAGCGCGACCGTGTCGCCGTCGTGGACGACGGCGGCGATCGCCTCGTTGAGGGGCAGGATCTCGGCCATCTCAGCTCATCCGCAGCACGGGCTTGACCACGGCGCCGCTCTCGGCGTCGCGGACCGCGTCCTCGATCCGTTCGAAGTCGTAGTGCGTGATCAGCCGCTCGACCGGGAAGCGCCCTTCCTCCCAGAACCGGACGAGCTGCGGAAGGAACGTCTGCGGCACGCTGTCTCCCTCCACGACGCCGCGTACGGTCCGACCCCCGATCAGCATCCAGTTCACGTCGAGCGAGACCTCGGTGCCGAAAGCCGGCGCGCCGATGACGCCGCACGTGCCGAGCGGCGCGAGGCACTCCACAGCCTGCCGGAGCGCCTGCGGAGAGCCGCTCGCCTCGAGCGCGAAATCGGCGCCCGCCGGGACGTGGCGGCGGAAGCCGAGGACGGGGTCCTCGGCCCCGGCGTCGACGACGTGCGTGGCGCCGAGCTCGAGTGCCAGCTCGAGCCTGGCGGGCTTCATGTCGACCGCGACGATCGTCTCACAGCCCGCGATCGCGCCTGCCATCACGGCGGCGAGCCCGACGGCGCCGGTCCCGAACACCGCCAGGTTCGAGCCCGCAGGCACGCGGAGCGTGTTCAGCACCGCGCCCGCGCCGGTCTGGAGTCCGCAGCCGAGCGGCGCCGCAAGGTCGAGCGGCATCGAGCCGTCGAGCCTCACCACGTTGCGCTCGTTCGCGACGGCGTGCGTCGCGAAGCTCGACTGTCCGAAGAAGTGGCCGTGGATCGTCTCGCCGTTCCGGGAGAGCGCGCTCGACCCGTCGGCGGGGCGGGTGGAGGCGAAGTTGTGCTCGAAGAAGCCGTGGCAGTACGCCGGTAGCCCATCGGCACACGTCGGGCAGCTTCCGCAGGAGTGGAACGAGATGGCCACGCGGTCGCCCGGGCTCACCGCCGTCACGTCCGCCCCCACGGCTTCGACCACTCCCGCGCCCTCGTGCCCGAACACGGTCGGGAACGGCACCGGATACCACTGGTCGCGGCAGATCAGGTCGGTGTGGCAGATGCCCGCGGCTGCGACCTTCACCAGCACCTCGTCCGGCCGAAGCTCGCCGATCTCGACCTCCTGCAGCACGAACGGCGCGCACCTCGACTCCGTGACCGCGGCGGTCGCGATCATGCGGGCTCCGTCCCCGGCCGGCCGTGGGCCGTGACCTTGCGCAGCCAGTACCCGACCGGGAGCAGCCGGATCCCGAACCGCTCCTCGACCGTCCCCCAGACGCCGCGCGGGACGAGCAGGGCGAACAGGATCGCGGCGCCGCCGAGGCCGACCAGGTACCAGACCCCCTGGTCGCCCCATTGGTCCTGGATCACGAAGAAGACGATCGCGCCGATGATAGGCCCCTCGAACGTGCCCAGGCCGCCGACGAGCGCCATGAAGATCATGTACGCGGTCCACTGGACGCCGAAGTTCGAAGCCGGCTGGAAGGTCGGGAACGACGCCAGCCAGAGTGCGCCGGCCGCCCCGCAACCGACGGCCGCGAGCACGAACACGACTCCCTTCGCCCACAGGGCGCGCACCCCGACGGAGCGCGCCGCGTCCTCGTCGTCCCGGATCGCCTGCAGCGCAGCGCCGAGCCGGCTTCGCAGGAGCGCGAACAGCGCGCCGAGGAGCAGGACGGCGATCGTCAGCGTGAGCCAGTAGTTGTAGTCACGCCTGTCGGTCGTGTTGTAGGCGTTGAGCCCGGTGAACGACGTCCCCGTTGCTCCGGCGACGAGCGAGCGGTCGCCGTTCACGTACAGGTGGCAGACCTCGGCGACGACCCACATGCCGATGGCGAACTCGCCGCCGCGGAGCCTGAGCATGAACGGCGAGATCGGGATCGAGATCGCGCCCGCGAGCAGCCCGGCGAGGACGAGCGACGGATACACGCCCACGCCGTTCGTCGACAGCTTGATCGCGAAGTAGCCGCCCAGCCCGAAGAACGCCTGCTGTCCGACGGAGACGAGGCCCGCGTAGCCCGCGAGGGCGTTCCACATCGCGGCGAGGATCACGTAGACGTAGAGCGTCGTCAGGCGGTCGGTGACGCTCGCGCTCAGCGCGACCGGCACGAGCGCGAGCAGTCCGATCAGCGCTCCGACTCCGAGCGTCGACGCGATCGACGTCCTCGTCCAGCGCTGGACGGCGAGCCCTGGATGCTCTGCGTGGGCGCTCACGCGCGCCCCAGCACGGTTCGGACCCCGCCGCGCTCCTCGAGCGCGCCGTAGATCAGCCTGCCGGCGAGCACGACGAGGAACACGACGTGTCCCGCTCCGGCGCCGCCCCAGACGTCCTTGAGCCACCCCTCGGCCACCATCTGGTTCCCGACCGTCTGCGCGATGCCGAGGACGATGCCGCCGACGAGCGTCCCCCAGAGCGTCATTCCGCCGATGACGACGGCTTCGAACGCGAAGATCAGCTGCGCCTGGCCTGCGTACGGATCGAAGGTCTGGCGCATCCCGAGGAACACTCCTGCCAGCGCCGCCGTCGCCAGCGCGAGCGCCGTCGCCATTGCGTAGACCGCCCGGGAGTTGACCCCGACCAGCTCGGCCGTGTCCGGGTCCTCGGCAGTCGCGCGCATCGCGCGTCCGAGCGAGGTGCGCGAGAGGAAGATCTGGAGGCCGCCGAGCACGCCGATCGCGGTGCAGAGGATGATCACGTCGAGCTTCCCGATCGTGATCTGGCTCGTGACCTGCCAGCTCGAGTAGGCGAGCGTGCCGATGCTCGAGAAGAAGGAGCGCTGGTCGGCCCCGAACTTCTCGAACAGCAGGTTCTCGATCACGATCGCGAGGCCGAACGTGCTCAGGAGCGGAACGAGCACGCCCGACCGCAGGCTGCGCTCGAGGACGCCCAGATAGAGCAGGCCCCCTCCCGCGGCCATCACCGGCAAGACAACGGCCAGCGAGACCCAGACGTCGACGCCGTGGTCGGTGAGGACGAGCGCGAGGAACGCCCCGAGGATGGCGAGGTCGCCGTGGGCCAGGTTGATGACGCGCATGACGCCGAAGAGCAGCGCCAGGCCGGACGCGAGGATGGCGTAGTACCCGCCGAGGAGGATGCCCTGGATGACCTGGTCGAGCCAGTTCACGCCGGGCCCCCGTTTCGCCTGCCGCGGGAGAGCCCGAAGTACGCCTCCACGACCTGCTCGCGCGTCATCTCTGCCGCCGCACCCTCGAGCACGATCCTGCCCTCGAGCATGCACGCGACCCGGTCCGCGACCGACAGCGCCCGGCCGAGATCCTGCTCGACGAGGAGGATCGTCGTACCCCGCTCGATCAGCGAGCGCAGCGAGGCGTACACCCCTTCGACGGCCACCGGCGCGAGCCCGAGCGACACCTCGTCGAGCAGGAGCACGCGCGGATTCGTCATCAGCGCCCGGCCGATCGCCGTTGCCTGCTGCTCGCCGCCCGACAGCCGCCCGGCTCGACGCCGGCGCAGCGGCTCCAGCATCGGGAACGTCTCGAACACGGCCTCGACGGTCCAGGGGCCTCCCCGGCCCGCGCGGGCTGCGAGGCCCAGGTTCTCCTCCACGGTCAGGTTCGTGAACAGCCGCCGCCCTTCGGGGACGAGCGTGATGCCGGCCCGCACGCGCTTGTGCGCGGGGGACGACGTGATGTCCCGCCCTTCGAACAGGACCCGGCCCGCGGACGGCCGGTGCGCTCCGGCGATCGTCCGTAGGAGCGTCGTCTTGCCCGCGCCGTTGGCGCCGACGAGTGCGAGCGTCTCGCCTTCGGCGAGCTCGAGCGAGACGCCGCGGACAGCCTGGAGGAGCCCGTGGCGCGCGTCGACCCCCTCGACGGCGAGGAGCGTCACGCGGCGCTCCCCAGGTAGGCGTCGATCACGGCAGCGTCGGCCATCACCGTGTCGGGGTCCCCGTCGGCGATTACGCGGCCGGCATCCATGCACACGAGCCGCGTCACCACCTGCACGAGGACGTGGACGATGTGCTCGATCCACACGATGGCGATGCCGCGTTCCTTGAGCTCGCGGATCGTCTCGACGAGCACGTCCGCCTCGGCGTCGGTGAGGCCGCCTCCGATCTCGTCGAGCAGCAGCACGACCGGATCGGTGGCGAGCGACCGCGCGAGCTCGAGCCGCTTGCGGTCGAGAAGGCCGAGCGTCTCCGCCCGGCGGTTGGCGCCGTCGAGCATGCGGCAGGTCTCGAGAGCCTCGATCGAGCGCCGGTACGCGTCCTTGCGCTTGTGGCCGCCGCCGGCGGTCGCCGCGACGAAGACGTTCTCGAACACGGTCATGCCCCCGAACGGCTTCGGGACCTGGTGCGCGCGCGCGATCCCGAGCCGGCAGCGTCCGTCCGGACCGGTCGGAGTTACGTCGGCGTCGCGGAAGCGCACCGTGCCGGCCGTCGCCTGCAGCGCGCCCGAGAGGACGTTGAGCAGGGTCGTCTTCCCCGCGCCGTTGGGGCCGACGATGCCGACGGCCTCGCCGGCCCCCAGCGCGAAGTCCACGTCATGGAGCACGACTAGCGCGCCGAAGCGCTTCCGGACCCCGTGCGCGGCGAGCAAGGGAGTCCCGTTGGTGCTCATGGCCGGCCTTCTAGCTGTAGGGCTTCAGCCTCGTCGCGATCGGAACCCGCTTGTCGTCGTGGTGCTCCGTGACCCTGGCCTCGACCTTGAACTTGCCGCTCGTCTTCACCCACTGCGAGCCGATGATGGGGCCGTTGGCGACCGTGCCCGGGATCGGCCCGTGCGCGAAGTTCACCGCGCCGAGCGGCGTGGGCGCGACGAGCGACTTGAAGGCCCGCGCGACGGCGACCTTGCTCTTCGGGTTCTTGCTCGCCTTCAGGGCGGCGAGGCCGACCTCGAACACGGCGACCGTCGCTCCGAGCTGCTGGAGCCACTGCCGGCCGGTCGCCTTCGTGTAGGCCGTCGAGAGCTGCTGGTTCGACATGCCGAGCGTCGCCGAGCGGTATGGCCACGTGGGTCCCCAGTAGATCGCGGTCGCGAGGTTGTAGCCGAGGCTGCCGAGCGCGACGATCTCCGACGCGAACAGCCCCGCCTTGGCGATCTGCGCGATCTTCACCTGGCTTGCGTAGCCCTGCTGCGCGGCCTGGCGCCAGAACGTCGCGAAGTCGGGCGGCAGGGGGAACGTGTTGAAGATCTGGCAGTTCTCCTGCTTGAACTTCGTGATCTGCGCGGAGAAGTCGGTCGTGCCATCCTCGTAGGGGCCGGCGTCGACGACGGTGAAGCCGCCCTTCTCGAGCAGCGGGATGAGCGCCGCGCGGACCGCGTTGCCGTCGGCGTCGTTCGGGTACAGGGCACCGACCTTCTTGTTTGTCTTCACGGCGCCGTTCCACTGGGAGAGGTACGCGCCCGCGAAGTCGGCGACGCCGAAGCTGAAGTGGTGCGTC
>Ga0070741_10009452_pt1 | contig 18924 bp, 14 predicted proteins | sample Coa_R1_4_FD_66440 | JGI IMG/M metagenome (GOLD analysis project Ga0070741, IMG submission 66440) | Surface soil microbial communities from Centralia Pennsylvania, which are recovering from an underground coalmine fire - Coalmine... | ecosystem: Environmental > Terrestrial > Soil > Unclassified ...
TGGCCATACTGATCGTGTTCAGCCTTGCCTCGATGGCCTTCACGCCGATCATGCCGCTCGCCGAAGCCTATGCCTTGCGCGGTCTTGCCCGCCACCGCCGCGCCTATGGCCCGGTGCGGCTGTGGGGCTCGGCTGCCTTCATCGCCGGCAGCCTGGGTGCCGGATGGATCGGCGATTCGATGGCCCCGCGCAACCTCATCTGGCTTATTGTCGCGGCCGCAGGGGCGGCCACGTTGGCGGCCGCCGCGCTGGCGCCGGCGCGGGAGGCTGCCGGGGGCGGAGCCGTCGAGCCGCCATATCGCGGCTTTCTGCGCACGCCCGGATTCGCGGCGGCCACCGCCGCGGCAGGCCTCATCCAGGCAAGCCACGCGGTCTATTACGGATTTTCGTCCTTAGATTGGAAAACGGCGGGGCTGGACGGCACGGTGATCGGCGCCCTTTGGGGGATCGGCGTGTTGGCCGAGATCACCCTCTTCGCGGTCTCCGGGCGCTTGCCGGCCTGGGTCACGCCTGGCGCGCTGCTGACCCTGGGCGGCGCTGGCGCCGTGCTGCGCTGGATCATGATGGCTCTCGGCCCGCCGAATGTTGCGCTGCCGCTGGTGCAATGCCTGCATGGCCTCTCATTTGGCGCGACACATCTCGGCGCCATCGGATTTGTCGCGCGCGCCGCTCCCGCCGGAATGGCGGCCACCGCTCAGGGCAACCTCGCCGTGGTCCTCGGCGGCACCATGGCGGCCAGCATGGGCCTCTCCGGGATTCTCTACGGCGCTTTCGGCGATCTTGCTTATGCGGCCATGGCGCTGATGGCCGCAACCGGCGTCCTTTGCGCGCTTTTGGTATGGCGGTTGCCGCGCTGAATTCAGCCCCAGAGCGCCGCCTCCGGCGGATAGACCAGACTTCCCTCGTATCGCAATCCGCCGTCGCGATCTTTCGCCAGCAGCAAGGGTCCGTCGAGGTCGACGACGCGGGCGCGCTGCGCCACCAACGTCGCTGGCGCCGTAGCCAGCGAGGTCGAGACCATGCTGCCGACCATGATTCCAAGGCTCATGCGTTCGGCTTCTTGCGCCAGCGCCAAGGCCTCGGTCAGGCCGCCAGTCTTGTCGAGCTTGATATTGATGGCATCGTATTTGCCGGCGAGCGCGGGCAGCGATGCGCGGTCGTGAACGCTCTCGTCGGCGCATACCGGAATTGGCCGCCGCAGTGTGAGAAGGGCGGTGTCGGCCTCGCTCGGCAGCGGCTGCTCCACCAAGGTAACGCCGGCAGCGGCGCAGGCGGCGAGATTCTCCGCGAGGTTTTCCGCGCTCCAGCCCTCGTTCGCATCGACGATCAATTCCGCCGCCGGCGCGGCACGCCGCACGGCGGCGATCCGCTCCGGATCGCCCGCAGCGCCGAGCTTTACTTTCAACAGGGCGCGGTGCGCCACCTTCGCCGCTGCGGTTGCCATGCTTTCGGGGGTGCCGAGCGAGATCGTCAAGGCGGTGATGACGGGACGGGGAGGCGCCAGGCCGGCGATTTCGTGAACACGCCGGCCGGTCTGTTTCGCCTGCAAATCCCAGAAAGCGCAATCCAGCGCATTGCGGGCCGGGCCGTTCCGCAAATGTTGCTGCAATCCGCCGCGATCGAGCCCGCCCGCAATGAGGCCGCGCGTGCTTTCGATCTCGGCGGCGACGCTTTCGACGTCCTGACCGAAGCGCGCATAGGGCACGCATTCGCCGCGGCCCTTTCGGACGCCGTCGCTCAACTCGGCGACGACTACAACGGCTTCCGTCTTGGTGCCGCGGCTGATGGTGAAGCTGCCGGCAATCGGCCAGCGTTCGATCTGCACGGAAAGCGCGAGGGGCATGAATATCCGTAGGCGGGCCGCCGGGCAGGTCCGCGGACCGCGCTCTCGACAGGCCCCGTGGCCGATGCTTGAACTATATGCGGCAAAAGGGAAGGCTGACTCAAGCGCAACGGCGGTGTTGCGGTTCGGAAAGGAGCCTGGTCGTGGACGCGGATGCCATGCTCACCAGCAAGCGCGACGGCGATCGGCTGGTGCTCGCTCCGGTCGGCGCCTGGACCGCCGTCCATGCGCGCGAACTGGAGCCGCTGGTGGACGTGCAGGTGCGCAGCAGCCAGCCGGTGCGCGCCGTCGAGATCGACGTCACCAGGGTTGATCGTCTCGACACCTTCGGCGCCTGGCTTCTCGAGCGGCTGGCCCGCGGCTGGAGCGCCCGCGGCGTCGAGGCGCGCATTACGGGGATAAAGGAGGACTACCGCGGCCTCATCGAGGAAATCCGGGGCGTTGGCCTCAAGCCGGCGGAACCCGAGCGGGGCCAAAATCGCGTCGTTGCGGCGCTCGCGACGGTCGGCCGCACGCTCGCCGGCATCGGCGGCGTCACCACGCTGATCCTGCAGATGTTCGGGGCGGTCACGGTGGCCGCCGGGCGCGCCCTGGTAAATCCAATGCGCTTCCGCCTGACCTCGCTGGTGGCGCATATCGACCGTGTCGGCTGGCGCGGCGTGCCGATCATGCTTCTGATCACCTTCCTGATCGGCGCCATTCTGGCGCAGCAGGGCATCTTCCACTTCCGCAAATTCGGCGCCGACATCTATGTCGTAGACATGATCGGCATCCTGGTGCTGCGCGAAGTCGGCGTGCTCATCGTCTGCGTGATGGTGGCGGGGCGCTCGGGCAGCGCCTATACCGCCGAGCTCGGCTCCATGAAGATGCGCGAGGAGATCGACGCGCTGCGCACCATGGGCTTCGATCCGGTCGAGGTTCTGATCCTGCCGCGCATTCTGGCGCTCATCGTCTCCGTGCCGATCCTCACCTTCCTGGGTTCGATGTCGGCGCTCTACGGCGGCGGGCTGGTATGTTGGCTCTATGGCGGAATCAACCCCGACGTGTTCTTGTCGCGGTTGCGCGAAGCGATCTCGCTGGAAACCTTCGCCGTCGGCATGATCAAGGCGCCGATCATGGCGCTCATCATCGGCATCATTGCCGCGGTGGAAGGCATGGACGTGAAGGGAAGCGCGGAGTCGCTGGGTGCGCATACGACGTCGTCGGTGGTGATCTCTATTTTTCTGGTCATCGTGCTGGACGGCCTGTTCGCCATCTTCTTCGCTTCGATTGGAATGTGATCGATGCCGGTGGCGACAGCGACCCAGCAGCCGAAGGAGTCCGTGATCCGGGTGCGCGACCTGGTCGTCGGCTTCGGCAGCCATGTTGTGCTCGATCACCTCGATCTCGATGTCTACCGCGGCGAAATCCTTGGCTTCGTCGGCGGCTCCGGCTCCGGCAAATCGGTGCTCATGCGCACCGTCATCGGCCTTTTGCCGAAGCGGGGCGGCTCGATCGAAGTCTTCGGCGCTGATCTCGACACGCTGACCGAGCAGCAGCTCCTGGCCATCGAGCGACGCTGGGGGATCCTGTTCCAACAGGGCGCGTTGTTCTCGTCGCTCAACGTCAAGCAGAATATTCAATTTCCCATCCGCGAGTTTCTCGGCGTGTCGCAGCGGTTGCTCGACGAGATCACCGAGGCCAAGCTGGAGATGGTCGGATTGGGCCCCGATGTGCAGGAGAAGCTCCCCGCGGAACTGTCCGGCGGCATGACCAAGCGCGTGGCGCTGGCGCGCGCGCTCGCGCTCGACCCCGAGATCGTCTTCCTCGACGAGCCCACTTCGGGGCTGGATCCGATCGGCGCCGGCGAGTTCGACGAGCTGATCACGACGCTGCAGCGCACTTTAGGGCTGACGGTTTTCATGGTAACCCATGACCTGGACAGCCTGCATACGGTGTGCGACCGCATCGCCGTGCTGGTGGGCGGAAAAGTGATCTTGACCGGCCCTATGAGCGCCATGTTGGCCTCGGACCATCCATGGCTAAAGGCGTATTTTCGCGGCAAGAGAGCGCGTGGGATCGCCGGCTAACGACCGGAGTGCAGACAATGGAAACCAAGGCAAATTACACGCTGATCGGCCTGTTCGCGGTTGGCGCCATTATTGCCGGCTTCGCCTTCGTCTTCTGGTTCCACAACATCGGGGCCGTATCCAACCGCGCGGTCTATTCCATCCGCTTCGACGGACCGGCCTCGGGATTGCGGCAAGGTTCCGCCGTGTTGTTCAACGGCATCCGCATGGGCGAGGTCACCCAGCTCATGCTCGATCCGCAAAATCCGCGGCTGGTTCTGGCCACCGTCGAAATCGATCAGAACGCGCCGGTGCGCGCCGACACCAAGGTCGGCCTCGACTTTCAGGGTTTGACCGGGATCGCCTCCGTCGCGCTCACCGGCGGTTCGCCGTCGGCGCCGGCGCTGGTTTCTACCAATGGCAGACCGCCGCTGCTCGTGGCCGACGCCGCCGCGACGCAGGACGTGACGCAGGTTGCGCGCGACGCGCTGCGGCGGATCGATGCACTGCTGGCGGAAGACGGCACGCTTACCAAGACCTTCAAGAATGCGCAGGAATTTACCGATACGCTGGCCCGCAACAGCGAGCGTATCGACAATATTCTCGCCGGATTTGAGAATTTGAGCGGCGGGCCCCAAGGCAACGGGGATATTCAAAAGGCCGCGCAGGCGGTCCGGCAGTTGGCCGAGAACATGGACAAGCACGTCGCCGAGGTGAGCGCCGGATTCAACCGTTTCTCCGCCACCGGGGCGCGTGAAATCGAGGCTTTCGCCGCCGAAGGCCGACGCACGCTTGGCGAAATTGATCGCACGGTCAAGAATTTAGACCGCAACCCCTCCCGTCTGCTATTCGGTGGTAGCGGAAATTCCGTCCCGGCCTACAATGGCCACTGAAGGGCGGATGTTGCTGGGCTGGCCTAAGGGGGCTGTGTGCAAGTGCCGGGGCGTAAATCCCTGCCGGGCAGGCGTTTTGTATTGATGGCTGTTGCGTCCTTGTCGCTCGCCGGCTGCGCGGGACTAGGCGCCTCGAAGCCGCCGCCGACCTATGACCTGACCACGCCGCAAAAGGTTGCGCGGGCGGGAACGACGCGCGGGCAATTGCTCGTGGCCGAAGCCACCGCGCTGAGCCCCTTCGACAGCGACAAGATCGTTGTGCGCCCGGCTGCCGGGCAAGTCGCGGCCATGAGCGACGCGCAGTGGAGCGACCGGTTGCCCAAGGTTGTTCAGGCACGCATGGTGCAGGCTTTCGAAAATGCCAACCTGTTGCGCGCCGTCGGCCGTCCCGGCGATCATATTGCCGCCGACTACGACCTGCTGATGGATATCCGAAGCTTTCAAATCGCCGCCGCCGGCCCGGTCGCCGAAGTGGAAATCTCGGTGAAGATCGTGTCCGACAGCAACGGACATATCGCCGCCGCCCGCATTTTTCGCGCCAGCGTTCCCGCCGCCGCGACGCAAGGCGCTGCCGCGGTCGCCGCCCTCGATGCCGCCTTCGCCAAGGTTGCGACGGACATCGTGCTGTGGACGACGAAAGTCATCTGAGGCGGCATTGCCGCCCAGGCAATGCGCCGCCGATTACTCGAAGCGTCCCGCGGCGTGGGCAAGCATCGTATAAACTTTGCCGGTTTCCGAGGTAAGATAGGTGCGCGCGACCACCTGCCCGCGATCGTCGCGCGAAACTTCGTCCAACAGCCGCTCGAATTCGCCGATGTAGCGATCGACCGTCTGCTTGAACTCGCGGTCAGCGCGGTACTTCTTGCGGATTTCGTCGAACGCCTTCTGTCCCTGCAGCGTATAGAGCCGCCGCGTAAAGATATTGCGCTCACCGCGCTTGTAGCGATCCCACAGCTCCGATGCGGCATCGTGATCGATCATGCGGGCGATGTCGACGGCGAGTGAGTCGAGCGACTCGATGCTGTGGCGCGCGGTGCGCTCGTCGGTCTCTGCGGTGGCGCGGCCGGAGTCCGGTTCGCTGTCTTCGTCTTCGCGCGAGGCGCGTTGCAATAGATCCGTAAGCCAGCCGGCGGGGCGGCCGTTTCCGGACAGCGAGCCGGACGACTGCGTCTCGGAGCGGCGCGGCGGCGAAGCAGGCTCGCTGCGCAAGCTCGGTGGCGGAAGCTCCGCCCGGCTACCGCCGCCCACCGAAAACATATTCTCCTCGCGGCCGCCGCGGCGCGTGGGTTCGACGGCGTCGAGGCCGCGTCCATGCCGTGCAACGATGCGGTTCAGCTCGGCCAGCGCTTCGATCTGATCGACGATCACGCGGCGCATCTGCGCCGCGCTTTCCGCGGTTTCCTGCGGCAGTTCGAGAATGCCGCGGCGCAGTTCATTGCGCGTTCTTTCCAGCTCGCTGTGCATCTCTGCGGCCATATCTTTCATGCCATGGATGATGTCGGAGAAGCGCTCCGTGGCCTGCCGGAACAGCGTATTGGTTTCCTCGCGGGCGTCTTCGTAGATGCCGCGCATGGCCTCGGCAGTGCGCCGTCGCTCGTCCTCGGCCGTAGAGCGGACGAGGTCGAACTGCTCGGCGATGGCTTGCGAGCCGCCCAGGCTGACGTCGGTCACCAGCCGGGCGATTTCACGGGCGCGGCTTGTCGCCATGTCGAGCGACTCGTCGAGCATGCTGGTGAAGCGTGTAAGCCGCTGCTCCAGGTCGTCGCTGCGGATGTCGAGCGTGGAAATCAGCGAATCAAGAGCGACCCGCCGCTCGCCCAGGCTTTCCTCGGTGCGGCGGTTGCTGTGCTCGATCAGTTCGACGGCCTCGGCGAGCCCGCGGCCATGTGCGTCGAATTGCGCGGCAAGCTGCGACAACTCGCCGGCAAGGCGCGTCGTCATGGCGTGGAATTTGCCGAGATGTTCCTCGGTGCGTGCTCCGGCGGTGCCGCTGCGCTCCATCAATTCGTTCATGGTGGAAACGAACTCGGTGACGCGACTCACCATCGTGGTCTCCAGCGAGTTCATGTTTTCATGAGCGCCGCTCAAGACCTCCTGCAGCAGGATGTTCGCCTCGCGCAGGCGTTCGAACATCGAAATCGTATCGTTACGCAGCATGCCGTGAGTTTCCAGCATCTCGGAAACGGCGGCGGCCGCGGTCTGTTTGGATTCCTCCACGGCTGATTGCGTGGCGGCCTTCAGCTCCTGCAGGGTCCGTCCCACGTTCAGCGCCGCGCTTTCGCTCGCTTCGTTGATGCGGCGGGAGATTTCGCCGCTGGTCTCGACCATGGCGCGGGTGAAAGTGAAGCCCTTGGTCTCGATTTCCGAGAGCGCATGTTCGGTGGCGCGGCCGACTTCGAGGGCAAATTGGTCGCGCTTCTCGGTGAGTGCCGCGAGAAGCCCGCTGCTGCTCTGATCGAGGACGTTGGTCATTTCAGCGGCGCGGGCGCTGACCGTGGCGGCGATCTCTTCCGCCTTGCCGGTGAAGGTCCGCGTCACCTCGTTGCTGACGCCGAGCAGTGTGCGCTCGACATTGGCGGAGAGCGTGGTGAGCGTATTTTCGGTGTCGCTGGCGTGGGTCTTGATCGCCGCGTTCAGCTCTTCGATGCGGCTGATTCGGCTGTCGAGGCTATTGGCGACGTCGAGCGCGCGGCTGCCCAGCGTCTTGTCGATTTCGCCGATCTTGTTGCTCAGCGTTTCCGCCAATTCGGCGCCGCGGCTGGCGACGGTATCGGTGACGTCGGCGATGCGCTTGTCCATCGCCGCCACGACCTCCTTGCCGCCTTCGGCGAGGGTCGTGGCGATGTTCATGACCCGCGTGTTGAGCGCCTCGTTAAGCATATTGGTGCGGTCGTCGATCGCCTCCTGGAAGCCGATAAGCCGCTGATCCAGCGCGCCGGCAATCTGATTGGTCCTGGCCTGCACGCGGTTGTCGAAGCCGTCGAGATAAGTGCGCATGGCATCGGCAACTTCCTCGGTGCGCGCGCCCAGGCGGTCCAGCAGCTCGCCGCCGTAGGTCTTCACGGTGCGGTCGAACTCGGAAAGATGCCGGGTGATCAAATTGCCCAGCGTCGTGCTCTCCCGGGAGATCTTTTCCCCGAGCTCGGCGCCGCCATGGGTGAACATCTCCTCGAAAGCTAGAAGGCGCGCCGACAGCATCTGCTTTGCCGCTTCGCCCTTGGCGTCGATCATGTGCGCCAGGGTTTCCGCGTTCTCGCGGAACGATTCGGTCATCTTGTTGCTACGCGCGATGATGACGTCGGTAATGCGCGCGCCGGTCTGCTCCATGTTGGCGACCACGTCGCCGCCGCGCAGGCTCAGATCGAGCGCCATCGACTCACCGGTCGCCTTCAGGGCTTCGTTGATTTCACCGACGCGGCTGTTGAAGGTTTCCGTCACCTCGGCGGCATTGTAGAGGATCGCGTTCTTCATCTGCTCGGTGCGTTCCGCCATCATGTCGACGACGGACGCGGATTCCCGTTCGAAATCCTGCGCCACGCCGGTCAGTTGCGAGGACACCATATGCGTGAGGCTCGCGGCGAGACCGGCAAATTCCTCGTGGATGTGATCGGTCTTGAAATCGAGACTGGTGGTCAGCCGCTCGGTGGCGTCCATGATCGCGCGGTTAGTCCGGTCGCCGGTCTGCTCCAGACGCTCGAGCAACTCGTTGCCCCGTTCGGTCAAGGCGCTGATCATGCTGTCGCCGGCATGGCCGAGCGCCAGCGTGATATGCTCGCCCCGGTCGGCCAATGAGCGCGTGATACGCTGCGCGGTTTCTCCGACCCGTTCGGCGACAAGTTCGCTGACGGCGTTGACATCGTGACTGAGATCGAGCCGGACGCTGCTGATGGCGTTGCGCACTTGCTCGGCCTGGCTCACCAGCGTATCGCGCTGATTGGCGAGATCATTGAGCAATCCGCGGATTCGCACTTCGTTGTCGTTGTAGGCGCGTTCCAGCGCCGCTACTTCGTTATGCACCAGGGATTCCAGTTCGGCGGCGCGCGCCAGCGCCCGTTCCACGCCGTCGCCCATCGCCGTGACCTCGCGGCGGATGGCTTGTCCGACCGAGACGATGGAATCCCGCGCCACCGTCTCCGGCTCGGCAAGCCGCACGGCGACTTCGGCCATGGACTGCGCGATCAGGCGTAGTTCCTGCGAGCGCCAGACCATGTGGGCGAGCGCGTAAAAAAAGAAGACCGGGGCGATCAGTAGCGCGGCGAGCCCGATAAGCGCAGGCATTGCCACGATCCTTTGCGCGAACAGCGCCTCGAGCGAGGGCTCGTAATTCCAGGCCAGGCCAACGCCTGCGATCAGCCAGGCCGCGGCGAACAGCGTCGCCACGCCGTAGGACATGCGCGACGGCCGCCGCTGCACGGCCTGTAGGATTTGACCGATCGACTGCCGGTCGTCGTTGGCGGCGGGGCGGGGGCCATGCGGTTTAATCTCGCCGCGCTGATGAGCGTGGAGGGAGGCGGATTCTGCGCCGTCGGCCTCGTCAGCCCGGACCGTCAGAAGAGGCTGATCCGGGGCGGCCGCCGATGGCTGGGCGGCTTGGGCGGGCTGGTCGTCGCGGATGCGAAGCGCGTCCTCGATGGCGGCGAGCGCCGCTTCGGTCGGATCCTGGATCTTCTTGGTAGTGGCCATCTCGGTTGTCGCCTCGCTTCTTACGCTGGACCACGGCGGCGGCCGACCTCAGGCCGGCCGCGCCACGAGCGCGTTTTCCCTCGGGCAGGTGGGCTTCGAAAGTGCGGCTTCCGTCCCCTTAGCTATCCTATCGGCTTGTTGAACCAAAAGAAACCGGCCCGGTAAGGCCCCGTTAATTATCCTTAACAGGCCTTGGGCGGTGCCTGCAGCCGCCCGAAGAGGGTCTTCACAACCGCAGCCGCCGTGAGACCGAGGTTCAGAACGGGAAATGGCAAGCGTTCGTTAACTATGACCATGCTTTGCTGGGCCCAAGGCCGTTATGCCGACCACCCATTTACCCGGTTTTCGCCGTCCCGCGGTCAAACTGGATCGGTAAAGGGGACACAGAGCTCCGAGGAGGCATCGATGGTTGAGCTTTCGGCGGCTATGGCCGAGCGGGTTGCCGCGCCACCTTTGGCGCCAGTCGATCAGGCCATCGATCTCACGCATCTCACGCGCATGACGCTCGGCGAAGCAAGCCTCGAACGCGAGGTGCTCCAGCTTTTCGACCGGCAGGCCGAGATGCTTCTTGCGCGCATGCGCCACGCTGCGCCCTGCGCCGTCGGGGCTTTCGCGCATACGCTGAAAGGCTCCTCCCGGGGCATCGGCGCCTGGCGCGTCGCCAGCGAGGCCGAGACCGTGGAGCTGACGGCGGTGGGCGGCGACGTAACTGCGGTGACGGCAGCGCTCGATCGACTCGGCGCAGCCGTCGATGAGGCCCGGCTGGTCATCGCCGAGTTGCTGCGCGCGCATTAGCCCGCACTCGCATTCTTGCCGCCACACGCTATATACAGCGAAATACCGCGAGGCCCGGCCGCCCGGCCGGCCAACTTCCGATTCCACGCATTCCCTTATGGCGAAAATAACGTTTATCGACTCCAGCGGCACCGCTCGTAGCGCCGAAGGCGAGGTCGGCTCCACCGTCATGGAGACCGCGATCAAAAACGGCATTCCCGGAATCGAGGCCGAATGCGGCGGTGCCTGTTCCTGCTCTACCTGTCACGTCTATGTCGATGAGGCCTGGCGTCAGATCACCGGCGAGCCGTCGCCGATGGAAGAGGATATGCTCGATTTTGCCTTCGACGTGCGGCCGAATTCGCGCCTATCCTGTCAAATCAAGGTAAGCGAGGCGCTGGACGGTCTGGTGGTCACGACGCCGGAGCGGCAGGCCTGAGGATTGCCGGTCCGGTTCGAGGCGCGCGTTGACAGGTCGAGATGAGCGAAGCGATCAAAACCGACGTCGTCATCATCGGGGCGGGCCCGGTCGGGTTATTCGCCGTGTTCGAGCTCGGCCTGCTCGATATGAAGGCGCATCTCATCGACATTCTCGACCGGCCCGGCGGGCAATGCGCCGAGCTTTATCCGGAAAAGCCGATTTACGACATTCCCGCTTTGCCGTTCGTGACCGGTCAGGGCCTGGTCGATGCGCTGATGCAGCAGATAAAACCCTTCGGCGCCACCTTTCATCTTTCCGACATGGTGCAGACGCTGGAGCGCGCCGGCGACAAGCTGTTCCGCATTCGCACCGAGAACGGCAAGCAATTCGAGTGCAAGGCCGTGGTCATCGCCGCCGGCGGCGGATCGTTTCAGCCGAAGCGGCCGCCAATTCCGGGCATCGAGGCTTATGAGGGGCAATCGGTCTTCTATTCCGTCAGGCAGATGGAAAAATTCCGCGGGCGCAAAATTCTCATTGTCGGTGGTGGCGACAGTGCGCTGGATTGGACGCTCAACCTTGTCCCGGTGGCCGATCGCGTCACCCTTTTGCACCGGCGCGAGGAGTTCCGCGCCGCGCCCGACAGCGTCAACAAGATGCGGGCTCTCGTCGAGGCCGGCAAGATGAGCCTCCTGCTGGGCCAGGTCGCCGGCCTGGAAGGCGAGGGCGGGCAGGTGAGGGCCGCCAAGGTCAAGCGCAACGACGGTGAGATCCTTTCCGTCGCCTGCGACGCGGTGCTTCCATTCTTTGGCCTCACAATGAAGCTCGGGCCGGTGGCAAATTGGGGTCTCGCGCTCACCGAAGACGAGCGTATTCCGGTCGATACCGAAAAGTTCGAGACCAGCGTGCCCGGCGTTTTCGCGATCGGCGATATCAATACCTATCCGGGTAAGCTGAAGCTGATTCTGTCCGGTTTTCACGAGGCAGCGCTCATGGCGCAACACGCCTATCGCTACGTCTATCCCGGCAAGCGGCTTACCTTCCAATACACCACGTCCTCCACGAGCCTGCAGAAGAAACTGGGCGTCGCCTGAGCAAGGCGCGTCTCGTCAAAAGCCGCATTTCTGCTACCATACGGTTGCGCGGCGGCGCGTATCACAGGTGCTGCGAAGCAGGGGGACGTTGACATGATCGCGAGCCAAAGCAACGGCATTCGCTCGGCGCTTCGTTTTGGAATCGTCATTGGCCTCTTCGCCGCGAGTGCCGCCATGGCGAACGCGCAGAACGCGCCGAGCTACCAGGGCAAGCAGATTCGCATGGTCATCAGCTCGGATGCCGGAGGCGGTTACGACGTCTATGGCCGCGCGCTGGCGCGCCACATCGCCGATCACATTCCCGGAAAGCCCGATGTGGTTTCGGAAAACATGCCGGGCGCGTCCGGACTGACGGCCACCAATTGGGGCGCCAATATCGCGCCCAAGGACGGCACCGTCATCGTGTTGAGCTATAATGCCTTGGTTGTCGAACCGCTGTTCGGCAACAGCAAAGCCAAGTATGACTCCCGCGAAATTCAATGGGTCGGCAGCATCGGAAAGCAGCAGCAGATCTGCCTGACCTGGCACACCAGTCCGGTGAAGACCATCGACGACGCCAAGACGCGCGAGGTTCTGGTCTCCGCGACGGGCGCCACCGGCAACTCGGCGACCGTGCCCAAGATGCTCAACGTGCTGCTCGGTACCAAATTCAAGGTAATCGGGGGCTACAGCACCAGTGAAATGCGGCTCGCCGTGGAGCGCGGCGAGGTGGAAGGCGTCTGCGGCCTGTCCTACTCGACGGTGAAGGCGTCGTCGCCGCAATGGTTCCAGGACAACAACGTCACGATATTGATACAGACCGGCGCGGCGCCGCAGGCCGGTCTGGAGAAGGTTCCAGTGCTGATCAATCTCGTGAAGGACGCCGAGGCCAAGCAGGCACTCAAATTCCTCGGTTATCAAGAAGAGATGGGCCGGCCGTTCTTCATGCCGCCAGGCACGCCGAAGGAGAATGTCGCGGTCATCCGCCGCGCCTTCGACGAGACCATGAAAGATCCAGCCTTCCTCGCCGATGCCGAGAAGGTGCGACTTGAAGTCAATCCGATGAGCGGAGAAGACATGCAAAAGCTGGTCGGCGAGGCGTACGCAACTCCACCAGCGATCATCAAGCGCGCCGCCGATCTGAAGCAGGGGAAGTAGCGCGCCCTCAGAATTCCCGCAGCAGCCGGCCGTAGCCGGTGATCCGGTCGTCGATGCCGGCCATTCGCATGGCTTCCCATGCAATGGCCTGCAGCGAAGTCATGACGTTGACCTTCAGCTCATCTTCAAGCGTTTCAATGGCATCGATAACGCGCCAATGCGGCTGTGCGAAATTGATGGTGTCGATTTCCGGGTGTTCCTTCTTCAACGCACGGCCCCATTCCAGCGCGCATTCCGGGGGGATTGCGCCCACCGTTTTCAGGTCCCAACCTCCCGCATGAACGCCACAGGGCTCGAGCCCGAAAAAGTCGCGTAGCTGACGGTCATGCCGCGCGTTCTGGTCCGGCGCGAAGGGATGCACGGTGCCGACCTTGCGCGACCCCAAAGCCTTGTAGGCTTTTTGCTGGGCGGTTGTGCTGCTGCTCACCGGCACGCCGACCCGCCGTTGCAGGCTGCGCATCAGTTCGCTCAAATTCTCGCCGCCGCGCGACAGATTGATCGGCAATCCGCCGAGGACCACGAGATCGGCTCCACATTCGGCCAGTGTCTTCGCGCCCTCGATGCTCATGTCGTAGCACTTCTTCACGTCCTCGGGGCTGCGCTCGCCGAGCGGCAGCATGAACATCATCAAGCTCACGCCGTCGGGCACGATCTTGTAGAAATCAACGGGGAAGACTTCGGTGGTGACGGCGGCGACGGTGTAGCCAATGCGCGCACGGAAGCCGTACATGCGGTTTCTCCCTTCGCCTGGAGCATGGCTCATGACGGGCGAAAGCGATATACAGGATCGGCAGCTTCAGGGAAAAGGGAAGACGATGTCCTACGAGCCCATCGTGCCGCGCGCCCGCATCGGATTTGTCATTCCGACGTCGAACCGCATGATCGAACCGCAGATGCAGCGTTACATGCCGCCCGGCGTCGTTCCGCATTTCACCCGCATTCGCATGACCAACAAGCACAAGGCGCCGCTCGAGCAATTGCTGCCCCGCATCGCCGACGCGGCGAGCATGCTCGCGGAATCGAGATGCGACGTCACCGTCCTGCAATGCACGGGCACCTCGATGTCGGGAGGAATCGATATGGAAAAGCGCGTGATCGAGGAAATGCAAAAGGCGACGGGCCGGCCAGCCGCCACCGCAGCCTCTTCGATCACCGCCGCCTTTGCCGCGCTCGGGGCCAGGCGGCTGGTCTTGATCTCGGAAACGAAGCAGCCCGATCACGAAAAGAAGAAAAACTATCTGCGCGAGGCCGGCTATGACGTCGTTGCCGACAAAGCTGTCGGACTCGCGGGCACCGATGAGTATTGCACCATGCCGCCGCAGCTTTGGTTCGATACGGCGCTATCGCTGCGCAACGGCGGTGCCGACGCCTATTTCATCAGCTGTGCCAACATTCACAGCATCGATGCCATCGAGGAACTGGAAAGCGTGTTGAACAAACCGGTTGTGACCAGCAACCAGGCGGCGATCTGGCGTTCTCTGCGGCTCGCCGGCATTCGCGATGCGGTGCCGGGACTCGGGCGGCTTCTGCGGCACGATGCCGATGAGGCGGTGGCCGCGGAATAGCGTTATTCGAGGGGCGGCAGCGGCGCGCTGGTGACGCTCGGCGCTGGCGGTAAATCGAGAACGGCGCGCATCGCCGGCAAAGCGGCATCGGCCATCGCCGCATAGCCTTCCGCCGTGGGATGGATGGCGCCGCCATAGACGGCGCTGAGAATGCCCCAGGTCGCATCGTGAATATCGGCCGGTTGCAGCACCGAGGGCAGGCCATCCGGATAGGTCATCGAGGTGAAATAGCTGTCGTTGGCAGTGCGCACCCAGCGCGAGCGGGGAGCGTAGGGCTTGAAATCGCTCGGCCGCATGCCGCAGACCATCGGCTCCTCGACCGCTTTGACCGGATCGCTCTGGAAGCTTTCTCCGTCGGCGGAAAAACAGGCGCGGTCGAATTCGGGGTCGCTATCGGCGCGGGCACAGAAGCCGTGACCGGCGAAATCCGCCTGATGGTTGTCGACGAAAGTCATTCGGTCGCTGTCGGGCGCGGCGCAGATCGCGCCGCCTTGGCACAGCGCGAGACCCTTGATTTCCGGCAGGAAGCGGCTGGCGAGGAAGTCGGCGATGTTACGAAGCCGTGCCCCATCGGCCGACAGGGCAGGGTGCACATCGAAGCCATCGCGCCCACCGGGACAGGGTCTGCCGCGGGCGGTGAGCGCAAGATGGCCGTAGGTCACGAACACCACCCGAGACAGCTCGCCGCCGACCAAAGGCTTCAGCGCGGCGCGCAATTTGGCAAAGGACATAGGCAGATCGGCCTGCAGGATCCGCGCTGCATCGTCCGTCCTTTCGATCACGCCGCTGCGGCTAAACACGGCGCGCTCGGCTCCCGGCTCGATGATGACGTCGGCCACCAGTCCGGAGAAGTTGATGTCATTGGCGCCCACCGTCAGCAGCGCCAGATCGAGTTTGCGGCCCGCGCGCTTCACAAGCTCGGTCAGTTGCGCGATTTGTCCCGGAACCTTGCCGGAACAGGAACCGGCGCGATCCGCGGCGGCACATTCCTCGATCCGCTGACTGCCGAGCATGCCGGCGTCGATGCTGGCGCCGGCGCAGGCGAGTGGCAGGAAGGTGACGGCGAGATGCGGATTTTGCACGGCGAGGGCGAGCGCCGCGCGCAACTGATAGCCGTATAGCGAGCGATGGCACGGCGCATTCATCCACCCCGCGCCGTAGCGCTGCCATTCGCTCAGGGTTTCCGCGCTGGCTTTCGTTGCGCCGCTGCCGCAGCTCTTGTCGCCGCTGTAACCCTCGCGGCCGGGCCGGAAGTACTGATTGCCGGCAAAATCGCGGAAGCAGAAGCCAATGTCGGAAAGCCGCACCGGCTTGTCCGGGTCGCCTTCGCCGGCGCCGATGGAATCGCCGAGTCCCGCGATCAGCAGGTCGCGCACGGCGATTTCGGTGGTTGCCTGCTGGATGCCGCCGTCCGGCGCCACGACGCCGACGCTGGCGACGGTAGGCTTGCCATAGCGCAGGCGCACGGTCACGTTCTCGCGGCAATCGACGGTGATGCGCTGCACGGGGACGGTGCCGTCGTCAAAATCCCAGGTACAACGCGATCCCTCGGGCACCTGTCCGGCGAGCACGGCGTTGACGCGGTGATCTTTCGGGGCGAGATAATTCTCGGTTTCGCCGTCACGCTGGCAGGTTTCGCGCAGCTGGCCGGCGGCGTCGACGCAAAGCCGATCAACCACGTCCTTCGCCCAACCGCGGCCGTCACCTGCGCTTTCCATGCGCGTCTCCGCGGCGCGGATGCCGTCCTCCTTCAGCGCGGCGACCTGGCGCTCGAAATCGGAATCGTTGCGGAACAGGCGGAAACGATTTTTCACCTGCCATTCAATGCGTAGCGCATCGGGGGCCGTGTCCTGTGCGATTGCCGGACCGCACATGGCGGTCAAAATGACGGCCAAGATCAGCCGCTGGAAATGCATTGGCTCAATTCTCGTTCGGAGAAGCGGGCGCGCCCAAATTCATCGATGGCGCCGGATTAATGTGAGGGCTCGATGGGTCGTCGTTTTCTTCGGCATCGCGCTCGCGTCGGGGCAGAAAGGCAACGATCAAGGCCAAAGGCGCCAGAGCGACAAGGCGGCTCTGATATCGGTCGTGCGGATTCGACAAAGCGCCGCAGATCGCCGCATTCGCCAATAACGCCACCAGCAGCATCAGGGGAAGCGCGGCCCGACGGCGGGGCCAGCGTCCGCGCCACGCCAGCAGCACCACGGCGGCCAGTCCGCCCATGGAGCCAAGTGCGACGGGGACGTGCACGGCATTCACCCACGTGAAATCGATATCCGCTTGCTGCTGCCGCGCGGAATCGAAGGCCGGATAGGATTCCGGCGCGTAGCGCCGCAGCTTGTCACGGGTGTGCCAGGACCACGGCGTCAGGTAATCGCCGGTTTTCACCATGATCAACTGCGACAGCGTGCCTTCGATCGCGGCCTCGATGTGTTGCAATGGAAAAGCGCGCAGACTGTCGATGACGATGCGCTCGGCTTCATTTTCGAATCCCTCCCAGCCCCCGAGTTGCCAGATCGGACTGGTCTCCTTCCACAGCCAGTCATCGCCTTCACTCGGCAGCTCGGCGCGCCAGACGCAGATCCGAAGCGACTCGTCCGGACAATATTCATCGAGATATTGTGCGGCGATGCCGGTTTGGATCAGCCGGCCGAACAGGAAATTGGGGCCGCCGGGAATGAATCCGAAACGTCCGATCAACAGCAGATTGGACATAAGCATGAGCAAGATGCCGGCCGCGACGGCGATCGCCGGCATTGCGACGGCGGGGCGCGGCCAGCGGAAACGCGGCGCGGCGGCATACCAGAACAGTAAAGGGCCGACGAGCGCGGTGATCAGGCCGAGCGTGCCCATGTGGCCGGCAATGGCGAAAGCGACGATGGCGACGAGCGCAGCTTTTTCGGCGGCGCGCAAATCAAGTCGATGGAACGCGAGCAAATAGAAAGCCAGCACCCCGGCCGGCAACCACACGTCCGGCATCAATTCCGCCGCATACCAGGGCAGCGACGTCGACGCGCCCAAGGTCACCGCGATGCCGGCGGAGAGCCAGGGCCGATGGCCATGGCCGTGCACCCGCAGCGTCAGGATCAGCAGCCAGGCGACGAGACAAGCTTGCGAGAGAATGATGATTCCGAATCCGCTCGGAATGCCCAGACTCAAGAACAGGCCATAAAGCGCCGAACGGCCGTTTGCCGGCAATCCGGTCATGTAGGAATCGAGATAGCCGCCGGTGTCATAAAAGACGATGGGATAGCCGTTCCACAGCGCCGGCCAGAGCAGAGCCAGTAACATCAGAAAACTCGATAGCGCCCAGACCAGCGCCGATCGCAGCGGTTCGGCAAGCGCGCCGACGCTCGATCTTACCGGCCGCTGGACGGCGGCTTGTGACCTTGCGGAGGAGGCAGGAAGCATGGCGGATCAAGCCGCAGTACGCACAAGAGTTCCCTCGATCGCCGCTGGATCGGTGCCCTTTCGGCGCCGTTTACCAGCGGCTTTCGCTCCATCCTACCGCGTTTTTTTCTTCGCCGCGACCTTCGTCCCGTTATCGCCGCCGACGCCCCGATCACCGGATCGAGATCGCTGCGCGCGTATTTTCACGCCAAGGCGCCGCCGGCGAAAAGGACCAAGGCGAGGGCCGTCACCATGAAGCGGGGGATGGGCGCCATGAATCGGAATCTCCCTCATAGAATGTGCGAGCTGTTCCTTGCAGAATCGGGCGCCGGTGCGGCCGTTGTCGGGCGGCTTCGCGGCACCGTTCACAAGCCGCTGATGGCGCACGAACGCGCGTCGGCCTTTGTGGTTCCGCGCGTAAGAATTGGGCGAGGTCGGGATTGGCGCTGGAAACGCCTTCACGGACGATCTAGGCTCGCGAAAGGCCCGGAGGGGCAGCGATGAATCGAAACGGCGTCACCAGCGGAATAGGAATTCCGCGCGCCCGCTTTGCGCCGACGAGCCTTGCTTCCGCTGCGATCCGGCTCGGCGATGGCAGCGAGACGTCATGAGCCTGCGATTTCGACTCTCCGTTTTGGTCGGTCTCGCGGTGCTGCCCTCGCTGGGACTGACCGCTTACAATTCCTATTCCTGGCGCGAAATCCTGAAGGACGAGGCCGACAAAGAAGCGCTCGGCGCGGCGCGGCTGGTCGCCGCCGAACTCACGCAGCTGCTCAAAGGCACGGAACGGATGATGCATACCCTGATGAAGCATCCCGCCGTGCCGAACGACGAGCAGGAATGCAGCGCCTTCTTCAATTCGGTGATCCAGAATCTCGGCATCTATCGCGAGGCGGCCTTCATCGACCGCGCCGGCAAATTCCATTGCTCGACGATCCCTATCCCTCCTGATCTCGATGTTCACGACCGCATCTACTTTAGCGAGCCGCTGAAGACCGGCCTGTTCACCGTCGGCACGCTGACCATCGGCCGGGTGACGGGAAAACAATCGATCCATGTCTCGATGCCGTATCGCGACG
>Ga0070741_10009453_pt1 | contig 18923 bp, 21 predicted proteins | sample Coa_R1_4_FD_66440 | JGI IMG/M metagenome (GOLD analysis project Ga0070741, IMG submission 66440) | Surface soil microbial communities from Centralia Pennsylvania, which are recovering from an underground coalmine fire - Coalmine... | ecosystem: Environmental > Terrestrial > Soil > Unclassified ...
CGCGGATCGCGATCGGGGAGCCGTTCGCGCGGGCCGAAGGCACCGAGGAGGAGGGGCTTCCCGACCTGCCCACCGCAGTCGCGCGCTTCGAGTCCGCGGGCGTCGATCTGATCGGCCTCGTGGCCGCGTCGGAGGACGACTGGGACCGCTACGAGAGCCTGCACTGGCGGGCGGCCGTCGAGGCGGGCGTCGCCGGCGACGACCTCGAGACACACCGGTTCCGCCGGGACCGCCACCTGCGGCGGCGGAGCGCGCTCGGCTGGGCGATCTTCGTCGGCCGCGTCCGCGCGAGCTAGAGCGTCGCGGCGGTCTGCACGAGGTCGTAGAGGCGCTTCACCGCGACTCCGGCGTTGCCGCGGCTGACGGCGATCGTCACCTCGGTTCGCTCCTCCCCGCTCGCCCGCAGCCGGATCTCGGCGTCGAGCTTCGGCTCGAGCACATGGAACGCGAACCGCTCGAACGGCTCGATCGTCTTCACGAGCAGCATGGTCTCGACGCTCCGCGTCCCCGTGAAGACGTTGCGCTTCTGCGCGTGCACCTTCCAGCGCGCACCGGGCGCGAACCCGCGCACGTCGGGCTCGATCCCGGTGATCCCCGGCCACCAGTCCGGTAGGTGGTACGGCTCGGCGAGGAACGCCCAGACGTCCGCCCGCGGCGCGAGCAGCTCGAGGGTCGCTTCGCTCACCGCTCGAGCGACGCCAGGAACTCGGCGCCGCCGAGCATGCGCTCGAGCTCGTCGCGGCGCTGAGCCTCGTCGAGCTGCTCGATCCGCGTGTGCGTTGGATCTCCCGGAACCTTCTCGACGCTGAAGTGGCGCTCGGCGGCGGTGGCGATCTGCGGCAGGTGCGTGATCGTGATCACCTGCGCCCGCGCGGCGAGGCGCCGGAGCGTGTCGGCGACCGCGTGCGCGGTCGTGCCGCCGATGCCCGCGTCGATCTCGTCGAAGACCATCGTCTCGCCTCCCGCCACGGCGGCGATGGCGAGCGCGACCCGCGACAGCTCACCGCCGGAGGCGGTCTCTGCGACGGGCCCGAACGGCAGACCGGCGTTCGGCCGGATCAGGAACGCGACGTCGTCGGCGCCGGTCGGGCCCGGATCGCGGTCGGAGACGACGACCTGGAACTCCCCGTCGCCGAGCCCGATCCCGCGTAGCTCCTCGGCCACTGCAGCCGCGAACGGCGCCGCAGCGGCGCGCCGCGCCGCACGCAGCTCGGCGTGGATGCGGTCGACCTCCGCCTGCGCTGCGCCGAGGGCAGCCTCGGCGGCGGCGACCGGATCGTGACCCTCGTCGAGCCTCGCGAGCTCGCCGCGCGCCTCCGCTCCGCGCTCGAGCAGCTCGGCGTAGGTCTGGACGCGGAAGCGCCGGCGAACGTCCGAGAGCTGCCCGAGCTCGCCCTCGACCTGCTCGAGCCGGCCGGGCTCCGCCTCGAGGGACGTGAGGAACGCCCGCAGGTCGGAGGCGGTCTCGCGGAGCTGCAGCTCGGCTTGCCGCAGCGCATCGCCTGCCGCCTGCAGCTCGGGCGCGAGCCGCTCGAGCGGCGCGACGGCTCGCTCGGCCGCCGCGACGAGGTCGCTCGCGCCGTCGCCGTCCTCCGGCGAGAGCGCCGCTGCAGCAGCCTCGGCGCCCTCGGCGAGATCGGTGACGTGCCGCAGCCGCTCCCGCTCGGCGCGCAGCTCGTCCTCGCGCTCGGGCGAAAGCCCGTCGGTTGCCTCGGCGAGGGCGCGCAGCTCGTCGAGCCTAGTCTGCGCGGCCGCCGCGTCGCGGGTCAGCTCGTCGTAGGCGCGGCGCGCGGCCTGCAAGTCGCGCCAGGCGCGCCCGGCCGTGCGGGTGTCGATCCCGGCGAAGGCGTCGAGCACGCCCCGCTGGTACGCGGGACGCGCCAGCCGCCGCTGCTCGAACTGCCCGCTCATCGCGATCAGCGCCTCCGCCGCCGCGGCGACGTCCTCGCGCGCCGCGCTCCGTCCCCAGGCGTACGCGCGCGTGCGCCCGTCGGCGAAGATCCGGCGCGCGAGCACGACCCCGTCCTCGCCTTCCGGACGCAGCTCGGCAAGCTCGCCCAGCTGCTCGTCGTCGACCCCGTCGAACTCCGCCTCGACGTAGGCCTCGTCGCCGGCGGCGCCGATCAGCGCCGCGTCGCCGCGTGACCCGAGCAGCAGGCCGATCGCGTTCGTGAGGATCGTCTTCCCGGCGCCCGTCTCGCCGGTGATCGCGTTCAGCCCGGCCGCAGGCTCGAGCTCCGCTTCCCGGATCAGGACGAGATTGGAGATGCGGAGCGAACGCAGCACGCCTCCATCGTAGGGAGGCGGCCCGTCGGCGTCACCGTGTCCGATTGCGACGACGAGCGTGCAGGAGATACAGCGGCAGACCGACGATCAGGAACAGGAACACGAACGACGCCCAGGCCGACGGATGGCGGATTCCGTGCCGCTCCGCGTGGAAGAACACCGCGATCCCGGAGATCGCGGCGACCACGAACGCGACGCCGAACTGCGCGTTGGAGACGGAGCCCACGCGCGCACGGTAGCGTCGCATCGTGCCGAGGCCCGTGATCTGGAAGCCGCGCTATGCCACCCGGCGGATGCGGGAGCGCGCGTGGGCGGAGGCCGACCTTGCGCGCGAGCGCGCCGCCGCCGGCCCGCCACGGCGCTCGTGGCTCGTGCGCCTGCTCCGCCGCTTCGTGCCGTGAGAGCGCCCGGTGCCGGCCTCAGTCGTCGTCGAGCGGCCGGCGGAGCACCCACAGCAGGTTGCTGACCGGGCGTGCCGGGTCGCCCGTCATCTCCTCGATGCGCGACGCGGCTTCTCCGATCTTGCCGAGCGTTCCGGGCACCGGCAGGCGCGAGCCCTTCTCGGCGGTGGGCGCGGCCGGCTCGTCGGGCACCACCGCGATGAGCTCCCAGCCGTCACGGCCGTAGTCGTTCAGCCGCGCGGTGTAGCGGCCGTCGTCGAACGAGAGCACCTTGTACTCCCAGCGCTGCATCAGCGCCCGAACGTCGCCGCGTAGCGGGTGAAGAACGTCACCTCGGGGAGGGTAGCGAGCACGGACGCGCGGCTTCCGACGCGAACGATCGCGCGTTCTCCGGTCGCGAGCGTCCCGCAGGCCTGGCCGTCGACGAGAACGGTCGTCTCGAGGTCCGCCGTCAGGTTGGTGATCGCGATGTCCGGACCGCGCGGGACGACGAGCGGCCGGATGTGGATCGAGTGCGGCGCGACGAACGTCAGCACCATCGCGTCGAGCCCCCACACGAGCACAGGCCCGCCGTTCGACAGGTTGTACGCGGTCGAGCCGGTCGGCGTCGCGCAGATGAGCCCGTCGCAGGGCTGAGAGCCGAGATCCTCGTCGCCGATCGCGTAGCCGACCTCGATCATGCGGCCGAGCGTGCCGCCGGCGACGACGACGTCGTTCACCGCGGCGCGCGTGACGCCTCCGACCTCGACCTCGAGCGTCGAGAGCTCGACGGTCCGGTACTCGCCCGCGAACACGCGCTCGAGCCCGGCTTCGAGATCGGGCGCGTCGAGCGTCGTGAGGAAGCCGACGCGGCCGTAGTTGACGCCGACCACGGGAACGCCGCGACCGAGGAACCGCCCGAGCGCGCGGAGCATCGTTCCGTCCCCGCCGAGGACGACCGCGATATCGGCGTCGTCGCCCTCGGTCAGCTCGACGCCGCAGCGCCCGGCAAGCGACTCGAGCCGCGCCACCGCCTCGCTGACGCCTTCGCGGTCGATCGTGACGACCGCGGCCCGCTCAACCGACCGCATCGGCAACCCACCGTTCGAAGTCGGCTGGGAGCTGCGGGCGCTCTCGCTGGACGAGGTGGAGGACGAACTCACGGTTTCCCTTCGGGCCGGGCAGTCCCGAGTCTACGCAGCCGTGCGGTTCCGCCCCGCTCGCGAGCAGCGCCTCGGCCACCTCGTGAACCACGCGCCGCTGCACCGCGGCGTCGCGGACGACGCCCTTCGGCGTCTCCGCCCGTCCCGCCTCGAACTGCGGCTTCACGAGCACGAGGGCCTGCCAGCCGGGCGCGGCGAGCGAGAGCACGGGCGGCAGCGCGATCTTCGCGGAGATGAACGACACATCGCAGACCACGAGCTGCGGCGCGAACGGCAGCTCGGTGACGTTGCGGGCGTTGACGCGTTCGAGGACGACCACGCGCGGGTCGTCGCGGATCTTCGAATGCAGCTGGCCGTAGCCGACGTCGAGCGCGATCACGCGCGCGGCGCCACGCTGGAGCAGCACGTCGGTGAAGCCGCCCGTCGAGGCGCCGACGTCGACCGCATCGAGGCCGGTGACGTCGAGACCGAACGCGTCGAGCGCGTTCGCGAGCTTGTGTCCCGCGCGCGAGACGTACGGCGGGGGTGCCTCGACCTCGAGCTGGGCGTCCTCGTCCACCTGCTCGCCCGGCTTCTCGTGCCCCGGCACACGACCGGCCATGACGAGCGCCTGCGCCTGCGTGCGCGACTCCGCGAGGCCGCGCTCGACGAGGAGGACGTCAAGCCGCTTCTTGGGCAAGAGCCGAACGCTCCGAGTAGACGGCGAGGATGAAGTTCAGCGAGGCCAGGCTCGCGACGACGGCGGCGAACGCGTAGACGGTGTGCAGCCCGACCGACGCGAACAGAAAGCCGGCGGTCGCGTACGCGGCGGGGCGGATCACCTGGTTGGAGACGATGATCGCCTGGATCACCTTCGGGAACAGCGCAGGCGGCACACGCGCGGTCAGGATCCCGAAGTACGGCGCGTTCGTCATCGGGTTCGCGAAGCCGATCACGGCGAGCGCGGCCACCATCAGCTCCAGAGGCACGTGCGGCACGAGCAGCCAGAACGGCGCCGCGATGCCGATCGCGGCCGCGATCGCGATCGACTGCGCTTTGAAGCGAGCGAGCGCCGCGTAGGTCGCGAACGAGCCGGCGACGCTGCCGCCTCCGTACGACGCGAGGAGCAGGCCGGCGACGCGCGGATTGTGGTGGTAGTCGCGATACGCGATCACCGGGAACGACGCGAAGACGAGCGGGAACGCGGCGCCGAACAGGAACGGTGACAGGACCGCTCTGCGCACGAAGCCGTCGCGCGCGATGTATGCCAGCCCGGCGAGGACGCCGCCCGTCGCTTCCTTGTCGTGCACCTCGCGGACGACGCGCACGAACACGCTGACAAGCACGAACGACGCGAGGAACGAGCCGGCATCGATCCACATCACGTTGGCGGCGCCGACGAACGCGATCAGCACGCCGCCGATTGCGGGGCCCGCGAAGTTGGTGAAGTTCGTCGCGCCTTCGAGAAACGTGTTCGCCTGCGAGACGGCCTGCTCGCCGGTTCCGACGATCGCAGGGATCAACGCTCGCTGACACGAGAAGTACGCCGTAGAGAACAGCCCCGAGAAGAACGCGACCACGAGCACGACGGCGTACGAAAGACCGCCGACGGCGTGCAGGAACGGGACGAGCGCGATCACCGGCGCCCGCACGAGATCCGACAGGAGCATGGTCGCGCGCGGCCCGAGTCGGTCGACGACGAGCCCCGCATGCAGACCGAACAGCACGAACGGCGCGAGCTCGACCGCGAACACGAGGCCCATGCGCGACGTCGAGTGCGTCGTCACGAGCACGAACCACGGCAGGGCGAGCCCCGAGAATGCCGAGCCGAGCGTCGAGATCAGCTCGGCCGTCGTCAGTGCGAGCAGCGCGCGGTTGCGGATCACACCGTCCGCACGGCCAGGTCGTCGACGATCGACGAGAGCACGTCGGTGTCCGCGTCGATCTCGTCGAGCCGCATCTGGGCGCGCTCTGCCGCCTCGCTCGCGAGGCGGCGAGCGCCGTCCGCTCCCACTTCGAGCGCGTAGCCGTCGCCGTCGAGGACGTCGTCGACGATCTGGAACAGCAGGCCCAGCTCACCGGCGAACGCACGCCAGGGCGGATGCTCGTCGAGCGGGAGCTCGACCGCCCAGAGCGCGCACATGATCGACGCCGTGAACAGCGCGCCCGTCTTCAGCGCGTGCAGGCGGGCGAGGTCGCGCTCGCCTTCGAGGTCGAGCTGCTGTCCCCCGATCATCCCGAGCGTCGCCTCGACGAGCTCGCGCGCGACCGCACCGGTGGGATAGGTGAGCGCAAGCCGCATCGCCTCGGCGAGCAGCGCGTCGCCGGCGAGGATCGCCGCGGCCTCGCCGTACGCCGCCCAGACCGACGGCGCGCCGCGACGCTCGTCGTCGTTGTCGAGCGCGGGCAGGTCGTCGTGGACGAGCGAGAACGAATGCACGAGCTCGACCGCGGCCGCGGCCGGCAGCACGTCCTCGACGCGCGCACCCAGAGCGTCGCCCGTGGCGAGGCACAGCACGGGCCGCACGCGCTTGCCGCCGAGCGCATGGCGCATGGGCGCCTCGAGCGTGCCGAGCTCCTGCGTCAGCGCGAGCTCGGCGAGGTACGCCTCGACCTGCGCGCGCAGCTGCTCAGTCTGCTGCGGCATCCGGCGGCGTCGCGGCTTCCGTCTCGGCCGCGCGCTTCGCGCGCTGCAGCTCGGCTTCGACCTCCTTCGCGAGCTCGGCGAGCTCCTGCAGGATCTCGATCGCCTGCTCGGGGTCCTCCGTCTCCTCGAGCTTCGTGCGGGCGGACTCGAGCCGCGCGAGCAGATCTTCGGCCTTGTTCAGCGATTCGTCGGCGGTAGACATGGCGCTAAGCAGCTTCCTCTCGTTGGATGCGTCCAAGAATGCCGTTCACGAGTCTCGCAGCGTCGTCGGAGGCGTAGCGCTTCGCGAATGCGACCGCCTCGTTGATCGCCACCTCCGCCGGCACGTCACCGGTGCGGAGCTCGTGCAGCGCGACGCGCAGGGCGCTCCGCTCGACGGTCCCGAGCCGGTCGGCCGTCCAACTCTCCGACGCGGCCGTGATGCGGGTGTCGAGCTCCGGAGCCCGCTCGGCGACCTGCTCGGCGACCCCGCGCGCCCACGGGTCGATCTCGCCCGCGTACTGCGAGCCGATCGGCTGGCCGCTCAGGTCCCACTGGTAGAGCAGGAACAGCGCCTGCCGCCTCGCCTGCCTACGCGACAGCATGCGTGCGTAGCACCTCGAGAGTGGATGTCGAGTAGTCGCCGCTGCGGAACGGCTCGGATGCGAGCACCTCGAGCGCGACGTCGCGCGTCGTCGGCACACCTTCGATCCGCGTCTCGCGCAGCGCGCGCACCGCGCGCTCGATCGCCGCGGGGCGATCGATGTCCCAGACGATCAGCTTCGCGATCATCGAGTCGTAGAACGGCGGCACGGTCGTGCCCGACTCGACGAACGTGTCGACGCGCACGCCGGGGCCCTGCCCCGGTTGGAAGAGCGTGACGCGTCCCGGAGAGGGGCGGAAGTCGTGCTCCGGATCCTCCGCGTTCAGCCGGATCTCGATCGCATGCCCACGTCGCGGTGCGCGCCCCGTCACCGACAGCTGCTCCCCCGACGCGACACGCAGCTGCTCGCGGACGAGGTCGACGCCGGTGCAGAGCTCCGTGACCGGATGCTCGACCTGTAGCCGGGCGTTCAGCTCGATGAAGTAGAAGCTGCCGTCGGGCCCGAGCAGAAACTCGAACGTGCCGGCGTTGCGGTAGCCGACGGCGCGGCATGCGCGCTCCGCCGCCGCTTCCATCGCCTCGCGCGACTCGGGCGTCAGCGCGGCGCTCGGCGACTCCTCGATCAGCTTCTGGTGGCGGCGCTGAATCGAGCATTCGCGCTCGCCGAGGGTCAGCACGTTGCCGTGCTCGTCGCACATCACCTGGATCTCGACGTGGCGCGCAGGGACGAGCGCCTTCTCGACGTACAGCGTTCCGTCGCCGAACGCCGCCTCGGCCTCGCCCGCAGCCATGCGGTAGGCGTCCTCGAGCTCGTCCGGGTCGTGGACGAGCCGCATGCCCTTGCCGCCGCCTCCGGCTGTCGCCTTGAGCAGGAGCGGAAAGCCGATCTCGTCGGCGACGGAGCGCACGTCGGTCACGCTCGTCGCGCCTTCGGTGCCCGGCACGGTCGGGACCTCGGCCGCGCGCATCGCCTGCTTGGCGGAGATCTTGTCGCCCATCATCGCCATCACGTCCGCCGGCGGGCCGACGAAAACGAGGTCGTTGTCGACGCACGCCTCGACGAATGCGGGGTTCTCGGCGAGGAAGCCGTAGCCGGGATGGACCGCCTCGCAGCCGGTCGTCTGCGCCGCTGCGATGACGTTCGCGATCCTCAGGTAGCTCTCCGACGCGGCCGGCGGCCCGATCCGAACAGCGTGGTCGGCCTCGCGCACGTGCAGCGCGTCGGCGTCGGCGGTCGAGTAGATCGCGACCGCCTCGCACCCGAGCTCGTGCAGCGCGCGAATCACCCGCACCGCGATCTCGCCCCGGTTCGCGACGAGGACCCGGTTGAACATCAATCTACGGCGGGGACGGCGATCGGCTCGAGCTCGAAGAGGAGCTGGCCGTACTCGACGGGCTCGGCGTTGCCGACGTGGATCGCGCGCACGACGGCCTCGACCTCCGCCTTCACCTCGTTCATCAGCTTCATCGCCTCGAGGATGCAGAGGGTCTGTCCGGGCGCGACGGCGTCGCCCTCCTCGACGAACGGCGCAGAGCCGGGCGCCGGCGCGCGGTAGAACGTGCCGACCATCGGGCTCTCGATGCGCAGAAACGCGTCGTCACGCGGGCGCAGCGGCGCCTCCGTGTCGTCCGCCGCGGGCGCTGCGGCTGCGGGAGCGGCGGCGACGTACGTCGGCTCGGCCGAGCGGCGCACGCTGACGCGCATCCCGTCCTCCTCGATCGTGATCTCGCCCACTCCGGTCTCCTGGACGATGTTCACGAGCTCGCGGATTCGCTCCGCGCGCTGCTGGTCGACGCCCCGCGCCGCCAGTGTCTCGTCGCCGCCCGAGCGCTCGCGGATCGAGCGCAAGAGCGGCTCGGCCTCCTCGCCGAACAGCGCGAGCAACAGCAGCTCCTCCTCGCTCGCGGCGAGCCCCTCGGCCTCTTCGCGCAGCCTTTCCAGGTCGACCGGCTCCTCGTGGGCGACGTCGCCGCGCAGCTCGACCGCACGCACGAGCGACGGATCGATCTCCGCCGGCGTGCGCCCGAAGCGGCCGACGACGAGGTCGGCGAGCTCGTCGACCATCGTCGAGTAGCGGTTCGCCGTGAGGACGTTGAGCAGCGCCTGCGAGGCCACGATCTGGCCGATCGGTGCAGCCAGCGGCGGTGACCCGACCTCGTCGCGCACCTTGGCCACCTCCTCGAGCACCTCGTCCAGCCGGTCGCCGGACGCCTGCGCCCGGAGCTGCTGGTCGAGCGCGCCGACGAGGCCGACCGGCAGCTTCTGCTGCGCCGCGCGCACCGCGATCCGCGGCGCCACCGGCGAGACCGGCTCGTCGCCGATGTGCTCGTCGACGAGGTCGGCGGCGGCCCACAGGAGCTCCATGTCGATCCCGGTCGAGAGCCCGAGGCCGGCCAGCGCCTGCGCGGCTGCCTCCGCGGAGACGCGGTGCATGGTGAGCGCGACGGGATAGACCGCGGCGGCGATCACGTCGGCGCCCGCTCGGGCAGCCTCGATCGCGGCGGCGAGCGCGTTCCCGGCAGCGCCCTGCGCGTAGAGCCCGACCGGCAGGCCGGAGACGTCGCGCAGCTCCGCGACGAGCTCGCTCGCCCGGTGCGGCTGCAGGAGCGCGGCAGGATCGTTGAGGAGCAGCCGCGCCGCGCCCATCTCCGGGAGCCGCTTCGCCGCGTCGACGAGCGCCTCGTGCCGGCCGCTGCCGTACAGCAGACCCGCCTCGAACTCGCCGCCGGCGGCGACGATCGCCTCGGCCGGCTCGCGCAGGTTGCTCACGTCGTTGAGCGGGTCGTGGAGCCGGAAGACGTCGATGCCGCTGGCCGCCGCGCTGGCGACGAACCGGCGCGCGAAGTCGCCGCCGACCGGGCGCGACCCGACCAGGAAGCGGCCGCGGAGCGCGAGCGCGAGCGGCGTCGTGGTGCGCGCCTTCAGCGCCCGGATCCGTTCCCAGGGGCTCTCGACGCCGCGGCTGACCGCGTTGTCGAAGCAGCCGCCGCCCGACACCTCCAGGTACGCGAACCCTGCGCCGTCGAGCAGCTCGGCGAGGCGCAGGAGGTCGGCCGTGGGCATCAGGCCGGCCAGCGGATCCTGGCTCAGGACGCGGATTGTCGTGTCAACGAGGCGAGGCACGGCTCAGGACCTTATCCTGCAGTCAGATGGGGGTCGAAAAGGAGCAGGTGCGGTGCGTCGAGTGCCGCCACGAGTACGAGTTGCCGGCGATCGGCGAGGAGATGGGCTGCCCCGACTGCGGCAGCGTCTCCTGGGTCTCGACGCGAATCGCTGCCTTTGCTCCGGAGCCGGCAAAGCCGGCACCTGCGCGGCTGGGCGGCTCCGTCAAGCCTACGCCGCCAGGCCTGTCCGGCTACGCCCGCTGGATATAGCGCTTCTCGCGCGGATCGACCTTGATCTTGTCGCCGACGTTCACGAACAGCGGCACCTGAACGACGGCGCCGGTCTCGAGCGTCGCCGGCTTCGTCACGTTCGAGACGGTGTCGCCCTTGATCCCGGGCTCGGTCTCGGTCACCTCGAGGACGACCGACGCCGGCAGCTCGACGCCTGACGGGCTGCCGCCGACGAACATCACCTGGACGACCGACGACGGCTGCATGAACGGCAGCTCGTCCTCGAGGTCGGCGTGCGGCAGCGAGAGCTGCTCGTAGGTCTCGCCGTCCATGAAGACGACCTCGTCGCCCGAGTCGTAGAGGTACTGCATGTTCTTCTGCTCGGTGCGAACGCGCGGGAACTTCTCGCCGGCGCGGAACGTCTTGTCGACCACCGAGCCGGAGCCGAGCGACTTGAGCTTCGTGCGCACGAACGCGCCGCCCTTGCCCGGCTTCACGTGCTGGAACTCGACGATGCGCCACGTCTGCCCATCGAGCTCGATGTGCATGCCGTTGCGGAACTGGTTGGTGGAGACGACCTCGGCCATCGGCGGCGGAGGGTAGCGGAAGCTGCCCTCGTGCCTGGCACTTCCGTGCCTGGCAACCGCGCTGCACGCCGAGAACGTGTCAGGCACGGAAGTGCCTGACACCCCGGGGTTACCCGACCTCGATCAGCTCCTTGGGGAACGACGTCAAAAGCTCGACGCCGTCGTCACGGACGATCGCGAGGTCCTCGATCCGCACGCCGCCTTCGCCCGGCAGGTAGATGCCCGGCTCGATCGTGACCGCGTGGCCCGCGACGAGCGTGTCCGGCGACTCGGTCGAGAGCCGCGGCGCCTCGTGCACCGCGAGCCCGACGCCGTGGCCGAGCCCGTGGCCGAAGTTCGCGCCGTAGCCGGCGGCTTCGATCGGGTCGCGCGCGAGCGCGTCGGCATCGATCCCCGTCATGCCTGCCTTGATCCCGGCGACCGCCTTCTTCTGCGCGTCGAGGCACACGTCGTAGATCTCGCGCAAGCGCCCCGGCAGCTCCCCGGTCGAGAACGTGCGCGTGCAGTCGCTGTTGTAGCCGTCGACGATGACGCCCCAGTCGACGGTGACGAGGGTGCGCTTCTCGATCACCGCATCGGTCGGGCGACCGTGCGGAAGCGCGCCGCGCGGACCCGACGCGACGATCGATTCGAACGAGCGGTCGTCCGCGCCGTGCGCGTGGCAAAGCTCGAGCAGGCGCCATGCGACCTCGTGCTCGGTCCGCCCCACCCACGTCTCGGCGGTCAGCGCCTCGAGGGCGCGATCGGCGATCCGCGCCGCCTTGCGCAGCTTCGCGACCTCTTCTTCGTCCTTCACGGCCCGCAGCTCCTCGACGATTCCCTGCGTCGGGACGAGCTCGGCGCCGCTCGCGTCGAGCCGCTGCCACTCGAGGTACGGCAGCACGTTCGCCTCGAACTGCACGCGGCCGCTGAGCCACTCGCCGAGGTCGCTCATCACGGCGCGCTTCGTCATCTGCACCTCGACGTCCGGAATCTCGCGCGCGGTCTCGATGTAGCGGAAGTCCGTGTAGAGCGTCGTCTCGCCGCTCGGCTGCACGTACAACGCGGCGTTCGAGCTCTCGAAGCCGGTGAGGTACTGGACGTTCGTCAGGTTCGTGACGAGTAGCGGCTCCTCGAGCCGTTCTGCAAGCGCCGCGAGACGCGTCATGTCGCCGCCTTTCCTGCGAGGTACTCGAGCGCCTCGCGATAGCCGTCGGGGCCTTTGCCCATGATGCGATGAGACGCGAGCTCGGCGACGACGCTGAATCGCCGCCACTCCTCGCGGTTCTCGATGTCGGAGAGGTGGACCTCCACGACGGGAACCTCGAGCAGCTCGAGCGCGTCGCGGATCGCCCAGCTGTAATGGCTCCACGCACCCGCGTTCACGATCACGCCGTCGACGTTGTCGTACGCGTCGTGAATCCACTCGATGAACTCGCCCTCGCTGTTCGTCTGGCGGCAGCGCGCCGTGATCTCCAGCGCGTGCGCCCAGTCGTAGATGCGCCGCTCGAGCTCGTTCAGGCTGAGCCCGCCGTAGAGCTTCGGGTCGCGGCGCGCAAGCACGTCGAGGTTCGGGCCGTTGAGGATGAGGACCTGGGTCACGAGATGAGCGTATCCAGCGCTGCGCGGACCTCGTCGGCAGGGCGCGGTTCGACGTACGGACCGTCCGGCCCGAGCAGGACGAGGTTGATCGCGTCGCCGGTGCGCTTCTTGTCGCGAAGGAGCGCCTGCCAGGCGCGCTCGCGGTCGACGGCGACCGGCTGCGGGTCGAGTGCCTCGCGCACCGGCGCGTCGTCCCGGCCGGAGAGCTTCAGCGCGGCGAGCAGCCCGAGTGCGACCGCTTCGCCGTGCGGCAGGTCGAAGTCGGCGGCCGCCTCGAGCCCGTGGGCGAACGTGTGCCCGAGGTTGAGCCAGTTGCGCACGCCGCGGTCGTGCGGGTCGCGCAGGCAGAGCGCGCTCTTGTAGGCCGCGGCGCCGCGCACGTCGAGCTCGTCGCCGGCGAGGAGCTGCGTCTTGATCAGCTCGGCGAGCCCCTGCCGGCGCTCGCGTTCGGGCAGTGATTCGAGCAGGTGCTCGTCGAGCACGACGCGCGCCGGCCAGTGGAACGCGCCGACGAGGTTCTTGCCTTCGGGGATGTCGATCGCCGTCTTGCCGCCGATGCCGGCGTCGACCTGGCCGACGAGGGTCGTCGGCACGGAGACCCACGGCACGCCGCGCAGGTACGTCGCGGCGGCGAACCCCGCCGTGTCGGTGAGCGCGCCGCCGCCGAGCGCGACGATCGTCCCGGTCCGGTCGAGCGTCAGCTCGGACCACAGCCGCTCGACGACCTCGAGCTGCTTTGCGTGTTCGCCGGACGGCAGCTCGTGCGTCGCGACGAGCCGATCGCCGAGCGCGGCTCGCGCACGTTCGCCGTACAGCTCGAGCACGGTCGTGTCGGCGACGAGCGCAACCGGGCCGGTGCCGGGCACCAGCTCGCCGAGCCGGTCGAGCGCGCCCGGCTCGTGAATCACACCGGCGGCGGCGAGCACAGCGCCGTCGAGGTCGGTGGCGGACCCGTCGGCGACGTCGCGGTAGAGCGCGCGCCGCTCCTCGTAGAGCCGCCGGAACTCGGACTCGTCCTGCGCGAGCGGACGATCGCTCCCCTGCGCGCGCTGCCACGCCGTCTCGACGTCGACGTCGAGCAGCAGCGTGAACGCCGAGCGGGCGAGCTCGTCGCAGATCTCCGGCGTCGTGACCGCGCCGCCGCCGAGCGCGAAGACGCTCGGCGTGCTGCCTTCGAGCGAGAACAGCGTGCGCTGCATCTCCTGCGCGCGGAACTGCTCCATGCCGACGGCGCGAATCGTCTCGGTGGCGTTCTCGTCGAGGTCGTAGCCCGCGCGGCCGAGCCGCTCGGCGAGCGGCAGGACCAGCGTCGACTTGCCCGCCCCCATGAACCCAACGAGGGCGATGTGCCTGCCCAGCGCATTCAATGCCATTGAATGCGCTCGCAGTACGCGCGGTGCGCGGCGACGACGTCGCCGATCGCGTCGCCGCCGAACTTGTCGAGCGCGAGCACGGCGAGCTCCCAGGCAACGGCCGCCTCGGCGACCACCGCGAGCGCCTCGACCGCGGCGACGTCCGACCGCTCCACGAGCGCCGTCGCTTCCTCACCCGTGGCGAGGTCGACGGAGCGCAGCGGCTTCATCAGCGTCGGCAGCGGCTTCATCGCCGCGCGCACGACGATCTCCTCGCCGTTCGACATGCCCGCTTCGATCCCGCCCGCGCGGTTCGTGTCACGTCGCTTGTCGGTGCCGATCTCGTCATGCGCCTGCGAGCCGCGGAGCGACGCGAGCGCGAAGCCCTCTCCGATCTCGACGCCCTTCACCGCCTGGATGCCCATCAGCGCTCCGGCGAGGCGCGCGTCGAGGCGGTCCTCCTTCGTCGCGTACGAGCCGAGGCCCGGCGGGACGCCCGTCGCGCGCACCTCGACGACGCCGCCGACCGTGTCGCGCTCCTTGCGCGCCTCGTCGATCGCGGCGCGCAGCGACTCCTCGTCGACGGTCACGCCGGAGACGGCGATCCCGACCGTTGCAAGCAGCGCCTTCGCGACCGCACCTGCGGCGACGTGCACTGCGGTGTGGCGGGCGGAGGCGCGCTCGAGCGAGTTGCGCACGTCGTCGTGCGCGTACTTCTGCACGCCGGCGAGGTCGGCGTGGCCGGGCCGCGGCAGCGTCACCGGCTTCGTCCCCTTGCCTTCCGGCTCGCCTTCCGGCGGCCACGGCGCCATCCCCCACGTCCAGTTCTTGTGGTCGCGGTTCCAGACGACGAGCGCGAGCGGCGTGCCGAGGGTCCTGCCGTGCCGCAGGCCGGCGAGGACGTCGACGCGGTCCTGCTCGATCTGCTGCCGCGGCGAGCGGCCGTAGCCCTCCTGCCGCCGCTTCAGGTCGCCGTCGATCGCCTCGCGATCGAGCTCGAGCCCGGCGGGCAGGCCGGTCAGGATCGCCACCAGCCCAGGCCCGTGCGATTCGCCGGCGGATGAGAGCCGCAATGCCATTGGCGGCTAAGCCTAGATTCCGACCGCGGCGCGCATCGCCTCGAGGGGCGGCTCGAGGCCGGTCCAGAGGCGGAAGCTGGCCGCTCCCTGCCGCACGAGCGCCTCGCGGCCGTCGATCACCGTGCACCCGGCTGCGAGCGCGGCCGTGACGAGCGCGGTCTCGCCCTGACCGTAGGCGAGGTCGACCACCGTCTGGCCGAAGGCGGGCTCGACGAGCAGCTCCTCGCGGACGGGCGTCGCGTTCACGATCAGGTCGCAGCCGGTCGCGTCGGGCGGCCACTCGCCGCTGCGGGTGTAGATCCTCGTGTCGGCCGGCAGCACCGGCGCGAGCGCCCGGGCGGCGCCGCCGGCGCCGATCACGCAGGCCGAGGTCGCCTCGACGCCGGCGAGGATCTCGGTATCCGTGTTGCTCCCGATCACGCGCCCGTCGCGGAACACGAGCGTGTTGACCGCGTCCCCGTCGGCCTCGTCGCACGCCGCGACCACTGCGAGCTTGTGCGGGATCGTGACGTTCGCGCCGGCGAAGCCGAGCACGCGCAGCGCCCCGACCGCGGCGACGACGTCCTCCACGTCGAAGGCGGTGTAGTCCCAGTCGAGGCCGCGTGCGGCAAAGGCTGCGTTCTGCATGCGCGGCGACAGCGAATGCGACACCGGGTGGCCGAGCAGCGCAACGTAGTTCATCCGCAGCCGTACCCGTGCGCGCACTCGTACTGTGCGAACGCCGTCGCGCTGGCGGTGAAGAAGTTGTGCACCTTGTCGGGCTTGCGGACGAAGTACAGGTAGTCGACCTTGGCCGGATGGGCCGCAGCCTGGATCGAGGCGAGGCCCGGATTGGCGATCGGCGTCGGCGGCAGGCCGAGGTGCAGGCGCGTGTTGTACGGCGTCGGGTTCTGCAGCTGCGACTCGAGAATCGACTTCTCCGGAGAGATGTTCAGGCCGTAGCGAAGCGTGGCGTCGATCCCGAGCGGCATGCGGTCGTGGAGCCGGTTGTAGATCACCGCCGCCACGAGCCGCCGCTCGTCCGGCGCGAGCGTCTCGCGCTCGATCATCGACGCGATGTTCAGCACGTCGTACGACGTCAGGTTCTTCGACTTCGCGTACGCGAGATCGACGGTCTTCCAGTTCTGGCAGAACGCCTCGATCTGCTCCGTGACGAGCTGCGCCGAGGTCGTCGTCGCATCGAAGTCGTACGTCGCCGGGAAGAGGAAGCCCTCTGCGTGCGTCCACGTGTGCGGCGTGACGCACGGAACGAAGATCTTCTTCGTCGCAGCGAGGTAGGCGTTCTCCTTTAGGAGCACCGGCTTGCCGCTCTTGTGCTCCGCGATCAGCGCGACGTCGTGCACGCGCTTCGCCATCTGCGCACGCGTGAAGCCCTCCGGGAACACGATCCGGAACTGGTGCGCGAGCACGATCGCCGTCGTCGTCGGCGCGGATTTGTGACGGACGTGCGGCAGCGCGACGACGATCGCGACGACCACTGCGAGCAGCGTGCCGACGATGAGGACGAGCGCCGTCAGGCGACGCCGCCGGATCTGCTCCGGAGTCGGGCCGCGCTTCCGCGGCACGGGCATCATCGCGGGAGCCGCTCCAGGTAGCCGGCGAGCAGGTGTGCCGCTGCGCGGGCGTCGTCGCCGCCTGCAAGGACGGAGGTGAAGCGCTCGTCGTACGTCTCGACGGGCACCCCGACGGCCGCGCGCAGGCGCTCGACGAACTCGGCGGTCTCACGTGCCTGCTCGCCGTGCTCGCCGCGGAGCGTCAGCGGCATGCCGACGACGAGCACCTCGGGCGCCTCCGACTCGATCACCGCGAGCAGCTTCGCAAAGCCGTCGGGCGTGGCAGCGCGCTCGACGATCGTCACGGGACGGGCGACGGTCCCGGTCGGATCGGAGGCGGCGACACCCGTGCGCGCCGAGCCGAAGTCGAGCGCGACGACCTTCACCGGCGGCGGGTCACCCGATCGCGGCGGCGAGCTTGTCGCGCCCTGCCTCGAGCGCGTCGCGCACCGCGTCGACGTTCTTGCCGCCCGCCTCGGCCAGGGTCGCTCGGCCGCCGCCCCCGCCGCCGATGATCGGGCCGAGCTCACGGACGATCTTGACCGCGTCGACCGACTCGAGCGACTTGTCGAGGTTGATGACGAGGGCGACCTTGTCCTCGTTCACCGCTGCCAGGACGACCGCCTTCGCGTTCTCCTGCTGGCGCAGCCGGTCGGAGAGGTCGCGCAGCGGGCCGTCGAAGCGCACCTCGGCGACGTAGATGCCGTCGTGGCGGTCCTGCCAGACGATGTCGGGCCCGGCGGCCTCGGCTTTCGGCTTCTTTGCGTCGCGCCGCGCGGCGGCGAGCTCCTCACGCACCTCAGCCAGCTCACGGCTGCGGCCTTCGAGCACCGCCCACGCCTCGCCGGAGGTGACCGCCTCGATGCGGCGCGCGCCCGAGCCGACGGAGCTCTCGCTGAGGATGACGAACGGGCCGATCTCCGCGGTCGAGCGCACATGCGTGCCGCCGCACAGCTCCTTCGAGTACTCGCCGATCTCGACGACGCGCACCTCGTCGCCGTACTTCTCGCCGAAGAGCATCATCGCGCCGAGCTTGCGCGCCTCTTCGATCGGCGTCACGTACGTGCGCACCGGGATCGCCTGGAAGACCTTCTCGTTGACGATCCGCTCGACGCGGTCCTGCTCCTCGGGCGTCAGCTTTTGCGGATGCGTGAAGTCGAAGCGGAGCTTGTCGGGGCGCACGGCCGAGCCGGCCTGCTTGACGTGGTCGCCGAGCACGTCGCGCAGCGCCTGGTGCAGCAGATGCGTCGCGGTGTGATTCGCCATGGTCGGGAAGCGCTCGGACCACGCGACGACGGCGCGCACCCGGTCGCCCGAGGCGAAGCCGCTGCCTTCGAAGAGCAGCGCCTGATCATCGCCGAGCTTGTAGGCCGCGCGCAGGACGGCGGTCGCGCCGCTCTCCTCGTGCACGAGCTCACCGTCGTCGGTCACCTGGCCGCCGCTTTCGGCGTAGAACGGCGACTCGCGCAGCTTGCAGAGGAACGTGCCGTCGCCGAGGTCGAGCACGGCGCCCGCCTGCGTCAGCACCTCGGTCTTCCCGTAGCCGACGAACTCCGTCTCGAAGCCCGCGCTCTGCGCGAACTCCGCCGCACGCTGAAGATCGCTCTTCTCGCCGCCCGCGCGCGACACGACCCGGTGCTCCTCCATCAGCGCACGGAACCCGTCCACGTCGACCGGCTGACCACGCTCTTCGGCGAGCTCTTCGGTCAGCTCGATCGGGAACCCGTACGTCGCGGTGAGCAAGAACGCGTCGTCGGCGGTGATCGCCTCCTTGCCGGCGAGATCGTCGAAGACCTTCGTGCCGCGCGCGAGCGTCTCGGAGAAGCGCTCCTCCTCGACGCGCCAGATGCGCTCGATGTCGTCGGCGTGCTCACGCAGGAGCGGGTACGCGTCGCCCATCTGCGCGACCACGACACCGGCAAGGCGATGCGACGCGTCGAGCCCGATGCGCCGCGCCTGGTGGATCGCGCGGCGCAGCAGCCGCCGGCAGATGTAGCCGCGGCCTTCGTTCGACGGCTCGATCCCCTCGGCGATCAGGAAGCTCGCCGCGCGGCCATGGTCTGCGAGCACGCGGTGCGCGCGGCGCGACACGTCGTCGCGCTCGTACGGCACGCCGGACTCGCGCTCGATCCAGTCCATGATGTCCCGGAAGCCGTCCGTGTCGAACACCGAGCTGACGTCCTGCAGGACGCACGCGGTGCGCTCGATCCCGTTGCCGGTGTCGACGTTCGCGGTCGGCAGCTCGACGAGCACGTTGCCGGGCTGCAGGTCGTACGCCATGAAGACGAGGTTGTAGATCTCCATGATCCGGTCGCAGTGGCCCGGGCCGCAGTCCGGGTCGCCGCACGCGTACTTCTCGCCGCGGTCGTAGAAGATCTCCGAGCACTGCCCGCACGG
>Ga0070741_10009454_pt1 | contig 18923 bp, 17 predicted proteins | sample Coa_R1_4_FD_66440 | JGI IMG/M metagenome (GOLD analysis project Ga0070741, IMG submission 66440) | Surface soil microbial communities from Centralia Pennsylvania, which are recovering from an underground coalmine fire - Coalmine... | ecosystem: Environmental > Terrestrial > Soil > Unclassified ...
TTGCTTGGGCAGGTCGCTCATTCAAAGGCAGCGCCCGTTCTCTATGTAATAAAGAACCACTGGAACCGACCGAAGCTCCAAAACTCAGCGATGGGACGCGTGCGCTTAGACACGCGTGGGCTCGTTCTCTCGTGGACCTAGTTCAAAACCTGCCCAAAGATTTTTTGAGACCCCATGAACGAGTGAACCGGACTGCGGTCGCCGGCCGGTGGGCCTTTGCTGCTTTGTCGGCTCAAAAAAGGAATGAGGAGGCTTGCTCTCCTGGAATTGGCCTGGGCGGTTTCGTGGGATTACGATTTGTGTCGGCCGGTAATTGTCAGGTTCTCGACGTCTTACCGGCAAAGTAGGGGCTAACTCCAGTTTGCTAACATTGCCAGTCTGCCCAATCCCTGCACTTTTGAACTTGCACCGCCGACAAAATCGTGGGATGGTCACGGCGTGACCGGTCATCTCGTGACCGCGTTCATTTTATGACCGAGCGGGGGCCGATGTCAGACGCACTAATCCAAAGAAAGAAAAACGAGAGCGAGCGGGAAATCGTGCTGCGCCTGCTCGAACATGTTGAGACCGAGCAGTCAGTTTCGCAGGAGCGGTTCGCAAAGCGGCTTGGTATCGCTAAGGGATTGGCCAACGCCTATTTCAATCGCTGTCTGCAAAAAGGCTGGATCAAGCTTCGCCAAGTTCCCAAGCAACGATTCCTCTATTATCTGACCCCGAAGGGCTTCGCTGAAAAGGCGCGACTAAGTGCCCAATTCCTGACGCATTCCTACCAATTCTATCGAGAAACGCGCGCTGACTTGGTTGCGCTCATGAGGGAGGCTGGAAAGCTGGGGCACGCATGTGGGGCGGTCTTGGGTGCTGATGAGTTGGCCGAGATCGCTGCGATCGTGAGTGAAGAGTCGCCTATTGAGGTAGCTGGATTCGTCTCACGCCAGTCCGGGCGCAAAACCATACTTGGACGTCCCGTAGTTTCGAATTGGTCGGAGCTCACCGGCGCGGATTGTGCCGTACTCGCCACGCTCGAGAACACGCGAGAGGTGTTCGAATCTTTCTGTGCTGAGCAGCCCGCCATTCCTGTGTTCATACCGAAGCACTTACGTTCTTTGGTATGGAAGAGGTCGGAGTAATGGCTTGGTTCGTCGTCCATACCCAGCCCCGCGCAGAGGCGCACGCTCTTCGGCATCTCCAGAATCAAGGATTCTGTTGCTTCTTGCCGTACATCCAAACGCTGCGGCGCCACGCGCGGAAAGTGGAACGCGTGCAAGTTCCTCTCTTTCCCAGGTATCTTTTCGTTTCATTCGACTCAGATCAAACGCGATGGCGATCGATCAATGGCACGCGCGGTGTAGTCGGACTGTTGTGCAGTAGCGCTCGTCCGCTTCCGGTTCGTGGCGGAACAGTGGAGTCCTTGCTGCGATGCTCCGATGCTAATGGCCTGGTGCCAATCACCGCCCTCGATTTGTTGCGCGCGGGAACAACAGTAGAGATCGCCGCTGGCGCCCTCACCGGTCAAGTCGGTGTGGTCTCGCACATTCCGTCGGCGGACCGCGTAGCGGTGCTGCTGAATTTCATGGGTGCGCGGACGTGTGTGCACCTGCCCTCTTGGCAGATTAAGGCGGCGTGACGTCTGCCGCACACCGTAGGTCGCCCAAATGGTTTGGAGTGTGGGCGTTAACACCCGCACTGCGGTAGCATTGAGAGCTGTCTGTCACCGATGTGGAAGACAACAAAAAGGCTTCTCGATTTGTTGGAACCCCGCGACCGCAGGCGGGCCTTTCTCTTGCTTGGCATGATGCTCGTCATGGGCATCCTCGAAACCATGGGTGTCGCGTCCATAATGCCGTTCGTGGCGGTTTTGGCCAATCCAAACTTGGTGGAAAACAATCGTTACATTAAGCCGATTTACGAATGGTTTGGCTTCGACACGACGGGAAGCTTCATCCTACTTCTGGGATTCGTCGTGCTAGGTCTTGCCGTAGGCACAACCGTATTCAGAGCCATTACGACGTGGTCAATTCTGCATTTCTCGACCATGCGCAATTTCACGCTCTCGCAACGCCTCTTCAGAGGCTATCTTTATCAGCCATACGCTTGGTTTTTACGGCGACACAGCGCTGACTTGAGTAAGACGGTGTTTTCAGAAGTCGGCCAAGTCATCGGTGGGGCCATGATGCCCGCCCTGCAATTTGTCGCACAAATTACCGTTGTTGTGCTCTTGCTGACGCTCGTGATCGTCGTCGATCCTGTTCTCGCACTCACCCTCGTGTTGGTTCTGGGCGGCGTCTACGGTCTCGTTTTTTGGACCACGCGGCATTATGTCGATCGCATAGGAACTGATCGCGTCAAAGCCAACAGGGAGAGATTCAGGGTCGGCGCCGAGGCCTTCGGCGGCATCAAAGACGTCAAGCTGTTGGGGCTCGAGGCAAGCTTCCTGAAACGGTTTGAGGAGCCCTCGCGCCGCTTCGTGCGGCATCAAATCGGCGGTCAACTCGTCGTACAGTTTCCTCAATACGCGCTGCAAATAATGACCGTAAGCGGGGTCTTGCTGATCGTGCAATATCAGACCATGAGCTCAGGCGACGTCGGTAAAGCTCTGCCCCTGATTGCTCTCTATGCGCTCGCGGGATATCGGCTGCTGCCGGCGGTTCACAAAGTCTACAGCAGCCTGTCCAGTTTGCGATTCGCACAGGCTGCACTTGATGTTCTCCACGAAGATCTGCTCGAAACCGCTAAAGGTTGCCCTCCTGCGGATATCTCCACAACGTCTCCTGACATCAAACCCATCACGCTCACGCAAAGTCTTATTCTGCGCCACGTCTCCTATTCCTACCCCCTTGCAAGCAACCGAGCCCTTGCAGATTTGAATATCACCATACCAGCTCGGTCCACTGTAGGGATTGTGGGACGTACCGGCGCCGGCAAAACCACTGCGGTCGACGTGATCCTTGGGCTCCTCGACCCCGATGAGGGTGAACTTATTGTCGATAACACCACCATCACCGCTCAAAACAAGCGGGCTTGGCAAAAATCTCTGGGCTATGTGCCGCAACACATTTTTCTAATGGATGAGACTGTTGCTGCAAATATCGCGTTCGGAGTTCCCGCGAGTGAGATCGATTTCGAGGCAGTGGAGCGTGCGGCGAAGCTTGCCAATCTGCACGCGTTCGTCAGTGAGGAACTCGAAAATGGTTATCAAACGATCATAGGCGAACGAGGCGTGCGACTCTCTGGAGGCCAAAGACAGCGCGTGGGAATCGCCCGGGCGCTCTACCATGATCCCGACATTTTGATCATGGACGAGGCCACGAGTGCCCTCGACAACATCACCGAGCGTGCGGTCATCGAGGCGGTAAACAATTTGGGCGAGCAAAAGACCATTATCATCATCGCTCACCGATTAACGACGGTGCGGCGATGCAATCTGATTTTCCTTTTGGACCAGGGCCGTGTCATAGCACAGGGTTGCTACGACGAGTTGGCAGGTACAAGCGAGCCCTTCCGGCAGATGGTCAATGCGGCCCTGAGCTAGCAACCAAGCGAAGCGGGGGGTTTAGACGAGAATGCGAGTTAAGGTCGTCGGTGCCGGATCGATCGGTAATCACTTGTCTCACGCCGCGCGCAGCCTCGGTTGGTCGGTTGACGTCGTTGATTGCGATCCCAAAGCCCTGGAGCGCGCGAAGACTGAGATCTACCCCACGCGCTACGGACGATGGGATGATGCCATACGGCTGTTTCAATCCGATCGCGCGCCAAAGGGGGATTACAATCTCATCCTGATAGGGACGCCTCCTGACAGCCATATGGATCTTGCTCTGGAAGCTCTGGGGGAGCGGCCAGAAGCAATTCTCATAGAGAAGCCGGTGTGTACGCCTGACTTGGAGCAGGCTGACCTCCTTGTTGAACGAGCCCAAAAATACGGCTGTCGGCTCTTTGTCGGTTACGATCACGTCGTGGGCAGCGCTGCCATGCGGTTCTGCGAATTAATCGACCAGGGGATCGTCGGGAAACCACAGACGCTAGACGTCGAGTTCCGTGAGCACTGGGGCGGGATCTTCGCTGCCCACCCATGGCTCAGTGGTCCCGCAGATAGCTACTTGGGCTTTTGGCGCCGCGGGGGAGGATCCGCCGGGGAGCATTCTCACGCCTTTAACCTCTGGCAGCACTTCGCCAACCGGCTGGGTTGGGGTCCGGTAAAATACATCACGGCAAACTTGGACTACGTCCAGGAGAGCGGCGGAGACTATGATCGCCTCTGTTTCGCAAACTTGGTGACCGAAAGAGGGTATATGGGACGAGTGGTCCAGGACGTGGTCACGCGGCCCGTGCGAAAATGGGCGCGCCTGCAAGGCTCCGAAGGCTTCATCGAGTGGGTCTGTGGCTACAAGCCCGGAGTTGATGCGGTGATCACACCGGATGGTCGGGGCGAACCAAAAATAGAGACATTCACCAAGACTCGCCCGCAGGATTTCATTCTCGAACTTCAGCATCTTGCTGCCGCGCTTGAAGGCGACCCAAGCCGGTCTCCGCTCGCGATCGAACGCGGTCTTGATACCATGATGCTGATAGCCGGCGCTCACCGTTCGGCTCGCGAGCAGCGCACCGTGAGGATCGACTGGGGTCGGGGATATTCAACCAAAGCTCTCGATGGCGCCGAGTAAACGATGTCGACGGGGGATGACATGGAACTCAATTTCGATTTTAAGAACCTCTTCATTCTCGATCTTGCCAATAACCATCAGGGCTCGGTTGAGCACGGGCTGGAGGTAATTCGTCAACATGCCGAGGTCGTGCGTCGGCAGGGCGTGCGGGCCGCAATAAAGTTTCAGTTCCGGGACATCGATACCTTTATCCACCCAGCCCACTTACGCGAAAGCAACAACAAGCACATCCCCCGCTTTGTTTCTACGAGGTTGTCGCGTGATGACTATCAGCGCTTATTTGACGAGGTTAAGAGGCAGGGCCTCTACACGATGTGCACCCCTTTCGATGAGCCCTCGGTCGGGCTCGTCGCCGAAATGGGGTTCGATCTGATCAAGGTCGCGAGCTGCTCGGCTCAGGATTGGCCGCTTATTGAGGCTGTTGCGGAAACCAATTTGCCGGCCGTGTTCTCGACAGGTGGACTGGACATCGACGATGTCGACAACATCGTGGTTTTCGGAGAGCACCGCGCGCTCAGCCTGGCCTTAATGCACTGTGTTTCGATCTATCCCACGCCTCCGGAAGCCTGCAATCTGCAGAATATCGCCATGTTGCGTAAGCGTTACCCCAACCTCTGCATCGGTTGGTCCACGCACGAAGATCCCGACAGCACTGCGCCCGTCCAGATGGCGGTAGCTTATGGTGCCCTTCTTTTTGAGCGCCATGTTGGACTTGCCGCGAACGGTGCATCGCTCAATGCGTATAGCTCCTCTCCTGAGCAGACGGACCGATGGATCGAAGCGTGGAAAATGGCACAAGTTCTGGCCGGTTGCTACGATCGTCGTAAGGCACGGGATATCGAGTCCGCGGCTTTGAAGAGTTTGCAGCGCGGCGTCTACGCTAGTCGTCCTCTGAAGGCCGGCGATCTGCTCGAGCGGGACGACGTCTTTTTTGCCATGCCGCTGCACGACGGTCAGCTGGATAGTGGCCGATTTCGTGGCGGCATTATCCTGACCAAGGATCTGGACAAGGACGCTCCGCTACTCGAGGACAGCTTGATCTTGCCCGAGCCAAGCGACGGCCAAAAGCTCAAGCGCTATGTGCACCAAGTGAAAGCCATTCTCAACATTGCTGGCATCCAGCTTGGTCCTGAGTTCTATGTCGAATACTCCCATCATTATGGCATTCCCAATTTCGCCCGTACCGGCTGCGTCCTGATCGACTGCGTCAATCGCGAATATTGCAAAAAGATACTCGTTCAGCTTCCGGGACAGTCGCATCCTTATCACTTCCACCGTCTGAAGGAGGAGACGTTCCAGGTTCTTTGGGGTGAAATTTACCTTGATATCGACGGCAAGGAGCGCTTGTTACGTCCGGGAGATACCGCCGTCGTCTTACCCGGTGCGTGGCACAAGTTCCGAACGGAAACCGGCTGCATCGTCGAGGAAATCTCCACCACCCATCGCAACAATGACTCGGTATACAAGGATGCCGCAATCAACAAGCTGCCTCGCGAGGAGCGCAAAACCGTCGTCAAGCACTGGGGCCGGTTTGAGATTACCTGATCGCCGGAGCGTCCATCGAGTTCGCCCAAGATGATTGAAGACCTGACCGTTCTTGCAGTCGTTCCTGCGCGGGGCGGATCCAAAGGGATCCGGCTCAAAAATCTACGCGAGGTAGGAGGCCGCTCGATGATCGCGTGGGTCGGGGATGTAATTCGTGACGTCCCGGAAATCGACCGGGCTGTCGTGTCCACGGATCATGCTGGGATCGCCGACGCGGCTCAAAAGGCAGGCATCGCTGTTCCTTTTTATCGCCCCGCCGAGATCTCGGGTGACCAGATTGGCGATTTCGAAGTGCTGATCCATGCCTTGGAGGCCACCGAAGCAGCTGACCGCCGCCGCTACGACATCGTGGTGATGCTGCAACCAACTTCTGTACTGCGCACCCCTCATGAAGTTTCGGCAGCTATTCGCATGCTGGTAGACGGTCGATGGGATTCGGTTTGGACTGTCTCGCCCACGGATTCAAAGGCCCATCCTCTCAAGCAACTCACCATCTCCGATGGTGTGCTCGACTATTACGACCCCGCCGGCGCGCGAATCGTGGCGCGTCAGCAGCTGCAGCCGGTCTACCACCGTAACGGTGTTGCTTATGTCATGACGCGCGCCTGCCTGGTCGAGCAGCGCACAATCAAGGGCGCTCGAGCTGGCGCTCTTGTGCTCGACGCAACGCATATTTCCATAGACACTGAGTGGGACATCGCGTTGGTTGAGCTCCTGTCTTCCACTCGAAGGCTTCCTGAATTACGCCAGGATTAAGAGGTGTGAAGTGACCACCTTTCCCTTGAGACAAGCGTTTCGGCGCAAGGCTCTGACCAAGTCGACCCTTCCCTATTTCTGGTGGCGGTATATCGGCAATGGCCGGCGGACGCTAAGGGCACGGTCTGCCGAAACGAACTTTCCCGATACCGGCAGGATCGCGCAGCAAATCGCGCGCGAGGGAATCGCCTTCGGTCCGAGCGAGAACTATCTCAGCGAAGACGGCCTTCGCGCCCTAGCCGAGGCCTCGGCATCAATCTTGGCGCTCAGTCGCAGCAACGAGGTCCAGGCCACGATCGCCAAGGGCAACTCCGAGTACAAGAAGCCGTATCTCATAAATCTTTTGCCATGGGATCATCAGCACGCCTTGGACAGCCCGCTGGTCAGGTTAGGCCTTGACCAGAAGCTGCTTGAGACCGTGTCGCTATATTTGGGTCTTTGGCCGCGACTGCACGCGATCGGAGCTTGGCTCAACTTTCCCACCCAAGGTGAAGCGACCGAAGCGCAACTTTGGCATCGTGACCCCGAGGATCTCAGATTGATCAAGGTGTTTATCTATCTCAATGATGTCGACGAAAAGCGCGGGCCTTTTTGTTATATTCCTCGCACGCATCCTTTTAGTGAGGGCGCGGCGATTGTTCCCCAGCACAAGGACAGCAAGAGGATTACTGACGAAGAAATGCGGCTGACATTTCCATCGGAAAAATGGATATCATGTACAGGCCCCGCGAACACCATGATCCTTGCGGATACTGTTGGCTACCATCGTGGAGGGAAGCCAGTTGAGGGAAACCGCATTCTCATCACTTTTACCTACACATCAGGCACGCCCTTAAGCAGACGCCGGTTGCGCGTCACGGGCAAACCAATCGTCGGTCTAACCGATATTCAAAGGCACGCACTCTAAGCGCAAAACTGCTCCAATGGCCGTGACCAGTCACACTCCAACAGTGCTTTTCCCGATCGAGATCGGCACGCGCGAGCTGGACAGCAAGCTCGTGATGGCATCGGCATTGGCCGCTGAAGGCTGCCGGTGCATCGTAGGCTACAAAGAGGCCTTGAAGGCGATTGGCAAACTCGCTCGGAGGGTTGTCTGGCAGGGGAAATCTTTGTTCTCGAGCAAGACGCGCGACCACATCGCCGATGACCTGCTCTCCCGTGACTCGGCGATCATGTTCATACATGACGAAGGCGGAATCCATCAGGTCAGCGCCTGGAAGCAGAACGTTCTCAAAAAGCATCGGGTCGACGATCTGCGAACCAGGCAGATAAACCGGGTCTGCGTCTGGGGCGAGAGACAGAAGGAGGTGATCTCCGAGTTCGCCTCAGAACTTTCCGGCGTTCTGGCCGTCACCGGCAGCCCCCGGTTTGATCTCTGCCATCCCAAATATAGCTGGCTCATTGACCCCCAAGACCAGGCCGAGGTCGAGGCCTGCGCGCCCTATATTTTGGTATGCACGCGATTCGTGAACGCCGCCCACGCCGAGGGGCAAGAGGTGCCTTTCTTGCGCAGGATGTACTCGACGGGCTGGCCGGAGAGCTTCGATGCCAGGGCCATTGCCGACGTGGTGTTTACCCAGTGGCAGCAGGCCGTCCACGACTTTGCCGACCTCGTCGTTCTGGTGAAGGAAATAGCCTTAGCCTACCCGAATTACACCATCATTCTCCGGCCACACCCGAGTGAAAATCTCACTTTTTACCGGCAAGCCTTTTCTCGATTCGACAACGTCAACGTCAGAAGAGACAAGAGCGTCCTCAACTGGATTCGTTCGGCTGCGTTGGTTATTCATAGCAATTGCACGACCGGCATAGAGGCGGTCCTCGCCAATCGACAGGTTTTGAACTTGCTGCCAGCCAGCGCTTGCCGTGATGGTCTGGATTTGGAGGTTGCGCGAGAGGCGGGTGTCATTGCAACCTCGATTCCTGATGCCCTTGAAAAGGTCGCCGCCATTTTGGCTGGTGGGTTTCAAACCCATGCATGGTCGGCGCACGCGAAAGCCATCCTGAACAATCTTGAAGTTGAAGCGATACCGGCGATGGTGAAGGAGACCTTGGCGGTGCTGCGCGAAAGTGGAATCTCATCATCCGACGTGACTTTGCCGGTAAAGAGACCTCTTCGCGCGGCCTTAAAAGGATTGGCGAGGCGCCCCACGACCAACGCCTACGTCGCCTCTAAGAGAGGCTCGCTGGATGCGCACCGCATTGAAGCCCTGATTGCCGGCTGCAACAACAACAAAATCGGTGGAGGCTCCGTGCGGCACGTTTGCGAGCAATATGTGGTCGTAGAGCCTTGAGCTCGGACCACCCTTCTGAGTCTTACTAGGCGGATATTGGCGCGACATGAGATCGGCAAGGGCCGTGGAGCGAAGGCCCCATTAGGGGAGGCCGGGCGTGCCGGCAGCTTGATATGAGCGATAGATCGATCACCTTAAGCGCTGAAGTTGGGCCAGCAGAGCTGAGGAAAATGCAGGTCGGGCGCGCGCTGGAGTGGTCCCCGCGACGCTGGCTTTATGTGAGGGTTACGATAAAGCCACGCGAGCTAGACGGAGGCGCGCTACTCGCCTTCGAGGCCGCTGAGCGGGGATGGGGAGTCATTCTTGGCAAGGATATATACTTCACCGAACCAAATTTCCCCCGAGGAGTCCTGATTGAAAAAGGGGTGATGCCTGGCCGCGCAGAAAAACTCATCGAGCCGATAAAGGCGGGCCAGAAGATTGCCGCGATCTGTGAAGAGGGACTCATATATTCGAGCGTTGACGAGTATGGCCGCCGGCGACTTGAACGAAAAGCCTTTGACTTGCTCGACAAGTTCTTTTGTTGGGGAGAGAATCAAGCCCACGATATGGTGGATACTCTCGGCTACGACGCGAGCAAAATAGTCGTTACCGGGAATCCCCGTTTCGATCTGCATCGGCCAGAATTGAGGGCCGTCTTCTCCACAAAGGTTGACCGCATACGGCGCAAGCATGGACGCTACATCCTGATCACGACGAAATTCAGCAGATACAACGGAATTTCGGAGGACTACGAAAAGAAGATCGCCAATGCCCGGCGGATCGGAAAGGTGTTGACCGACGATCATGAGGACGAAATGCGCGGGTTGCGCGAATTTCACAGGGTCGGTTTTGAGAGCTTTGTGCAGCTCGCACACGAGTTAAGCCGGCGCCACCCCGATAGAACCATCGTCATTCGCCCTCATCCCTCTGAGAACCATGCCCGTTGGAGACAGGAAACCGGGGCCTTGCCGAACGTTAAAGTCATATTTGAGGGCAATGTGGTTGAATGGATTTTGGGGTCGGAGGTCACCGTTCACAACAACTGCACGACCGGGGTAGAGGCCTATCTGCTGGGCAAGCCGGCGATCTCGTATAGGCCCATCTCCGACAAGCGCTTCGACATGTATCTTCCCAATGCGCTCAGTTGCCAGACCTTCGACTTGCCAACCACTTGCGAACTCGTCGCGACTGCCTCGATGGGCGCAAGGATCGGTCAGGAAAACGACGTTGCGCGGGAAAAGACGGCACGATTCTTCCTGGCTAATGCCGATGGAAAGTTGGCTTGCGAGCGGATGATGGATGCACTTGAGGCGATGCCCGTCAGCGAGCAGCCGTTATGGATTTCGAGGCCTAGGCTTGAAGATCTCAGGAACGCGATCAGTCGCAACTTGGGGAGGTTGCATCTCTCCTTGACCAGGGGTCAGACCGGCGCGCGCCGGCGCTTTCAAAGACAGAAGTTCGACGGCTTGCAGAAAAGCGAATTAGTCGAACGCCTTCGTGCCGCTCAGCACGCTACCGGCCGATTTGAAGGCGTTCTGGTGGCCAAGCTTGCCGAGAATATCTTCTGCATTTATCGATGACGCTAAGAACATCATCGCGCAGCGAAGCCTCTGAGCGATATCTGGTAGACCGCTTCATCACGAGGTTGGCCGCTCGTAACCTGCCATGGGCCACCGCGCGGGTCGTCCGACTTCTGCTCAACAGGATGCCTACGCGCGCGGCGGGACAAGCGCCGACAACCGGCGCCAGACGCGTGTTACTTTTGCCAAGACGCGGCTTCACGGACGATATTCTTGTGGCATTGAATCAAATCGGGCCGATCGAGGTTCTCACCCTGAAGCGCAGAACGCTGAAAGCGATCGCAAATGCGTTTCTCCCCGGCGAAATCGATGATAACAACTACGTGGCGGCGTCTCACGACACCCGAGTCGCGATGGATGCTTATCGCGCCTTCCTTGCCCGGTTTTGGCGAGCGCTCGATCCCGACCGGCGAATTAGCGCCGTTCTTTCCGGCAATTTTGGCTACTATGCTGAGCAAGAATTGGCCGCGGCACTTGAATCGATGGGCGTGCCATTCATCGCTCTCCACAAAGAGAACTCGTGGAGTCCGGGCAACCAGTCGTTTTGGGAGCAGGTGTACCGCGAGCGCCGCGGACCATTTAGGGGAAGACGAATACTGGTTTATTCGCCCATTGAACGTGACATTCAACTCCGAGCAGGTGTCATCGATCGTGACCGGATCGAGGTCATTGGCATGCCTCGTCTTGATGCGGTCCACCGCTGGCGCGAGTCAAACGTGGGACTGGTCACGCAGCCAACTGTTCTTTTTGCGAGCTTTTTTCCCGAGGTCGGGATGCCAGTGCTGACCAAGGGAACCATTGCTAATGGAACTTCAGCCGCAGCGATCCAAAGCGATGGTCCTTCTCGGACGATGAACTTGGCGACACTCTGCAAGAGCGCTCACCGTGCGATCATGCGACTCGCCGTAGAGAACCCCGAGGTCAATGTACTCATCAAGACCAAAGGACGGGATCGCGACCGGCGTGCGCTCCCGGGTTTGCTGGGTGTCTCGCATGAAAGCGAACTACCAGACAATGTGCGCGTGGTTCATGGCGGCTCGCCCTTGCCTCTGATTGCGCAGGCGTCAGTGGTTTGCGGCCTTCACTCGACGCTGCTTTTGGAGGCCTTAGCTGGGGGACGTCCGGTGATCGTTCCCTGGTATGCCGAGGCGCTTGATGAAGAAGTTCGCCGCTACCTCTTTGATCTAGGGACAGCCGTAACAACCGCCTCATCCGCCGACGACTTCGTGGAACTCCTTCGCCGTTTTGCCTTGGCTAAAGCCCCGGTACCGGCAACTCTTCCTGCTGAAACGGTGAGCTTCCTGCGAGAATGGCTCGGGAACGAGGATGGCAGGGCCGGCGAACGGGCGGCGGCAGCCATTTTACGCACGATTGAACGAGCCCCTTGAGGGTCTCGAGCCCTAGGTTCTTAACGCAGGTCTTCTCCCTTCGAATGTCTAACTCTGATACCAGAAATTCGCAGCCGGCGACGGTTGGGCAGGCGGACACAAGGCGGTAATCGCCAGTGCAAAAGATCGTCTACATTGCCGGTCTGGGCCATTCAGGATCCACGACCCTTGACATGATGCTCTCGACAACGCGGCGCGCTGTGGGCCTCGGACAAGTCTGGACGGTCTTGCGCGAAGATCCGGCCAAAACGCACACACGATCTTGCTCGTGTGGCGCGTCGGCCCCAAAATGCGAATTTTGGGGTCCGCTGATCGCGAAACTAGGAACGCGCGTCGATCCTCGTGAGCGCTACCGGTTGGTGTTGGATAGGGCCGCCGAACTTTACGGTCCGCAGACCACGGTAGTCGATTCTTCAAAGCAGGTGGCCAACATCATCGGCTTAGCGGAAACACTGCGGGATGTAGATCTGCGTATCGTGCACAATATTAAGGATGTCCGGGCCTACACGGTTTCAACGTTGGACAATGAACTGCGCAAGCACAACCGCAAGCCGATTCCAGAATGGGTTTTTTACGAATGGTATCGCGGCAATCGCAGCGTTCACAACCGAGCCGCCAAGTTATTGGGGCAGCCGCCATTCCAGCTCATGTACGAAGCATTGTGCTTCGCAACGGAAAACGTAGCTCGACAAATTGCCGCCTACCTGGGCGAGGACTACATCGATCCAGCCGCCGCGCTCAATTCCGGCAACACGCACATCATCAGCGGCAACCGATTACGGCTAAGTGACAACGGCAGTTCAAAAAGACTGACCTACGATCATCGCTGGTTCGTCCGATCGGAATGGTTGCGGCCTTATGTCTTGATGCCGGCCATTCGTCGGTTCAATGAGCGTTGCCTGCGCGAATGTGTGAAGTTCGGTACGACCGCATCCGTCGACATCGAGGAGGCAATTGCCGCCAAAAACCACGATGGCGGCGCGGCCGGCCAAGAGCGCATTCCTGCCAATGGCCGGACCTGATTTCATCTGCATCGGCGCGCAGCGAGCCGGCACTAGCTGGTTGTATGCTGTTCTCGAGCGCCATCCCGCATTTTGGCTCCCGCCAATAAAGGAGCTGCACTTTTTTGATGATCCCTTGCTGGGTAATGGATCGAGATACTATCGATTTATCCGTATGCGGCTCGTCGCGGGTCTTGGGCAACGCAGACCGCTAAGTGCCTGGGATGTTCGCTACTTCTTACACAAGCGGGACGACGCTTGGTATTGCAGTTTGTTTGAGCCAGGGAAAAGGCGCGGCCTGCTAACCGGCGAACTCACGCCAAGCTACGCCACGCTTGAAGAAAAGGCCTTCGCCCGAATGCGGGCGATCAACCCCGCGATCAAGATCATTTTTATTATGCGCGATCCCATCATGCGAAGCTGGTCGAGCGTCTTAAAGAGCAGGCAGAAGCATGGGGCGCAGGACGTTCTCACGCCGGAAATCGCAATCGACCATTCGCGTCGAGAAGGTGTTGCTAGTAAGTCCAGCTACGTCGAAACCATAAACAGACTTGAACGGGTGTTCTCCAAAGATCAGGTTTTCTACGGATTTTTCGACGAGATGGTTTCCCAACCCACAACCTTCGTAGGTCGCCTCCTATCGTTCCTCGGCGCCGAAACCGGTAACGTTGAGCGGATCCTGCCCGCGAGTCCCATAGGCTCGGCAGCATCGGGGCGGCGGCCTCCTATAGAGTTCGAGCGAGCACTCGCCGCTCAATTCTTGGACGACGTCCGCGTGCTGTCGGATAAATTCGATGGTCCCCCACGGATATGGCGCGGGCGCTATGAGTCGCTCTTAAAGGAAGACGCCCTCTCGACGATCCCGGCCGATGCCCTTCATTTCAAGAAGGAAAGCTAGAACGCGCCCGCCCAAAATGTCGAACCTAGCTGTTGTTAACGCCATTTGGATTGGCCCTCAGCTTGGGCCAATACATGCTGCCTGCCTAAGATCGTTCCTGCGGGCTGGGCACCGAACCATCCTGCATTGCTTTGCAGCCCCGACTGACGTTCCAAAGGGTATCGAACTGGCCGATGCAGGAAAACTCCTACCAGAGAGCCGACTCATTCGACACAAGGCAAGTAACAGCGTCGCGATTTTTAGCGACCTGCTCCGCTATGAATTGTTGCGCGCAGAACTCGGACTCTATGTCGATTGCGATATGTTTTGCGTGAGCCCAATCGAGGACGAAGACTACATTTTCGGATGGTCGAGTCCAAAATCCATCAACAATGCTGTCTTGAAGCTCCCAGCACAGAGCCCCGCATTGTTGGACTTGTGCCAAATCAAAAATGGCGGCTTCATTCCGCCCTGGTTCACGCCATGGCATAAATTGCAGATCCGGTTTCGACAAACGCTCGGCGGGAGAGGGCTCTCGATTGAAGACCTTCCTTGGGGGTCGTCGGGTCCGAAAACTCTGACATGGTACGCTCGTCATTACCGGATTGACCACTACGCGAAGAAAAAGGAAGTGTTCTACCCGATCGACAATCACGATCTGGCTCTGCTGTTTGATCCCGAACGTGCGATCGAGGATCTTATAACTCCTCTCACAAAGGCGGTGCATCTTTATAACGAGTACTTCAAGCGGAGGTCGTTGCACGTGATACCGGTGCCACCAACCTCCCCGCTCGGCCGCATGCTTGCCGCGTGAGGTTGGCGCTGTCGTCTTAGCGTCCCCCGCCTGGGTGACCGACCGGAGAAAACATTGCCTCCAGCTTCGACAGATGCTGCTTTTCAGAACAAGTAAGTGGTGGAATAGCCCATCCCAGTCAGGCGAGACTGAGTCTGACCTTGCCTTGTTCCGTCCTACAAAGTCGCCCCGCGACGGAAATGCGGTTAACAAGGCTGGCCGCCTGGTTCTGCGCGGTAAGTTGAACGGCCGCGCGGTGAAAGTGTATGAGGCTGCCAATCGAGAACATGCTCACTTTATTCGCAGTGTCAGCCAGCACGAGCTCTTGGCCGATTGCTTCCCAACCGTAAGACACATTCGCTCACGATTCTTAGTGGTGGACTGGGCAAAGAATAGAGGAGCTGCGACGCCGCCGGCGTTAGAGGAGCTATCGCGAAAACTTCATGAAACGCCTTTGGCTGGCTTGCCTCCCTCTGGTTTCGATTATTGGCACGACCTGATCCGTCCGCGGTTTGTCAGGGCGGCCGAGCTGCTGGAAGAAGATGGCTTGGCCTGTCAGGTTATCGAACGAGTGAATCATGTCTGGGATACCGCTCCGAAATGGCTCATGCACCCGGATCTGACGCCGAGGAATGTAGTGTCAACGGCCCACAATCGGTACGCGGTCGTCGACAATGAATTGCTGGGGATTGGAGGTTTGCCGCTGCTCGATCTCTGCAATACCGCTTATGCCATTGGGGCAGGAGCCTGCACCGATTATGGGACGACTTACCTCGCGCTCAGAGGGACTCACGTGGATGAGGACCTCATTCGCTCGTTAAAGGATGCTTGGCTTGCCAGAATTGTGGGCTCCTGCTTCGTTGCAGCAAATCTGCATGCTGCGTCGAAAATCCTGAAGGCGTACCGGCAAGGCGAAAACATTTTGCCGCTGTCAATCTAGGCTAGAGGCGGTGAACAATGGCGGCTTCCATTCACGCGCTCTATCATCGATTGTTTTTCAATTCTCAGTCAGGGCGTTCTGGAGGGGAAGTCATTTGGGTGAGTCCGGCAAAGATAGTTTTTTACACCGAGACTGAGTTGGCGAAGTCAAAAGGAATTTTTACCGGGGGACATGTGTGGGGAGGTAATTGGGATCTGAAACTTCAGCCGATCGTCCGACACCCCACATATCGAGGGCTCTGTGAACATTTTGTAAGAGGTGTGGAATGGGAGAACACCTCGCTCTTTGGCACGCCAGGTTTTGCCTATTTGAAAGATGCTCGCAACATTCAGGAAAAGTGTCGGGCCCGGGATGCCCTCTATCAGAGCATTCAACAAAAAGGAATTCTGCCCTCTTACGAAGGCAACGAGGACGACCCATTCAATTCCGGTGCAGTGAAGAACATTATTGTTCTCATCGGGCGCAGCGGCCGCATTATTTTTGCTGGACGAGGCTGGCATCGGCTTTGTATCGCGAAGATCCTCAAATTGCCGAGCATTCCCGTGGAGGTCGTGGTGCGTCACCGGAAATGGTTGCGTATCCGTAAAAGACTCGCTTCAGGCGCTTTTTCCAACCTCGGACCGTACAAGGACCGATACTCTGGACACCCTGACTTGAACATCGACTTCTAGACCGTGAAACTCGTCTATCTCTCCAATTCCAAGCTACCTTCGCGGGAGGCTAACAGCATTCACGTGATGAAGATGTGCCAGGCTTTTGCTAGCTTGGGCCACGACGTCACGCTGCTTGCGCCAGACGTGCGGAGCGGACTCGAAATTGGAATCCCGAATCTCTTTTCCTTCTATGGCGTGAAGCCATGTTTTGAAGTCCGGAAACTCCCTTGGCGCTCTTTCAAAGGTCGCGCTTGGGTCTACGGCTGGGAAGCAGCGCGTTTTGCCCGTCGTTCTGCGTCAGACGCGGTATTCGGCAGGTGCCTCTACTCCTGCGCGGCGGCGGCCCTGTTGGGCATTCCGACCGTGTGGGACGCACACATGCTGAGCTTCCTCCGGCGCCGAGACGAGCGTTTTCTGTTTCGTCGGATGATTAATGCGCCAGCATTCAGAGGAATGTCGGTCAACTGCGATTCCCTCAGGCGCTGCATTCTCGAGCAGGTCCCTGAACTCCAAGGTCGCATCACGACTGCTCACAACGGTGCCGATGCGTTGCCCGACAATCTCCGACCGATGGCTCTCGGTGGAAAAGAGGACGTGTTCCGAGTCGGCTACATCGGTCATCTCTATCCGGGTAAGGGGTTCGAGGTCGTTCGCGAGCTTGCCGCGCTAGCGCCATGGGCAGAGTTCCACGTGGTCGGTGGCCAGCAGCAAACGATAGACCTGCTCCGGAAGGACGTCACGTTACCGGGTAATGTACATCTGCACGGCTTCGTCGCCCCATCCGAAGTCGAGCGACTCACCTTGGCTTTTGACGTGCTACTTGCGCCTTATCAGTGCGAGGTGCAGATTGCCGGTGGGGGCGAAACCGCTTCCTGGATGTCGCCCCTGAAACTGTTTGCCTACATGGCGGCTGGAAAGCCAATTCTATGTTCCGATCTGCCCGTCCTTCGCGAAATCATTCAACACGGCCACAACGGTTTTCTGGTCCCTCCTGACAATCCGGATGCTTGGCTCGCCGCGTTAAAACAATTGTGGGATGCCCCAGCCGAGCGCGTACGACTCGCGGCAAATGCTCGTTCGGACTTTCTGGCGAGGCATACGTGGCAGCAGCGCGCCCGACGGGTCCTTGAACCCTTGACTCGCATGACCGTTGCTGGGCAGGCAGCCGTCGCGTAGGCCGAAACCCCGGAGCGGTGGCCTACGAACACAAATCAATGCGCATACTATGCATCATCCCGACGATGGGTCCGGGCGGTGCGGAGCGGACGATGTCACATCTCCTTGCGCATTTGGCAAAGGATCACAGCGTCTCGCTCTTGACATTTGAACGCACCGACGCCGCATCCTTTTATCCGTTGCCGAGCTCCGTCGCCTACATGAGAGGCGACAAGCTTGGCGGCGGCGGACTTAAGCGCCTTTCACGGATCTGGTCGCGGCTCGGTCTCATACGCCGGACAATCGATAGCGTTGCGCCCGACGTTATCGTCAGCTTTACCGATACAACGAATATTGCTGCGCTGCTCGCGTGTTCCGGACGCGGTATCCCCATCATTGTCTCGGAGCGCGTTGATCCAGCTCACCACGATATTGGTTGGGTCCGGAACCTGCTCAGAGCGTACACTTACCCTCTCGCGCGATTTATCGTCGTACCCTCGCAGAGAGTCGCCAGCTATTTTCCGGCGTCGCTGCAATCCAAGATGCGGGTTATCGGCAATCCGATCCCAATTCCTTCGGTGCGAGCGCAGGTCGGCCAGAGTTCGGGCCGCAAGCGCGTGATTGCCGTCGGCCGCCACGAGCCGCAGAAGGGATTTGACTTGTTGCTTGAGGCCTTTGCGCTCATCGCCTGCGCTTTTCCGGATTGGGACCTGGTGATAGTTGGCGACGGAACGGGCCGCTCCAGACTTGAGCGGCGAATAGAGGCCCTTGGGCTTCGGCAGAGGGTAAGCCTGAAAAGCGTCGTATCGGATATTTGCCAGGAACTCGCCGATTCTCATCTGATTGCCTTTCCCTCGCGCTACGAAGGCTTTCCCAATGCGCTCGCCGAAGCTTTGGCTGCGGGACTGCCTGCCGTGGGTTACAAAGATGTGAGCGGCGTAGAGGACTTGATCATCGACTGTCACACCGGATTGCTCGCCGATCAAAGGGAAGGACCCCTTGGGCTCGCTCGCGCGTTGTCGCAAATGCTCGCCGACGACAAATTGCGGATTCGCTTGGGCACTGCGGCGCGCCATCACGTTCGCCGATGGGCGCCCGATCGCATATTCTCACTCTGGGAAGAGACGCTGGAAGACGCCTTGACCAGCTTAAAGCATGTAACCTGTCCTCACTCACACATCTCGCAGCCTAATCGCTCCGCTCCGAGAAAGGACCATGCCGATCCAGATTAGTAGCTTCTGCATGGGACTGTCGGAAGCCATCCAACGCAAACTTATTGACGTAAGTGCCAAAATAAAATA